>Ga0302324_100011435_pt1 | contig 18204 bp, 17 predicted proteins | sample Palsa_T0_1_FD_201949 | JGI IMG/M metagenome (GOLD analysis project Ga0302324, IMG submission 201949) | Peat permafrost microbial communities from Stordalen Mire near Abisko, Sweden - Palsa_T0_1 | ecosystem: Environmental > Terrestrial > Soil > Palsa > Peat permafrost | place: Sweden: Abisko... | reverse complement strand
TAGACAAGCACTCCGCTCCCCGATACTTCAAGACATTCATGTCTTCCTGCCGAGAACTTAGGCGAAGCAAAGAACACGTATCGATGGGATGCGGCATCACCAGCCAAGCGTGTGATTTCCTTGCGGAGCTTGTTATTGCTGTTCGGGCGAGTTGCGGAAAATACTTTTGCCGCCACGAGCTCCGGCTCGATGCTCTCTATGTCACGACCGCTGCACGTCCCGAGCGCCACGCGAAATCCACCGGCGTCGGGGTGAAGCTCAAAAGGCGCTCAACCGCCCCGAGCGTGACAAGCATCGTGAATGTCTGATTGAGTTGCTCGACTACATTCAGCGGTTCGCCAGTGAGCGGGTCGTGACCCACCGGTTCGTAGCGTAACTTCCTGAGAAGAACAATCGGTTCGGCCTCGATTCTTTGAAGCCATTCTGCGGTTCGGGCTGCCCCATCCAGTATGCTGGCGCGCATTATTTCGGCGTCTGAGATCGTCCGGATGACACGACGCCGATGATCCATGTTCACTCTCAAAGGAGATAATCGAACCTACTCCGGAGTCGCCGCGCTCCGAGCGCTGGCCTTCTGGGCGACGATCCTCTCGGCATTTTCTTCCAGACTTTGCGCCTGGGGCAGATACGTCAGCGCCTTCTGAATCATTGGGTCCCACTGCGCTCTTACCTTCAGGCCCTCTTGCTGGCCGAACTGCGAAGTGAAGATTTCGGACTGGATGTTGGCGTTGATCCAGTCGCGAACTCCGGCAATGTCCTGGTCGGTGAACGGGATATCGTTCGATTTCAGAAAGTCCTTGAACTCACCCAGGACCTGGTCGTTCACCTGGAAGTCCCTGCTCACTGTCCGGTTCGCAAGATAGTGCTTGCTGAAGTTGAAGAAGGCGTAGTGGCCGAGAAGAATCTCCTGGAAGTGGTTCGACTTGGGAGTGTCGATCTCGTCGTCGGGAGTGATACCGCCGCCGCCGTAGACCGTTCGTCCGGAGTCGGTCAGCTTGACCTCCCGGTCCTTGGTATCCGCCGGCTTGTCGTGGTTGTAGTAGTAGTCGTAGAGCGAAACGCCGTTGTAGTTGCGCTGAATGAGGCGTCCGCTGGGCGTGTAGTAATGATAGGTCGTCAGCGCGAGGCCGGTGTTTTCAGAGACTTGATACACAGTCTGGACCAGGCCCTTGCCGAAGGTCGTCTCCCCCACGATGAGAGCGCGGTCATGGTCCTGGAGCGCACCGGAGACGATCTCGGCCGCCGAGGCTGTGCCATGGTTCACCAGGATCACGACCGGATATTCCGGGCCGGATTCGCCGCGAGTGGCGCGATAGATTTGTTCGGGATAGGCGCGGCCGCGTTGGGAGACGATCACCTGGCCGCGATGCAGAAACTTGTCGCAAACGGCGACCGCTTCGGAGAGCAGACCGCCCGGGTTACCCCTCAAGTCGAGGACGAGGCCTTTGGGTTCGCCGAAGCCTTCGAGGGCGTCGTTGATCTCCCGGCCAGTAGTTTCCTGAAAATTCGTCAGGTGGATATAGCCGATGCCGGGGCGGATCTCGAACTTGAGATCGACGCTGTTGTGGGGAATTTCGTCGCGGATGAGGTCGAAGATCAGGGGCTTGGACGCGCCTTCGCGGACCATTGTGACCTGGACGTGGGTGCCCTTGGGGCCCTTGAGCATATTGGCGACTTCTTCGGAGTTCAGCCCGTCGGTGGCCTTGCCGTCGACGGCGGCGATGACGTCGCCGGGGCGGATGCCGGCGCGGTACGACGGCGTTCCTTCAAACGGGAAGACGACAACGATCTTCTGCGCGGTGCCCACGCCCTGCGGCTGAATGGTCATGCCGACGCCGTAATACTTGCCGTGCTGGTCCTCGCGCATCTTGGCGTAGGCTTTGGGATCGTAGAAGTTGGAGTGGGGATCGAGGGTGCGCAGCATCCCGGGAATCGCGCCGTCGTAAATCGCCTTGCCGGGCTTGTCGCCGGTCAGGGGCTCGGCGTAGTTTTCGGCGACGATTTCGTAGACATTGGTAAACGAGCGCAGGTTGTCGCGGAAGGTCGATTCGTCGGTGCTCGACTGCGCGCCAACCTTCTGGTCGATCATCATGCCGATGAGGCCGCAAGTTGCGAAGAAGATTACGAGCGAAAAAAGGGTGCGGCGGGCGCGGGATGGCATCGGGAAGGAATCCTCAACTCAATCGGAAGCTACGGCTCAGAGTTAGACGCACCGAAGGAGAATATCGTTTTAAGAATACCATCACGGGTCGTCCCGTCGGCCCCGATACCAGGTTTCAGACCGTGCGGAATGGATTGATATCTGGCAGCTGGAAGGCGGATTTTTCGATAGATTCCCGGCCATAAAGTCTATAAAGTGCGGATATCGGTCAAAAGAGCTGCAATCAACCGATGGAGGACGCAGGATGGTTCCCTGGAAGAACAGGTGGGCAACACTCGCGGTGATGGCCGCGACGGTGGTAGGAGCGTCTGGGATCGCGCGAGGCCAGATGGCGGCCGACAAGGTCCCGTTTACCTATTACAAGCTGCCGAATGGCCTCAAGGTCGTGCTTTCGCAGGACAGTTCCGCGCCGATCATCGCAGTTGGCGTCTATTACCAGATCGGTTTCCGCATCGAGCCCCGTGATCGCACCGGCTTCGCGCACCTCTTCGAACACATGATGTTCCAGGGGTCGCAGAACCTCGGCAAGATGCAGTTTATCCAGCTGATCCAGAAAAATGGCGGCATTCTCAACGGATCCACACGCTTCGACTTCACCAATTATTACGAGGTGCTGCCGTCGAACACGCTGGAGACGGTTCTCTGGGCGGAGGCCGACCGGATGCGGGGCCTCGACATCACCGAGGCGAACCTCTCCAACCAGAAAGGCGTGGTCACCAACGAGGTCAAGGTCAACGTCATCAACCGGCCTTACGGCGGCTTTCCCTGGCTGGACATGCCGCAATATGCCAACGTCAACTGGTATAACGCGCACAATTTTTACGGCGACCTGAAGGACATCGAGGCGGCCACGCTCGAAGACGTGATCCGCTTCCATAAGACCTACTACGCGCCCAATAACGCGGTGCTGGTCGTGGTCGGCGACTTCAGCACCGACCAGGCGAAGGAATGGGTGCAGAAATACTTCGGCAACATTCCTTCGAGCGAAGTTCCACCCCGCCCCGATCTCTCCGAACCCGAGCAAACCGCCGAAAAACATGCCGTCAAGGAAGACAAGCTGGCGAAGAAGCCCGCACTGGCCTTCTCCTATCACATGCCCGAGCGCCTCACCCAGGATTGGTATGCCATGGGCCTGCTCAACGAGATTCTGCTGCAGGGCGACGATAGCCTGCTGGTGCAGGAGATCGTCAAGAAACGCGGCTACGCCGGCTCGATCGACGGCGGCATCAACCAGCTGGGCAATCTCTACGACTATCGCGGACCGATGCTCTTTACCGGCAACCTCATCCACGATGACACCGTCTCGACGGCGCAGATCATGAGCGCGGTCGACTCCGTCATTCAGGGCGTCACCGACCATCCTGTCGACGCGGCCACGCTGCGCCGCGCGCAGACCAAGCTTGTCTCCGCGCTTTATGACCAGGAGGGCAATCTCGGTCTTGGCAAAGTTGATCTGCTGGCCAGCTTCGCGCTCTTTGACGACAAGCCCGAGGAGATCAACACGCTGGTCGAGAACTTCAACAAACTCACCCCCGCCGAACTGCAGGCGACCGCGAAAAAGTACTTGCGCCCGCAGAACCGCACCGTGCTCGAGATCACGGTCGCACCGAAGCCAGCCGCTGCCAGCGCAGCCCCGGGAGGTAAATAATGTCCATTCGCTCGCTCGCTCTCGTTCTTGCCGCCGCTCTTGCAGGCGTTCCCGCATTCGCTCAGGCCCCAACCCAAGCTGCGCCGAAGGAGCTGCCGCCCGCCCCTGCTCCATCGCGCCCCTTCCAGCTAGCGTCGCGGACCCATTACGTCCTCGCCAACGGATTGCAAGTGAACTTGCTGCAATACGGCACCGTGCCCAAAGTATCCATCGAAATCGACGAAGACGCCGGCAAAGTCAACGAAGACCCCCACCACATCGACCTCTCGGCAATCGCAGCGGAGTTGACCGGCGAAGGCACCACCACACGCAGCGGCGAGCAGATCGCCCGCCAGGCCGGCGATATGGGCTCGAGCCTGTCGATCCAGGGCGACGAGTATCAATCGTCTTTTTCGATGGACGTGTTGAGCGGCAGCGCGGCCGAGGCCGTCAGCCTGCTGGCCGACGTGATCGAGCACCCCGCGTTTCCAGCCAAAGACCTCGAGCGCCTCCGCGCCGATCACCTTCGCTCGCGGGCGACATCGCTCGCGAATCCCGGCTTTCTCGCCCGGCAGCGCTTCGCCGAGGTGATGTACGGAGATCAGGCTTACGGCCGGTTGCTGCCGACCGAAGCCATGCTTAAGAGCTACACGCTTGACGATGTGCGCGGATTCTACACCGCCAACTACGGCGCTCAGCGAACTTCCATCTATGTTGTAGGCCGCTTCGACGACAAAGCGGTGCGCGCGGCGATCGACAAAAGCTTCGGTGGCTGGCCACGCGGCCCGGCAGCGCAAAGTCCGGTACAGACCGCCGGGAGCGGGCCGAAGTTCGCCTTCGTCGACCAGCCGGGCGCGGCGCAAAGTAATGTCATCTTCGGCATCGCCGTAGCCGACGTGACCTCGCCGGACACCACCCAATTGCAGGTCATGAACTCCCTGCTCGGCGGCTCTTTCGGGTCCAGAATCACTTCCAACATCCGCGAGCAAAAAGGCTATACCTATTCCCCGCGCAGTGGTCTCTCGCAGGGCTACGGAACCAATGTCTGGGCCGAAAATGCAGCCATTACCACCGCCTCCACCGGGCCGGCCATCGACGAGATTGTGAAGGAGATCAAGCGCCTGCAGGACGCTCCCCCCACAGCCGCCGAGCTAGGCGGTATTCAGCGCTATGAAGACGGAGTCTTCGTGCTCCGGAACTCCTCCCGCCAGGGAATTCTCAACAATCTGAGCTTTGTCGATTTCCACCACTTAAGCGACGACTACCTCACCGGCTACGTGCAGCGCGTCGATGCAGTCACTCCGGAACAAGTGCAGGCCATGGCGAAAAAGTATCTCGACACTGCGAAGATGTCACTGGTCGTCGTCGGCGATCCAGCCATCGTCAAACCGCAACTGAGCGCTTATTCCGGGGCAGCCAAATGAAACCGGCGCGAACCGGCCGCGGCGTCGAATTAGTTAACTCCGATTCTGGATGAGTCATGCCTCACCCGTCCAAACAGAAACAAAAGCTCCCCCACGCCTTTGTGCTCGAAGCGCTGGCGCCACTGAATCCCGAAGTGCGCCGGGTGTTTTCCGGCTTTGGGGTCTACATGGGCGACGTGCTCGTTTGCATGCTCAGGGAACACGAAAAGTCTCCCCGAGACAATGGCGTCTGGCTTGTTCTCTCGGACTCAACCGATCCCGCCGACCCTGAACTCCGCCGGGAATTCCCTTCAATCCGTCCTATCGGGTTGCTCAACAAGAAAATTGGCCATTGGCTTCTCATTCCAAATGACAGCCCTCACTTTGAAACGGAGGCTCTCCATGCATGTGACCTGCTGCTCCGTCACGATGCGCGCTTTGGCCGAATTCCTGCTTCGAGGCGATAAATTCCTCTCGGCGCTTTGTGGGTCGGTCGGATTACGGCCTCGCTCAAGTCCCGAAGCTCAACATTGGCGCTCCTTTCCCTGCACGTTTAGAATTAGCGAAGCGGTGGTTTCCGATTGCTTTTCGTGGCGGGGAGAGTCCATCTGCTTGAGACTGAGTCTTCCATGAATCCAAGATTTTCCGAATTACGCCTCCCGCGGTTGGCGTTGTCGCTCGGCATCGGCATCGCCGTAGCCTCGTTCTCCCTCGCCGTTTCCCTCGTCGTTTCGCTCCCGGCCGCCGCGCAGACGGCGCACTCGATTCCTCCGCCAGCGGCGGCGGCGCCACAGTCTCCGTTTGCCGGCGTGGTGGTCGAAGAGCCGATCGTCTTTGTGAACGACCAGATCATCAGCAAGTCCGACTATGAACGTCAGCTCGAAGAGATGGAATCGACGGGGCGGCAGCAGAACTGGACTTCGCAGCAGCTCGATGAGCAGAAAAAGAACCTGCTGCGCGACATGGTCGACCAGCAGTTGTTGCTCTCCAAGGGCAAAGAGCTGGGGATCACCGGCGAAACCGACCTGATCAAGCAGCTCAACACGATCCGCAAACAGAACAATCTGGATTCGATGGAAGCGCTCGAAGCGGCGGCCAAGGCGCAGGGGGTTTCGTTCGAGGACTTCAAGCAGCACATTCGCGACCGCATCATTACCCAGCAGGTGATTGGCCAGGAAGTCTATCGCAAGGTCAACATTACCCAGGCGGAGATGCAGCAGTATTACCAGCAGCACAAGGCGGAGTTCGACAAACCGGAGAGCGTGCATCTGAGCGAGATCCTGATTCCGAACGGCACCGGCGCGGACGATGCGGCGCAGGTTGCGGCTGGCCAGGCGAAGGCCGACGATGTCTATGCCAAGCTGCAAGGCGGGACGAAGTTCGATGAGCTGGCCAAGAGCGTTTCGGGGGGGACCACGGCCGCGCAGGGCGGCGACCTGGGCGAGTTCAAGCGCGGACAGCTGGCGAAAGTCCTCGAAGATCAGACCTTCAGTTTGAAAGCCGGCGAGTACACCAAGCCAATCCGTACCAAGCAGGGATTCGTCATCCTTTATGTGGCGTCGCACACCCCTGGCGGCGTCCCTGCATTCAAAGATGTGCTGCCGCAGATCGAAGAGGCGATCGGCTCGGAAAAGACTGAGCCGGCGCTACGGGCCTACCTGAAGCAACTGCGGATGGAAGCTTATATCGAGTACAAGCCCGGCTATGTCGATACGGCGGCAGTGATCAACCCCAGCAAGCCGACGTATAGCGCGTACACCCCGCCAGCCACGAAGAAAAAGAAGAAGGTACAGCGCACGCGTTACCGCCAGAGGGTACATGGATCGGAGCCGCAGAAGCAGATGGCAACCGCTCCGGCGACCGCCCCAGCAAGTGCGCCGCCGAATGCGCCGTCGCTGGCAGACGTTCCCGGAGCGGCAACCGCCTCGACAAATGGCGGCGCTACTGCCTCCACCACGAGCGCTGGCGCTGCTGAATCCACGGGCCAGGTGAGTGGCGGAAGCGAAGGCCAGGTCAGCGTGGCAAATCCGGCCAATGGTGCGGCGGCTGGTTCCGAGGCGGCGGGATCGTCATCCACGCAAAGCTCGAGCGCGGCTGCGCCGGCGAAGACCACCCAAACAGCGAACACTTCTGCGCTGAAACCGGGGAAGAAAGAGAAAATCCGCTATGGACAGGCACCCACCAAAACACTGCCCTCAACCGTAGCGACCCAAAGCGTCGACGCCGGCGCGAACGGATCGTCGGCCAATACGGACACGGCCACGAATGGGATAGCACCGGGAACCGAGGTCGCTTCCAATGCAGCGGGCGATGCTCCAGGCATCGGCGACACGACTGCCCCGGAGAAGAAGTCGCGCTTCAGCGATCGCGCCAAATTGCCGAAGGACAAGAAGGTGAAGGCCAAGACCCCCGATCCTTTCGCGCCGCCGCCGATTAGCGCTGAAGAAGTAGCGGACCGGCAGACGCAGTCGGCCCCTCTGGGCCTGGGAGCCGATGCCGCGAAGCCGGCCAAGAAACCCAAGCCCACGGAAAAGACCCGGCTACAAGACAAGGGCAAGACGCCCGCGCCGACCGATGACACGAATGCTCCGGCCCCCGCGCCTGACAGCACCTCAACCGCTCCTCCGGCGGCAGCGCAGCCGAAGTAATCAGGGGGCTGAGACCCGCGAGAGGAAAACCCGAACCTACACCCCGCAGCTGGCCGGCAAGGAACGCCGACTGCGGGGTATTTCTTTTAGGCGTCGAAGACCTATGCTGTAATGAAGCTGCGCCCTGCCTATGAAAGAACTGTTCATCGCCGATCTAGCCAAATTTGAAAACCAGTCCATTACCGCATTTTTCACCGCTTCGGTGAAATCCGTCCGCGATAAAAAGGATGGTGGCAAATACCTGGCGCTGGTTCTCAAAGACCGCACAGGCGAGATGGAAGCCCGCATGTGGGACAATGCCGCCGAGTCGGCTCCGGAGTTCGAGCAAGGCGACGTCGTGAAACTTCGGGCCTTGGTGTGCCGCTATCAGGAACGCCTGCAGATGAAGGTCGAGCGGATTCGCGCCGCAGTTGAGGGTGAGTATGATCCCGCCGATTTTCTGCCGGCAACGACCAAGGATGTCGACGCGCTTTGGGCAGAACTGAACGGCTATGTAGAGAGCTTTCGCGATCCTCATCTCAAGGCTCTACTGCGCGCCTTTCTCGACGATCCAGAGATCGCCGCAGCGTTTCGAGCAGCTCCGGCTGCCAAGGCCATGCACCACGCCTGGCTCGGCGGCCTGCTCGAACACGTCGTCTCGCTGATGGGCGTTTGCGACCTCGCCGCAATGCATTACCCCGAAATTCACCGCGACCTGCTGCTCACCGGCGCGCTGCTGCACGACATCGGCAAGCTGCAGGAGCTGGTCTGGAAGAACAGCTTCGACTACACCATCGAGGGGCAGTTAGTCGGCCACATTACCATCGGTTACGGCATGATCGAGAAGAAGCTGGCCACGCTGCCGGAGTTTCCCGCTCGGCTGCGGGTCTTGGTCGAACACATGGTGCTCAGCCATCACGGCCGCTATGAGTACGGCTCGCCGAAGTTGCCGATGATCCCCGAGGCGATTCTGCTGCATTACCTCGACGATATGGATGCAAAAATGCAAACGGTTCGCGCCGAGTTCAACCGCGCTGCCATGGCCGGACGCGAACCCGCCCAGATGACCGAATGGGTGCGATCCCTCGAACGGCCGCTGCTCGACACCGCCGGATACTTAGCTGGACATGAAGACGAATAGCAGGGAATTGAATAGCAAGGAGACGAATAACATGCCCTACTTACTCAAGACCGAACCCGATGTCTACTCCTTCGCCGACCTGGTCCGCGATAAGGAAACGATCTGGGATGGAGTTACTAACCCGACGGCAGTGAAGCACCTCCGCGAAATGCCGGCAGGCGCAAGCCTGATCATCTACCACACCGGCGACGAACGCACCGCCGTTGGAACCGCCAAGGTCGTCTCGGTGGATGACACCGAGCCCAAAGTACCGCTGGTGAAGATCAAAGCCGGCAAGGAAATCAAGCAGCCGAAAACGCTAGCCGAGATCAAGGCCTCGCCTTTGTTCGCGGATTCGCCGCTGGTGATCATCGGGCGATTGAGCGTGGTACCGCTGACGGAAGACCAGTTTGCCTGGATTGTCGGCGATTGAAGGGCGCTATAAAAAGAAATTACTAGACCGTGCGAGAGGAAGAGGAATACTCTTGCTGGGCCAGGAAGGCTCTTTGCGGTCGCTGCGCCAGGCATCTCCGGCTGTTCACAGCACGATCCTAGGTTAGCTTCCGTGCGTACCGCGGTTTCGCCCGGCAACCGAAACTATCTGTATCGCTTCCACTTCCGTGGAGAAAGAGGCAACATTCATGAAATACCTCGATAACATCGCACTGGCAGGCGCACTTTTGTTGGGATCGGCCGCCGCTCTGGCTGGCAATGTCAGGACCGATTACGACCACGGCGCGAACTTCGCCCAGTACCACACCTACTCCTGGGGAAAGGTCCAAACCTCGGACCCGTTCTTTGTCAGCCGAATCCAGGAAGCGGTCGATAAACAACTGCAGGCGAAAGGATGGCAACTGGCGCCCTCGGGCGGAGCGGTCACTATCTTCGCCAGCGATAATCTGCATAACCAGAAGGAATCCGAGACCATGTACGACAGTCTAGGCGGCGGATGGGGTGGAGGCTGGGGATGGGGCGGATGGGGTTGGGGCATTGGCAATCCTGGCGGATTCGTGGACGCCACCACGACTACCATCAACCAGCCGGTAGGGCACCTGGTCATCGATCTCTTCGAGGGCAACTCCAAGAAGCTGCTCTGGCGGGGCCTGGCCACGGAAGATCTCTCGACGAATGCCAACAAGAACACAAAGTCGCTGGACGGAGATATTCATAAAATGTTTGAGCATTTTCCGCCGAAGTCGAGCGGCGGTTAATTCCGACCTCGCCTGAATGCAGCGGCGGGGGCGCGTGAAAGAGGCCTTCGCCGCAATCTCGATCTCTAGACACCAGGCCAGATACGAGCATCCCTCGCCGGGTCGCCTGGGCCGCCGGGTGGTAGCCTCCCTGAGCTACAATCAAGTCTGGTAACTCACAGACGATGCTACGTTTTTCCACTGCGGGAGAGTCGCACGGCGAGAGTCTGATTGCCCTCATTTCAGGGCTTCCGGCAGGCGTCGAAGTCGACCAGGAATTCATCGATCACGAACTTTGGCGGCGTCAGCGCGGCTACGGGCGCGGCGGCCGGATGCGGATCGAGTCCGACACCGCGCACATACTTTCCGGAGTTCGCCACGGCAAGACCATCGGCGCGCCGGTCGCCATTGAAATTGAAAATCGCGACTGGAAGAACTGGACCGAAGTCCTCCCCGTCGGCGCAGGCGACCCCGCGAAACACAAAGCCGTTGCCTCGCCGCGCCCCGGCCACGCCGATCTTGCCGGCGCACTGAAATACGACTTCCCCGACGCTCGTTACGTGCTCGAACGCGCCTCGGCGCGCGAGTCCACCGCGCGGGTCGCGGCGGGCGCGTTTGCCAAACTGCTGCTTAGGGTTTTGGGAATTGAGGTCGCCAGCCACGTCGTCCGCGTGGGCCACGCTGAGTTGGAACGCGACGCGACTTGGGAAGAGGTCGCTGCCCTTCGCGGTAAGGAAGAGATCCTGCTCAGTTGCGTTGACATCGAAGCCGAGGCGCGGATGAAGGCTGAAGTCGATCTCGCGTTGCGTACCGGCGACTCCATTGGCGGAATCTTTGAGGTGGTCGTGCATGGCGCGCCCGCCGGCATCGGCACCTATGCGAACTGGGACGAGCGGCTCGACGGCATTCTCGCGCAGGCGGTGATGTCGCTGCAGGCGGTGAAAGCGGTTGAGCTGGGCCGCGGAGTCACGGCGGCCGCTTCGCTCGGCTCCGAAGTCCATGATGCCATCGGCTACAGCGAGGGCGACAGTAATGGACATACGCGCTTCACTCGCGAACGCAACAACGCCGGCGGCATCGAGGGTGGAGTTTCGAATGGCGAAGACATTGTGGTTCGCGGCTATTTGAAGCCGATTTCGACGTTGCGGCGTCCGCTCGCCTCGGTCGCCTTCGACACGAGAGAGGCCACCAAGGCTGCATATGAACGCAGTGACGTTTGTGTCGTTCCAGCAGCGGGAGTCGCGGCGGAATCCATGGTCGCGCTGGCCTTTGCCAAGCTTGCGTTGGAGAAGTTTGGCGGGGACTCGGTGGGCGAGCTGCGGCGCAATTACGATGGCTACCTGGCCCAGATCAAGAGATTTTAGCTCTTGCTCTTGCGGATTTAAGACCGTAGCGGCCGCCTCTTTCTTGCATCTAGAGATTCACTTGGGGAAATATTACGTAGATGGTACGACCGATCGTGAAATATCCGGAGCCGGTACTGCAACGACCGGCAGCTCAAGTGACGGAATTCGATGACGAGCTTCGCACCCTCGTCGACGATATGTTCGAGTCGATGTATGCTGCCCAGGGCATCGGCCTTGCCGCGCCGCAGGTCGGCGTTTCGAAACGCGTGACGGTGCTTGACCTGAGCTTCCAAAAGAACCCCGAAGAAAAGATCGTCCTGATCAATCCCGAAATTACCTACCGGCATGGTAAACAGTATGGCGAAGAAGGCTGCCTTAGCCTGCCCGACATTCACGAGAAGGTTTCGCGCGCCGCGGTGGTCAAAGTGCGCGCCCAAAACATCGAAGGCGAATGGAAAGAATACGACGCCGAAGAGCTGCTGGCGCGGGCCTTTCAGCATGAGATCGACCATCTCGATGGAGTGCTCTTTATCTTTCGCGTGAGCGGACTGAAGCGCGACCTGATTCAGCGGCGCATTCGCAAACTCCAAAAAGCGGGCGAGTGGTAGACGCATGAGATTGGTGTTTTGCGGAACTCCGCAGTTTGCCGTGCCCACGCTGCTGGCGCTGATCGACGCCGGGCACGAGATCGAGCTGGTGCTCACGCAACCGGACCGCCCTAGCGGAAGAGGCATGCAGTTGCTCGCCCCTCCAGTGAAGCAAATCGCCGAGGCCGCGGGCCTCGCGATCCTTCAACCCGAAAAGATCAAGAACAATCCTGAATTGCGCGAGCGACTTACGGCGATTGCTCCAGATGCAATTATCGTTGTCGCCTATGGCCGGATTATTCCGAAGTGGATGCTCGATCTACCGAAGTTCGGCAATATCAACCTGCATGGTTCGTTGCTACCAAAGTATCGCGGCGCGGCGCCGATCCAATGGGCGATCGCGCGCGGCGAAACTGTCACCGGCGTCACCACTATGCACCTCGACGAGGGACTCGATACCGGCGATATGCTGCTTCGCCGCGAGATTCCCATCGGGGCAGCTGAGACAGCAGAGAATTTGTATCCAACCCTGTCACAAATAGGCGCGGAGCTGATGATCCAGACTCTGCAAGGTTTGGAGGCCGGATCGATCAAGCCCGAACAGCAGGACCACAGCGCCGCTTCGCTGGCTCCAATCCTGACGCGCGACGATGGCGCGATCGTCTTCTCTCTCTGCGCGAAAGAAATCTACGACCGCTGGCGTGGCTTTCAGCCCTGGCCTGGGGCCTGGACCTCGATCGACGGAAAAAAGCTGCTGGTTTCACGAATGCTGCCGGCGCATGTTGCGGCGGCAGCCACGCCGGGGCACGCACATATAGCGGATGGAAAGCTCTTTGCGAGCTGCGGAGAAGGGACCTGGATCGCCTTTGAGGAAGTCCAGCTTGAGGGCAAGAAGCGCATGCCGGCAGCGGACTTTCTGCGTGGCTATTCGCTAAAGTCCGGCGACAGGCTCGGCGCATGATTGCCCCCGCGCGTTTGGCGGCTTTCGGCATATTGCTGAAGATTGAGCAACAGGCCGGCCATTGCGATGAGCTGCTTCGCTCCGAAGTTGTGGACAGACTCTCGCAAGCGGACCGTAACCTCTGCACCAATCTCGCCATGGGAACGCTGCGTTGGCAGATCGCTCTTGACGCACGCATCAATGAATTGCTGGCGCGCCCCGACATGCGGTTAGACGACGAAGTGCGGATTGCGCTTCGTTTAGGTGCGTTCCAGATGCTCTACCTCGACCGCATCCCCAACCACGCGGCCGTGATGGACAGTGTCGAGTTGGTGAAACATACCGGACAGGGATTTGCGGCCGGGATGGTGAACGCGCTGCTGCGCAAGATCGCGGTCGCCCCACGCGTCGAGATTCCGAGCAGCTTCGACAACGCTGCTGCGGTTGCTGCGGCGTATGCACATCCAACCTGGATGGTAGAGCGCTGGGTGCTTCGCTATGGTCTGGAGAAGGCGACGGCAATTTGCAAGTTCGATCAGGAGCAGCCTCCGACGACGGTCCGATTGGTTGGGGATGGTGCGGAGACTTCTTTAGCCGATGAGGGAATTGAACTGGCGCCTGGAGCGTTTCTTGCGCATGCGCGGCGAGTGGTCCGAGGCGATGTAACAGCAACGGTTATATATCGCGATAGCAAGGTGCGCATTCAGGATGAAGGCTCTCAGCTGGTCGCGGAACTTGCTGGTCACGGCGAAAACATTCTCGATTGCTGCGCCGCTCCCGGCGGTAAGGCAGCGATTCTCGCGGAGAACAATCCCAAGGCGACTCTGCTGGCCTGCGATGTGAGCCGGCGGCGGCTGGATGAGATGCGGGGACTGCTTCGCAATGTGCGCGGCGCTCGAATTTCTTATGAGACAATGGATGCCGCGAAGCTGGCCTATGAGAAGCAATTCGACCTGGTGTTGTGCGATGTGCCTTGCAGCGGGACGGGGACGATCGCGCGCAATCCGGAGATTCGGCACCGCCTTGAACCGGCTGAATTTGCGCGGCAACACTCGCGGCAGGTGGCGATTTTGCTGGCGGGAATGAGGACGCTCAAGCCGGGTGGTCGGTTGGTATATGCGTCCTGTTCGCTCGAGCCGGAGGAGAATGAAGCGGTCATTCAGGATTGCTTGTCGGGACGGCCTGAGTTCTCGGAGATTGGCGTTGGCGAACGCCTGAAGGCGCTGGTCGCCGAAGGATCGATGCATGATGGCAGTGCTGCGGGCTTTATGGAAAAAAGCCGCTTGCGGACTTTGCCGGGAGTGCATCCATGCGACGGATTCTTTGCTGCGATGATTCGGCGGCAAGCCTAGCGAGTCACTATTAGCTCGACCGGCCTATCGGCGTCGACCAGGTATCCGGCTTGCGGGCTTTGGCCTACCACTGTTCCCGGAATCGAATGGGTTGCCGCAGCATCCGTGTCGGAAGCCGGCATGGGCGCTGCCAACTTGAGTCCCGCACGGGTCAATATCGCAGAGACTGTTACATATTGTTGACCGATGACATTAGGCATCACGAACGCCGCAGACGGAGGTGGTTCGGGGTCGCTGACGATGATCGCGACACTGGGTTTTTCGACCCCTGCCGCACCGGCCTGCGGATCCTGGGCGATAACGGTTTCGGGCGGCGCGGCGTAGGGCATGTGCGCGACCGCACCGAGTTCCAGCCCAAGCCGGCGAACCTCGATGGTGGCAGAACGCTCCGGTTGACCGACAAGGTTGGGGATGGCGACCAGCTGCGGCCCGAGGCTTTCGGTGGCGCGGACGTGCCATTCGCTACGCACAACGGTGCCGGGCGCCGGCGATTGGGCGAGAATGCGCCCGGCAGGCACTTCGGCGCTGTAGAGTCGGTTGTCGATGGACATCTCAACGCCGAGTCCGGCGGCTTTATTGAGCGCCTGCTGGGTGGTGAGGCCTTTAAATGAGGGCACGGTGACCTCCGCGCCGTGGATGGCAAAGCGCATAGCGACGATGGCCGAGGCGAGCGCGACGATCGCCAGACCGAGTAGCAACGTCACGAACTGAAAGAGGCGGATCATTCGGCCGCAGTCGTCATAGGTTCGGGAGTTGATTTCTCATCGGCGTACTCAATTTCGAAGTGGATTTCGGCCGCCTGCTCCAGCATTTTCGACACCGAGCAGTACTTGTTTTTGGATAGGGCGATCGCGTCTTCGGCAGCTTTCCGCGAAACCGGGCCGCCGATGCGATAGCCGAGGTTGATGCGGGTGAAAACGCGGGGAGGAGCCGGCGCCTGCTCGGCGGTTGCGGAGACAGTAAGGCTAGTCAACGGTTCACGCTTCTTTTGCAGGATAGAGACGACATCGACCGAGGTGCAGGCGCAGAGGGCCATGAGGACGGCTTCCATCGGGGTAGGGCCGCTGGCGTGGGCTGTGCCGGCGTCGAAGGTTACACTGTGACCGGTTTCGGAGTGCCCCTCGAAGAGCATCCCATCTTTCCATACCGACTTGGCAATCATGGCTACTCCTGTCTATATGTGATGGTTGTCGCTGGCTGGCTCGGGATGAATGAGAACGCGGTAGACGTCGGGCGACTCCAGTTTGAACTGGTCTTCGAGCGCGGTGATGATGTCGTGGACGTGCTGCATCTCAAGCGCGTCGGGCAGCGTGCAATGGCACGACACATGGATGCGGTCGCCGATCCGGCCAATGATCACATCATGAATGTCACGCACCTCCGGAAAACGCCGTGCCGCATGGCGCAGATGCGACTCGATCTGGCGGTCGCGCTCGATGCCGATGGGCAACTCGATCGTCGAGGGCTCGCTTTCGATGTGAGTGAGCACGGAGGCAATCTGCGGCACCTCACGGCGAATCTCGTCTTCGATGCGGCGGACGAAGTCGTGGGCCTGGCGCAGCGGCATGGTCTCTTTGACTTCGATGTGCTGTTCGACGTGGAATTTGCCATCGACCGATTGCACGCTGACGTCATGCAGCACGACATTGTTGCGGGAAGCGACGGCACGCACCTTGTCGAAGACGCTTTCGGCGGCGTTCTCGCGAGGCACGGTACGGATCACAACATCGGCGCCGGGGATCACGCGCTGCACTGCTTCGGTGGCCGCGTCGACGAGGTCCTCGGTGTGTTGGAAAGTAAGATGGCGCGAGAGCGATAGCGTGAGGTCGGCGAAATACGACGTTCCCGAGCGGCGCACCCGTGCCTGGTCGACGGCCAAGACGCCGTCGACGCGGCCAACCTCGTCGACCATGCGCTGGCGGGTTTCGGCAGGGGCGGAATCGAGCAAGACTCCAAGCGTTTTATTGGCCAGGTCCCAACTGAAGCGCAGGATCAGAATCGAGACGACGATGGCGGCGACCGGGTCGGCATAATGCAGCCAAGGCAGGTGAAAGCGCTCGCCAACCCACGTCGCGGCTAAGCCCAAGAGCACGGCGAGAGTGGCCCAGATGTCGGAGGCGAAGTGGAGGGCGTCGGCCTCGAGGGCCGCGCTGCCGTGGCGCTTCGCGACTTTGAGCAACTGGCTGGAGCGCCAGTAATCGACCGCGATCGAGGTAAGCAAGACCGCGAATGGCCAGATGGAAAGCTTGATCTCGGTGGGGTGGAAGAAGATGCGATTGACAGCCTCGTAGGTGATCCAGATGCAGGAGATCAGCATCAGACCGGTTTCAACGAAGGCGGAGAGGTTTTCGATCTTGCCGTGGCCGTAGGTGTGGTCTTCATCGGCCGGCTTGCCGGAGACGCGGACGGAGAAGAACGTCAGCCCCGCGCCGAGCAGGTCGATGCCCGAGTGCGCCGCGTCGGACAACATGCCCAGCGAGCCGGTCACTATGCCGACAACAATCTTAAGGCCGGTCATCGCGCAGGCGGCAAAGATGGAGAGCAGCGCTGCCGAAGTTTTCTCCGCAGTGACTCGCTGGGCATCCTGATTTTGCGTGGCGATGGTCACGAGGCCGGTCTCCGCTGCTACAGAGTACAACTGCGGAGTGGTCCGAGGAAAGCTAAACAGTCGTGATGGAGGGGCAGGAATTCCAGCTTTAGGTTGCGGTATCGAGGTGAAACGTCTCGCGGTAAGGCTCTACAGGGTAGCCTTTTTGCTTCCACGCCTCCAGGCCGCCTTTGAGAAATTTGATTTTGAAAAACTTCAACGCGTGAGCGCGCTTGGTGATTTCGAGGGCCGTACGGTCGCTCGCGCAGGTGCAGTAGACGACAACTTCCCGGTCCCTCGGAACCCTTTCCGCATTTTCCTGTATCTCTTTCGGAGGCACTCGTCTCGCGCCTGGGATGACCTCCGAATCGGCCAGCAGATCGAGCGGCTGGCGCACGTCGAAGAGCAGTGCTTGCGGGTTGACCTTCAACAAATCACGCAGGGCCTCGGGGGTGATACTGTGGCGATCAAGTTCGCGGCGACCGCGGGCGGCCTTGAGCCACACCGACAGCCCGGCGACGATGGCGATGACGGCAATAAGAGCGACAGGAAGCATCTTCGCACCTTTTTCAATTGATTCTACTGGCAAGCGGGAGGATTCGACTTATTCGACCGGAACCCGAATAACGGAGGAACGAGCGAGCAAGCCCAGGCGAAGCAGTATCTTTTTCGCCAGGCCGGTGAGCGGGAGCGTGGATAGCTCAGTCAGCGGAATCCATCGCCGATTGGTGGACATCGGAAGTCCGCCGATGGATGGGATTTCCAGCACGCTGACGCGATAATTGGTCTGCATAATGGCGTGGCGCAATGCGAGAATCGGCTTTTCGGACGAGGTCGATTCGTCAAGCCGAGGCAGCTCCCACATGCCGGGCATGACGGTTGCAGCGGGCGGCCGCTGCTCCAGCAGGAGTTCTGTTTTACCGTTTCGCTTTCGCTGAAGGAGAGCGAAACTCACATCGGCGGCGATGGCAGGCGGCCGCTGCGCAGTAAGATGTTCGCCTCGCGTGCGGCAGGTTTCCTGCACCGGGCATTGGAGGCAGAGGGGATTCTTGGGGAGGCAGACGGTGGCGCCAAGCTCCATTACGGCCTGGTTGAAGTCGCCGGGGCGAGTTGTTTCGATGAGCTGGGTAGCTAGGCTTTGGATCTCAGCGGCGTTGAGGGTTGGTTGGGCTGAGTTCAATTGGCCTGCCCCGGTTTCGCAGCAGCCGGCTTGCCTGAGCAGAACGCGTTCGACGTTGCCATCGACAACGGCGGCGGCTTCGCC
>Ga0302324_100011434_pt1 | contig 18205 bp, 12 predicted proteins | sample Palsa_T0_1_FD_201949 | JGI IMG/M metagenome (GOLD analysis project Ga0302324, IMG submission 201949) | Peat permafrost microbial communities from Stordalen Mire near Abisko, Sweden - Palsa_T0_1 | ecosystem: Environmental > Terrestrial > Soil > Palsa > Peat permafrost | place: Sweden: Abisko... | reverse complement strand
CCGTTCGGCATCGAGGTTGCGCTGGTAACGGACGAAAATGAAGCAACTCCCCCAGCGCCTGGCGCTTGCGTCTGCGCCCATGCGCACACACCTGCCATGACAGCACACAGAAACAGGGAACTGAACGAACCTGTGATTCTTCGTCCGGGCATTTGCTTCTCCACGAAATGCAACATGGTTCCACCAGCGCCACCGCCGAACCGCGATCGTGCGCAATCAAAAAAGCAAAGGCTGCGGCGGCGTCTCCACCGCCGCAGCCAAAGCCCAGCCTAGAAGTCGAATTTCAACGACACTTCAGACAAGCGCCGCCCCAGTTTCAGCGGTGCTGACCCGAACCCTTCACTAGGGTTATAGGTTGCCGTTTCCGGCGATCCATTCGGCGACGTATCGCTCAACTGCAACGTGGTTTGCGATGCGTATCCGGTGCCAAAGCTGTTTAGCGGGTGATTGATGAAGTTGAACGCCGCGTAGCGCAGCCGCAGGGCCCTGCTTCCGCCCAGACGGAACGTCTTCTCCAGGGTCAGGTCCGTATTGAAGAACGCCGGTCCGTGAGCGTACGGCTCGATGTATTGGCCGTTCGTTCCAATCGAAGGCAGCGCAAAGCAGTTGGGGTTGAGATACTGATGCGACACCAGTCCCTTTGCCGGATTGCAGGTAAGTACCGGTTGCAAGTTGACGTCCGGTGTTCCCAGGATCGACTGCGACTCCACTGGGTATGCTGTCGCTCCCTGCCCGATATTTCCCTGCAGGTAATAGCCCGGCGAAGCGCTCACGCCCGTCTGCATGTTCGGCCCGCTCTGGAGGTTCGTGATGCCGGAAATCAGCCATCCATTGATGAACGCACCGAGCAGGCGCTGATCCGTGAACCTGCCAGTCTGGTACGAGTAGCTCAGGTTCAGAACCTGCGACCGGTCAAAGTTCAACGGCCCATAATTGTTCTGCAGATTGAAAGGATCCATGCCGGCCGTCCAGTTGAAGTCCGCTGCCGACCCGAGAATGCCGAGCGCCTTCGAGAATGAATAGTTCACATTGAAGTTCAGCTTTCCAAGCTGCTTGACCGCCACAATCTGCAGGCCGTTATAGTTCGCATACGTGTTATGACGTGGCACCAGGATCTGGCTGTAGTTCGGGAACGGCCGTGCCTTCTGAACCGCTTTATCCCCCGGGTAGTTGTAGATGTTGTCCAGGCTCGCTGCCTGTTGCGGTGTGCATCCAGTTGGATTGCAGGCGTCATAGCCGGCGCCCGCATTGATGGCCGCTGCCGCCGTCGGCGTAAACAACGTGCCCACGGGAATCGCGTTCACGTTGTTGAGCACAACTGCCTGCGTCGTGCCATTGTTCATCATGTCGCTGGTATTGTTCCCCGCGTAGGACACCTGCAGAATCCAGCGGCCTGGCATCTGCTGCGCCACGCTGAGACTGTAGTTGTTCGTCACCGGTTCTTTGTTATCGCTCGGATCAAGCCCATAGATCGTCGATGGCGAGATGTACGTCTCCGTTCCGCCAGCGTTGCCATACGTGTAGGGATCCAGTTGGAGCGTGCTCACGCCTTCGAGCGTGTTACCACCGAAGCCTTGCAGATCCGTGAATCGAACGTTTTCCGCCAAGGCAAATTCGTTCGCGACGTCCGTTACGGAATCATGGAAGCGGTACACACCGACTCCACCACGTATCACTGTCTTGCCGTTCTTGAAAGCATCGAACGAGAACCCAACTCGCGGCTCAAAGTACACCGGTGGCGTGCCTACACCCGAGTTCGGAATAGACGAATTATTCCCGTGCCATGTCATGCCGGGCAGCGGATTAGTTGTCGCGTTATATTCGGACGTGTATAGCGCCGGAATCCAGACCGACGCGCCAATCCCATGCGCATCCTGCCACGCGCCTAGTTTGCTGATGCGCGCGCCGTAGGTCACGACAAAGTTAGAAGCTACGCGCCACGTATCTTGCGCGTAGAAGTCCGTGTTCCAGAAGTACAGGTTCGTATAAGGGTTGAAGTTCTGCTGATGCCAGTCCTGGATCTGCCCTTCGAAGAAGTTTGCCAGCGCATTGCCGCTGTTGAAGTGCGGGTTGCCGTAAGCGGGCGACCCATCCGGATACGTTCCGTTGTAATCCGCAAAGTAGTTCCCCGCAGGTCCGTAATAATAATTCTGGATGGCGCCGTTGGTGGTCGGATTGGTCGCTGTCTGGTTGTTGGTGGTGCGCTGGCTGAAGATCCCAATCTTCACCACGTGCTTGCCCCACACCTTGGTCAGGTTATCGCCAATATTCGGTTGCAGCTTCTTTAGCTCCAGTGGGTTCTCCGAGTAGTCCGGCCACAATCCCAGCGGCAACCCTCCATACGTTGTGTAGGTGCTCAGCTGTGGATACTGCGTATCATGATTGGCGAACGCGCCGTTATACGGGTAGTCGATCGCGCCCTTCTGCAGTGCAGCGATATCGCGTGCGTCAAACGACTCGAGGAACGAAGTGACGGTTGCATACATCTCGTTCGTCAACGTAGGCGTGAACTGAGTCACGTAGTTGACCGACCCGCTATTCACCCACACGTCGTTGTTCACGCCGTATCCAGGTGTATTCACGCCGCCCATCACGCTCGACGCCGCAGGCGAGTAATACGGCACTTCCGGCTGCCCTTGCTTTTGCTTTTCAAAGCTGTAACGCGCAAAGAAAATATTCCGCGGGGTGATGTTGTAATCCACTCGCCCAACAAACTGGCTCACATTGTTGTTCACCAGGTTTTGCTGGTCCCAGTTGAATCCATCCGTGCCCGTCTGTTGTCGTGTCGGCAGCGGCAGCGTCCCATTGACCAGCGCCATCGCTCCCGGATTAAGCCAGGGCGCAATATTGCCGTTAGTCAGCGGTGTGCGATCGTCGCCATAGGTGGGCGCTACATTGAAGGTGCCATAATTTCCGTTCGTCGCCTCTGGTCCCAGGAAATTATCCAGCGCTGCCTGGCTGAAATCGCCAGTGCGCAGCGCCTGCGTCGGCACCAGTGCATGAATAATTGCGCTGCCCGAGCTGCCATATGCATAGATGTTCCGCTGCGCGTCGTATTCGGCGCCCGCAAAGAAGGTCAGCTTCTTACTATGAGGAATGGGCCCGCTGATCGTTCCGCCCGGATAAACATACCGCTCGTCCGGCCGCGCCAGGCCGTTGTAATTCGCCAGCCAATCGTTAGCGTCCAACTGATAGGTACGCGCATACGTGTAGACACTTCCGTGATACTTTTCCGTGCCCGACTTCGTAACACCCGTAATGACAACCGGCCCATTGGACTGATCCGCGCCGAAGTTCGACGTCTGCACCTGCACCTCACTCACAAACGCGTCATCGATATTCATCAGCGCCGCGCCAAAGTTTCCAGCGTCCGTCAAGCTTGCGCCATCCAGCTTCAGGGTGATGCCAGCCACCGGAGAGCCGTTCGACGCATACGGCGTCGGCTGCCCGATTTGTACCTGTGTAAAGTCCGGCGCCGCATTCGTGGACGACAGGTTGCGGATCGCAAACCCCGGCAATATGCTTTCCAGCTCGGTCACGTCGCGCCCCACGATCGATAGCCTGTCGATATCATTGGAAGTGATCGTCGAGCTCAACTGGCCGCTGTCCAGCGGCAAACTCGCCGTCGTCGTGCTGACCGTGATGCTCTGGCTCACATCCCCCACGCTCAGTTGCAGGTCCGTCAACGCCAGGCTATCCCCCGCATTCAAATGGACCCCAGTCCTCACCAGCTGCTTGAATCCGGCATGCTCCACCGTCACCTTGTAGTCCCCACTCGGTACCGCCGAGAATGAGAACTCGCCGGCGCTATTGCTCTGCAACCGTCGCTGCGCTCCGCTCGCCGCGTTCTGGATCGTGACGACCGCGCCCGGAATGCTTGCGCCCGTCGTGTCCTGCACAATGCCGCCCAACGCCGCCGCCCCCACCTGGCCCCTCGCTGGACTGCAAACCACCGCCAGCATGACCAGGTAGACGAATAGGCTCAAGATGCCCCAGCCACTCCGGGCATTCCGTCGGCGGGTTGCTTCAACTTTCATGCGATCACGGTTCATGTTGCCTCCAAAATTTGACCGTCTTCCAAGGAAGAGGGTGGCACTCTTATACAAATCAAAAGTCGGCTTCGAGTGTCGCCCGGTTTATAGGCACCCCGTCTGCTGCTGTCTAGGGCCTTGCGGTAAGGCACAAATTCTTATCCTGATAAGAATAGGCAAATTATTAGAAAAACAGCACTTCCGCGCCCGCGACAAAGCCGGTGGCGAGGCGCTATAATCCGCCCTTGACGGGATAACTTATGACGGAGTACGGGGGCGTTTCGGCAGCCGTTTACGGCGATGCGGAGAAGGCAGACATCCTGCGACAGCTGGATCGCCTCCTCGAGAACCCCTACTTCTCCCATAGCAAACGGTTTCCCAGCTTCCTCCGCTTCATCATCCACGAGGAGCTCGAAGGCCGCGGCGACCAGCTCAAAGAACGCACCCTCGGCATCGAGGTCTTCGGCCGCAACGCTGGTTACGACACCACCTCCGACCCCATCGTCCGCGTCACCGCCGCCGAAATCCGCAAACGCATCGCCCAGTATTACCAGGACTCCAACAGCCCGGGCGAGCTGCGCATCTCACTCCCCCCTGGCTCCTACATCCCGCACTTCGAGTGGCCCCACTACGCCTCCCCCACCCTCCCAGTTCCTCTCACCCCGGCAACCGGATTCTCGTCTCTTCCGCATGCGCACGAGTCCACCACCCCGTCCCTAATCGAACCATCACTCGCGGTCACCGCCCCCTCCCGGTCCCTCGCCCGCTGGTGGGTCCTCGCCTCCGCGTTGCTCATAGCAGCATTAGCCATCGCCTTCTGGCTTGGCCCTCGCTCGTCCATTCTCGATAAATTCTGGGCGCCTGTCTTCGGCTCCAACGACCCCATCGCCCTCTGTTTTCCGCAGAGCATGTTCACCGGCCAAACCCTCCTCGACGCCTCCACCCCCACCCAAGTCCGTCATCTCGACGAGCACATGCGCGGCGTAGTCCTCGATGACCTCCAACCCCTGATGAGCTTCTCTGGCCTCCTCGAGATGCGCCACCGACACTACAACCTCCTCGGTGAAGACGCCGCCACCCTTACCGATCTCCGCCAGGGCCCCACCATCTTTCTCGGTGCCTTCGACAACACCTGGACCCTCCGCATGACGCGCGATCTCCGCTATCGCTTCGGCAACGATCCCGACATGACCCATTTCTGGATTGAGGACACTCAGTCACCGACCCAGCGTTGGAGTATAGATCGCGAGGTCCAGCAGACCACCCACAACTACCGCGACTACGCCATCGTGGCCCGCTTCCGCGACGCCAACACCGGCAAGCTCGCCATCATCGCCGCAGGCATTGCTCGCGGCGGTACCGTCGCCGCCGGCGAGTTCCTCACCCAGCCAGGCGAAATGGACGTTTTGAAGGGCCATCTTCCCAAAGACTGGGACCAGAAAAATATGGAGATCGTTCTCAGCACAGAAATCATCGACGGCATCTCCTCTCCGCCAAAGGTGGTAGCGACCTACTTCTGGTAAGTTGATCTGCATGCCCAGCAGCAAGCAGCGTACTCGTCGAGTAGTCCCGCCCCTTCTACTCCTGCTCTGCCTCCTCCTCGCCGCCTCCGCCAATGCCCAGCGTCTGGTTTTCGCGCACTACATGCTCGCCAATCAGGACACCACCGCCGACGATCCCACCGGCGAGCCCAACATCGCTGCCTACCAGCGCGAAATCCAGCAAGCCCAATCCATCGGCATCGACGGCTTCGCACTCAACGCCGGAGGCTGGTCTAAGGAGCCGCGTTACATTCGCCGCGCCTCCCAGATGTTTGAAGCCGCCTACCGCCTCCACTCCAACTTCAAGCTCATGTTCTCCGCCGACATGTGCTGCTCCAACGACGCAGCCGACGTCCTCGACATGGTCCGCCGCTTCGCCAATAATCCCCGCTACGCTTCCACCTATTTCCAGCACGACGGCCGCTTCGTCCTCACCACCTTCGCCGGCGACAGCCATGGTCCCGAGTTCTGGCAGCAACTCCGCTCCAACCTCGAGCACGGCACCGCTCCCTCACGGCTCACCGCACCCAACGCCCTCTCCACCGTCGCGGGCGTCCCCTCCAGTGCACCCCTCCGCATCTTTCTTGTCCCCTCCTTCTTCTGGGGAGGCGAAACTCCCACCGCCGCCGACATAGCATCCGGCCTCGCCCCCTACCAGCACATCCTCGACGGCGCCTTCTATTGGGGAATCGCCGGCTCTCCCGGCCTCGGCCACACCCCCGACCAACTCCCATCCTCAGCTGCATACGCCGCCACCCTGCACGCCGCCCACAAGCTCTACATGGCGCCCATCTGCTTCCAATTCTGGGCTGCCAACGCCAACCGTTACTACGAATACAGCGGCTACCAAGGCTTGCGCGCCCTCTGGATGCAGGCCATCCAAACCACGCATCCCGACTGGGTAGAAATCATCACCTGGAACGACTTCATCGAAGGCACCTACGTCTCCCCCATCGACGATCCCGCGAAGTATCCCGGAGCCAACGACCTCGGCGCCAGCATCGTCCCCACCGGCACCCAGCGCTTCTTCCACTCCCACCGCGGCGCCACCGACCTCCTCACCTATTTCATCGCCTGGTACAAGACCGGCCACCAACCCACGCTCCACAACGACACCATCTACTGGTCCTACCGCACCGTCCTATCAACCGCCCACCAGCCGCCCATCCAGCTCTACGGCCCCATCGGCGACACCCTCTACGTGACGGCCAATCTCACCGCGCCCGCCGACCTCACCGTAGCCATCGGCCCCATCGCCCTGACCGTTGCACTCCCCGCCGGCTCCAACGATCTCCAACTTCCACTCCCACCGGGTCCTGCACCCCACTTCACCCTCACGCGCAACCATGTACCCCTGGTCGAGTCCACGGCCGACGACCCCATCACCGCCACCGCCCCGACCCCCAATTTATATAACTCCACCGGCTCCATGCACAATTAGCTTCGAGCCTACCTCGAAGCGTATCCCTGTTCCGCCATTCGTTTTCCCATCTCCACATACATGGCCTCATTGCGAGGCTGCACGGTTGCCAGCCCGTCCACATAGCGGTTGTACATGCAGAACGCCGCGGCAATCAGTACCGTGTCGTGGATGTCGAGATCGCTAGCCCCCTCCGCTCGCGCCTCGTCCACAAGTTCTTTCGTCACCCGCTTGCCATCGATCTGCACCTGCTCCGCAATCGCCATCAGCGCCTTCAGCTTCTCTGAAATCGCGGCGGTTCGATAGTCCCGGCATACAGCCTCGACAAGATCCCCGTCGCCACCATTCAGGTGACTCGCCGCTGCCCCGTGGCTGGTCTGGCAGAAGTAACAAGTGTTCCTCGACGAAACAAAAGCCGCAACCAACTCACGGTCTCGCGAACTGAACCCCTCGTTGCCAGACGTGTGAAGAAGAACATGCGCCAACTCCCTCATCGGCATCGCGGTCTCCGGACGAAAGGCGAATCCTGCAGTAATTCCTGGCATATCAACGGGCAGAGCGATGTGCGGCATAGTTATTCCTCCAACGAGATGCTGGCCAAAGCCAGGCTGTCATGACTTGCTTCATAAGGAGTGCGATCACGGCGGAGAAAGAGACTGATCCCCGCAGCAAGCAGCGTAGTAAATCCAAGACCCACAACGCAGCGTGGCTCATACGAGCCCGCGCGGTCATAGAAATGTCCAATCACCATCGGCCCCGTCGCGCCCCCGATCGCATAGGCCGTCCACGTAAGACCGTACAGCACTGAGAAATGTTTACGCCCGAAATAGCGCGCCAGCAGGTACGGCGCGACATCGGCTTCGCTTCCCAGTCCGATTCCAAGGAGCGCCGCTCCAACCAGCGCCATCACCGAGGTTCCCGAAAACGCCAGGATGAACGTGCCCGCAGCAGACACCAAAAGGATCGCGGTCTGGATTCTCTGGGCAGGGAATCGGTCGATCAGAAATCCAGTGCACAACCGGCCGAGAATGCCCGCACCGCCCCGTACCGACAGGGCCAGCGCCGCCGCCTGGACGGTCACGCCGTGCTCCGTAAGCATTGCCGCAAGATTCGTGACCAGCCCATTTTCACCGAAGGCGGAAAGCATAATGATGCTGGCCAGAATCCAAAAGGGCGAGGTGCGGAGTGCAGCCGCCACGGTCATCCCAGACATCAGGCTCTCGTCTTCTCGCGGCGCCACTGGCCGATTGCGCACCAGCAACGCCGTCAGCGGCATGCCGAGCAGCGCGATCCCCCCAAGCATTAGATATGCGTTTCGCCAGCCGTGATGATCGATCACCCACTGCGTCAACGGAGGAATCAGAATCGATCCAACCCCGCTGCCGGTCAGAATAAGCGCGACCGCAAGACCGCGGCGCCGCGTGAACCAGGTGAGAATCGTACGCGTGTAAGCGAACTGCGCGGTCCCATTCGCAACCAGCCCAAGAATGAAGTACGTCAGGTAGAAGCGCTGGATGCTCGGGCCAAGCCTGCTCAACGAAGCCAGCGCGAGCGCGAAGACCACGATCGATGGCAGAATGATCCGGCGAGGAGGGAAGCGGTCAAGCAGTACGCCAATACCGGGCGATACTACCGCAACGGTGATGGCAGCCAGCGCAAAGGTTCCTGCAATCGCCTCGCGCTGCCAGCCAAACGCCGCATGCAGCGGATTAAGAAACAGGCTGAACGTGTACGGCACGATGGGAGCGAAGCTCACCATTACGCCGACGAATGCAGCCGCAGCTACGTGCCAGCCCGTGTAGCCAATCGAAGATTCTTCATCCACCCGTAAGACAGTCGTATCGTCGCTCATCGACGACCGCCGCGATGCAGAATGAGCGCAGGACCAAAGGCCGGCGGTGTCTTAAGGTGCTCTTCCGCCGGTCCGAGCAGCCCCTGCGACGGCAGCCCGAACGCGTTGACGACGCGATTGAAGCAGGCAAACAACGCGGTGATGTGAATCGCTTCGGCGATTTGCAGGTCGGTCCATCCACAGTCTCGAAGCCCTTCCATGTCTTGCGCCGAGATCGCACTCGAGTCCTCCGTGATCTTCTGAGCGAACGCCAGCAGCGAACGCTGAGCGGGCGTCAGCGACGCGGAGTGAAGATCACAGGTCGTCGCGGCCGCAAGCTGTTCCGCAGACCCGCCATTGGCGCGCAGAGACGACCCGTGGCTGTCCGCGCAGTACTTGCAGTGGTTTTGCGAGGAGACAAAGGTAGAGATCAGTTCCTTGTTCGCCCGCCCGAGAGCTCCGTCGCAAAACAGCACGGTCTCCGCGAGCCCCATCATGTGTTCGAGCAGCGGCGGGTGCGTCGCAAAACACTTTAGGATCCCGGGAACATTCGGACGCCCAAACGTTTCACGAAATTTCGCGTAAAGCTGCGTCACTTCTTCTGACGCGTTTGCTTCGTCCACCACGGGCAGGTTTTTGGATTCTGGGAGAGGCATACTTAGAAATCTTATCGGATCGCGAAATGGAACAGGATGAGCCGCGTGTGAAGAGTTGCGTTGGCCGGCGACGCGCGCAGTTCAACCGATTCTTACGAACGGCATGGCCACCTGTCTTCCACCTTTCGGTGGAGAAAAACCTCCATCTATTCCGCGGCCTTCCTGATCGCGTATCCTTCTCGGACACGAACGACCAGGAGTGTTCATGCCACACATAAATTTGCCCGAGGGCCTGCAAGGGATACGCAGCGCGATGGCCTTCCGCCCGGAGACCGCGAAGCCCCTCAACGAACTTGCCGAGGCGTTGCTGCACGCGCCCAACTCCCTTCCACAGGCTGACCGCGAACTCATCGCGACCTACGTCTCTCACCTCAATGATTGCTACTTTTGCCAGACCGTCCATGGCTCCATCGCGGCCGCTTGCCTCAACGACGATTACGAACTGGTCAAGCGAGTGAAGGCTGACTTTCACGCCGCTGACATCTCCGACAAGCTAAAGTCCCTCCTCGTGATCGCAGCCAAGGTGCAGAAAGGTGGCAAGCAGGTCACAACCGCCGACGTCGAAGCCGCTCGCACCGAGGGTGCGACCGACATGGAAATCCACGATACGGTGCTCATAGCCGCAGCCTTCTGCATGTACAACCGCTACGTCGACGGCCTCGATACGTGGCAGCCGCACAACGAAGAGCTATACCGCGAACGAGGCAAGAAGACAGCGCGAGAAGGCTATGTCTCGATGAGCCGCGAATATCTGCCGGGACAGGCAGAGCCCGCAGGCAGCTGAAACGCTAGCCAAACATCGGAGTAACGTATGCCTGAAGAAGCAACCCTGAACCGAACCAACGAAGGTCAGCGATTGTGTTTCATCAGGAACTCGCGCGTCGCGGCCGAAACTTCCTCAACATGTGTCTCGAGTGCAAAATGCCCTGTTGGCAGAAACGTTACAGTCGCATCCGGAATATCCCTCTTGAACGCTTCGGCCCCCGCCGGAATAAAATACGGATCAAACTTGCCCCACACCGCTAGCAGCGGCGGACATCGCGTCCGAAAATACTCCTGAAACTTCGGGTACAGCTTCACGTTGTTGGCATAGTCAAGGAACAGATCCAGCTGGATATCGACGTTCCCGGGCCGCGCCAGCAGGGCAGCGTCCAGCGTGTACCCCTCTGGTTTGATCACGCTGGGATCCGGAATCCCGACGGAATATTCATGACGCATTCCTTCAAGCGTCAACCCGCTGCGAATCGCATTCCGATGCTCGAGCGTAGGCTCCCGCCAATACTGTTGAATGGGCTGCCATGCATCGCCCAAACCTTCCTCGTAGGCGTTGCCATTCTGCGAGACGATCGCGGTGACGCGCTCGGGAGCCATTAGCGCCAAGCGAAAGCCGGTCGGCGCTCCATAGTCGAACACGTACATCGCGTAGCGGTCCAACTTGAGTGCCTGCGTAAACGCAAAGATGGTCTTAGCAAGCGCGTCGAAGGTGTAGGTGTATCCGCGCTCCTTCGGGACTTCCGTGAAGCCAAAGCCAGGCAGATCCGGAGCAATCACCCGATAGCGATCCGCAAGCCGTGGGATCAGCTCTCGGTACTGAAACGAAGAAGTTGGAAACCCATGCAGCAACAAGACGACGGGTCCATCCGCAGGGCCCGCTTCACGGTAAAACACCTGAACCCCGTCAGCTTCAATGCGACGGATCGAAGTCAAAGGAATCTTGGGAATCTCAGCCATCGTTTTCTCCCTTGGCATGTTGGTTTGCGTGAAATCAAACAGTCGCACCTTGCGACGCAACGCATCAAGACTACAAAGGGCTGATAGGAGAAAGCTGCGCCGATCTATGCTCACTCAGTGCCCCCCGCCACCTCTGGCGCCGCTTTTCCAAGCGGCGGCCTTCGTCATCCGCTCTGGGCTATTGTGGAACATCCGCAAGGAGAGTGTAAAGCGACTGCCCCCTCATCAGCTCCGTACCGAGCATCCACCCGATCCTCCTTCGCCCATTGCCTGCAACGTCTCCAACAGCTATCGTGAGAGGCGATGACCAACACCTCCTCAATCCTCGACTCATTCCGCCTCGACCACAAGATCGCGCTCGTAACGGGCTCCTCTTCGGGCATTGGCCTCTCCATCGCCATCGCGCTCGCCCAGGCCGGCGCAACCGTAGCCTGCCACGGCAACTCGCGTCCAGCCGATGCCACCGCCCGCACAATTCAAGAGGCTGGCGGCTCAGCCTTCGCCTTCTCCGCCGATTTCTCCGACCCAACCGGCGCAGGCAAGCTCTTCGACTCAGTCATTGCACAGCATGGGCACGTCGACATCCTCATCAACAATGCCGGCATCATTCTCCGCCACGACGCCGTCGACTATCCCTTCGAAGATTGGCAGAAGGTCATGCAGGTCAATCTCAACTCCGTCTTCCAGCTATCGCAACTCGTAGGTCGCGCCCTCATCGCGCGCACGGCTCCAGGAAAAATCGTCAACATCGCCTCGCTCTTATCATTTCAAGGCGGCATCCGCGTCCCCGCCTACGCAGCTTCCAAGGGAGGAGTCGCTCAACTTACAAAGGCCCTCGCCAACGAGTGGGCCTCCAAACAAATCCAGGTCAACGCCATCGCGCCCGGCTACATCGCCACCGACAACACCACCGCACTTCGCAACGACGAAACCCGCAACCGTCAAATTCTCGAGCGCATCCCCGCCGGTCGCTGGGGTAATCCCAGCGATATTGCCGCCACCGCGGTGTTCCTTGCGTCGCCGGCAGCGGACTATATCACCGGCACGATCCTAAACGTCGACGGTGGATGGCTCGCACGTTAGTCATCCCACATCCAAACAAAAAGAGATCCTTCAACCAAATATGACCCTCCCTTTCCCGCGCGTTCGAGACCTCGCGCTCGCCCTTTATTTCATATAAGGAATAATCGCTGTATTGGTTGACGCTATGGAGTGATAGATCTGCGTTACTCGCTTCAGAGGTAAAGGAGTTCAAAATGCCATCGCATGCAGGCCTTCGCTTTCTCGAAGGCCGTTAGGACGAGTCGGTCGCAGCAAACCTCGACGCTCCAGAGCTCCTTAGATATCGTTCCAACCTGCTCGGTTCCGACCTGTGCATCACCAACTTCGGCGGAGGCAACACCAGCTCCAAGCTAGATCAGGTCGATCCTCTCGACGGCAAGTCCAAACAAATCCTGTGGGTGACATCAACGCTCAGCTCAAACGGCGGAATCTTCCGCCCCTCCACCCCACCCCGCAGCACGCTCCCCAACTCGCATCCTTTCTCTTCCACAGCCTCGCCACGCGCTACGCCGAAGTTCTCCGCAACGTAGCCGCGATCACCGGAAAAAATCTCAAGCGCCTCTACATCATGGGAGGCGGCAGCCAGAACGAACTCCTCAACCGCCTCACCGCCGAAGCAACCGGACTGGAAGTCATCCGCGCCGGCACCGAGTGTTCCACCCGCGGTAACTTCGCCGTCCAACTAGCTGCGCTCGAACCCCTCAGCCAGCTCCGCCCGACCGCCGGCTGGGCCGCCGGCCTCCAACGTTAGTTAGCCGTCCAAATCCCGCAGCACCGCCATCGCCGCATTCCTTCCGTTGATCCCAATCACGCTGCCCCCCGGATGCGTGCACGCCCCACACAGATACACTCCGTCCATCGGCGTCCGCGCCGTTAGCCGCTTGCTCCACATATACGGCGGCAAACATTCCCCCTGAAAAATATGTCCCCCGGTCAGCCCCACCCTCTGCTCAATGTCGGGGGGGCCAAGCACCTGCGCGTCAATCACCGCCGTCTCAATGTTTGAGCAGAATCTGCCCAGCGACTTCAGCGCCAGCCGCTTCACCTCCTCGCGCCGCTCCTCCCATGTCCCCCGCGCAAATTTGTACGGAACATACTGCGCAAACACCGACATCGTATGCTGCCCCTCAGGCGCCACCGTCGCATCATGCACACTCTGAAAATAAAGCTCGCACCAGAGATGTTCCGGTAGCTCGCCCCGCCGCGCCGCCGCAAACCCCGCCTTCCACTCCGCATGAGTCAGCGGCGCATTGATCTGCCCATAGTGATGGTCCGCATCCACACCAGGCCGCGCCACAAAGTTCGGTAACTCGCGCAGCAGCACATTTAGCTTCACCGTGCAGCCCTCAATCGGCACCCGTTCCACCGCCGCCCTCCATCCACCATCGGCAGCCTTCCCCAGCATCGTCAGCGTCCGTCGCGGATCCGCATTTGACACCACCACCGACGCCCGAATCCTCTCGCCACCCTCCAGCACCACACCCTCGCCCGGTACAATCTGCGCCACCGGCACGCCGCTCGCGACCACTGCTCCAGCCTCGCGCGCAGCATCGCAAAAATAAAACGACACCATCCCCATCCCGCCCCGCACATACCCCCACATCCCCGGCATCCCACCCAGCCGTCCCGAAGCATGATGAAACCGAATCGACGCCGTCCCTTTATTAAACGGACTAGCATTTGTCCCAATCACCCCCTGTCCCAAATAGGCCGACTGCAGCCGCTCATCCCGCAAATACCGTTCCACAAACTCCGCCATTGACCACTCGTACAACATGCCCTTCGCCTCGGCATCATCCCCAAGCCGCCGATCAATCTCCTCCACCGTCGGCGCGTCACCAATCCACGCATCGGCGTCTCCCTCCGGCCGCAGCGCATCCCGCGTCCGCCGGATCACGTCATTCATCGCGCGCCAGCCCTCAACGTCCCCTGCCGCAAACCGCCGCACCTCCGCCTCGCACGCTGCATCCTCATCCCAAAGCTGAATGCTCGACCCATCCAGGAACGGCACGAACAATCCATTCACCGCAGGCGTCCACTCAAACCCCCGCCCCACGAGCCCCAGTTCCTCCACCACCCGCGGATGCAGCAGCCCCGCAAGATAAGCGCACGGCGACATGTGCACTCCTGGAAACGGCTCCTCAATCGTGCAAGCCCCCCCCACCCGCGCCCGCGCTTCGAGCACCAACACCTGCTTGCCCGCACGCGCCAAATACGCAGCGCACGCCAGCCCGTTATGACCCGCGCCCACCACGATCACAACCCAACGCCTCGCCGCAAGCGCGCGAATCGTAGAAGGAAGGCCAACTTCGCCAAGCACCGCAGCTGTAGGTGAACTCAATGCGTCTCCTCTCAAACTAACTCCACGCATCCACCTTACATCGTCTTTCCGAGCAGCGTTACTTCAGCGGTTGCAACGATTGCAGCAGTGTCGGTATCAGCTCCGAGACCGTCGGATGAATGTGCACCGCGCGCGAAATCGTCGTGTACGGCGCCTTCGCATACATCACGTCCAGCAAACAATGGATCGCCTCATCGCACCCCACCCCCAGCAGCGACGCACCCAAAATCAGCTTGCTCTCCGCGTCCACCATCACCTTCATAAACCCCAGGCTCTCGCCTTTCTCCACTGCGCGATTCACCCGCGTCATCGGCCGCGTCGCCATCAGTGCCGGCTTGCCCGTGGCCCTCACGTCCGCCTCCGTCATCCCAATCCGCGCCAGTGGCGGATCGAGATACATCGCATAACACTCAATCCGATCCGACACCCGCCGCGGATCGTTGTCCAGCAGGTTCGCCGCCACAATCTCGTAATCGTTGTACGCCGTATGCGTGAACGCTCCGCGCCCATTGCAGTCGCCCAGCGCGTAAATCCCCGGCACATTCGTCCGGAGCTCCTCGTCCACCACGATGTACCCTCGCTCATCGGTCTTCACGCCCGCATGCTCCAACCCCAGGTCATCTGTATTCGGAACGCGTCCCACCGCCAGCAGCATATGCGATCCCACAACATCCGGCTCGCCCTCCGTGCAGTTCGTCCCCACCACCACGTCGCTGCCTTGTGGCTTCAGATGGATACACTCAGCACTCGTGCGAATTGTGATCCCCTCCGCCTCCAGAATGCTCCGTACGCAGGCAGAAACATCCTCGTCTTCATGCCCCACCAGCCGCGGCCCCTTCTCGACGATCGTCACCTCGCTTCCAAACCGACGATACATCTGCCCAAACTCAATTCCGATATAGCTTCCACCCACCACCACCAAATGCTTCGGCAACACATTCAGCTCCAGCAAACTGCTGTTCGTCAGAAACGGAACACTGTGGATGCCAGGCAAATTCGGCACCGCCGCCCTCCCACCCACATTGAGAAAAATTTGCTTCGCCTCCAACAGTTCATCCCCAACCCGCACCGTTGTAGGCGATTCGAACCGCGCGGTCCCCTTGAACACCGTCACCTTCTCGTTATCCCGTAAAGACTTTTCAACCCCATTGCGCGACTTCGCCACAATGCCCTCGCGCCGAGCATTCACGGCCTTCATATCGACTTCAATCTCGGTATCAATCGACACGCCATAGTCGCCCGACCGTCGCGCCACATGCGCCGCATACGCACTCGCAATCATCGCCTTCGTCGGCGTGCACCCAGTATTCACGCATGTCCCGCCAAACAGCTTGCGCTCAACGTACGCAACAGTCTGCCCAACCTTTGTCAGCCGTGCCGCAAGCGAAGGTCCGGCCTGCCCAGCCCCTACAATGATCGCGTCAAATGTTTTCATGGCGAGTTAGATGTCTACTCCGAGCAATCAGACTACCCCGACCAACCCAATCACTGCCACACCTCACGGATAAATCAGAAACGCCTTCCGCGCCTCGACATACTCCGCCAGCTTTGGCTTCCACGACTCCGCAATCTCGCGCGGATCGTCGCCCCGCTCAATCTCCTCCACCGTACTCCGGCTGCCAACCAACCGCAGCGTCTTCTCCACTTGAAACTGCGACGGATACATCCGATGCAGCACACTCAAAATCTCCACACCCATCTCCGGAGAATCCAGCGCCCGCCGATCCGTCACCGCAATCCGCACCGCCTCAATCGTCTGCCCGTGAAACGGGTAACGATTCGCATTCTCCGCCACACTTGTCGTCGTCGCGCTAAAACTCACTCCCGGAATCTTCCGCGCGTTCAACGCACCCGCAACCTCCGCCGCATGCATCCATGCAGCCCCAAACACCTCAAAGGGCGTATCCGTCCCGCGCCCCACCGACACCGGACTGTAGTCCAGGAACCCAAGCCCGGGATACAGCACCGCCGCTGTCATCGTCCGCAAATTTGGACTGGAATTCGTCCACGGCAATCCTGTCTCATCGAAGTACTGACTGCGCGACCAGTGCTCCATCGGCACCACCGTGAGGTCAACATCCAGGTGCTTCACGCCAACCACATACTTCGCCAACTCCCCAATAGTCATCCCCGTCCGCACCGGCAGCGGCATGTAATCGATATAGGCCGCCACCCCGTGCGTCAGATCCTCATCCGACACCGGCCCCTGCACCTGCTCGCCGCCAATCAAGTCCGGCCGATCCAGCACCACAATCTTCAGATCATGATGAAACTCAGTCTTCTCCCTAGCCGCGGCCTCCAGAAAATATCCTGTCACCGTGTCATACGTGAAGAAGCGAACCCCCGCATCCTGCAGATCAATCACCACCGCATCCAGGTCCTTCAATGCCTCATGCGACGGACGCTTGTCCGCCTCCGTCGGCCCATACAGACTCGTCACATGCAGACCGGTAGCAGGATCAACCTCCGCCTCAATGCGCGCAGAATCCTGCTTGCCAAAAATCCCATGCTCCGGCGAAAAAATCGCCACCAGCTTCGCCCCCGGCACCACCTTCGGCAAATCGGTCGCAAGAATATCCACCGTCCGCCGTCCCGCGCGATCCAACCCCGTCTGGTTCGTCAGCACTCCCAGCGCAAGCGGGTGACCCACGTGTCCCAGGCCTTCGACCAGTGGCGCAAAGTGGTTCTCTTCGAGCACGTCGACTCCCGTAAGCGTCGTCGAAGTCCGCTGATCCATGCCAGACGCACTACCCGATCCATACAGCCCCAGCGCATCCGCCGCAGCGCTCGCAACCTCCCCACGCAAATTCGATATCGGCGCACTCCCCCGCGGATGAATCGCGTTCGCCAGCACAATCACATACGTGTCCGACCCCGGATCCATCCACAACGACGTCCCCGTAAACCCCGTATGCCCAAAGCTCCCAATGGGAAACACCGCCCCCCGCGGCTTCGAAAACGCCGTATCAATATCCCAGCCAAACCCGCGCAGATCCTGACCCTGCACGGCAGGATAATGCGGCGCCAAACCGGCCGCAGCCCCCTTAGCCCCCGCCGAAATCGCCGCACGCAGCGCAGCATTCGCCGCCGCCACTTGCCCGTCCGCATGCCCCGGCTGTTCCGGCGCGACCATCAACGCCAGCGTCGACTGCTTCAGCGGGAAATTGCTCGCCCGTCCCGCCAACCGATCCAGCAACCCCTGCGCAAACAGCGACACATCATGCGCGGTCGAGAAAACTCCAGCATGTCCAGCCACGCCACCCATGCGACGCGTCGTTGGATCATGCACCGTCCCCCTGAGCAGCCGATCGTAATCAGGATTCGTCCCCGGATCAGCCTTCCCCTCATCGTCATGCGCCTCCGGAGCAATCCGAAGCAGCAGGGAAGTGCTCCAGCCGCCCTTAGGGCACGCAAACAGCTCACGCCCCTTAGGCACTGGCGCCCACGCGACCGCCGCGCCCACCATGTGATGCGGCCCACAGGCTTTCGCCAGCGGCAGATACCGCGTCTCCGTCATGCCCAGCGGCTTGAAAATATGTTCCTCCGCATACACATCCAGCGGCTCGCCACTCAGCACCTGCACCATATACCC
>Ga0302324_100011431_pt1 | contig 18207 bp, 11 predicted proteins | sample Palsa_T0_1_FD_201949 | JGI IMG/M metagenome (GOLD analysis project Ga0302324, IMG submission 201949) | Peat permafrost microbial communities from Stordalen Mire near Abisko, Sweden - Palsa_T0_1 | ecosystem: Environmental > Terrestrial > Soil > Palsa > Peat permafrost | place: Sweden: Abisko... | reverse complement strand
AGAAGCACAATGTAGCGTGGAGAATCGAAATTGCGCGGGAAGATGCGGCAAATCCTCTGCTTGAGCCCAAGTATCCGTGGGACAGCGGTTCGATCGCCAGTTATGGAACCGTGCTGCTCGATCCGACGGACGGTCTCTGGAAGATGTGGTATATCTGCCGGATTCCTCGTCCCACACCTTCATCCGGTCCTGCCACAGGATGGAGTTTGGCCTACGCGGAATCCGAGGATGGAGTCCATTGGAATCGCCCGGAACTGGACATTTCTCTGTTTCAAGGGCAAAAGACAAACATCTTGTTCGACATCGAGTCGGGGGGCCTATCGCAGCAGGCTTCGGTGATGATTCACCCCGATGCGCCCGCCGACTGGCGATATGAAATGTTCATTTTTCGCTGGACAAGCTACGAAGGCGCGTCTCACATCGTACGCGGGTTTCCCCTGGCCCCAGGCGAATCTAAGCACCCCGATGGAATCTATCGTTACCGTTCGGCGGACGGAAAGCACTGGCAGGCGTGGGAAAAAATCGAAATGGACACGCGTGACAGTTTCTGGGTTTCGCAGCTATCCGATGGGACTTATCTGGCCCTTTCCAAAATAGTGATACCGGCGCTGCCCGGTGGACTGGTTCCCTACGACTGTGCCGTAGGCGAGTGCCGCATTATGGTGCGGCGCACCAGTGCGACGGGAACCGAATGGTCGCCCTACGAGTTAGCCATCCTGCCTGACTGGCAAGATTCCCCCGACACTCAGTTCATGGAACTGCTTGTGCTTCCCGAGCGCGACGGCTATGTGGGATTGTTGACCGTCTATCACGCTTTCAACCAATCCATTGACATTCAATTTGCGGCGTCGCGCGACGGCAAGACCTGGTGGCGTCCGGATCGACGGGCATGCGTGCCTTTGCGGCCTCTCGGCGATTACGGCGGGGGGATGATTTGGCCAATGCAGCCGGCGATTCACCATGATGGAAAAGTGTATCTGTATTACTCGGCACAAGAGGGGCTGCACCACGACTATCTGAATACAGAAGTAGTGGAAAGAGCGCGCCAAGGAGGACTTCCCAAGTGGCCTCACTATTGGACCGGCGCTCGAATGGGTGTCGATTCATATACGCCTATCGCTGGACTTCTCTGGTCCCATGGAGCCATGTGCCGGGCCTCGTGGGATGAAGGCAGGCTGTGGGCTGCCGTCACCGCCAGCGGCGGACCTCTGGAAGGAATGTTAGGAACCAAGGTGCTCGCTGTGGGCGGGAAGCGTCTGCACGTCAATTCCGTGACTGTGCGGGCTGGCCTGCTTGAAGCCGAACTGCTGAAAGATGATCGAACGCTTCCTGGCTTTACGAGGGCAGACTGTATACCGTTTCGTGGCGATGAAAGGTCGGCTGTAATCCGGTGGAAGGGCGGAGACCGTTGTCCAACCGGGAACATTCGAGTGCGTTTTTACCTGAACCAGGCGCGGCTGTACTCATTTGATTGGAGCGCGGAATAGCCACGATTTTGAGAAGAGGTTGCTACCGGCAACGGAAATGCCCGTTCCGCCCACTACACGGATGACGGATCCCCAAGACTCATCGCAACCTATTTCCCGTCTTGCAGGCGTCGGCAAAGTGCCTCGCCCTACACTCGTCCGCTGGCATGTCATGTTGCTGCTTGTCCTGGTTTCCGCACTTACTTTTGTGGATCGGTTGAATTTGAGTATTGCTGGAAAGTTCATCCAGGATGAGTTTCACTTTTCTACCCAAACTATGGGTTGGATATTGAGCGCGTTCGTCCTGGGATATGCGCTCTTCCAGGTCCCAGGCGGCTGGCTCGCAGATCGCTACGGGCCGCGCGCGGTAATCACAGGCGCAATTCTCTGGTGGTCAGTTTTTTCAGCAGCGACCGCCATCGCGCCACGCCTGCCGCTTGCCCGTTGGTTCGGATTAGCGTGGGCGTTTGCAATCATCCGCTTCCTGATTGGCTTGGGTGAGGGCGTCACTTTTCCCAACGCAAACAAGATTGTCTCCTCGTGGATGGGAGCCACTCAACGGGGTATCGGCAATAGTATGTTCCTCGCAGGTATCGGAGTGGGAGGCGCGATAACGCCGATGTTGATCGCCTGGGTAATGAACAACTGGGGATGGCGAACGTCCTTCTATGCTTGCGGATGCATCGGAATCTTGATCGCCGTGGTTTGGCATTTCTACCTCAGGGACCAGCCCTCCGACCACCCGCGTGTCAACGCGGCCGAGTTGGCGCAAATTCATGCCGATGATGAGAGTAGTGCGCCCCCGGTCGTCGGCAGGCCCCCGACTCTTGCTCGCCTGGGTCGCGTATTTTCGACTGCTTCAGTGTGTGGTCTGGTTTTGAGCTATTTTTTCCTCGGATATGCTTCCTACCTCTACTACACATGGTTCTACCTCTATTTGGTACAGGTCCGACACCTCACGGTAATTCAAGGCGGGGTTTGGGGATCGGCCCCATTTCTTGCCATGGCGGTGCTGACGCCTGTGGGCGGACTGGCTTCAGACGCGGCCGTCCGACGCCTGGGCCGGCGGAGAGGCCGGCAGAGCGTCGTCTGGTTCGGTTTGATCTCCTCGTCCGCGCTGCTTTGGTTGGGAAGTCATACAGCCGACAACACGCTCGCAATTCTGGCCCTCGCACTCGCCGCGGGATTCATCGGCTTCGCCTCAACCGGCTGGTGGGCTGTATGCAATGATCTGACGCGAAATTTCTCCGGATCTCTTTCCGGTCTCATGAACATGGTAGGAAATCTTGGCGGATGGATCTCGCCCGTTCTTACCGCCTACATCGCAACCCACTTTGGATGGACCCGAGCTCTTGATTTTGCGGGTCTGCTCACTCTGGCAGCGGGCGGATTATGGTTTTTTGTAAATGCCGATCAGAGGTTAGAAGAGGGTAATCCCTTATTACTGCCACACTGAGGACCTTGTTTTTAATTGTGCGCGTTTGACGCTCGGAAGCACCACACCTCAGAGAGGCGAAGATAGAGCCCGAGTCAAGTTACAAAGGAGAAAGAGATGCCCCTCAACGACTTCGTCACGCTCGGCCATTCTGGGCTCCGTGTGAGCCCTTTCTGCCTTGGCGGTATGACTTTTGGCGAAGAGTGGGGAATTGGATCTAGCGTAGAGATCTCACAGCAGATCATTGATCGGTTTCTCGATCGCGGCGGCAACTTCATTGATACCTCTAACGTGTACACGCGCGGTCACTCGGAGAAAATCATCGGCGATCATATTGGCCGTCACCCGGCGCGCCGTGACCGCGTCGTCATCGCCACGAAATTCTTTGCCAACCTGTACCAGGGTGATCCCAACAATGGCGGCGCTAGTCGAAAAGCCATCGTTGCTTCCTGCGAGCACTCGCTCCGGCGTCTCCAGACTGACTACATTGATCTGTACTGGCTGCATTGCTGGGACAGGTTCACGCCCGTCGAGGAGACGATGCGCGCGCTCGACGACCTCGTCACCGCAGGCAAGGTGCGCTACCTTGGTTTCTCCGACACGCCTGCATGGAAGGTCGCCGAGGCGCACGTAACTGCCTGCCTTCGCGGCTGGACGCGGCTGATTGCTCTGCAGATTGAGTACTCGCTCCTGGAGCGCACCGTCGAGGGCGAGTTGATTCCCATGGCGCGTGACCTTGGGTTGGGCGTCACGCCGTTTGCCCCACTGAAAGCTGGCCTGTTAAGCGGCAAGTACATGCGCGCAAACGCTGCTCAGGCGCAACCTCGCCGCGGCGCATCGCTGGCGAAAGCACTCAACGAGCAGGCTTTGTGCGTAATTGACGTCCTCTTTGAAGTGGCGACGCAACTCGGCGCGACTGTGCCACAGATCGCGCATGCATGGCTGCGTTCGCGACCTGGCGTCAGTTCGGTGATCATGGGAGCGACCACGGTGTCACAGCTGGACGAAAACCTGAAGGCGCTTGACGTGCAACTGCAGTCCGAACACCTCACCGCCCTCGACAAGGCGTCGCGACCGACACTCAACTGGCCGGCCGATGCTCTCGCCAATGTCGGTGTGTTTGGCTACGGCGGGACAACGATCAACGGCGAAACCTTCCCCGTGAACCCGAGGGCGCCGCAGAACGATGACGAACGCTACTAGTTCAGGCAGAAATGAAAGCAGCGGACAACACATCGACTAATAAGGAGCCAAGTTGAGAAGAGAAAGAGGGAGCAACATTAAATGCCGCTTGCGGCTCATGCTGGCCGGGTTGATGGCAGCCGGCCTTCTGGGAATGACGGCGCTGGCGCAGTCAGGCACCGCAGCCGGACCACAGTCAGACAGAATGCCGCTGCTCATGCCGGACGATTTCAGCGAGCTGCATCTGGTTGCGTGGCGAGTCGAGCCAGGAACACTGGATCCATCAAACCCGTTGGTGGAGGGAGAGATGCCATGGGACTCCGGAGGGGTAGGCATCCATGGCTCAGTTTTCCACGATCCTATCAGCGGGAAGTGGAGAGCCTACCTTGTCTGCACTACTCCCGAGGAACCCTCCAATGACTGGCCTGAGCCATGGTCCTCCGAGCAGGGACGCAAACGCCGTCTCTGCCTCTATGAGAGCGTCGATGGGATTCGCTGGACCAGACCGGAGCTTTCCCAAGTTTCATTCGGAGATCACAAGACAACCAACATCTTGTTTCGCCTGGACCAAGGCACATCTGCCTACTCTTCCATTCTGACGGACCCATCGGATCAAGCGGCACCCTACAAGATGTATCTCCTCCGGGAACGTTCCTTGGAAGGGGACCCTCCTGCCGGAGTGAGTGGCTACTATTTCTATCAATCCCGCGACGGCTACAAATGGGAACTTGCCGGTGGTCCAGTTAAAGATCCCATGAAGGGTGATCTGGCTTTCTTCTATCACCTGAAACCTGACGAATATGTGGCCTACTACAGGCTCGCGGGCCAGCCGCAGCCTGGCGACCATTTACCTCTCTACGAGAATGCTGCTCGCCGGTCGATTTACCGGGCGACCAGCACTGACGGAAAAAAATGGATCAAAGATGAATCGATGATTCTCACTGCAGATGAACTCGACCACCGAGACACGCAGTATCAGGAGTTGGTTCCGATCAGCGTCCCCGGCGGATATCTGGCGACCGTCACGATGTACCATCCGCTCTCGCAAACTCAGGATGTGCGCATCGCTGCGTCTCACGACGGCAGTCACTGGTGGTTTCCGGATCGGCGTCCCGTCTTGGGGAATGCTCCTTTGGGAGATTACGGCGGCGGGATGATTTGGCAGAGCCAGAACCTCATCGTGCAGAGCGGCCGACTCTACATGTACTACGGAGCGTCTGAAGGTACCCACCGCCAGGTATCAGACAGCCTTGCGCCTTCGAAGACGGTGGCCTATCTCCAAACCGTCATCGATGGTTCGGGGCATTTTCTCCCATTCAATACGGCACTCTGCAGGGCCTATTGGCAATTCGATCGGCTCTATGCCCTTATCAGTTCGGCGGGCGGACCGACCGTCGGAGTCGCTGCCACCAAGTCTCAGGAGCTTGGGGGCCAACAATTATGGGTGAATATCGTCACCCGCCCAGCGAAAAAATCCTCCATCTCGGGATTCGACGAAGGTTACCTGCAGGTGGAGCTTCTTGATGCCAATGACAAGCCCCTGCCGGGTTTCAGCCGGCAGGACTGCATCCAGTTAAAAGGTGATCACCACTCGTTGAAAGTAAAGTGGGCTGGAGGAGACAGAGCTCCCAAAGAAGCGACCAAGGCAAAATTCTATTTGAAACGGGTCTTTCTCTACGGGTTCCAGTTTAAAGGTCAGCGCTGGGAACTTGGACCTGTGAAGAAACGGGATGATGAAATCAATGTTTCTCGATAACGCTGAAGATCTCTCCCTCCAGCCTCCATCGGTCAATGCGCGGCCCGGTGAGCAATATTCGACTGCGGGCCGTGTGTGGCAAGGGATTCCTGGGATTGAGCGCACCCAGCAAGGCCGGTTGCTGGCGACCTGGTACAGTGGCGGCGCTACGGAAGGGCCCGAAAATTACATTCTCCTGGTGACTAGCGAAGACGATGGCCGGACCTGGTCGCCTCCGCTTCTGGTCATCGATCCTCCCATTCCAGTGCGGGCATTCGATCCGGTCCTGTGGCACGATCCAAACGGAGTGCTGTGGTGGTTCTGGTCGCAAAGCTACGGGTTGTTCGATGGACGCGGCGGTGTTTGGGCCATTCGATGCTCAAATTCTTCAACATCGACGCTGACGTGGAGTGAGCCGCGACGCCTTTTCGATGGCATCATGATGAACAAACCCACGGTGTTGCGCAACGGGACCTGGTTGGCGGCTGGTGCTGTCTGGAGCCACGTGCATGCAGGCTTCGTTGCACGTGAGGATATGCGTGAATTACGTTTTTCCAATGTGTACGTTTCCGAAGATAAAGGCGACTCCTGGAGTTTGCGGGGTCAGGCTGACGTGCCTAACCGGCAATTCGATGAGCACATGATTGTTGAGCGACATGACGGAAGCTTGTGGATGCTGGTACGCACAATAACCGGAATTGGCGAAGCGGTTTCGCTGGATGGAGGGAAAAGCTGGACCTCCTCACGGGGCAACGTCCTGGAGGGACCGTGCTCCCGCTTCTTTATCCGCCGGTTGCGCTCCGGGCGCCTGTTGCTAGTCAATCACTATCGCTTCCACGAACGCAATAATTTAACCGCCATGCTTTCCGAAGACGAGGGAAGAACCTGGTATGGCCACCTCGTATTGGATGAGCGGCCGGCGGTTTCCTATCCGGATGGGATTGAGACCTCCGATGGAGTGTCTTACATCGCTTACGATCGCGAGCGTAGTCAGGCAAAAGAGATTCTGCTAGCCACATTTACAGAAGCGGACGTTGAGGCCGGGAAGCCCATCAGCAAAATCTGTCGACTGAAACAGGTTGTCAACAAAGTGCCGGCCCAGTTCTGATTCTGAGTTTCCGCGGCAGCCCCTCGCGCTGCGCCTTATCGGTTTGCTCAGGCACAGAGTGGATGATCGGAGTCCCATCGGCTCGAAGGCTTGACCCCCTCACCTGCTCCCAAACGAACCCGCGCCTGCAACCAAAGATCAGCCCACTTCGCTGGATCTCTCAATTCAGTCTCCGGGTGAGACTTGCTGCGAGCTATGAAACCCGGAAGCCAGGGACGGCCCGTTGGCTCGCCCACCGTGTTGTATCGAAGATCGAAACTCCACCGGATGCCATCGCTTGTATTCGGTAGGGACGAATGCATTAATTTCTTGTGAAAGAACAGTACATCTCCAGCTTTCATCGGAACGGGACAATGGTTGGGACCCACAAGCTTATCCGGAATATTGACTTGGAAGTATCGTCGCTTCCTTTCATCGTAGTTGCAATGCAGTGCCAGATCGCCGCGATGACTGCCTGGTACGACCTGCAGGCAGCCATTCTCAACCGTGGCATCCACAACCGCGATCCAAACTGAGATCATGGTTGTCGCATCGGCTTCCGCATTCACCACCCCCATATCCTGATGCCAGCCCACCGCTGCCGTAAGGCCGTTCAACAGCGCTTCAGGGACGATTCTTTCCGGTGTCTTTATGCGGATGTGCTGGACCGGATTCGAATAGATTTCACCGCCAATAAAATTCTCCAGAACATCAAGAATGCGAGCATTCCGCAGAAGGCTGAACACCGCGGGCCCCAGATGAATCGGCGTGTCAGCAGTACAGTTCGAGGGCAGGATGATATCGAAGTGACGCAAGTAGTCCTGGCCCTCGGAGGTAAATTTGCACAGCCGCTCCGCGAAAGGAAGGTCGCGATACGTCGAAGCAACCTTTCCCTCCTTGTGCCACTCCTCCGCCAGAGAATCGAGGAGAGACGAGTATTCCTCTTTGATGGGGAGAAGGTCCGTTTCCGGATCCAGAAGGTTCCTCGCGACAAAGTACCCCTGCGTATCGAAGTGTTGCAGATCGACCGTCACAGATTGGTCATTCATTGCCTCTCCTTTTTTGTCTCCCCACCCGGCAGACTACAAGATGGTTAACACTTCTCAGATTAACCCTTACAAATCGAATCCATACAGCCGGGCACGCCGCAAGTAGAAGCGGATCTGCACATTCTCTGTGGGGCAGCGGCTTCCGCCTTTCCATCGAAGAAGGGCAGCGTGGTGATCTCCGCGGATTGGTTTACAGTCGGCCCTTGTGAATCCACGAACCGGCTTCCCGTTCTTCACGAGTTCCGCCGTGAGCGTACCCTCCTTCATGGTTGCGACATTTACCGTCACCTGTTTGCCGCCGGCGCTGAGAATCTTGGTCATGAGGGTGCCCTCCATACTTCCTCCTGTGGCCGTAACTGCGGCCCATAGCCGGCCAATCTCCCATGAAGCGCGACAGAGGGATCCGAAAAACCACAAGACTCCTCGCACCGGACTGTAGACATCCTGGTTCAGCACGAGCGGCTCCCAGTAGTGGGGCCAGCGCGGAAATTTTGCCGCTTTCATTCTCTCTACCGGATCTGTGCTGTGAAAATCATTGTGCAGCCCCTCGCATCCGGAGTAGTAGAGGTAGATGCGGCCCTTATGCTGAATCATCGGGTGCATCGGCCAGATCATTCCCCCGCCGAGCTCGCCCAAGGAACGCAGCGGAAGACAGGCGCGGCGATCCGGGCGCCACCATCTTTTGCCGTCGCGTGATCCGGCAAATTGAACGTCGATGGTTTGGTTCAAGAGATGGTAGACCGTCACGAGCCCTACCATTCCGCCGCGTTGATCGAGGTGCGTCAATTCCATGAACTGGGTATCTTGCGCATCGAGCCAGTCGGGAGTGATTACCGGTTCGTACTGCGACCATCCCGTCCCATCACTACTGGTCCGCCGCACCATGATTCGGCATGCACCAGCCGCAATGTCATAGGGAACCAACCCTCCGGGTGGGGTGGGAATAATGCTCTTGTGATAAGCCACATAGGATTGGTCGGCTGCCTGGGAGATCCAGCCGCTATCCGATGTTTCCAGATTAACAACTTCCCACGGTTTCCATTTCTTTCCATCTCTCGACCGATAGCGAAAATAGCCCGGCTTGAACTCACCCTTGCCGCCTCCATGACTAGAGCGGTCGTCCGGCAGCGCGAAGCCCTTAACGATTTTCTGCGGGTGTTCCCAGCCCGGAAGCCGAATTACGAACATCTCGTACCTTGCATCAGGCGGAGCGTCAGGATGTACGATTACCGATGCGTGCTGGGACGACCCTCCCGACTCAATATCGAGAAGAATGTTGGTGCGCGGGAAACCGGGGTAGGGGCAGATGTCCAGCCTGGGCCGCGTCCAATTGAGTCCGTCCACCGACTCCGCGTAACAAAGTCTGCGTTCGGCAGAGGACTGCAGCTTGGTTTGCTGGCAGGAGATGTACCAGGCTTTCCAAAGCCCATCGATTGGATCTACCATCACCGTGCCGTGGCTGAAGACCGCCGCGCTCTCCCAGGGAAATTTCGGCTCCATGAGCGGATTCTTAGCCTCTTCCTTCGCCAACTCCACTCGCCAAGCGACGTTGTGTTTCTCGACAAAATCCTCCCCCAGCAGAAAAGAGAACTGTTCTTTGCTATTGGGAATGTAAGCCGGCAAATTTTGCGCACGGCTCCCACTCCCGGACGATTTTCGAGGATCGCTCTCCGCTCTTTCTGAAATGACTTTGTGGTCACCGGACGTGACGAATTCCACGCGCCTGGGCGATTTTGGCATGAGTTTGCTCTTCTTCTTGTGTGGTGTGGATTGACCGACCATCATATGAAACCCCAATCATCATAAACAATAACGATATCTCCATACAATTCATAATTGAACTATATAGGACAATAAATGCACACTATGCCCACATTTTATTATCTTCATAAATTAAATAATTGACACTTCGGGCCTCTCGCAAGTATACATATTGTTCGCGTCGGCTCGTCCGAAACCGCACAGAAACTCAAACCATTCATAGTCCCGGAGTCTTCGTTGAAAGCAGCAGAGGCCGTTATGGCCATGGCACGAGAAAACGGACTAGAGCATTTCTTCGGAATCCCCGGCGGTGGGTCTCCGCTGGAGCTGATCGACGCCGGCCGCCAGGCTGGCGTGCAGTTCGTCAATGTCAGTCACGAATCTTCCGCCGCCATCGCAGCTGCCTATTATGGGTTGTTGAAAGGAACAGCCGGCCTTGCCATGAGTATTCGCGGGGTTGGCGCGGCGAATCTAGCTGGAGGCGTAGCCAATGTTTACTTCGAGCGCCTTCCTTTGGTGGGGATTTGCGAAGCCCCGCCGGTCTCGAGTGTTCCCACAGAGAGCGTCCAACAATGCGACCAGCCACGCCTCTTTGAGGGTATTTCCGGATATCAGTCCATGCTCACGGCCAATGGCGCTCCGCAGATGATTCGGGAGGCATTTGCGCGAGCGGCTGAAGGGCGCCCGACTCCATCCATCCTTCACTTACCTGCCGGCCTGGGCGAGGTGGAAGACTCGAGAAGTTCTTCGCAAGAACATTTGCCCGAAAGCCATTCCGTCGACGAAACTGCATTTGCCGACCTGCGGGAATTCGTCAAGAAGCACCGCCGCCTCGCCATACTCGCTGGTGCCGACGTCATCCGATGTGGCGCCATGCGTGAGTTAGTGGCTTTTGCCGAAGCTACAGAGGCGGCGGTGCTGGTGACGATGGATGCCCGTGGAGTGTTCCCGGAAACCCATCCCCGATGGGCGGGCGTGTTTCTCGGTTTATTCAATCCCAATGTTATTGAAAGCAGGGTCTTCCAGCAGTCGGATGCAGTCGTGTTTATAGGCGTCGACGCGATGATGACGCACGCGCCGTGGAAGGTGGAATTACCCACCTGCGAACTATCCGCGAGGCCGGGCTATTCGTCCATGTCCTCTCCCGTCGTACGGGTGAATGGCGATTTGAAATCGACGTTGCAACGATTGGCTGATCAGCCAAAATCTGGATTTCCGGAGGCGCAAATACAGGAGCTGCGGTCTGGCATTCTGCAGTATTTCAAGCGCCCGCCAAAAGCCCGCCTCGCCGCACAGGACATTATTGAGATTACTCGTGAACTTCTCCCAGACGACGGATTGCTCATCTCTGAAACGGGAGCTTTTATCTGCATGCTCGAGCACCTTTGGTTGGTCGATCGTCCCGGTACCTATCTCGGCACATCGGGCGGGAGGACGATGGGGATAACGGTTCCGGCGGTTCTTGGAGCTCGTTTAGCCGATCGTAAACGTCCAATGGTGGGAATCGGCGCGGACGGAAGTTTGCTCATGCGCCTCGGTGAGCTTGAGGCCTACGCCCGGAATGGCATCGCCATTCCGCTTGTCATCATTAATGACCAGGCCCTTGGAACCATGAAAGCCCGGCAGCGCTCCAGAGGTTTTGCCGACTATGCTCTGGACTTGCATGCCGTAGATTTTTCCGCGATTGCGCGGGCCTGTGGCCTGGAGGGTGTAATTGTCGATACCCCGGAAGCATTCCGTCGCGAACTGGCACGAGCTCTAAAGTGCGACCGTACTACCTTGATCGATGCGCGGGTTGATCCCCAGAGCTACCAGGATAGCTTTGGTCCGACAATTGGAGACCTCAGCCGGTGGTCTCAGGGATAAAGCCACTAAGGAGAACTCGTTGAAGCGCTCATCCCAGCGTTCGCTCAGTCGCGGGTGCCAAATTACAGAATTCGCTCATTTGGGCTACGACGCGCTGGTCCTCGAGAATGACGAGTTACGAATTATTTTGCTCCCCGGTAAGGGTTCTGATGTGATCCAGTTTATCTACAAACGGCTGGAGATGGACTTTATGTGGGCTTCGCAACCAGGTCTTCAGCCCGCGGGCGTTGTGAACACTTCAGTTGGATCGGACATCACGTTCCTCGATAACTACCCGGGCGGTTGGCAGGAGATTCTGCCAAACTTTGGAGATCCATGCCAATACAAGAACACGACGCTTAGACTTCACGACGAAGTCAGTATGCTTCCCTGGAACTACGCCATCGTCGAGGATGAGCCACAATGCGTGTCGGTTCGGCTTGAGGTGCGATGCGTGCTCACGCCCTTTCGAATCCGTAAGACATTGACCCTGCGGCCCGGTTGTGTACTTGAGATCGCAGAAAAAGTCACCAACGAGTCGACGGAGACGATGGACTGCACATGGGGCCATCATCCGGCATTCGGAGCCCCCTTTTTGGATGAAACCTGCCGGGTGGTCGTACCGCCGTGCCGACTAAGAACCCAAGAGGAGTACGTGTCCCCCAATTCTCGCCTGGAGAAGGGCCAGGATTGTGAGTGGCCAATCGTGCGAGGCCGCAATGGCGAAAAAATTGATCTCTCTGAAGTCCCAAACAAGGCAGCTCATTCTCATGACATGGCGTACCTTTACGGTTTTGATCGAGGATGGTACGCACTCTTCAATGAAGGCCGCAAGATTGGCTTCGGAATGAGCTGGGATGCGGAAATCTTCAAGCATCTCTGGTTCTGGCAGGTTTATGGGGGCTGGCACGGCCCTCCCTGGCATGGCAAAAGCTACAACATCGGTCTGGAGCCGGTCTCCTCGTATCCGCAGTCTCTGACGGGCGCGATCAAATCCGGCTCGCAACTGGTATTTGGACCGGGTGAATCGATACAAACGGACTTACAAGTAACCGTGATTTCTAACCTTGAAGAGTTCATCAAAGGTCGCAGAGCGATCTGAAAGTCGGGAAAACGCCGCACAGTTAAGTTCCTGGCAAGGGGCGTGGACTAAGTAGCGGCGGTGCGCAGCTTTATCGAGCGGAGTATCAACGACATGCGAATCACAGACGTTGAAGCGATTCATATACGAATGAATGATGTCAAGAAGCAGTGTGATAGCGGCCAGGACACGCTTATTGTCCGTGTGCGGACGGATGAAGGAATCACTGGGATCGGTGAAGTCGACTCATCACCTTTGGCGGTGCAGGGAGTTATCAACGGCGCATATTCACACCAGCTGTGCTGTGGCCTAAAGCAGTTGCTGATCGGGGAGGATCCTTTTCAGACCGAATATCTGTGGCAGAAAATGTTTCGCAATAATATCTACCTCGGGCAGTCCGGCATATTGTTTCATGCAATAAGCGGCGTCGACATGGCCCTCTGGGATATCAAGGGCAAGAAACTCGAAATGCCGATCTGGAAACTCCTGGGCGGAGGATTCCACAAGAGGCTGCGTTGCTACGCGAGCGTTCTCTTCGGAGACACTCCGGAACAGACCCACCTTGAAGCGATGCGACTGCGTGACCTGGGTTTTACGGCCGTCAAGTTTGGCTGGGGACCGATGGGAGAAGACGCGAAGACCGATGTGGCGTTGGTGGCAAAGGCCCGCGCAGGTTTGGGCGACAATCTCGATTTGATGGTAGATGCTGGGTTGGTTTGGGATACTAAGACGGCCATTCAACGAGCTGAGGCATTTCAAGAATACAATCCATTCTGGCTGGAAGAGCCGCTCGCTCCTCACAATTACGAAGGCTACAGCCAGCTTAGCAAAGCAACCAGTATTCGCATTGCCGCGGGAGAAGAGCAGGATAGCCTCGAAGATTACCGCCGGCTCATCACCGAAGGTCAATGCGACGTAATACAGGTGGACCTCACTCGGTGCGGCGGTTTCACCGGAGGTATGAAAATTGCTTCGCTCGCCGCTAGCTACTACCGTCCGGTAGCCAACCACGGATTTACTACCTACATCAACGTGGCAGCAGCCCTGCATTGGCTCAACTCCATACCCAATGCACTCATCGTCGAATTCGCGGCGCAGGGTAACACCGACCTGAGAAACATCCTGACCAAGCAGGTAATACGCGCTAAAGACGGTTACTTGGAGATACCCCAGGAACCAGGTCTGGGGATGGATTTGAACGAAGACACGGTCGCAAAACTCCGCATAACCTGAGCTATGTGCGTCTTCTCGCATGAAGTCGCACTTAATTATCGAAGGTCGACACCATGGGTGCAGAGCTCACGGTGAGCAAAAGTAGGTCGTTCGGGTTGAGAAGAATTCATGACTAACGATGAAAAGCCAACCTTCGATCAGGTAGCGAAGCGCCGCTATGAGGTCACATACGACGAAGTGGCAGCGCACTACGACGGCCCGATGTCGAAACACCCTGTCATCAGCGTTAAAGGCCATCCTGAGGTGATTTGGGTCAGGCCTGATATGAGTGTGGGAGCGGTGGCAAATTCCTTTTCATTCGCCGTGGGTTCTCCCGCCCGTGTAATCCCATGGCGTGAGGTAAAGTTTTCGCTGAAGCGTGGATATCTTCCGATCGTGATCAGCACCTGGCAAAGAGGCCCGGTCCTTCTTACACAAGTGAGTTTTGCCGACCTTGTTGGAACTCGCGAGGTACGGACCGGCCACGAGAAGCAAGTGGCCTTCGTAGAAATAAGTATTTCTAATACAGATTCTGCGGAATCTTTAGACGAGAGTCTATGGGCGTTTATTCCTGGCTCCATGCCCGCCAAAGGGGTGCCTCCATTTCCGTACAATACCTATGACCTTTTCGAGATTGTGGGCGAACTGCCCCCAATCCAGGGCCATCCAATTGAGCCAACAGACAGCGTGATTCGAGATGGTTCGCGTGCCATCGGGATCTTTTCCGCAGATCGATCCGTTCACACGCATACCTACAACCGAGTCTTGCACTTTGCGATGAACCTGCGACCGAAAGAGACGAAGAGCATTCGTCTGATCGTCACGAGTTCTGCGCGCGGGCTCACGTCCCACGAGTTGGCACAATTGCATGAAGCGGATTTCTCTTCGGCGCTGGAGCAGAGAGTCCTTGATCTGGAATCTATTCTCGAACAAGGCACCCGGATTCAAGTGCCCGACACCGTGGTGAACAATATTTATAAAGCCCAAATCCTGTACAACCAAAGCCAGATATTGCAGGCAGCTGACAAGGATTATTGCGTGCCTGTACAAGGCTACCAGGGAGTATGGCCTTGGGAAGCGATGAAGATGACTGTGCATTGGGATTCGATCGGCCACCATGAAGACGTCCGAAAATGTCTGGAGTATTTCTTGAAAGTACAAGGCAGATTCCCGCCCCACGGCAATTTCAAAAGCAAAGAGGGAACCTTTGGCGGCACCTATGCTTTCGAGGAGAGTGGCTGGGAGAAAGACGCGGATTCTACGCTGTACGGTCAACTCGCCGGAATCCATGCCGGGAAGGAGGGCGAGTTTCCGAATTGGATGAATGGCACAGGATCGATGCTTCACGCTTTTGCCTTGCACTATCGCTATACAAGAGATCGCGAATGGCTGCAGCGAGTCGCTCCGGCCCTGATTCGTGCCTGTGATTGGATCATCACGGAACGGCTGGAGACGAAGAAAAAAGATGAAAACGGAGATAAGGTTCTTCACTTTGGCTTGCTACCGATTGGTAGAGCATACGACACGGCGGACGAAGCGATCAGCCAACTGGCCTCCGACGGTGAGTTGTCAGGCGGTCAGATGGACGATCGCCACGCACCCCTCGGTACCTATTATCCCTGCTGGACCGATAGTTACAGTTCGCAGGGCTTGAGCGGCATTGCCCAGGCGCTAGCAGAAATCGGACATCCTGAAGCGGTTCGCCTCGTCAAAGAGGCAAACAACTACCGCGAAGACATTCTCGAAGTCATGCGACGAACGCGTAATTCGGATCCAGCCGTCGCACCCTACCCGGAGCGCCTCTATCGGCCGCCGGCGTGGGCGGAGTTCGCCACCGGCGCCCTGGCATATCTGGATACCGGCTTCATGCAGGCGAGCAGTGAAGGTTTTGAGCAACTGGAAAACTACATGAAGTTGAAGTGGAACCGGGGCGTCTTGGGACTCACTGGTGGCATGGAAAAGAATGGAGATCCACACGGAACCAATTCCTTTTACGTGGACTTCTCCGAGGACATCTGGCATCGCACTTGGTTGTTGCGGGGAGAGGTGGAAAAGGCCCTGCTCGCTTTCTACTCCATGCTCGCTTATGGCTTGGATCGACAAACGCTGGGGACGGTTGAAAGGTTTCTTCTCAACGACCGGCGATACGCACCCTTTTTCATGGATACGTCAGGCAGTGCCCGGGTGTGCGGACTTATCCGTCAGGCGCTCGTATTGGAAGAGGGTAAGGTACTCCACCTGCTTGCGGGGGCTCCACGAAGATGGCTTGAAGAGGGCAAGGAAATTCAGCTCACGAAGGGTGTTACAACCGCCGCAAGACTCGACTTCAGCGTGAAATCCCATGTACGTGAGGGGCAAATCGTTTTGGATCTAACGTTCACTGAGTTGCGTTCGCGTGAGTTCGAAAGCTTGCGCGTCCGCCTACCTCACCCCTCGAAACAGCAAATGAAAAATGTAATGGTGAATGGAAAGCCATGGACCCGCTTCAACCCGGCGGACGAAACGATCGAATTAACGCCGACAATTGGCCGAACTGAAATCGCAGCGTTGTACTAGGTCCGTAGGGAGGCAGCTTCCACGGGAAAATATTATGAGCTTGGAACTGAAGGATAAGGTCGCGATTGTCACCGGAGGCTCGCGAGGAATCGGCTTCGGGATTGCGCACGCTCTGTTGCTGGCGGGGGCTAGGGTCTTCATCTGTGGTAGGCAAGAAGCGGATTTGAAGTCGGCGCTGCAAGCTCTATCATCGGGCGGTGAGGGATCGATCGATGGCATCGTCGCGGATGTAAGTCGCCATCCAGACTGCCGCAAGTTAGTGGAGGCGGCCGTCGAGCGTTTCGGCAGACTCGATATCCTGGTAAACAATGCCGGAGTTGGGCACGCTTACAAGCCCATTGACCAAATCTCACCGGAGGTATGGGACGCCACTATCGGGACGAATTTGTCGGGCATGTTTTATTGTTGTCGTGAAGCCGTACCCCTGATGCGTAAAGCGGGCGCAGGCTACATATTTAATATCTCCAGCACAGCGACCATTGTCTTGTGCCAGGGCGGAAGTGCCTACAATGCTTCCAAGACGGGAGTAAGCGGGCTGACCGAGACTTTAGTTAAGGATGTCCGATACGACGGAATTCGCGTAAGTGAGATTGTAATCGGTAGCGTGTCGACCGCCGACAGAGGGTATGAGAGATGGAAACTGGCGGTCGAAGATGTGGCCCAGATCGTAATCGATCTTTACAAATTGCCGGCGAGGGCGCTGATTAGCCGGGTTGAGCTTTGGGCTTCCCAGCCTCCGCCGAATCGGTAATGGCCTGTGTATTTGTCTGGGCCGACAGTCAGGAGTTTGGACCAGTGAATGAGAAGAGTGGTTTGGTTCTCTTATTTTTTGTTTTTTTCGTGACCGCGGTGAATGCCGAATCCGCTCCGGAAGTCCATCCGATCAAGATTGAGCGGGCGGTGCCGGTAACGATGCGAGACAACACGGTGCTCCGAGCCGACGTTTATCGACCTGACATAGAAGGGCGGTTTCCGGTGTTACTCGAACGCACACCATATAATAAGGATACAATCTCCGAGTTTGGCATGACCGCGGCAGCCCGTGGCTATGTGGTAATTGTGCAGGACGTCCGTGGCCGGTACACCTCGGAAGGTGATTGGTATCCCTTCAAGTATGAATCGCAGGATGGTTATGACACCGTGGAATGGGCTGCCGCCTTGCCAAGTTCCAATGGAAAGGTTGGGATGTTTGGTGGCTCCTATGTGGGCGCCACCCAGCTTCTGGCGGCGATTGCTCACCCCCCTCATCTCGCCGGATTATGTACGTACGTCACCGCCAGCAACTACCATGACGGATGGACATATCAGGGAGGTGCATTCGAGCAGTGGTTCAATGAATCATGGACGTCCGGCCTGGCCCAGGACACACTGAACCGTGCCGTCAAGAAGACTACCAACGCGATCGAGGGCGTACAAACGCTTCCTCTGAGCAGTTATCCGTTGTTCAACGCACCAGCACTGCCTGGTGGTTCCGATCTGACCAAAGCACTCGCGCCATATTTTCTCGACTGGCTGGATCATCCCATCTACGACGATTATTGGAAACGTTGGTCGATCGATGAACATTATCCGGATATCAACGTACCCGTCCTGAACATTGCCGCTTGGTATGACATCTTTCAAGGAGGTTCCCTGCGCAACTACGTGGGCCTGAAGGCTCATGCTGGCAGCGAACCAGCCCGTCGTGGCCAGAGGTTGTTGGTCGTCATCGGCGGTCACGCCGGTCAAGGACGGAATATCGGTGAGATGGACTTCGGTCCAAAAGCTGTCGAGTTCAGCGAGTACGGGACTACTCTTC
>Ga0302324_100011430_pt1 | contig 18208 bp, 15 predicted proteins | sample Palsa_T0_1_FD_201949 | JGI IMG/M metagenome (GOLD analysis project Ga0302324, IMG submission 201949) | Peat permafrost microbial communities from Stordalen Mire near Abisko, Sweden - Palsa_T0_1 | ecosystem: Environmental > Terrestrial > Soil > Palsa > Peat permafrost | place: Sweden: Abisko... | reverse complement strand
AGCTGACCTTGCTCGTTGTATCCCCAGCACTCGACCGTATCCCCCTTGATAAGCGCGCACGCTGAGCTCTCGCTGCAGGAGACGAGTCGGGCGCCGGTCAGGCCGCTGACCTCGACCGGCGTCGACGAGTTCGTCGTCGTGCCGTTGCCGAGCTGGCCGTAAGTGTTGACTCCCCAGCAATTCACGCTGCCTCCCGCGACCACGGCGCAAGCGAACTCGCCGCCGACGGAGATGGACGTCGCGCCGGTCAGGCCGCTGACCTCGACCGGCGTCGAGGCACACGCCTCACCGCTCTCGCATCCGTCTGGCCCTGTCGTGGTGCCGATACCCAGCGCGCCGTTGACGTTGACCCCCCAGCACATCACGGCGCCTCCCGATACGATGGCGCACTCCAGCTCGCCGCCACCCGCGATCGCCGTGGCGTCCGTCAAACCGCTCACTGTGACCGGCTTCGACGAATTGCTCGACTTGCCGTTGCCGAGCTCCCCATCGGCACCCAAGCCCCAACACCGGACCGACCCCCCCGAAATCAGCGCGCAGATCGTGTTGTCACCGGCAGAAAGCGCCGTCGCGTCCGTCAGCCCGACGACGGGCTCCGGCGTCAGCGCGCTGTTGGTCTCCTGGACCGAACCGCCGTTCCCGAGTGAACCCCAGAGGTTGTACCCCCAGCAGTCCACGCCGCCTCCCGTCAGCAGCGCGCATGTCGTGCCGCCCGACCCGACGGACATGTGGACGACGCCCTCGAGCGGGGGTCCGGCGTCGGCGCCAAGACCGGCGTCGACGCTGACGGAGTCGACTGTGGCCACCGAGATTGCGGTTGTGGTGCGGGTCGTGGCGCCCTGCGCGGCGGGCGCGCCGGGCGCCCCGGAACAGCCGGTGGACAGCAGCGCACACGCCAAAGAGACGAAAAAGAGCGGGGCGAGCCCGTGTTTCGCAAACGACAATTTCACTCGACCTCTCCCGCGGTGACGACCCTGTCCAGGTCCGACCTGCGACGATCGGTAGTCGTTCCTCCGCTGCGAGGCCATCGCTTTCGATTCGTGGTTGTCGGGGACCGCGTTCGTCATCGCGACATTGATGAGCCGCACGCAATCTGTTCCCGCGTGCGGTCCATTCCATTCCGGACCGGGGGTAGCCTGCATGCCTGCCATGGCCGACTCGTTGATCATTCCCCGCCGCTTCCGGGGCCCCCCCGAGTCGGGCAATGGGGGCTACTCTTGTGGCGTCCTGGCCGCCTTCGTTTCCGGCGACGCCGAGGTGACGCTGAGGAGCCCGCCGCCGCTCGATCGGGCCATCGATGTCGCACGCATCGGCGAGGCTGTGCAGGCGACTGTCGACGGACGCCTCGTCGCCGAGGCAAGGCCGGCACCGATGGCCCTCGAGCCTCCGCCCGCCGTGGCCTTCGAGGAAGCGGAGCAGGCCACCCTGCGCTTCCCGTGGCGTGAGGGCCACCTGTACCCGATGTGCTTCGTGTGCGGGCCGGAGCGCGCGCCCGGCGACGGGCTCTGCATCTCCCCGGGCGCGGTCGAGGGCCGCGGGGTCGCAGCCGCGCCGTTCGTGCCCGATCGGTCCGTCGTCGACGACCGCGGCGAGGTGCGGCCCGAGATCGTGTGGGCGGCCCTGGACTGCCCGTCCTGGTTCGGGTTTCACTGCTTCAACCCATTCGACGGCGGCGTGCTGCTCGGACGCCTCGCGGCGCACGTCGAGGCGCGCCCGCGTCTCGGCGACCGCTGCGTCGCCGTCGGTTGGTCGCTCGGCCGGGACGGCCGAAAGATCCGCTGCGGCTCGGCGCTCTACTCGGAGCGCGGCGCGCTGCTGGCGCTCGGGCAGGCGACGTGGATCGCGGTCGGTTGATCGGAGCCGCCGTGGGCGCCGGGTGGACCGACCCGCTTCGCCTGGCCAGACTACTGCGCGATCACCATCGGGGGCGGCGGGGGCGGCACGTTGAAGTACTCCCACGCCGGCGTGTGATTGCCCTCGGTGGACGGCTGGTTCCACAAATAGAGCGCGCCGTAGGTCTCCACGCCGCCGCTCGCGGTCGTGACCATCGCCGTGATGAAGAGCTGGGGCGACGATCCGAGGCGCGTCGAGCTGAAGACGATCCAGTAGAACGTGCGCCCGTCGGGCGTCGTCGTGATCGACGGCGACCACTTGGGCCAACTGTTGGTCACGCCCGGGCTCGAGACGGCCGAGCACGCGGGCGGGTCGTTGGCGTGGAGGCGCGTCGGGGTGCCGCCCTTGCTCGGGATCACGTAAAGCTCGGCCTGCGCCTGGTTGTACATGCTTAGGCCATTGGCAGCCTTGTCGAAGGCCAGGTACGCGTCGTCCGGGGAGAAGGCCGGGTAAAACTCTTCGTTGTTCGGGCCCGTCGCGCCCATGACCGGCGCGATGGTGCCGCCCTGGCCATTGTTATAAGGGACCGTGAACAGGTCGGCCGCCGCGCCGGGATCCGTGGAGATGAACGACGCGAGGGCGCTCCCGAGGCGGCCGTCGGTGACTTCGTTCGTGGCCACGTACGCGATCGTCTTGCCGTCGTGGCTCCACGACGGTGCGCCGGCCAGGGAGCCGCCGGTCTGGGTGCCGCTGCGCGCGATCGTTCCTCGCGCGGCGCCCGCGTCGACCGCGTCGAGGTTGATCCAGACGAGGTCCGTGTCGTTGCTCGCGACGATCATGTGCGCGCCTGTGGACCAGTGGGCCCTGGAGACCGTGTTGATTCCGAGGGGCCCGTCGTCAAGCGAGGCGAGCCCCCCGGCGCCGAGGAAGGGCGGCATCGCGCCCACGGCGCCGGCGTCGGGGTTGATGAGGGCCGCGACGTCGCCAAGTTGGCCCGCTTTCCGGTGTCACTGGATGGCCCAAAAGGGTCCCCTTTCGGGACGCGTTGCTTGCGCGCGACGGCCCTCTACCGCTGCTTACTCGCCTACCACCGAGCCCCGCACGCAGCCCTCATGGGCAAGACCCCTGCCGACGTCTTCGCCTCCGCCCCGCGTCCGACCGATACCTTTGACGAGAAGCGACTCATCGACGCGCTCACGGTCCGCGCCCGCCGGCGCGTCCGACGGGACAACACCCTCGCGATGGAGGGACAGGACTGGGAGACCTCGCTTCACTTCCTCGCCGGACGCCTCGTCACCGTCGCGCGCTCGCTCGCCGAGCCCGACGCACCACCCTGGATCGAGCACGAGGGCAAGCGCTTCGCGCTCGCCCCCGTCGACGCCATGGTGAAGTTCGTAGGCGACGAACCAGCAAAACATATTTTGTAGTCGAAGAGCTGCGACGAGAAGTGCGCGTACACGCCGTCGGGCGTTCCCGTCTGGCTCCATTGCAGCACCGGGGCGGGGATGCCGCCCGGGAAGACCGTCTGGTCGTAGGGGTAGAGCATCTTCATGGAGCCGACCGAGGCGGCCGCAGGGCCCGGCACCGTCACCAATCGATGACGGAGCAGCCCCACGTGAAGCCGGCGCCGAACGCAGCCAGGACGACTTTCATGCCGCGCCGCAGACGGCCGCTCTGTTCGGCCTCGAACAGCAGCGAAGGCAACGTCGCCGCGGTCGTGTTGCCGTAGCGCTCGATGTTGTTGATGACCTTCTCGGCGGGCACGTTCATTTGGTCTCGGACGTACTCGTTGATGCGCAGGTTGGCCTGGTGAAAACAGAACAGGTCCACGTCGTTCGCGGCCAAGTTGTGCTTCTGGAGGCTTTCGCCCAGAACGACCAGCAGGCGCTCGACGGCGTTCTTGAAGACCGCCCGGCCGTCCATCTGCGGATACATGGACCGCGGCTCGATGCGCCCGAAGCCGTCGGCGTCCACGGGGATGAACGGTCGGTTGCCGATGTTCCAGATCTTCATCGACAGCGTATCCGCGTAGCGACCATCGGCACCGAGATACGTCCCACGTACACCTCGGTCCTCGTGCGTGGCGCTCAAGACCACCGCGCCGGCTGCATCCCCGAAGAGGACACCGACCGTGCGGCCACGCGTGGTGAGATCGAGCGCAGACGAGTGCACTTCGGCGCCGACCAAGAGCACGTGCCGGTACGAGCCATTCTGAATCAGGGCCACCGCCGTGCTCAGGCCGTACAGGAAACCGGAACACTGATTGCGCACGTCCAGGCACGGGATGAATCGTCCCGCGTCGCACAAACCGAGTTTGCGCTGAAGGTACACACCCGTACCTGGAAACATCTGATCCGGAGAGAGAGTGCAGAACACGATCATGTCGATGTCGGTTTTCTGGAGCCCGGCCCGCTGGATAGCCTGCTCGCTGGCGGGCACGGCCAAGTCCGAGCAGCTCACGCCTTCGGCCGCGAAGCGGCGCTCCTTAATGCCACTGCGTTGTTGAATCCACTCGTCGTTGGTGTCGATGCCGTAGATCGATCGCAGGTCGTCGTTGGTCACGACGCGCGGCGGGGCGAAGAATCCGGTTCCCGAGATGTAGGCGTTGGGCATGGAAGCCTTGCTTCCTAGCGTACATCGAAAGCCGGACGGTGTACGGACCGAACGCAAAGGCCACTTGGAGCGCCCTGAGCGCGGAGGACCGAGAGTTGAGCGCATACGCCTGACTTGGACGCCGCGCCGCGTGAGCCCCTGAGCGTTCGACCGGGGGAACGACCCGTAGGGTCCAAGTTCGGCTAGCGGATCCTCTCGGCTTCTCCGCTTCCGCTCGGACTGGAGGCGTGGTCCTTCAGCGGGACCATCGTTTGCCGGGCATGTGCAGCGCCAGCCAGCGTGCGGGGTTCTGGATGTCCTGGGCCGCCATCGCGTCGAGTGCCGTCTGCACGAGCTTCATCCCTTCGTCGCCCCCGAGTAGCTCTCCGAGTCGGTGGCGCGCAGGAACCGCGTACAAGATCGTGTCGGTCGCGGTAGCGGCTTCGACTCCGGATTGGAGGGCGTCCACGGCGGCGGCGCGATTCCCCGCCGCATTCTCGGCCATTCCCGTAACCATGAAGGCGAGCGCTCCAGCCCATGGGGCGTACTCGCGCGCGAGTCGTCGGGCCATGAGCCGTGCCTCGGCGATCCGGTTCTGCCGGAGCTCGGGGTTGGACTCGATCGAAGCGATCGCGGCCCGCCCGCGCGCAAAGAATGTCAGGACGCGAATCATCGCCGAGCTAAGCAGGAAGCTCTTCCTCAGGGCGGCCCGATCTCGCACGGTGCGCTGGTAGGCGCGATCGCCGTCGCCGACGTAGAGCTCGATCTCGGTTTCGTAGATCATGGCCATCCAGTGCTGCACGAAGAACTCCGTCTTCGGCCACTGGGTAAGACTGTCGCGCAGGCTGCGTAACGCGCCCCCCGGGTCATCCGCCGCCAAAGAGGCCTTAGCGCCCGCGGTCGTATCCAGCGTCACCAGGGTATAGAGGTCGCCGCGGTCGCGGGCGATCTCGCGGAGGCTATTCGTCCGCTTTGTCATCTCCTTCAAATCGCCCATGTAGAGGAGCGCGAGGACGGCGTAGACGCGCGCGATCGACGATCCGGCCAGACCCCGCATGCCCTCCCTGTCAGAGCGATCGAGCATGCCGAGCGCCTCTCTCCAGCGACCGCGCTGGAAGAGGCCGACGCCCCAGATTCCTTCGAAGTAGGTCGCGGCCTCGGGTGTCCCGTGCTCCTCGGCGAGCCGGCGGCCCATTTGGACGAGCTTCGTCTCGCGCTCCCCGAGTGGTTTGCCGGTGGCGGCCGAGTGCGCGGCCGCCATTGTGAGAGCGCACCAGTTGGAATCGATCTCCCACCCGCAGCGCTTCGACGAAGTATCGTGCCTGCATGCACGCCCCCACGATCACGTTGACGATCGCGAATCCCACGGCCACGGTGGCGAGCGCTTCGAGTCGCAAGCGGTCTTCCGACGAGACGTCCTCCGGCTTGCGCTCCTGGAAACGTAGACCGATGAGGGCGAGCCAGAGTCGATAGACGAACAGCCAGAAGACAGCAGCCCTCGGCGAGCGGGGCGCCCTCATGCCGACCGCGGCGAGGACGCCCCGGAGCACCTCGGCACCCTCGTGGATACGCCCGGCGCTGAGCAACTGCTGGGCGGCAGCTTGCTGATATCCGAGGCGCGCGTCCGCAGTCACCACCTGCGCGGCGGCGAGAAACTCCTTCGCCGATTCTCCGTGGCGACCGGCGTGCTGCAGCACCCGGGCGAGGCGCGGGCGCAGTCGGAGAACGTCCGGCGACGACGCGGGGACGTTCTCGAGCGCCAGACGAAACAGCCGTGACGCCTGATCGAAGGCGAGCTTCGTGGCGGCTTGCTCGGCGGCGCTCTCTGCGAAGTGTGCGGCGCGCGCGTTCTCGCCCGCGCCCAGCCAGTGCATTGCGATCGCCTCCGCATCCGCGCTCGCCACGTCCTCGAGTGCCCTCGCCAGGCAACCGTGGTGCTCGCGCAGGGTCGACGCCGGGATCTGCGCGACGATGGTCCGGCGGATGGGTTCGTGGATCATCTCGACGATCTCCCGTCCGTCGTGGAGCCCCGTCCTCACGAAACGTCCGGCGCCAAGGAGTGCGATGACCTGGTCGGCGTCGTCGCCCGCCGACGACGCGTCCGCAACGACCGAGATCGGGAGCGGTCGCGCCGCGAGCGCGACGATCTCTGACAGCCGTCGCGCCTGGTCGGGCAGCCGCGCGAGTCGCGCTCCTACCATCTCCTCCAGCGTGACCTCGGCGAACGTCGGCTCGCCGGACTGCGGGCTGCCGCGGGTGCCGCGGACGAGCTCCTCGGTCAGAAACGGGCTTCCACGCGCCTCGCGCGCCACCGAATGCGCCGTCCGGTGCGCCCGCTCATCGTCCGCGCCGAGCAGATCGAGGGCGAGGCGACGCGCATCTTCAGTGGTGAGCGGACCGACGGTGATCTCGCGCATCTGCGCTCCTTCGGGCCACCGGACGCGCAGATCGTTCAGGAACGGGCTCGCTGGGGCGCGCGCGTCGTCCTGGACCAAGAGAAGGAGCAGCGGCGGCGCGATGGGGGGGCGAAGAAGATCGAGCAGGAGCGCGGCACTGTCCGCGTCGCCCCAGTGAACGTCATCGACGAAGAGGACCACCGGCTTGCGGCCGGCGAGCGACGCGAAGATCTCGCGCAGCGCGGCGAACGCACGGCGCCGGACGCTGGTCGGGTCGTCGCCCGACGCGGCGAGGGTCGCGTCGATCCCGGGGACTCGCTCGAGCACGGGGAACAGTCGCGCGAGCGCCCACATGTCCGCCGGGAGGTCGACCGGATTGCCGTCGTCCTCCAGCGCCAGCAAATGGAGGCTGAGCGCGTCGATCACGCTGTCGACGACCTTGTAGGGAACCGACTCGCGCTCGTAGGCCCTGCCGCGCAGGACGACGGCGTCGCTCGTGAGGCCGTCGATGAAGTGGCGCACGACCGTCGACTTGCCCATCCCTGGAAGGCCGCCAATGCGCACAGTGATCGTCTCGCCCGACCTTGACCTTTCGAACGCTTCGCGCAGCGCCTGCAGCTGTCCTTCGCGTCCCATGAGTTCCACGTTGGCCCTGCCGGGAGCTCGGGGCGCGGGCGCGCTGCTGCGGGTGACGCCGAGTAGACGGAGAATCTCCATGCCCGTCGGTCGCATGTTGGGCTCTCGCTGCAGCAGTGAGCGGCAGAGCAAGTCGAGATCGGTGGGAACCCACTCGACGCACTCGGAGGGTGGCAGCGGGTCGACCATGCTCTTTAGCGTGAGCATGTCGACGAGCGAACCGTCGAACGGGGGACGCCCGACGAGGGCTTCGTAGAGCATCACGCCGATGCTGTACCAGTCCGACGCGGGGGTTGGCGGATCGTCGTCGACCTGCTCGGGCGCCATGTAGCGCGCCGTACCCACCACGTGCCCCGCGCCCCCGGGGCCCCCTCTCTCGGGCCCCCCTACCTCCGTGGCCACCCCGAAGTCGAGGACGACGACTCGCCCCGCCGGTGTGACGAGCACGTTGGACGGCTTGATGTCCCGGTGCAGTTTGCCGGCCGAGTGGAGCCCATGAATGCCGTCGACGAGCTGGCGGAGCGCCTGGCGCAGCCGGTCCACGTCAGCCGGGGATCGCGGTCTTGCCGGCGTTTCTTCGCCCGGGCGCGGCGGAGGTAATGTCGCTCCCGGGGACGCGATCGGCCGCGAGGTGGTGATGGGCGGGGGTGCGGTGGAATTTCGATAGGCCTCCGGCCTCTGCACATATCGGAGAAAGTCGATGCCGCGCACCAGCTCCATCGTGAAGAAGATGTGACGCAGGTCGTCCGCAACGAGTTCGTGGAGGCGGACCAGATTGGTGTGACGGACGTCGGCGAGCGTCCGAAATTCTTGCTTGAAGAGGTAGAGCGCCGAGGCATCGAAGTGCAGCAGTGTCTTGAGCGCGACCCGCTGGCGGCGCTCCCGGTCGAAGGCCTCGTAAACAACGCCCATGCCGCCCGTTCCAAGGCGGCCGACGATCTCGTAGCGGACCGTCCCAATCCAGTCAGCTGGCTCAGAGACCACGCTTCTATCCAGCGTACGCTCTTCCTCGACGATCTGGGCCGAAAGCTCGCTCCAGGCACCCGGGCTCAGCCCGCGCTTGCCCGCCGCCGGAAGGTCTCCTTCGCCGCGCGACCGCGGCGCTCGAGCAGTGGCGTGAGGCGCGAGCGGAGCGCCGGGAACAGATAGCCCAACGTCGTCACGAGGCTCGCGGCACGCGACGGCGTGCGCTCTCTCCGTCCGTCGGCGGCGGAGTCGAGCACCAGCGCTGCAATCTGCGCGGCCGTGCTCATAGGCTGCGAGAACACCAGGTCGGGGACTCGATCCAGATCGGTCATGATGAATCCGGTGTCGACCGGCCCGGGGGAGACGACGGCGACCGTGATGGCCGATCCGGCGAGCTCCTCGGCCAGCGAGAGGCTGAAGGCTCGCAGACCGAACTTGGTGGCCGAGTACGTGGCCTCGTGAGGCAGCGGTACGCGGCCCGCGAGGGACGCCACGTTGACGACAGCGCCCGCGCCGCGGCGCCTGAGGTAGGGCAGCACCGCGCGCGTCAGCAGGATCGGCGCTGTCAGGTTGATGGCCACGATCTGCGCGAGCTCCGCGCCGGTGCGCTCCTCCACCGCGCCGCGGTAGTTGACGCCCGCGTTGTTGACCAGCACGTCGATGCCGCCGAGCTCGCGAGCCGCGCGCTCGAGTAGTCGCTCCGGCGCGCCCGGCTCGCCGACGTCGATGGGCACGGCGAGCGCCCGGCCGCCGGCCGCGATGATTTCACCGACGCGCTGCTCGAGCGGCGCGGCCGAGCGCGCGGCGAGCACGACGTGACCGCCCTCGGCCGCGAAGGCACGCGCGGCGGCCGCCCCGATGCCCGACGAAGCGCCCGTGACGACGATGACTTTCCCTTCGAATCGCTGACCCGCCTTCATCGTGTGCCTCGTGCCTTGCTACGAGCGCTCGCAGAGACTGCCCGCGTAATGCGGCTGTTGTCGCGCGATCTGTCGGACGAGCGCGTACCACTGGAGGGCGATGCGCGCCGGGTGCGTGAGCGTTTCACGCGCCTGGACGGCGGCTTCCCGAGGGACCTCGACGACGTCGCTCCACTTCGGCAAAAGGCCCATGCACAGCTCGCACGTCCGCTCCAGGTCGAGCATGTCCACGACCGCCTCCTCGATCGACCTGCCGAGCGTGATGAGCCCGTGATTCTGCAGCACGGCGACGCGCTTGCCCGCGATGCCCCGGGCGAGCTGGCGCGCCAGGTCCCTGGTGTTCACCATGCCGCCGTACTCCGAGACGAGGGCGTGGTCTTCGTGAAAGGAGCACGCGGTCTGGTCGACGAGCTTGATCGGGATCCCGAGCGCAGAGAACGCCGTCCCCCGGGGGGGATGCGTATGGCAGATCGCGACGACGTCGGGCCGCTCCTCGTGCAGGGTCGCGTGGATGGCGAATGCGGCCTGGTTGTAGGGGCGCTGCCCCTCGATGACATTGCCGGCGCCGTCGATGACCAGCAGGTCGTCCACGGTGATCTCCTCGAAGAGGGGCCCGAGCGGATTGACCCAGAACTGGTCGCGCGTCCCCGGCACCCGGCAGCTGATGTGACCGGCGATGCCGTCGTCCATCTTGCGCCGCGCGATGATGCGGAACGCCGCGGCAAGGTTGCATTTGAGCGCGATGCACTCGGGCGTGCTCCGGTCGAACGGCGCGGTCTCGAAACGGTCGTGCAGATGTCTCTGGGCCATCATGATCCTTGTGCCTCCGTGGCGAACGAGGACACAATGCGACGGATTGCTCGCTTTCGCTACTCGCGTTCGAGGAGGCTAGGTTGACCCGCACGCCGTCGGCACGTGTCCGCCCGCGCAAGACGCCTGTGCAGCGTCGCTCTCGCGAAATGCTCGAGACCATCTTGCAGGCGGCGACTCGCGTTCTGATCCGGGAGGGCTATACGCGGACGACCACCAATCGCGTCGCGGCCGCGGCTGGGATCAGCGTCGGCTCGCTTTACCAGTACTTCCCGAGCAAGGACGCGCTGGTCGTGGCGCTGCTGCGCCGGCACCGCGAGAGCATGTTGCGGGTGCTGACGACGCACCTGGATGGACTCACCGCGACGACGCCGATCGAGACGACGGTGCGCGCGCTTGTCCGCGCGATGCTCGAGGCGCACGGGGTCAACCCCCGGCTGCACCGGGTCATGATCGAGCAGGTTTTGCGCAAGGACGCGCGCGCCGAGGTCGGCGACTTCGAGCCCCGGGTCGAGGAGCTGCTCGCGAGCGCGCTCCACACCTACCGGGATCGCCTGCGCATCCGAAACGTCGACCTCGCCGCCTTCATCCTGGTCCGCATGATGCTCGGCGTGGCGCACGCCGCCGTCGTGGACAACCCCGAGCGCGCGCGCGACCCGCGTCTCGTCGACGAGCTGGGCGACGTCGTGCTCCGGTACTTAGTGAGTGAAGTCCGCCCTGAAGTCGTGCCGAAATAGTCGTCTTGCGGGACGTTCCTGGCCGGAGGCGGGCGAGAGGTCGTTGGTGGTCGAGGCATCCGGGACCCGGCGACGGTGGGGCCCGGCGCTCGGAGGGGGAGCGGGATCCCGTTCCACCGTGCTCGTCCTGATTGCTTCTCGCCGTAGATCGATCCTTACAAGTTCAATCCAACGCATTGTTTACGCCAGGCTCATCCGCAAGCGTATCGGCAGGCGGCTCGCGCCGGGTCGCGCTACAAGGGACGCGCGCGGGCGAGCGGCCGGGAAAACAAGCCCGATCTCGAGCGAGGGCTCCCGCGAACGCGTCCTCGACGGTTGGAGCCTCCAAATCCGGTGGCCCAAACGCGACCAGGTCACGCGCACTTACGTCACTTCGCGGAGGGTCATTCGTACGCGGGTCGACGTGAATCGCCGTGAATTCAGCACTTTCGGAGGGTTCGATCCCCCGTTGCTCCACTCGGTTTCGCCGCAATGCGCGAAGGCGTCGGGCGTGATGCGCGTAGCGGGCCCTGGGCCCACGGGGGCCGGCCCACGGAATCGTTCGGCCAGTGAACGAGCTCGGGCCGCGGTTGCTGGGCCACGCTCGCAGGCCGCGATCCCAACACGCACCACCCCGCTGCCCATCGCATCGCTCGTCGGGACAGAAGCCGACGTGCACCCCGCCGTAGCCCATATCTTCACCGAGCACGAGCTTCGACTCAATCCGAATGTCCTGAGCGTGGCCCACTGGAGCCGCCTTCTCGGCGGCGCCCTCTACGCGGCGACCACGCGCGTCGATTGGGCCACGCTGCTGCGTCGATCCTTCGAGGTGGACGTGCTGGCATGCGCTCGCTGCGGCGGGCGCCTGCGTGTGCTTGGCGAGGTCACCGCCCCGGCCCTCGTGCAGCTCGTTCTCGAAAGCCTCGGGCTGCCTGGGCATGCACCGTCGGCGGCGCGGGCACGCGACCCGACGAGTTTGCGCGGCGACACCGCGAACGTCTGACCGCCGTCCACGCGGAGCGCGGCGACGTGTGCCTTGGACGTGCTCAAATCGGCCCGCGTTTCAATGTTGTTGCAACGGCCGCAAAAGAGCGTTCCGTGAACTCCTTGCGCGGGCGAATCCGCTTGGACTTCTTACGTTCCGAGCTACGGGGTCTTGCAAGCCGACGGTCAGGCGCTCTGGAGCATCTACAACAGCTGGACCGGTTGCCAGGACGACCCTTACGGCGTTCACGTTTGCGCGAACGAAGGCGGACCCCCAGCCGAAGCTCGGGACCTCCGTTCGGCCGCTCCTGGACGCATTCGGCAGCTGCTGTCCATAGTCATTTCTTTGGCAGGCGCGTTCCCGTCAGCCTGCCATTGACGAAACCATCCAACGCGCATCGAATGCCCACGAGGCGGGTTCGGGCGTTGAACGCGCCGGCTTCCCGGCCTTGGGAGAGGCGAGCGCGTGACGGAGGGCGGTTCCAACTCGGCGGCCGGTGTACGCGAAGGCGACATCCTCGCCGGCAAGTACCGCGTCCAGCGCGTGCTCGGAGTCGGCGGCATGGGCGTCGTCGTCGCCGCCCACCACATGCAGCTCGACGAGCGAGTCGCGCTCAAGTTCCTCCTGCCCGACGCGCTCGGGAACGCCGAGGCGGTGGCTCGGTTCGCCCGAGAGGCCCGAGCGGCAGTGAAGATCAAGAGCGAGCACGTGGCTCGCGTGAGCGACGTGGGGACGCTCCCCAACGGGGCTCCGTACATGGTGATGGAGTACCTGGAGGGCGGGGATCTCGCCGCGTGGATCAAGCAGCGGGGGGCGTTGCCTATCGAGCAGGCGGTGGAGTTCGTCCTTCAGGCGTGCGTAGCGGTCGCCGACGCCCACGCGCTCGGAATCGTCCACAGAGACCTCAAGCCCGCGAACCTCTTCTGCGTCCGGCGCTCGGACGGGCAGCTCTCCATCAAGGTGCTCGACTTCGGCATCTCGAAGCTGACCGACCTCTCGGGGACGGGCCCCGGCATGGCGATGACCAAGACGAGCGCGCTCATGGGCTCGCCCCTCTACATGTCGCCCGAGCAGATGCGCTCGTCCAAGGACGTCGACGCGCAGACGGACATCTGGGCGATCGGCGTCATCCTGTTCGAGCTGATGACCGGGCGCCCGGCGTTCCTCGCGGAGTCGGTGACGGAGCTGGCCATCAAGGTCGCCAACGAGCCGACCCCGTTGATGCGCACGTTCCGGCCGGAGGTGCCGCCCGCGCTCGAAGCCATCATCGGCAAGTGCCTGGAGAAGAACAAGCGACAGCGCTTCCGAAACGTCGGGGAGCTGGCGATCGCGCTCTTGCCTTTCGCGCCCAAGCGGGCCAAGGCGTCGGTCGAGCGGATCTCGGGGATCATCCAGGCGGCGGGGATGTCGGCGAGCGCGCTCGCGGTTCCGGCATCGCCGCCGGTCGACGCGACGCGAGCGTCCGCTGGGACGCTGCCTCCCACCGGGCGGACGACGGTGGGATCGAAGACGAGCAAGACCACGGTCGTCGGGGGTGCGATCGCGGGGGCGGTCGCCCTCGTCGCCATCGTCGGGTCCATGATCGCGCTTGGGCGAGGACCCGCGCACAAAGATGAAGGGGCGGCGGTCGTGGCTCTGCCCCCGAGCGCGGCGGTCTCTTTGCCATCGGCGTGGGCGCAGGCTTCGCCCCCGCCGTTGCCGGTCGCTCCTCCACCAGCACCGGCGACGAAGCCGGCCGACGCGCCATCCGCCATCCCGGTCGTCGAGTCTGTCGTTGTGCCCGCGGCCCCCGTGACGGCGAAGAAGAGAGCGCCCATCGCCGCTCCCGCGACACCGGCGACCCCTCCCACGGCGCCTCCGACCGCAGCAGCGCCGGCACCGCCCGCTGCGGCCCGGGCGGCCCCCGCTACTCCCGCTCCCGCCGCCAAGTGCGACCCTCCGTATTACTTCGACGCCAACGGCAACCGGATGTTCAAGAAGGAGTGCTTGTGAAAGTCACGAGGTGGCGGTTGGCGGTGCGGGTCACCGCTACCGTGCTGTTCGCATCGGCCCCCGCCCTGGGCGACGTGACGAAGGACCAGTGCATCGACGCCAACGGCAAGGCGCAGGAGCTGCGCCGCTCAGGAAAGCTGTCGGCGGCGAGGGAGCAGCTTCGCACCTGCGGCAACCCGTCTTGTCCCGCGATCGTTCGCGACGACTGTGCGCGTCGCCTCGACGAGCTGGAGAAGGTGCAGCCGACGGTCGTGTTCGAAGCCAAGGACGCGGCGGGGCGGGACCTCACCGCCGTGAAGGTGACCGTCGATGGAAGCTTGCTCGCCGGGAGCCTCGACGGCACCGCTCTCGCCGTCGACCCAGGTGCGCACACGTTCACGTTCGAGGTTGCCGGGCAGCCGCCGGTCACGCAGCAGTTCGTGATGCACGAGGGCGAGAGCGGTAGGAGCGAGCGCGTCGTCATCGGAGCAGGCGTATCGAACGTGTCGCCAGCGACCTTGCCGGCCTCGCCTTCCAACGGATCAGAGGAACCTTCGGTCCACGCGCCGCAAGCCAGTTCCCCCGGCGCAGGCACGACGAAGCGCATCATCGGTTTCAGCACGGGGGGCGTCGGGATCGCTCTGCTCGGGCTCGGGACGTACTACGAGGCAATCGCATTCTCGCGCGATCACGACAGCGATACCGCGGCGAAGAGCCCGAACCCGAACGTCCGCGCGACCACGTCCGGTATCTACAACCAGGCAGTCCAGGCGCAGACGTATGCGTACGTCCTCGGGGGAATAGGGCTTGCTGCCGTCGCTGCGGGCGTGGTGATCGTGCTGACGAGTGAAAGAGCGTCGGAGAACTTGCCGGCCATCAGCGTCGCGCCAACCGTGAGGCCAGGCGTGGGCGCCATCGACATCAGCGGGACTTGGTGAGGGCGAGGGCTTCGGCATCTTTAGGAGAAATTTGGGGTCCATGAACAAGGCGCTCGCTTTAAATATTTCGGGTATCGCCGCAATCGCCTGCTTGGTTGCCAACGGGCTATTCTCGGGATGTATCCCTGCCGAACCGGAGATAGCCAACGGCGACGACTCTGGCGCAGACGAGACGGAGCACGATTCGGGCGCGGCCGAGACAGGATCGATCGCTGCCGAGACGGGGTCTCCCGAGGCGGCCGAGACGGACGGAGGGGCCGGGACGAGCCTGTGTGCCGCGGATGCAGGCTCGGGAGCGGTTGGTATTCTTGGGTGTGCCTGCTCGCAAACGGGGGCGACTGCGTGCGCCGGGAATGGGTCCCGGCAGTCAATCGTGTGCGCTCCCGGGGGCTCGGGCCCGACCTGGCAGGGCAACGGTTCTTGCACCGAGAGCGAGGTGTGTGACCCTCGCGAAGACTCCGGGTCGACGGCCACCTGCGTAATCACTCTTGGCTGCGTCAGCCCAGGCGAGACCTTCTGCAACACCAGCAACTCGACCTTCGTCCAATGCGACAGTAACCTCATCCCAATCCCCACCTTCTGCTCATTTGCTTGCGCGAACGATGCGGGATGCACGGGCGTCTGCGAACCTACGAGCACCCGTTGCAACGGTAACCAGCCGCAAAGCTGCGACTCGTCCGGGCAATGGGCGAACCAAGGAGCGCCTTGCCCCGCGGGCTGCCAGGGAAGTGGTGTGTGCTCCTCCCCCGAGGCCTCCGTCCCCGTCGAGGCCTCCGCCGCTGATGCGGCCGCAGACTGATGAGCCTCGGAGCGCCACGACAGTTTGAAAGAGCCGAGCATGCCATGTTCAAACGAGCATCCGCCGCGAGCGCAACACGCTGCGCCATTCCGATTGCCGCAGTGTTCTCCCTCGCCGCTGCGCCCGCTCTGGCCGATGTGACGAAGGACCAGTGCATCGACGCCAACGGCAAGGCGCAGGACTTTCGTCGCGCCGGCAGGCTGTCGGCGGCCAGGGAGCAGCTTCGCATTTGCATCAGCTCGTCCTGTCCCGGGATGGTCCGCGACGACTGCACCAAGCGGCTCGACGAGCTGGAGACGGCGCAGCCGACCATCGCGTTCACGGCCAGGGACGCGACCGGGGTGGACCTCATCGACGTCCGGGTCACGGTGGACGGCAAGCTTCTCGTCGATCGCCTCGACGGCAAGCCGGTCAACGTGGACACGGGAGCGCACGTCTTCACCTTCGAGGTCCCCGGTCAGGCTCCGGTCTCGCGGACGCTGGTGCTGACGGAGGGTGAGAAGGGGCGCCGTGAGCGCATCATGATCGGAGCGACGCCGGTTCCACTGTCCGCGCCTCCAGCGGCTCCTGTTCCGGGGGCAACGCCAGGAGCGGCCCCCGAGGCCGGGGCGGCTCCTGCGGGTGCCATCGTCTCCTCCGCGCCCGAGCCTCCTGCCACCGGCGGGGGAATGGGGACGCAGAAGATCCTCGGTCTGGTCGTGGGCGGTGTCGGCGTGGCTGGCGTCGCCGTCGGCAGCATCTTCGGGGCGATGGCCTTCGCGCAGAAGAGTCAGGAGCAGAGCGCCTGCGGGAGCGCGTGCACGCCCGCCGGCCACACCGAGGCCCTCAGCGACCGCTCGAACGGGATTACCGATGGGACGATCTCCACCGTCGGCTTCGTCGCCGGTGGCTTGTCGCTCGCGGGCGGCGCGGCCCTGTTCTTCACAGCGTCCCGCTCGTCCGAAGGATCAGCAGCGAGCGGGATGGTCGTCGTGCCGAGTGCGGGGCCCGGCGGCGCCGGGCTATCGTTGAGGGGGGAGTTCTGAATCCGTGAAGCGCTTTGCCGTTCTCATGGCCGTCGCCGCGCTCCTCGCGCCCGCGGCCTGCAGCGCAATCGTCGGGTTCCCCGACGTGCCGGACATCGAGGACGGGGGCGAGGACGCAACGTCGCCGGACTCCTCTGGTACGCCCGGCAGCAGCGGGACAGGCAGCAGCAGTGGCGCGGGCGACGCGAGATACACCGGCAGCAGTTCGTCGAGCGGTAGCAGCGGTGGCGGCGGCGTGGAAGACGCGGCTTCTGGCAGCGGAGGGGGGGACGCGGCCGAGGCGAGCATCTCGTCGTCGGGAGGCGCCGACGGAGGCGACGCGACGACCTCCTCGTCTTCATCCTCATCCGGCGGCAGCTCCAGCAGCGGCTCCAGCTCGGGTAGCGGCAGCTCCAGCTCGAGCAGCGGTAGTTCCTCCAGCAGCAGCGGTGGCTCGTCGGGGAGCTGCAACGCGCTCGCGAACGCCGCACCAGCCGTGACCGTCGAGCAGGTAGCTGGAGACCCGCCGGCGACGCTCGGAGGGAGTATCGCGAGCGGTACCTACTTCCTCACGAACTTCACGAACTACACGGGCTCCGTCACCGGTTCGAGCGGTTCGGTTCAGACCACCATCCAGATCAACGCGGGCACGATTCAGGTCGTCACGAGCGGCACGCCCACGACACGCACCGAGACGCTCTCGACGAGCGGAAGCAACTTTACAACGACCGACACCTGTCCCGACACTGCCGTCATCCAGGGTTCCTATACGGCGACGTCGACGACTCTCATCCTGCAATACGTCCCCGGAGCTGGCACCAACGATGCGAGCGACTTCACCTCGCAGGAGACATTCACCATGCAGTCGAGCGACGTCGGGTGCACCACTCTCAACGTCTACAACTTCGACTCGTGGTGCGTGGTGAGCGTCAACGGGGGAACGTCATCGACCGCCTCGTCGCAGTCGGTCTGCGTCGCGCCCGGCTCGACTCCTCTGGTCGCGTCACCCAAGGACAGCACGTTCGAGCTCGGGCCTGATCCATGGGTCTATATCTCGGGGACCGGCGGCACCGACTCCGGCATCGCGGGGACCGTGGTGGGTGACGGAGGCGTCGGCTCGACCAGCTCGACGACGGTCGTCGTGGGCAGCACGCCCGGGTGCGTCCTCGTATGCTGTCCGTTCACCAATGGCACCGGTTGCAACTCCGCGTTCTCGGGCTTCACAACGTTCACCGAGAACTGCCCGTAACTCCGTCCCGCCCGCGGCTGGACGGACGTGCCTCTGGCGCGGCCGCGTAGTGCGGGGTGGCACTTCGACGACTACCGCGCCGAGGACGTGACGCCTCCGGGGGCTCTCTCTTCCGCCCCCACCCGCCAATCAGCTAGCCTGGCCCTGACCCCGACCCACGCTCCCAGGAGGGGGGAAGTGCCCGACCCCGACACCGCCCGCCTCGCGCAGCAGCGCCTCGGCACCATCATCCGCGGCAAGTACCGCATCGACCGGGTGCTCGGCATGGGCGGCATGGGGATCGTCTACGCGGCGACGCATCGTAACCAGAAGCAGTTCGCCATCAAGATGCTCCACCCCGAGCTGTCGCAGCGCGAGGACATCCGGGCCCGCTTCCTGCGCGAGGGATACGCT
>Ga0302324_100011428_pt1 | contig 18209 bp, 20 predicted proteins | sample Palsa_T0_1_FD_201949 | JGI IMG/M metagenome (GOLD analysis project Ga0302324, IMG submission 201949) | Peat permafrost microbial communities from Stordalen Mire near Abisko, Sweden - Palsa_T0_1 | ecosystem: Environmental > Terrestrial > Soil > Palsa > Peat permafrost | place: Sweden: Abisko... | reverse complement strand
TTGCCCGCCTAGACGGGTTTCTTTGCAAGCAGGAGGTCACCGGTTCGATCCCGGTTGGCTCCACTGGAGAAATACCTGCAATTCAACCGTATTTCGATCCCGGCCTCGTTAGCGGTCGCTCGAATCACGGATTGGACATCACGATTGGGCATCAAACTGCGGTTGAAGCTGTTGACTCAGCGTCGTCGGTCAGATCGGCTAGGCGACGTTTGAGCTGTCCCGGCGCTGCAGCGCCTGCTGGAGCTTCATAGCCACTCGCTCGCCAGCTCCGTTGACACCAGGTAGGCCACTTCACGACCGGCGCACTGGCACACTTTCGACTGGCGCAGGTCCCGATCAAGCTCATCCCGCATATTCCGACGGGCTCTCGCCGAACGACTCGTCCGCCTGGACGACGAGCCGACGATCCCTTCCGCGGCGAAGCGGTCGCGAGCCCAGGGGGGGCCTAGATGGTCGGATGCCCTTGAAGGCAGACATGTGGCCGAGCCGGGAAAGCAATCGCCAAAGGGCGGCGCACCTGCCAGCGTATCCCTGCGTTAGGGTGGTCAAACCGCGCTCTGCGAGTACAACCCTCGCGGAGTCAAGCCCCTGACGTCCGCTTCCACCGGACGTGTCGTCTTCAAGCGTCTACGAACCTTCTACTTCGAGCTCGCGTTCATCGTCGTCGACAGCTCCCGAGCCGGTCTTTGCTGAACCCTCGTCCGTGACGCTCGCTCGCGATCTTGGTGTGATCTGCGCGGGAAGTTCGCCGGCGATGTGGTTGCTTGCGCCGTTGGTCGGTCCGTCAGGGTGGGGAGTTGGCGCCGGCTCGGTCCACGGCTTGAGCCCCTGAACGACAGTCGTGTAAAACTGTTCGACCAGATCCAGAACTGAATCCGTGAATGATCCGCGGCCCGCGCCACGTTTGCTTCCGGCGCGAGTGGCCAGGGTCAGCGTGAATAATTTGATCTCCTTCGACTTATCGATGATTACCAACACTGGCTTATCTCGAAGATCACTCACAGGAACAGAGGGGCCAGGCGCCCGCTGGTATGCAAAGGTCGCCTCAATGTGAAGCTCATTTGGGGCACTGTTCAGTTGTCGAGTAAGCCATCGAACCCTGGTTTGCTGCCGGCCCTGCTTCGGAGCGTCGATGTCCGCCGAGCACCTCACATGGCCGGCGCGTAGGTCCGCCACGATGCTGATGTCCGCGGCGGCGTGAGGAACTCTCAGCTGTCCACGGAGGGTGCCTTCCTTCGCGAGCGTTGCAGCCGCCGCGTGCGTCCGAGCATTGAGATCTCGTAGCTCAGCCCGAGTTAGAGCCGGTCTGACTTCGACGCCGAGACGTCGCGAAAGGCGCATCCCAGCGAATGCGATGAGCTGGTCATACCGAGCCGCGACCTCATTCAGGCCCTTGTCTAAGGGCCTCAGCGTGCCCTTGGCTGCCCCGTCCCGAACCCGAACCCCATGCTTCGCCCATGTCCTGAAAGTCAACGGCGCCGGAGTTTTCATGCTCCAGGTATCGAATCAGCTCACTGAGGATCCACTTCTGGTCAGCATCAGGGATTTGATCATTCGCGCGCTCGATAAGCGCCTCGGTATGAATCTGAGACCAAGAAAGGTGCGCTAGGGCGACACCCTTCTTCAGCTTCTTCTTGTCTATGCCAATTGTTGGGTGCTCCCCCGGAATGACCTCGATCTCGTTTGAGATAGTGAGAACAAGGTCATACCCCTGCTGCCTTGCTACGTCCAGGTAATCCTCAACCTGAGCGGCCTGAAGCTTGCCCTCGGCAGCTTTCACCTCCACTAACGCGGTCCAGGCCCTCTTGGCACGAACGACTCTGATCACCCCGTCGGGGCGAACACGACGGTCGTCAAGGTCAAACAGCACCTCAACGAACGTCGACACCTCTCCCGCAGGCGCTCCGAGCGGAGCCAAGAGAGCGCGACCAAACTCACGAACCGAGCCAACCACGGCGAGCAGCGCAGAGCAGCCCCGCCGTTCCTGCTCCGCCTCACCCTTGATCCCTGAAACAGGTATCAATCGCGACGGCTCCCAACGGCTCTCGTCGATCATCAATGCCTCCTGAAGCGGACTCTCTCGCGAGGTGGCTCGGCGTTCTCAAACCGGGGCCAGCGGCCAGCAGCGCCCCGCGAGCGCGCAAAGATCATTTGCGAAGTGCAGTCTACCGCCATTCTTGAGTGGCGAGCTTTTGTCGCGCCACCCAGGAGAAAGCGGTCCGGGCGAAGTGACGTCGGCTGTCTCGGCCACACCGTTTCGATGGCCGCTCATGCTAACGCGGACGATCGCTCAGCGACGTTCCGGGTCGCCAGCAGCTGAGTCAGGCTCCCGATCGCTTCGCCGCGTTGGCGATTGCGCGGTTCGCGCGGTGTACCTCGCTGATCCGGCCGTCGGCGCCCGAGCACCAAGCGTGTGCGCGCGGACCTCCCGGTGCGATCCGCTTTCCCGGTGTCCACGCAACAGCGAGCGCTCGTCTGCTCGACCGAGATGCGCGCGCCGCGAACGAGGCAGAACACCCTTGAGGTCTGCCTGTCCTGGCGAGCCCAGCGCTGCCCGAACGCCGATCTCGCAGCCGCTGTGCTTCAGCCAGCCGCTACCGCCCTCGTCCGCGCCTTCACACTTGGGTACGTCCTCCGGGACAACCAGCCCGCCCCGCCAGACCCGAAATGACGCCGGCAATCACTCAGGCCGGCGGGCGATGCGTACGCTCAGCCGCATCGTGAACACCGTCCGGTCGTCCGGGTCGCGCAGCGTGCCGAGCATCGTGAGAGTCCCACGGTCGGGCTTGAGCTTCGAGGGCCGGGCCTCCAGGACCTCGATCGAGGCCCGCAGCTCATCGCCGGGCCGGACCGGCGCAAGGAAGCGGACCTCGGAGAACCCCTGACCGCCCAGGTTGACGAACTCGCTCAGGAACCCGTCAACGCACAGTCGCGAGAACATCGCCCCGGTGTGCCACCCGCTGGCGATGACGCCTCCGAACGGGCTCTGCGCAGCCGCGACGTCGTCGACGTGAAACGGCTGGGGGTCATAGCGCCGCGCGAACGCGATCACCTCGTCGCGGTCCACAACGACCCTGCCGAGCTCAACGCTCTCCCCGACCCTGACGTCCTCGAGGTATCGCATCCACGCCATCCTTAGCAGACACAGACGTCAGCCGGCGTCTCACGAAACGGTGGGCGGTGCGGCGCGGGACGGTGTCGTGCGCCACGGCCACCGCGGCCAAACCTCCGGCTAATGGCACGATCGCGCTCGTCCCCCGACCGCCTCGAATCACGCGATCGCATGACGACGTAGGGCGCGACTGGCCTCGGCGACCGAGCGCGCGTCCGAGAAGCCGGCGCCGGACGATCTCTTCGCCGCGACAGGGCTGCTCCGGCGCGTCTCCGACTTGGACGACTGCTTTGCTCATGGCGACGTCGCCGGACTCGCGAGCGCATCGGCAACGTTCCGCTCCCTGACGCTCCACAGTGCGCGTCTGACGCGAACCCTGGTCCGATCGGCCGTGCGAGGACAACCCACCGGACCGGGTCATGGCCGGAGGAGATCTAGAGGCCGTGGGTAGCCGGGATCATCGGCGCTGGGCGCTCGTGGACGGCATCAACGATCTCGGTGTTGTCGATCCCGCGTAGGTAGACCGACGTGATCGCCAAGTCGGCGTGGCCGAGTTGGCGTTGGATGACCAGCAGCGGCACTCCCTCACGAGACATCTCCACCGCATGCGCGTGTCTTAGCTGATGCGGTGCGAACCGTACGCCGGCTCTGCCAGCGACAAGATGGAGCTGGGAGCGAACCCCGGCAGCTGCCCAGGGTCGCCCGCGGGTCGGGCCGCGCAGCACGCAGAAAAAGGGTGCCGACCGGAAGCATGGCCCGGAGCGTGAGCCATGGGTCAAGCTGGCGCCAGCCCCAACGATCCATGCCGACCTCGCGACGTTTGTTGCCCTTGCCGTGACGAACCAGGATCGCACCTCGATCTGGGTCCAGATCGCTCTCGGTCAGGGCGAGCGCTTCGCTGACGCGTAATCCGGCGCGCCACAGCACGACGATCAGGCCGCGCAGTCGCGGGGCGTCCGCATCGTCGCCGGCGGCGTGCATGACCGCGATGATCTCTTCGACCGTCGGCGGGTCCGCCGGGTAGCGCAGCCCCTTGTTGCTTGGCGGGCGGCCGTGATGAAACTCAGGCAGCGTGGCGGGCGACCGGCGCCGACCACAGGTATCCAGCGGTGCGATGGATGGCATGCGTCCTCCCTCGAACGATGGTTGACGCGCCGATCCTCTCGCCAGCCTTCTGCGGCCAGCCGGCAAGCGCTAGACGGTTCCACGTCGCGAGCGCCGTCAGCGCAATGCGCTCATCTCCGGCCGATCGGCCCGACGCGGCCGCTGCCTACGCAACCGCGCTCGCGTGGGCTGACGCCCAGAGTGCCGGATTGGCGAAGAACGAGAAGTGTCCGGCGATGGGCGAGTGCGCCCGAACCGTTGAGGGCAGATCAGGTTCTCAACGCCGGGACCCCCGGTTGCTTGGGCTCCGCTTCCGCGGGAGCCGTTGGTTAAAGATAACCGTTTGAGCGACGACGGTGACTGACGTGCGCGCTGCCGGTCAGATCTCTCCAGAACCTAACCGTGCCGGCGGACCGGGACGGGTTCTGGGGAGTGGCCGTACCGTGGTCAGCGATGCCCACACCGCGACACTGCTCGCCGGCGTACGGGCGCGGCTTCTGCTCACGATCGTCCGGTTCGACCCGGTACGACCGGGTGGATCTGCGGATCACAGACGGGGTATGGAACTGGGAAGACGATGGAGGTCGTGGCTCCTGGGGGCGTCACACGCACGTAGCGGTACCGGGGGCAAGGCCCGGGTATAAAGCCGACCCCGATGCCCTCCAGGATCGCGGACGCGGTACTGCCTGTCGCAAGATTGACGGTCCCCGGGTGGCCCGAGCTCACTCCGCCCAGCATTCCTCGCGGCGTTCGACGGGCATGAACGACGACTTGGCCCCCCACGCTCAATCCCTCCACGCCGGGATATCCCCGCAGCGTGCAGTCTGGGCCGCGGTTGATAAATCGCAAGAGATCTCCCTCGTGACCCGCCGCGGAGGATGTGGCGGTGAAAGTGGTCACCAGATGATTCTCGGTGCAGCGGGGCACGCTCACGTCCGCCCCGTGCGCCCGGCTCGGACCGACGGCGAAGATGAACGACCCCACCATCAGCCCAACGATCAGCCGCCACGACCTGCTCCTCGTGGCGGCATGCGATCCTGCCCGGTTCAGGTTTAGCTCACTGATCCGTTGTAACCGTAGCGGACGCGGCAACGGAGGTGTGCGACTGCTGCAATCGCTGTTGAGCGGCTGCGTCGTCATCCGAGCCGAATGGAGTCGAGCCGTAAGGCTGCCGGCCGGATTGCGGCTATCCGTAAGGGAGGGTCACCATGTAGATGCTCAGTCCACCGCCCGCGTGCAGCAGCGTGTACATCCGGCGATCGTTGTCGATCGGCTTGCGGTACTCCCAGGGCGAGCGCCCAGCAGCACGAAACGGTGGGAATTCTTGCCCGTTCCAAACCTTGAGGACTTTGGCAACGGTCGAGCACGAGACCTTCTGCGTCGCAGACAGGCTCTTGAAGAAGCCGTTCGTGGGCGTCCGGGGGACCGGGCACGAATGTCGAGTCGCCCCCCACGCCACGCCAGGGATCGCGAACATCGCAATCGCGACCAAAATGGTGATACGACGGATCATCCGGTTAGGTCCCGGAGAACAAGTGGGAGCGTGAGCATCCGGCATGGCCCTCGGCGGCGGTCGTGTATCACCATGTCGGCAGCTTTCGCGAGTTGCTGCTCGCCGCGGGTTTTGAGGCGCCTGAACCAATCACCATCCCGTTTGCTGAGCGTGTCGCGACAGCGCGACGTCCACGGGCGCAGGGGTTGCGGTGGGCGGAGATCGCCGATCTGCTCGGGGTGAGCGTGGACACGGCTCGTCACTACCCCAACGCCCACGATTGTCAGGACTGCGGCGCTCCGATCCTGGCTGCTCACTCGCGGCTATGTCTCGCTTGCGTAGCGCGAAATCGCACTCAGTGGGGGAGCGTGTTCACCCGTGCGGAGGTGGTCGCTGCGATGCAACTTTGGGCCACGCTTGACGGACGCGCGCCGGCGATGGTCGACTGGCGGCCGGCGGATCGCGGGGGTCATCCACGCTGGGAGGAGGACTGCCCGAGGTTTCCACCCCCGTCTCACGTGCTCAGGCAGTTCGGATCATGGAACGCCGCGCTGCGGGCCGCGGGTCTTGATCGGCCACGCCCACGCGCCTGGAGCGATCAGGAGATCGTCGAGGCGCTGCGCAGCTGGGCCCAAGAGCACGGGCTCGTGCCGCTCTCGACAGAGTGGGACGCAGCACCGCACGCCGACGTCATCGCGAAGCGTTTCGGCAGCTGGAACGCCGCGCTGAACGCCGCCGGGCTGCAGTCGCGGTTCATCCGTCGCTACTGGACCGATGATCAGATCCTCGACGGGCTTAGACGTCTAGCAGTCGATCTGGGACGCGCTCCGCATGCCAGTGATCGCGTCGGGTCTCGCGGTCGGTATCCGTCGCCCGCGCTGGCGATCAGACGGTTCGGATCGTGGAATCAAGCGCTCGCCGCTGTCGGGCTTGACACCTCCGATCCCGGCGGCTTCTCGACTGTCACCTCTGAGCAGATCATCGAGGCGCTGCGCGCCTACCACCGGGCTCACGGACAGCCACCGTCTAAGCGCAGTTGGTCTCGCAGCGTCGGGCGCCCAGCGGTGAGCACCATCGTCCGCTACTGCGGGTCGTGGGGAGCTGCCCTTGAACTCGCCGGGCTGCCCCACCGGGGACCCGGCGACAGCGAACTTCTGGACGCGCTGCGCAAGTATCGACGTGAGTTCGGTGTCGCACCTACCAGTAGGGCCTGGCAGGAGGCACGCCGTCGGCCCGGAGTCAAGATGATTCGCGCACGCTTCGGATCCTGGAGCGCTGCGCTCCAGCTGGCTGGAATCACGGACGAACGGCCGTCGTACCCGGTCGGCTCATACCAAGCATTGGGATGATTCATCTGCCGGGGCGGTGGCACGCCACGACGAGTGAATTCCGAGCTGCTCGGGGCCGACGCGCCGGCATTGAGTCGAAAAGAAGACCTCAGCGAGCGGTGCGACGCGAGACGTCAGTTCGGTAACTCGAAGCTGGTGACGGCGCGCAGTCGCAGCCTGGGGCGACTTGGCGTGGATCCCCTGCCATGACGCGGCGGGATTGTTGTGGCGCGTCGCAGCGGGCCGTCAAGACTCTATGGAGGGGTCGGCTGTGGTGATGTCGAACGGAGTCGGCACCCCCCGCGTGTAATGCGGGGTGTTGTTCGCGCCTGAGGATTGGCCCCTCGACGCGGGCCCACGAGTACGAGGAGGTGCCGACGTGTCCCACGGTATTCGGTGGGTCCGGCTCGACGTGCACGCGCGCGAGTCGACGATCGCGGTGTTTGATCAGGCGACGGGCGAGGTTTCTACGAGGCGGGTAGTTGGCCGGCCGCAGCAGCTGCTGCCCGGCTGTTCCCGGAGCCACCGGCGCGCAGGCCGTCAGCACGACGTGTCAGTACAGCTGGGTGCTAGGAGCGATATACGGACCGGAGCGACCGAGCGATCTGCGCGAAGGTCGTCCACCGCGTGATGGCCAACCAACTCCTCTACGACCGTGCGGATGGCGTCTTCCCTCGTTGCCGCACGGACCGCCACTTTGGTCTCTGCGGCCTCATCGGCTGATGTGACACCAACGGCAGGTTCCCCTATCCCCGCGTCAGCTAGTGCGGCCCGTGCTTCGTCAGACAGTTGACCCGGTATTGAAACGATCCATCGCCCGTACATGGTGCAGCAGCCTCCTCAGCGACGGAGGCTACCTTGCCTTGTTTGTAACTCCCACACTCCCGTCGCGCGTCAGCCGGCCGTCGGCGGGCCCTCGACCATCTTCGCCACGACCTCGCAGCTGCGCTCCGAGCTGCCGGGGAGGATCGCGAGTTGTCCTTCACGGCGGGCGCTCGAGCGCGCTACGTGGCGATCGACGAGCGGCTCTCTGCCGCGCGCCCGGGACTGTTCAGAGCCGCGACGGGCCGCGCTGAGGCTCACACGATCCGGCTCGCGCTGATCTACGCGCTGCTCGACCGCGCCGGCGCGATCGACCTTCCGCACCTCGAAGCCGCCCTTGAGGTCTGGCGCTATGCCCACAACAGCACTCGCTGGGTGTTCGGCGACACCCTCGGAGATCCCACCGCTGACGAAATCTGGGCGCTCGCCAAAGAACGGGGAGACGGGATCACCCGCACCGAGGTCCGCGACCTCTTCAGCCGCAGCAAGAAAGCACGCGAAATCGACCGGGCGCTGGCAGCACTCGTCGACGCCGGGCGCCTCAACCGCCGAGAACGACGCGACGGCGCCGGGCGGCCCGCGGAGATCTGGGTCCCCACCCGAAACGCCGCGTGACACTCAACGTCGCCAGGCTCGACTGAGAGCCAGAGGTTCGCAACTTCTCGGCTGGGGTGACATTGTGAGCTATATGCGTTTGCGGATGGTGGTGGCGGTGGTGTGGGTGCTCTTGTTCGGATTGTTCGCCTTATCTGGGTCTGCGCAGGCTGCGCTGTCGTGGTCCGCCCCGGTCGCGAACGATCGGGCGAGCAGCCCGGGGCCCAATGGTGTGGCGTGTCCGTCAGCGTCTCAGTGCACCGCGGTTGACGGTGCCGCTCGACCAGCGAGTGCACCGCGGTCGGTGGGTCGACCTTCACGTACGCGAGCGACGAGGTGACCTTCGATCCGAAGGTACCGAGCGGCCTGAGCGCGGTCATCATCGAATGTCACCTCTCCTCCCTAGTCATCGACAGCGACGCACTGCGACACGGACGCGCATGCGTGGCAGCTCGACACAAACGCGCTGCTCGTGTATGTCCCCCCTGGAGAAGGCCTGTCCTCAGGCGGTGGCGCGACGCCGACTCGCCGGGTCGAGTCGCTTTTCGGCGGGGGTGGATCTGCCAAGCCATTGGTCCTTGACGCGCTGAGCGTGTTGGGAGCGCGCAGCACGGGATGACGGTCAGCGCAGGTGGCGAGCAGCGCGGATGCCCGATCCCGGTCAATCGGGTTTCAGGGTTTCATCGAGTGCCCTGCGAGCCAACCTGAAGAAATCTTGGGTTGTGCCTCACGATTGGGCCTCATTCCGGCACCGGCGTCAAATCTGTGGTTCGCGACGCGCGCACCACAGCCGTGCGAACAGTGTCAGGGTGCGCTCAGGCGCCGACAACCTCTAGACGCGCAAGTCGCTGGCGTCCCTGGACGTCCTGATAGGCCCGCGGCGTTATGCCGAAGCGGCGCCGGAACTCGTTGATGAAGTGTGAGGAGCTTGCGTACCCGACCTGCTTGGAGACCACCGCCACGGGCAGCTTGCCGTCGACGAGTAGCTCGCGCGCGCGATCCAAGTGCAGCTCCTTCACGAACTGGTAGGGAGACTTGCCGGTCACGTCGCGGAACAGGTGGGCGAAGGCGGACGGGCTGAGAGAGACCTGCTCGGCCATGTCACCGACGGTCAGTGGCTGCGAGAGGTTGTTGCGGACGTAGGCGATCGCCGCGGTAGGCGGGTTGCTCGCGGTCTGGTTGGCGGCGAGCTCGAGCAGACGCGAGAAACTGCTCGCGCTGCAGCACGCGGTAGACCATCTCCTGCAGGTAGATGGGCGCCAGGACGCGCCGGTCGACGCCGCTGCCGGTGGCGGTGAGGAAGCGCAGGACGGAGTCGAGCAGCTGGCGGTCGAGCGCCGAGACGAACGAGCTGCGCTCGGCGGGCGCCTCCTCCGCGCGCCGGAACGTGGTCGTGTGACGCTCGAGCCAACCGCGCCAGTCAGCTTCTGGGCGGTGAGCTCGGTACCAAGATGCCGGTCTTGTATAGCTCCTACGGGTGGTTGACGGCCGGTTAATCACCAAGATCCGGCGAAGACGAATCACCTGGTCCGTCGCGAGGCTATCGGCTGCTTGTTTGTCACCGCTCCGGACCAGCGTCGCGCAAGTCGTCTCGACGGGAGAAGCGTCGAGGTCGCGGCTCGAGATCGATAGCCGAAGCTTAACGATCGCGTGGGAGAGAGGTCTTGGACAGGACGCAGGCTTCGAAATAGGTTCTCTTGAGAGCGCAAATTTCCTTTGAGCGGAGCACCGTGGCTGTCGTAGCCCGGGCCCGAGGACAGATCACGGAGAGACGACGATGAGGATCACGGTGTTCGGCAAGGGCAACGTCGGTGGCGGGCTCGCGGACCGGTGGGCGCCGGCAGGGCATCAGGTAACGCGGCTCGGGCGAGACGGCGGCGATGTCTCAGACGCTGACGTGGTGCTGGTGGCGGTCCCGGGCGGGTCGGTGGTCGAGGCGCTCGAGAGGCTGACTGGAGTGGCAGGCAAGACGGTGATCGACGCGACCAACCGAATCGGTGTTGGGGCGCCGGAGGGATTCGCTTCCAACGCCGAGTTCGTGAAGTCCAGGACCGGAGGGCCGACCGCGAAGTCGTTCAACGTCAACTTCGCGTCGTTGCTTGGCCGACTGGGGGAGGCGCGGATCACGCCGAGCAACCTTTGGTGCGGCGACGAGGAGGCGCGCGAGGTCGTGGAGCAGCTCAACCGCGACGCGGGTTACGACCCGGTGTACACGGGCCCCCTCGAGCACGCCGCTCGCCAGGAAGCGATCATCGACGTGATCTTCGCGATCAGCGAAGGGATGGGTGAATACGTGTATCGGTTCGCGCCGATCGAGCAGCTATGAACAGCCCCGATGAAGTCCTCAAGCGGTGATGGAGGTCATTCCCAACACCTGCGAGATCGGCGAGACCGTCCCCGGACCGCGGACGGTCTCAGTGACCTTACGCGGGCCAGTCGTGGCTCACATTGAATGGATAGATGACGAGACGTCGAGCGAATGATGCTCGCAGGTTAGGTAACCTGATGAGATTGCACTGTGCGGAGGTAGTGTCACTCGCTTCGACTCTGAGGGGCCAATCTGAATCCGAAACTCCGTCTGATATCGAGACTGATCGACCTCTGCCGCCGGTGGTGAAGGCCTTGTTTATTGATGTGAGAGTGGAGGGCTTCTTCCTCGAGCGATTCAACGATCGCGGCGAGCTTGTCGGCACGACGCAACACGACACGATGGATGAGGCGATGTGGCAGGCATACTCCGAATTCGTGATCGCCGATTGGCGATCTTGCCCCGAGGACGTTGATCCGGTGGAATACATTCGGGCGCAAACCGATGTTTGATCGCGGTGTGAAACCTGTTCCGCCGCAACGTCAGGTCATCGCGAGATCCCCGGATGGTGGCGCGGTCGCCGAGTGCTACCGGATTGGGCGCACGGATGACGGGCCGACGCGCGGCGGGCGGCAAGGGCCCGGAGCGAGCGCCGTTGCTGATGATCTTCGCGGCCGCGCGATGACGGTCGTCGACGGCGTGTGGCGAGGAGTCGCCACCGCGACGCTGGCGTGTCTCACGCGAGGTCCGCCTGGGACAACGTGAGCTTGGACTCTGCCTCCGGTCGGTGGCTGCTCGTTGTGGCGGTGCTGGGCTCCGGAATCGCGTTCCTGGACGCCACCGTCGTCAATGTCGCGCTGCCGGATATCGGCCGTGACCTGCACGCATCGACCAGCACCCTGCAGTGGATCCTCAACGGCTACACGCTGACGCTTGCCGCGCTGATCCTGCTCGGGGGGTCGCTTGGCGACCGCTATGGACGTCGTCGCATCTTCGTATTCGGCACCGGCCTGTTCACGATCGCCTCGCTGCTCTGTGCGGTTGCGCCGAATGCAGAGCTGCTGGTGGTGGCGAGGCTCGTGCAGGGGGTCGGCGGGGCTCTTCTGACACCGGGCAGCCTGGCGATGGTGGAGTCGGGCTTTCGCCCCGCTGACCGGCCCCGAGCGATCGGCGCCTGGTCGGGGCTGAGCGCGATAGCGGGCGCTCTGGGCCCGCTGGTCGGCGGCCTGCTGGTGGGGGCGCTGTCATGGCGGGCGGTGTTCCTGATCAACCTTCCGCTCGGCATCTTCATCGTCGTGATGGCAGGCCGCCACGTGCCCGAGACCAGCGACCCCGCGGCAGGCGGGCCGCTCGACTTCCGTGGGGTGATCCTGGCGGCCGCCGGCTTGGCCGGGACCACCTACGCGCTGATCGAGGCCCCGGCTCACGGCGCCTCGCTACTGGTCCTGGTGATTGCGATCGCGGGCGGGCTTGCGCTAATCGCATTCCTGCTCGCCGAACGACGGTCCGTCAACCCGATGATGCCGCTCTCCATGTTCTCCTCGCGCCAATTCAGCGCCGCCAACGCGGTGACGTTCGTCGTCTTCGGAGCCTTCAGCGGAGTGTTCTTCCTGCTCGTCGCGTTCCTGCAGATCTCGCTCGGCTACTCCCCGCTAGCGGCCGGTGCCGCCTCGCTGCCGATCACGGCCCTGATGCTGCTTCTCTCCGCCCCCGCCGGAGCCCTTGCCCAACGAATCGGGCCGAGGATCCCGTTGACCGTAGGACCACTGATCACGGCTCTGGGACTGGTATTGATGTCGCGGATCGATCGAGGCGACAGCTACCTGTCGGCCGTGCTCCCGGCGGTGATCGTGTTTGGTTTGGGCCTGACCTTGGTCGTGGCGCCAGTCACGGCAACGGTGATGGCTGCCGCGGATGAGCGGCACTCCGGCATCGCGTCGGGAATCAACACCGCTGTTTCGCGTCTCGCCAGCCTGATCGTCGTCGCCGTTCTGCCGTTAGTCGCCGGACTGACCGGGAAGAAGTTCTACGACCCCGCCGCAATGGATCACGGCTTCCACGTTGCGATGCTGGCCTGCGCCGCTCTTTCGGCAGCGGGTGGGGTACTGGCCTGGTTGACGATCAGCTCTGGAGTCCTCGAGTCAGAGCCTTCGCCGGACGGGGACCTGCCGACCGGGGCACTGCACGACTTCTCGTGCGCCGTCGCGGGTCCCCCGCTCAGACCGGGGCGCGAGGCGCAATGCCATCCCATCGCCGCCAACTCGGGCGGTCGCTGAGTTCGAAGTGCTTCTCGGAGGGACCTTCGCGGCAGTCGAGGACGACAACCCAAACATGACCGCCGCACCCTGCATCCCGAGCCCCTCTTCTGAGGCGGAAATGACGGCGTGCCTCGCGCCACGACGTTGCTCATACCCGCAACTGAGGGGTCAACACGGAGTCAAAACGCGTAGCAAGCGCTGCTCGGGATCGATAGCCCAAGCCTAACGATCGCGTGCGAGAGAGATCTTGGACGCCGCTCCGAAGCACAACTACGGTTGTGGCACTCCAACCCTTCTATGGCCGCATTCGCTGATCTCATCTCCGCCACGGACGTGTTACCACGCTCGCCACAGCACGAACCGATTCCCAATCAATTGAAATCCACAACGGAGGAGGTAGTGATGCGTGCAATTTCAGTCAGCGAGTATCGAGCCGACGCTCGACTCGGCGAGTACGACAAGCCCACGGCCGGGCCAGGACAGGTTCTGGTGAAAGTCCAGGCGGCCGGAATGAACCCGATGGACCAGGCGATCGCCAGCGGCGCGTTCAGCGAAGTCCTACCCGCCACCTTCCCGCTGATCCTCGGCGTGGACGTTGCCGGTGTCATCGAGGCCGTCGGGGATGGACCTGCCCCGTACTCGATCGGTGATCGCGTGTTCGGCCAGCTTCTCACCCCGCCGCTCGGATCGAGCGGGGCGTACGCCGACTACGCGGCGGTCGTAGCTGACGCGACAGTGGCCACCGTGCCAGACGCTATCTCCAGCGAGGTCGCCGCCACCTTGCCCACGCCGGGGGTCACCGCGCTGCAGCTGGCCCGTTCGCTTGAGCCGCCGGCCGCAAAGACGATCGCGGTCGTAGGAGCCGGCGGAGCGGTCGGTGGATTTCTGACCCAACTGCTGGTTGCGTCCGGCGCGCGAGTCCTGGCGGTCGCCTTGCCGCGGCAGGCCGAGCGGGTGCGCGGCTACGGAGCGCAAGAGGTTATCGATGCCACTGCCACGCCGACCGATCACATCCGCCGGGCGGCGCCGAACGGTATCGACGTCCTGGTCGACCTCGTGAGCGACCCCGAGCAGTTCGCGTTGCTCACCGACACCGTCCGTTCCGGCGGCACCGCGGTCTCCACCCGATACGTAGCTGATACCGATGACCTCGCCAAGAAGAAGATCCAGGGTGTCAACTTTGTCGTCCAGGTGACCGCCGCCGATCTGCAAACCGTCGCCGCCCTGACCGCGTCCGGCCAGCTGAGTCCGCCCCCTATCCGCACCGTCGGCCTCGAGGACGTCCCGGACCTGCTGAACGCGGTTGGAAACGACTTCGACGGCAAAACGGTCGTCCGACTGGAGCAGCTATGACCACCAACGCACCAGAGACCCTGATGACCCGCAGCTTGCTCGACGTCTTTAACCAACGGGACCCGCAGCAGCGCGCCGCGGCGATTGGCGAGGTCTACAGCCCCGACATCGTCTTCTATGAGCAGGATGCCACCGTCACCGGGGCTGCGGCGCTGCACGAGCGGGTGCAGGAGTTGCTTGACGGCGCACCCGGCTTCGTCTTCACACCACTCCGCTGAACAGATAGGAGTTCGATCATGACGACTATTGAGCCAAACGACGGTCGATCGGCCGCTATCACCGGGGCCGGTAGCGGTCTGGGCCGCGAACTGGCTCTGCAGCTCGACCGCAAGGGCTACACGGTGCTCGGCACAGCCCTATCGGACGACGAGACCGAGGAACTGCGCAGCGCAAGCAACGGTCAGATCCGACTCGCGATCGTCGATATCACCGATGAGCAAGCCGTGCGCGTATGGGCCGAGGCGGTCAATGCCGAAGTGCACAGCCACGGCCTCGATCTGTTGATCAACAACGCCGGCATCCTTACGCCCGGGCCTCTGGAGGTCCTGCCGCTGGATGCGATCCGTCGCGAATTCGAAGTGAATGTTTTCGGCAGCATCACGGTGACTAACGCCCTGCTGCCGAGCCTGCGTCAGGCCGGGGGACGGATCATCTTCGTCGGGGCGATGACCGGCCGATTCCCGCTCCCCTTCAACGGGCCCTCCAGCATCACCAAGGCCGCGCTGGAGGCCCTGGCCGACGTGTACCGAGCGGAGCTCTCGCCGTGGGGACTCGGGGTGACCGTCGCACAAGCGGGCAACATGCTCACGGGCGGTCCGGCCAAGACTGCCGGCGCGCTGCAGCGCACGGCCGAAGCGATGACCGCCCAGCAGCGAGCCCTCTACGGTGACGCCTTCTCGACGTTCACCGACGCGCTCAACTCGATGCAGAGCACCGGTCTCGCCGCCGCCGACGCCGCGGCCCGGATCATCGAACTCGCCGAGCAGCAACCCGCTCCCACCCGCGCACCCGTCGGCCAGGACGCCGAGAACATCCTGCAGCAGGTCCGCGAGAAGTCAGACGCCGAACTCGACGTCCTGCGGCTGGAAACCGTCGGGCTCGGTGCCCCGTGACCCCGCGACGCCCGCCCAACCACACCCCGAAAAGGATCGGTCCTACATGGCAAGCGCACTCGCACGCACCAGCCTCGACGGCTTCCACACCACCGACACCGCCCAACGCGCAGACGAGCTGGCCCGGGCGTTCGTGACCGCGATCAACAGCCAGGACGCTGCCACGCTCGACCAGGTCCTGGCACGCAACTTCCAGTCCTACGGTCGCGACGGCCTCCGCAGCCGCACCGCCCTCAAGCATTACTACACCGACCTGCACCACGCGTTCAGCGATCTCAGCTTTCAGGTCCACGAGAACGTCGGCGTCCTGGTGGAGAACGACTTGACCGCGCTGAGAACGATCATGACCGGAACCCACACCGGTGACTACCTCGGAGTTGCCGCCACACACCAGTCCATCCAGACCTCGGTGTCCCATATCCTCCGCACCCGCGATGACCAGGTCACCGAGCACTGGCCTGTGATGGATACCTACCGCATCCTGGTCAAGATCAGAGCCATCCCCGGTGTCGGCGCGAACTTCCAGCAACTACTCGGTGTTCCCGCCGCTGCGGACGGCATCTTCGTCGAACGGCTCGGCACTCCCTTCGATGCGCCACGCACCGGCCGGACCATCTCCCGCGACGAGTCTCGTGCTGTCGGCCGACGCCTCTACGACGATGGTGCAATCGCTACCGGAGTCGCCACCGACGTCGACGCGCAAACGGACACCTACATGCAGAACAGCGGGTGGACGCCGGACGGCAGTGACATCTTCGGCAAGGCTTGGGCAGTCGGCCGCGGCGCGATGCCCGACGGCCTCGCCGTGCAGACCCACCTGGTCGCCGAAAACGACCGAGTCGCCACGATCAGCTTGTGGGACGGCACGATCACCCAGAGCGGCTCGGCCGTCGACTTCACCTCGGCCGATTTCTTCCGCATCGAAGATGGCCTCGCGGCCGAGCACTGGGACACCGTCGACTACGTGCGCCTGTACCAGTCGTTCGGGCTCCTCCCGGCCGGTCGGTTCTGACCACGGGCAGGTCCAGAGGTGCTCGCGCCAGCGGCTGTCGACGGCCTCACCTAGCGGTCTTGGTCCTCTGTCTTGACGCCCGCGGGTTGGGGAGCAGCGGGAAGCGGCGTTCGAGCTCGGCCCGGCGGTGTTCGAGGTCGCCGATCAGCACCAGCGATTCGCCGAGGTGGTCCGGGGGCTCGAACACGAACCCCGGCTGATCGGTGGCAACCTCCAGCAGAACGCCGCTGGGCTCGCGGAAGTACACGGACTTGAACATCTTGCGATCCAGCACGGGCGTTGGCCGAAGGCCGGCCGCGGCGACGTGCGACCGCCAAGCATCCTGCTCACCGTCGCGAATCGTGAATGCGACGTGGTGCACCGTACCCGCCCCCTTGATCCCTTGCTCCGCCGGCGCCACGTCGTAGACGATCAGCCCATGGCGACGCTCGCCCCACGCCAGCCAGCGACCGCCGCCGTCGGGGTTCATCCCGAGGACCTCGCCGAACACCCGCGCGCTGCTTGCCGGGTCGGCGCCGTATGCCTGCACGGCGTGGATGCCGCGAATCGCGACGCGCTCATCGACATCGGGCGCGTCCGCGACGAGCGGCTCATCGTCGCCGTCGTCGATCACCAGCTCCAGCCCCAACCCTTCCGGGTCCGAGAACGCCAAGCGATCGGCGAGCCGGTCGCTTGGCACCCCGGCACGAGCGAGACCGCGCTCCCAGAAATCAAGCGCCGCTCCGCTGGCAATCCGGAACCGCAACCGGTGAACCATGCCCGCGCCCGGACGGCCACGCATCACTCCAGGCATCTCGAAGAAGGTCACCAGGCTGCCGGGACGGCCTCTCTCATCGCCGTAGGCGATATGTCGCATCTCGGGGTCGTCGGCATTCACTCCCTGCCACACCAACCGCAGCCCGAGCAGCCGTCCGTAGAACTCGAGATTCGCGTCGATGTCGGCGGTGATCGCCGTGACGTGATGGATGCCGTCAACGTTCATCGCGCTCTCAACGGAACCTATTTCGAAGCCTGCGTCCTGTCCAAGACCTCTCTCCAGCGCGATCGTTAGGCTTCGGCTATCGATCTCGAGCCGCGCTTACTTCGCTATTTCCTTGCCGTCGCGGAGGAGCTCCACTTCGGCCGTGCCGCCGCGCGCCTCTACATCTCGCAGCCGTCGCTGAGCAATCAGATCCGCAACCTCGAGCGCACCCTCGGCACAGAGCTGTTCGAGCGAACCAGCCGCGCGGTCAAGCTCACCGCCGCCGGGCAGGCGCTCCTGGAGGAGGCACCGCTCGCGCTCGCGGCACTCGAGCGCGTCGCCGAGCGCACCCGCCTCGCCGGAGCGGGCATCATCGGAACCGTGCGCCTCGGCTACCCGCCGCCAGCCAGTTTCGAGACGCTGGGGGCGATCCTCGCGGCCGTCGAGGACGACAACCCGAACATGACCGTCATCGCTAGCGAACTGTTCAGCGCCGAGATCCCCGGCCGTGTACTCGTCGGGGAGCTCGACGTCGGGCTCGCCCTGCATCCCGAGCCGATGACAGGCATCAACACCGACGCGCTCCGCGTCGAGCCACTCGCGGCGGTGCTCAGCAAGCGCCACCGCCTGGCCCCCGCGAGCTCCATCCCGCTCGCCGCCCTGGAGCACGAGACGGTCCTTCTATTCCCCCGCAAGCTCGCTCCGGTCTACTACGACCGCATCGTGAAGGCCTGCCAACGGGCGGGCTTCGAG
>Ga0302324_100011427_pt1 | contig 18209 bp, 9 predicted proteins | sample Palsa_T0_1_FD_201949 | JGI IMG/M metagenome (GOLD analysis project Ga0302324, IMG submission 201949) | Peat permafrost microbial communities from Stordalen Mire near Abisko, Sweden - Palsa_T0_1 | ecosystem: Environmental > Terrestrial > Soil > Palsa > Peat permafrost | place: Sweden: Abisko... | reverse complement strand
CATGTATAAGGAGGGCTTCTCCCAATGCTTCTAAACGACGAACCTATCAGGAACTCACTCACTCCCTATGTGCCCCCGCAATCGCCGGTCCAGCGTGTGGATGACTTCTCATTCCGCTTCGGCGAGGGAGAGTCCCTCAAGGGCGTGTGGCGCGTGCTGCGCAAACGCAAACGTACCATCGCTGCCGGCGCATTGTGCGGCATTGCCCTCGCCCTCCTCGTTTGCTTTCTCATGTCCAAGCAATATGCGGGCGTCGCCACCGTTGAAGTGGAGAAGACCGACGCGTCGCAAACCAGCCTGGTCAACAACAACGCAATTCCGCTGCCCGAGACCCAGGACGATCTGAAGACCGAAATCACCACGCACATGACGGTGCTGCAAAGCCCCAACGTGTTGCTGGCCGCGGTGCGCGATCTGAATCTGCAATCCAAGGCTCCGTTTGCCTTCCAGCCTACGTTGATGGGCGCTCTCAACGGCAGCAACGCGCACATCCGCGATGAGATCGCTAAAGGGCTTCCGCTGGATCAGGCTCCCTATTCGCGGGAACGGATCTTGAGTATCTTCGCAAAGAAGCTCGATGTTGAGAACACGCCCGACACCCGCTTGATCACGGTGCAATACCTGAATCCTAATCGCCAGGTGGCAGCCGATGTGGCCAATGCCGTCGTGCAGGAATACGTGACCTACGAGGCGCGCTCGCAGGCCACCACCGATGCGCAGCGCTGGCTCAACGAGCAGCTTGCCGACCTCAAGAACAATGTTGAAGATTCGCAGAACCGCCTGGCCGACTATGAGCAGAAGAGCGGCCTGAACAACATGGTGTTGGGCGCCATGGGAGAGACCGGGGGCGCAGGCAGCTCTACGCACGTGCCGGTTATCGACTCGCTCGACGTGCTGAACCAGCAGCTGACCGCGGCCGAGGCCGACCGCATCGCCAAGGAAGCGATCTACCATCTGACGCAGACCAAGAACCCGGACGTCGTGGCTTCAGCGGCATCGTCGGCCGCAGCCAACGCCGCATCGGAGGTGTCGCTGTCGGATTCGGGTCTTCAGTTCCTGCGCAGCCTGCGGCAACAGCAGTCGTCGCTGCGGACCACCTATGCCGACATGCAGACCAAGTACGGCCCCAATAACCAGCATCTGCAGGAAACCAAGAGTCAGCTCGACAGTCTGGACACGCAGATCTCCGAGGAGCTGGTGAAGATCAATGAGCGCGCCCACCAGGAATTCCTCCTGGCCAGCCAGAAGGAAGACGGCATTCGCAAGGCCTTTGACCAGAACCAGCAGAAGGCCGGCGCACTGAACGTGAGCGCGGTCAAGCTGCAATCGCTGTCGCAGGAGGCCGCGGCCAGCCGCCAGCTCTATGACAGCCTCTATGGCAAGCTGAAGGAACTCAACATCCAGGCCGGCCTGCGCGCCACCAACATCACGGTCGCGGATCCGGCGCGTCCGCCAGCCAAGCCCAAGCGTCCCAATCCGCCGCTCTATCTGGCGCTGGGCTTCATCGTGGGCCTGTTTGGCGGAGTCTCTTCGGCATTTGTCCGCGAGCATCTTGACGACACCGTCGGCATCGGCCTTCAGCTTCAGGGCGGCGGACGGCTGCCGATGCTGGGCAATATTCCTTCGTCCAAGGACCTCGGCATCGTTCCAGGACGCCGCGGCAGCCCGGTTTCCACCTCCGAAACCAGCCCGCTGATCACCGATCCCAAGTCCACCAGCGCCGAGTCCTTCCGTGCGTTGCGGACAGCCATCATGGTGGCGTCGCATTCCGGACGCCTGCCATCGGTGCTGGTTACCAGCCCGCTGTTTGGCGAGGGTAAGTCAACAGTGGCTTACAACACCGCCGTGGCCTTTGCGCTGACCGGCAAGCGGGTGCTGCTGCTCGATGCCGACATGCGCAAGCCGCATCTGCAGGAGCTGTTCCAGTGCCCCACCGCGCCCGGCCTCAGCGACGTGCTTACCAATCGCGTGAAGTTGGCAGAGAGCATTCAGAAGCATCCCACGGTGCCTACGCTTTCCTTGCTTCCCGCGGGCACTGACACCGCAACCCCTGCCGAGCTGCTGGCATCCGGCCGATTTGACGAACTGCTGGCGGAACTCACTCGCGAATACGACCTGGTCATCGCCGACAGCCCGCCGATTCTGCTGGTCACCGATGCGCGCGTGCTGAGCGAGAAATTTGGCGCCACGCTGGCGGTGGTCCGTGCCGGCAAGACCACGCGCACCGTGCTCAAGAGTCTTTCGTCGGTACTGGAGTTCAGCGGCTCCCGCGCTGTGGGTGTGGTGCTCAACGGCGTCAACACCAGGTCGGTGGATTACTTCGAGGCTTATGGCCATGATGGAAAGGGGTATCTCAATGCTTAATCGGAAACCAACGGGGCAGCTTAGAATCGCATCGCTGGCAGCCGTGGCCGTCGCTCTGCTGGTCTGGGCGCAACCCGCGCTTGCGCAGAGCACCACCGTCACCAACGCGCCCGGCTCCAATGGAGTGGCCGAGGTCCGGACGTCGCCCAACAACAACTCGCAGAGCACTCTGGTTACGGTGCCGGAAGATTTCTCCACGTTGAAACTCGGGCCTGGCTTCCTGCTCAACGTCACGGTCTACGGCGAGCCCGATCTCTCCGGCAATGCGCGCGTGGACAACGAGGGCAACATCACTCTTCCTTTCCTCAAATCCGTGAAGGTGGGCGGCGTGACCATTGCCGAAGCACAGGCAAAACTCCAGCAGAGTTTTCGCGATGCAGGCGTTCTCAAGAACCCGCAGGTCAGCATCGATGTTGCCCAGTTCCCCTCCACCAGCGTCACCGTGATGGGGGAAGTGCAATTTCCGGGAAGAGTGCAGCTGCTCTCTCCGCACAGCCTGCTTGAAGTAATTGGCCTCACCGGCGGCGAGACATCGTTTGCCGGCGATGAAGTGGAATTGCGGCGCGCCAATGCCGAGGCAGGCGCCTCTTCAACCACGTACCACTACGGCAAGGGCAGCAACGGCGACGTGATTCGCAACGTGATGGTGAACCCCGGCGACACAGTGATCGTGAAGCGCGCGGGCATCGTTTATGTGCTCGGCGCATTCACGCGGCCGGGCGGCTATCCCATGCAGGAAGATGGCGCGCTCAACGTAGCCGAGGCCATCTCCCTGGCGCAGGGCACGCTCATGCAGGCCAAGACCGGCGGGCTCAGAGTGGTGAGGCATGAGGCAGACGGCAAGCTTGTCGACATACCCGTCTCCTACAACAAGATAATGGATGGCAAGGAAGTGCCCATGACCCTGATGGCCGGAGACATTGTTTATGTGCCCGTCAGCAAGGCCAAGGCAGTTTTTGCCACCAGCTCCTCGTTGATCGGCGAAACCGCGTCGGCAACGATCTACACCATGCACTAGGTCTGTGACCGATTGGTCTTGTATGAAAACACCCGGTCTCTGACGCTTGATCTTGTACGAAATTGGGTGCCCCAGGTCTCGATTTTGAGACCTGGGAAAGCACAATCTCAAGCTGCGAAATCGCGCGGCCGGCACCTGGTGTCCGATATCGAATTCGATCGGATAACCGATCTGTCATCCTGAGCGGAGTTTGGGCCGCCTGAAAAATCTATCATCCTGAGCGGAGTTTGGCCGTCTCTTTGGCCAAACGTAGTCGAAGGACCTGCTTCTCGAGAGTCCCAATGATGCGGCGACCTTTCTGGACAGCACACTGAATCGATCGGAAACCTGGGGGTCCGGCAATGCGTTTCACCATTTTCCCATGGGACTTCAAATCATGGCGCTCGGCATTCAAGATCTCGGGAATCCCGGGCGCCGCCTTGTTCTTTCTGCTCCTTGGGGCCATGCTTCAGGTGGGAGACACCTCCGGCACAGGCGCCGGCCACAGCAGCATGAAAGCGATCGTCCTCATCCGGACTCCCGCCATCGTCATCGCGTTCCTGCTCCTGCTGGTGCGGCCGAAGATCGCCAGCATTCGCGTCACCGATCTGCGCTACGCTTATGCCGCTTTCACTTGCCTCTACCTTTGCTCCACGGTCTGGTCGGAGTTTCGCATTCAAACCATCGGCAAGGCTGCGGAGATGGTCTTGGCAGGCCTGGTCTTTTTTCAGGCCTGCGATTCTGAAAATCCGATCCTCACTGTGGAGGGTTTGCGCCGCATCACCCTGCTGACCATGTCCACGCTGGCCATGATCGCGGTAATCGGATTTGCCGCCCGCGTTCCTGACTTTGTCCAGCCCCGCGCCGGATTGTTCACCAGCACCACCGCGCAGGCGCCCTTCCTCTCAGGCAACGGGCTCGGCTACGTGGCCAGCGCGCTCATCCTGGTTGTCTTTGCCGAGTGGCAAGCGGGCCGGATGCCCTGGAAGCGCGCCATCTTCCAATTGATGTTCGGCCTCACGCTCTTCAGTGTCTCGGCCAGCCGCACCTCGTTCGCAATTCTTCTCCTTACCGTATTGCTGGTGATGTTCAAGCGGTCGAAGCTGATTGGTGCCCTCTCCGTGACCGGCGTCGCGGTGGGCGTCTGCGTATTCTGGGAAGAAATCGTCAAGTGGCTTCAGGGCCATCAGGCTGCCTCGGACTTCACTACCTTGAGCGGCCGCACCGTGGTCTGGGAAGCGGCCATCCATCAGTTCAAGGCGCATCCGCTGCTCGGCGTGGGCGGAGGCATCGGCGGCAAAGTGGTAATCGCCCACATCGGCAACATGTACCTCGAGGAGATGAGCTCGCTGCACAACGGATTCCTCGAGGTGCTCACCGGCCTCGGTATCGTCGGGTTCTGCATCGGGGTCTACATGCTGGTGCTGGTCACTTGGCGCGCCCTGAAATCGTGGGGCGCTCACCCGGAGTTTGCGGGAACCTACGTGCTTATCATCCATGTCTGGTTCACCACCACCATGTCCACCGGCATCCTCGGATGGATGGGCTATGAGGTTGCACTCTTCCTCTGCATCGTTACCAATGTGGATCTGCTCGCCGAGCGCGCCCGGGCGTTCAACCGCGCTGAAATCAGGCCTCTGCGCTGGGTCGCCCAGGCCATGATTCCGCGCGGGCAGCTCGTCGGGTAGTCGAGTCAAGTGTTAACCAGGAATTTTGGTGCCCCATCCTTTGCGCGTCTTCTGCACAAAGGGTGGGAACCACAGAGGCCTATGCTGGACGGTAAGCGCTTGGACCGAAAACCTCTCAACCTGGAAAAGCACGAACCCCCATGGGGCGCGGAGGTTTTTAAGTCAGTGGATAGCATCGCCGCACGTCTGCTTCAACTCGGCCGCGGACGGCGCGGGCAAACCATCCTCGACCAGATGATTGTCAGTGGATCGAATTTCCTCACTGGCATCCTCCTGGTTCGCGGTCTCGGCCTCACCGAGTTCGGCAAATTCACGGTGGCCTACGCGATTCTCCTCCTTGCCAACAGCATCCAGCTCAGCTTTATTTCCTCCCCGATGATTACGCTCGGCTCACTGTGCCCCACCGTCGAAGAACGGCGCAGCCTGGTGCGCGGAATGTACGGCGTTCAGTGCATCTTCTGCGTCGTGGCCGCCATTGCCACCGGGACCGGAACCGTCGCGGCCTTCCTGCTGAATGGCAAAGAAGTCTCCGCGGGAGTCGTGCCCGCGTTTGCCTCCGCCGTCGTGTTGTTCCTCATGCAGGACTGGCTGCGCCGCTATTACTTCACCATCGGCAAGGCGCGCGATTCGGTTTGGAACGACGCGATTAGCTACATCGGCCAGCTGGCAGTGCTTGCGCTGCTCCAATGGACGCGGCATCTCAGCGTTGTCTCCGCATTCTGGACCATCGGGCTAACTTCGGGCGCGGCCTTTGCTGTCGGCGCGGTGCGCGAGCGGCTCGGCTGCACTGTCGCCGAAACCCGCGAAGCCTGGCGCCAATCGCGCGGCATTTCCATCCATCTCGGCATTGCCAACCAGCTGCAATGGCTGGTCTATCAGGGCGCAATGCTGGTGGGCGCCAGCGTGGCCGGCCCGCAGGCTGCAGGCGGTGTGCGCGCCACGCAGAACGTGATCGGGCCCGTGAATGTGGCCTACCAGGCCATGGAAAACATTGTGCCGATCCGCGCTGCGGAAGAGGTGCGCCGCGGCGGCATCGATAGAGCCGCGGCGTTTCTGCTGCGATTCGGCGCGGCCGGTTTTGTCGTCCTGCTTGTCGTGTTTTCAGTCATCGCGCTCTTCTCCGGCCGGTTTCTGTCGTTCTTCTACGGTCACCAGTTGCGCCTTTATAGCGGCGTGCTCAACCTGCAGTTGCTGTATTTTCTCCTGGTGTGGCCCGTGCGGCAGTTCATCTTCCTCTTCCGCACCATCAAGAACACCGCGCCCATTCTCATCTCTTCCATCGTGGCCGCCGCCACCAGCCTGCTGCTCGTCTACCCCATGGTCCGCAACTTCGGAGCCATCGGCATCATGATCGCCGCCGTGGCAGGACAGTCCGGCAACCTGCTCTATCTGATCTATGCGTGGATCCGAGTGCCTGCGCGGGCGCATGGCGCGGTACTGGAAACCCAGACCAACTGAACGGCTCGCATTCAGTTTCGTGCCTCCAGGGGTCGCCAAGCGCGATGGCGCGCCGATCAACGTCGCGGCAACTCGCCAATTTGCGAATTCTCGCGCAGCGCGAGCCAACTCGCCAACTTGCTAATTCCCGCGCAGCGGGCTAACTTGCTGAATTCATCTGAAGAATTCCCACTTCTGGCTCCTCCGCATCCTCCGCGGCCGGCCGCTCGCTGCCGCCGGCAACCTTTCCATCCAACCCCGAATCTAAACTTTGTCGCTTCCGTCTTCATTGCGCCGCAATCTTCGTCATTCCCCACAGGAGCTCGTGATGGTTCGATTCAAAGTTTGCTATGCCGCCCTGCTGCTTGCCGTCGTCGCACCCTGCGGTCAATACACGCACGCGCAGGAATCCATCGCCATCGACGCGCAGGCGCAGGCTTCGCCCTTTCCCCATTTCTGGGATCGGATGTTCGGCTCCGGACGCGCCATTCTCACCCTGCGCGAGAGCTATCGCGAAGATCTGCGTGCCGTGAAACAGGTCTCCGACTTCCGCTACGTGCGCTTTCACGCCATCTTCCATGACGAACTCGGCGTCTACAACGAAGACGAGCACGGCAATCCCGTTTACAACTTCTCTTATGTCGACCAGGTCTACGATGGGCTGCTCAAGAATGGCGTGAAGCCGTTCGTCGAGATCAGCTTCATGCCGAAGAAGCTCGCGTTCAATCCGGACGCGCTGCATCCATTCTGGTACAAGCAGAATGTTTCGCCGCCTAAAAGCATGGAGCGCTGGGACGATCTGGTTAAGCATTTTGCGCAGCACCTGGTCGATCGCTACGGCATCGGCGAAGTGTCGCAATGGTACTTCGAAGTGTGGAATGAGCCCAACATCGACTTCTGGAATGGAATTCCGCGCGACCGGTCCTACTTCGATCTGTATGCGCACACAGCCCGTGATCTGAAGGGCGTGAGTCCGCAGCTGCGCGTGGGAGGGCCCGCCACCGCGGCGGCCTCCTGGATCACCGAGTTTCTGAAATATGTCGGCGACAATCACGTGCCTATCGATTTTGTTTCTACGCACGGATACGCCGACGATACGGTGGAAGACCTGTTCGGCACCCATGAAGACATTCCCATGGATGAGCGCGTGTGCCGCGCTCTGGCCAAGGTCAAAGGCGAGATCAAGGCTTCGGCAGAGCCCAATCTTCCACTCTTTTTATCCGAGTGGAATGTCCAGGGCGCCTCGGGCTCGCACGACACCATTTTCATGGGCCCGGCTCTTGCCAACACCGTGCGCCAGTGCGACGGCCTCGCCGACATGATGTCGTTCTGGACCTTCTCCGATGTGTTTGAAGAGAACGGCCCGATCGCAGAGCCATTTGTAGGCATGTTCGGATTGCGCGCCAAGGGTGGCATCAACAAACCGGTCTACTACGCATACGGCCTCTTGCACGAGCTTGGCGATCGGCGGCTGGCTAACGACGCAAAGGATGTGCTGGTGACGAAGACGCAGACGGGCGGCCTCGCGATTGCCGCATGGAACCTTGTCGATCCAGGTCGGCAGGGCGCAGCGAAGAGCATGAGCTTGAGCTTCGCTCATGTGCCGGTAAATGCGCGCGTGCGCGTCCAGCGGCTCGATGAAATTCACGGCAATGTGCTCAGGCTGTATGCCGCCATGGGCAAGCCGCTCGATCCCACCGAGGCGCAGGTTCAGCAGCTGAATCGCGGATCGGCGCTGGGTGCGCCGGAAGAGACGACGCTGAACGACGGCAAGCTGCAACTTGTGTTGATGCCGAACACGCTGTTGCTCATCGCCATTCAGCCGTAAGCCGGGCCCTCACGCCGCCGCGCGAATCGGCGCCGACTCCTGCAGCTTGGCGCGCAGCACCGAGTCGCTCACCGGCAGCTCATGCAGCAACAACTCCGTAGCCTGCACCAGCGGGTTGGCGTGGAACCACCGCTGCGCCGCGCCCTCGTGCAGCAGGTTGAGAACGGCCAGCAGCGACATGCCCTGGTGATGCGCCATCCATTCCCGCACCAGCGTGGGCTTCGCCGTGGACGCGATGAAATCCGCCGCCTCATAGAATCCGTAAGCGCCCACCCATCCGGCGGAAGACATGCGGCGCAGATTGCGCAGCGCCGAGAGCGAATCGATGCCCAGCGCCAGAAACGAGGAGTAAGGCGAGATGACCGGGCCCGCTGTGGCGTCGGTAAATACCGCGGTTTGCGGAATGCCGTACGCGAGGTAGCCGTAGTGGCCTGAGTCGTTCCTGCTCGCGTTGCCTGACTCCGAAATGCCCCATGGAATATTGAACGAGCCGGCAAAGGCGCGCTGCGCGCGCACGCATGCCTCCAGCGTGCGCGAGATCAGCGTGTCGGGATAGTTCCGCATCCACAGCGCCGGCATCAGGTACTCAAACATGGTGCCGGTCCAGGAGTGCAGGATGAATTGCCCAAAGGCCTGCGTGTGGTCGCGCCCCAGCTTGAACCAGCTTTGCTGCGGCAATTCATCGCGCGCGATGGCCAGAAATGTTGCCACGCGCGCCTCCGACGCCAGCATGTCGTAGCACGCGCTGTGAATTTTCTGCGCGCGCACATCGTAGCCGATCGAGAGAATCCTGCGTCCCGGATCGGCGAGAAATGCGAACTCGGTGTCCTCGGCAAAGCGCTCCGCGCGCTGCGCCGCATCGCGCAGTGCGTCGCTCAGCGCGCGCAGATTCCGCGCAGCCGCCGGCAGACTGGCGCGAAGCTGTGCGCACAACGCATCAAGGTTCGCGTCGCGCGAGAATCTCGAGCCGCCGTTGGCCAGCTCCGATTCGAGGTTCTCCGCATACGCGGCCGCTTGCTCAAGGGTGAGCACGTGAGACTGCTGCCTTGCGAACGCCAGAGCCGGCAATTCGCTCAGCGCACCGTATTGCGGCAGCAGCCACGGCATGGAATCGTGTAACAGCGCCTGGATTGCGGCGGCGCGATGTTGCGTCTCGATCAGCCACCAACGATCTCCGCCGTTCGTGAGATCCGCCGCGCGTGCGAGAGCGGGAGCGGTTGTCTCCAGCCATGCAATCCATTGCGCCAGCTTTGCATCCGGCGCGGGTAAAGTTATCTTCCCCAGCGGCGCCGGCATCTGCTTTTCCGCCTGCGTCATCTGCCAGTGCACGCGAAGCCCGTTGAAAAGCTGCACCGTGATGAGCGGCCGCTTGCTGAGCTCCAGCGCCCCGGCGTGCAGCGTATACAGCGACGCCACAAAGTTGCCGCTGTCGACCGACGACACAAACGGCGCATCGCCCAGCGGCTGCAGCGTCTGCGTGTCGTACCAGTTCAATAGGTGCCCGCGATGCTTCTCGAGCTTCGCGATCGTCGCCAGGCTGCGATCGGTCAGCGCGGCGAATTCCGGCACGGTCAGAAATCCAAATTCGCACGCGGCCTGGCGTGCATTCAAGAGCAGGCCGATGTTGGTTGGCGAGACACGCGGCGCTTCCACCATGCCTGCCTCTTCCACGTTGTCGGGGATAAGGTAGTTGTGCCGCTCCCCGCCAAACTGGTGAAAGTAGCGCCAGATGCGCAGCGCATGGCAGCGCAGATACGATTCGTCGGTGGAGCCGAGGCGCTGGTTCTGCTCGCGCGGCGGCGCGTTGAGCCACGAGGTCACAGGATTCGCGAGCGCCCAAAGCAGCAGGATCGGCGCAGCCACAATAATGGCGCGCCCGTGCGGATGACAAATGTAGACAAGGATTGCAACCGCGATGGCGACCAGCGGCGTGACACTGAGATAGCGATCCACCGCCGTGCGTGCGCCGGACCGCGACTCGGCCTGCGCGGCGGTCTCCCACTCCAGCAGCCGGTCGCCGGTAATGAAGCGGCGCACCAGCGCGCGCACAATCGCGTCGAACGACAGCAGCGTCTGGTAGGGAAGAAAAATGAAATTGACAAACGTGACCGTGGCCGCGTGCACAAAGCCGGTGAACGCTTCGCCGGCCCCGCCCTTGCGGCCGCTCAACAGTGCGCGGCTGAGAGCGAATGCGAGCTGCACGAGTGTGGGAAAGAAGAGCAGAACCAGCAGCACAACGGTCCAGTAGAGCGGGCCGGCGGGCAGTCCCAGCCAACCGGCGAGGAGCAGCATAAACGTGAAAGGCTCCACCAGCGAGCGGCGCAGGTTATCGAAAATCTTCCAGCGCGCGATGGTGGAGATGGGATTCGGCGACCATCGCCTTGACTCGTCCGGCACGCGCGCAAACATCCACTGCGCGATCTGCCAGTCGCCGCGCACCCAGCGATGCTTGCGCCGGCTGTAGGCGCTCAGATGCGAGGGATAGTCGTCGATGAGTTCGATGTCGGTGGCCAGGCCCGCGCGCGCGTATGCGCCCTCGATCAGATCGTGACTGAGCAGCGAGTTGCGCGGGAAGCGGTTATCCATGACCTCATGAAACGTAGCCACCTCATAAATGCCCTTGCCGGTGAAGCTGCCCTCGCCATAGAGATCCTGGTACGCGTCGGAAACAGCGCGCGTGTAAATATCAAATCCGCTCTGGCCCGAATAAATTGCAGCCAGCCGCGACCGCGAGGCGGAGTGAACGCTCACGCCGATGCGCGGCTGCAGGATGCCGTATCCGGAGACCACCACGCGCGATTCCGGATGAATCACCGCCTGGTTGAGCGGGTGCGCGATGGCGCCAATCAGCCGCGCCGCACTGCCCCGCGGCAGCTGCGTATCGGAGTCGAGCGTGAGTACATAGCGCACCTGGCTCAGCACATCCAGCCTGCCGGCCTTGATGGGGAAGGCATCGATGTCGCCGCGCAGCAGCTTGTTCAGATCGAGCAGCTTGCCGCGCTTGCGCTCCCAGCCCATCCACACATTCTGGCGCACGTTGAAGATGCGACGGCGATGCAGCAGAACGAATGCGCCTTTGCCGGACGAAGAATACTTGGCATCAAGACCGTTGATGAGCTGAACGGCGAGATCGGCCAGCGGATCGGAATCGTGGGCGCGTGGCTGCGCCGCGGAGTCAGGCAGATCGGTGAGCAGCGCGAAGTGAAGATGCGGATCGCGATTGGCCAGGAAGCGAACCTCGAGATCGTTGACCAGCTCGCGCACCTGCTTTTCACTGAGCAGCAGCGTGGGCACCACCACCATCGTGGTGAACTCGGCAGGGATCCCGCAGCTGAAGTCGAGCTTGGGCAATGGCTCCGGATCGAACAGCGACGTAACGCTATTATTCACCAGGTCCACCGCGCACTGCGTCACCGGCAGCACCATGAAGAACAGCACCGCTGCCAGGCTGCCGATTGCGCTGTAGGCGGAGAGCACAGGGAAGAGCAGCACGGCCATGAAGAGAATGGAGACGACTTCAATGCCGGAGATGTAGAAGTCGTCGGCATGTGCGCGCACAAACGTGCGCAGGCGATCGACGACGCGCGGGTGATATTCGACCCGCGTCGCGAGCTGAACAAATCCGCGATCGAGAAGATAGTAGCCAACATGGATGCGGCGGCGTTGGATGCGCGGATTGTCCGCGGGCCGGCGCTCGCCTTCGCGCGCCAGGTTGACCACGGCCTGCGCCACCTGCGCCTCGGTGCAGTCGGAGTAGCGGGCGATCAACGCAACGCGCTTGCGATATTGCTCGCGGCTCTCAAAGTCCATGGCCGCATAGGTCCCTGCGGGGTCCTGGCGCAGTGTGGCATCGAAGACGATCAGCGGCTCAATCAGAAATGTCCAGTTGGTGGTGCCGATCGCGAGCAGGCTCTTGAGACGAATCGAAACCGACGGCACAGCGTTAGCGGCTTGCGTGCGAAGCAGCGCGCGCGCGTTGTCCACCAACGACTCAACCAGCACGAATTTGAGGAACGACGAAATGTTCCACAACTCGTCGAGCGTAAGTGGTTCGTGCGCCTGCAGCGCGCTCATGAACTCCTGAAAGCTGGTGGCCGTGAACTCGTCGTTGGCCGTGCGTAAATACGCAGCGGCGACGGCAGCGGCGCGCGGCTCGTCCTGCCGGCCGGCCACCACCACGCGCGGCAAGCGCGACACCACGCGTGGAATCTCTTCAAGGCCGCCCACCGCCGAGCGCAGCATCCGCGCATTGGCGCGCAGCTCCTGCAGCGCGGCCTGCGCGCTCCCCCGTGAGGCCGGTTGCTTCGAGAGCCGCGCCAGGTCGAACTCCAGCGATCGCACCGCGCGATGCACCGCAGCCACGCGCGCCGGAAATGCGCCGGCCGTCGTGGGCCGATGCACCACGTCCCACGATGCGGCGGCGCGCAAAGGTTCGCCTGCGTCGCCCGTGCGCGCCTGCGAGCCGAAAGCGGGAGCGAAATCTGTCATGAGGCCTCAGCGATAACTTGCAGCTTGCATTTCAAACATGGCGGCATAGCGGCCGCCCAGCGCCAGCAGCTTGGAGTGGCTGCCCTCTTCCACCAGTTTTCCGGCCTCCAGCACCACGATGCGGTCAGCCATGCGCACCGTTGAAAACCGATGCGAAATCAACAAAGCCATCTTCTCGTGAGTAAGCTCCGCAAATCGCTCAAACACTTCGAGCTCGCTGCGCGCATCGAGCGCCGCCGTAGGCTCGTCGAGAATGAGCAGCTGCGCATCGCGCAGGTAAGCGCGCGCCAGCGCCAGCTTTTGCCATTCGCCGCCGGAGAGGTCCACGCCGCTCTCAAAACGCCGCCCCAGCATCTGGTCGTATTTGCCGTGCAGCTTGGCCACCACGCCGGAAGCCAGGCTCTTGTCCGCCGCGTATTCGATCTCCTCGTTCGTGTGTGGCACCTCAATCCGGCCCACCGCGATGTTTTCGCGTGCGGTCATTTCGTAGCGCATGAAGTCCTGGAAGATCACGCCGATCTCCCCGTGCAGCGCGTCCAGATCGTACTCGCGCAGGTCCACGCCATCCAGCAGAATCTCGCCTTCGCTCGGATCGTAGAGGCGCGTGATGAGCTTCACGATTGTGGTTTTGCCCTGGCCGTTTTCGCCGATCAGCGCAACGCGCTCGCCCGGTCTGAGCGTGAAATTGAAATTGCTCAACACGCGCCGATCCGTTCCCGGATAAACAAACGAGACGTTGCGGAATTCAAATCCGCGCTCAATGGGCGAGGGAATCGGCAGCCCGTCTGTCTTCGATTCGACGCGCGGCTTCATCTCAAAGAACGCAATCAGGTCGGTGAGAAAAAGCGCCTGGTCGGCCACGCCCGATGCCGTTGAAAATGCCTGCTGGATATTCGACATGGCCTGCATGATGGCGGTAGTGATCAGCGTCAGATCGCCAATGCTGTAGCGGCCCTGGATGGTGCGGTAGATGCTGTAGCCGTATGCGCCGTAGTAGCCAAGCTGCCCCAGCAGGCCGAGCAGCCCGCCCCAGAAAAGCCGCCTGCGATTGAGCGCCACATTCTCGTCGTAGATGGTCTGCGACAGGGCGCTGAAGCGGCCGGTGAGATAGCCGCTGAGGTTGAAAAGCTTCAGCTCCTTCGCCGCCTCTTTGCTTCCGCCCACCTGGCGCAGATAATCCATCATGCGGCGCAAGGGCGTCTGGCGAAAATTCTTGGCATAGGTCAAAAATGCGAAGTGGCTCTCGCCGAGAAATGCGGGCACAACCCCGGCCACCAGCAGCAGCAACAGGAAGGGCGAGTACTTGATCAACACCGCGGAGAACGCGATGGCGGTCATCGTCTGCTGGATCAGCCTGCCCATCTGCTGGATCATCGCCAGCCGGTCCGTAGCCTGCACGCGGGCCCGCTCCAGCCGGTCGTAGAACACCGGGTCCTCATAAACGGTAACGTCCAGCGCGGCCGCCTTGCGCATCACTTCCACGCTTACGTGGTGCGTGTATCGGTCGGCCAGCAGGTTGTCGAAGTAATCCACCGTCCGGGAGAGAATGGCCGTGGTCAGCGCCAGCGCCATCTCCGCGCCCACCAGCCACCAGAAATGCTGCGGCAGCGGCAGGTGCATGTGAATGCGGTTGACGCCGTCGATAATGAAGCGGCCCACAATGCCGATGCCGACTGGAAGAAACGCAACGACGATGCGGATGGAGATATTCCAGAACACCACCGACGGGCCAGACTCCCACACGAAGTGCAGCACCGGCGGCACGTTCTTGAGCGCGCGCAGCCGGTCGGCCCATGCATTGCCGGGGGTATCGCCGGGAGCATTTGCGGCAGCGGAGGTGTTTTTGCTCGATTCGCCGGCGAGCCGTTCATCATCCATGATTGCGGACATGTCTTTCATCGTTCGGCGCAATGGCCATCGGGTTCGCAGCAGTCATCGAGCGAGATCGCGCGTGTGTGTGGTCGAGCCGAAGCGGCGATGCCTTATTTCTGCGGCCTCACCGATCGCTGCGGATTCGGCTTGAGTCTCCCGCTGGAATTGCAGGGGAATTGGACTTTGCAAGCAGACCCTTCCTGAGTGATTTCGATGCGCGGTCAGGGCGGGCCGTTGTTCGCCGTGCGGGAACAGGGCTCCGCGGCTCACTCAGGCAATAATCGGGATCAGGATCCAGGCTCGTACGGCTTGAACCCGGCGTTCTCCATGCCGCGCTGCGCCTCGGGATTCTTCATGAACGTATCCCACACAAAGCCGCTGCGCGCATTCTCGGCCATCACCATGGTGATGCCCGTATCGATGCCGACCACGTCGGTGTCGTACCACTCCGTGAGTGGGTTGAACGCGTCCACGAAGCCGTAGCGGCTCCAGGCTTTGGGATAGTGGTCGTGGATGGTGCGCAGCACTCTCATGGTGGCGTCAGGCAGGAACGGCAGCGATCCGCCGGCCGCTGCTGGCACCACCGTGCCATCGATCGGACCCATGGCCGGCGGACCGCCCCACACCACGTAGCCCATGGCCGAGTCGGAGGCGGTGATGCCCCATAACGCATTGCTGTAATCGGGAAACTGCGTGTTCAGCTCCAGGCAAAACCGGCGATGCACGTCGGTGGCAATGACCGAATTCTCAAAGTAATCGGCATAGCGATCCTTCTTGCCGCGAAAGTCAAACCACGCCTGCGAATACTGGTGCACAAACAACGGCGCGAACGATCCCACATAGCGCAGCCCGTCGTATTCAAACACCGTGCGCTTCCACGCAAACCACGCCTCCGGATGCAGCGGATGAGACGTCGAACCCAGGCCCAGCAGGTACATCATCATCAGCTCGCTGTAGAGGTCCCACTTATACGGCAGAAAGCCGAACTCCGGCGTCCATCCCATCGGCAGCAGCGTAGTGTCCTCCGAGAGCCAGGTCCAGTCCACGCGGTCAAAGATGGCGTGCGCCAGCTGGTCGATGTTCTCATCCTGAAAGTGCTGCCGGCAGGTCAGGATTCCGCACAGCAGCATCGCGGTGTCCACGGAAGACACTTCCGAGTCCCACATTCGCTCGCCGGTGTTGATGTTCGCGAAGTGATAGAAAAATCCGCGATGCGTGGGCAGCTTGTGCCAGATGAACGAGAGCGACTGGGTCACGCGCAGCCGGGCCTCGGCGTGACCGATGTAACCGCGCTTCTCCGCAATGCAAATGGCCGTGAGCCCGAAGCCGGAAGAGGAGATGCTGGCCGCCACGCTGGTATCTTTGGTCCGGACATTGCACCGGTCCTTGATCAGGCGCGTCTCCGGGTGAGCCTGCTCCCAGAAGAAAAGGAAGTTGGCGCGTTCCAGCGCGTCCAGAAACTGATCGTCCTGCGGAGACAGCGAAGTAGGCGCGGGCTGCGGAGCAGGACTGGCGTGCGGTTGCGGCTTGGGATGCTGCGCCGGCTGCTGCTGAGGCAGCGCGCGTGCCAGCGGCAGGCCAAGCGAGAGGCTGGCCATCTGGCGCAGCAGCGTCCGCCGCGAGTATTCGCTTTTCTTCGGGCCGATCGGCCTGCCAGTCCGCAATGGTTCCATCTTGTCTTCGTGCCTGCGGACCCCAGGGCCCGCATCTGCCAAATTCACATACGGGCGGTTGGCCCGCAACCGTTTTTATGGCGCAATCCCCAGAATTTAGATGCAAAAAACATCCCTCGCACCGCCCCAGACGGCAAACTGCTGCTGAGATGCGTCAAACTATCGTATATGCAGGTGGCAAGCGCAGCGAGCCGGAACAAGGTCGTGATCTGGACCATTGCCGGCATCGTCGCCGCTGCCGGAGCCGGGGCCCTGGCGATCAAGATGCACCAGTGGCGCCAGCGCTCCATCACCATCCACGGCGCGGTGATCCGCCGCGACACCGATACCCGGAAACAGCTGCCCATCGCCGATGCCGAGGTCACCGCGTCCGACGGCGTCACCAGCGTCAGCACCCGCTCCGACGCGACGGGATACTTCAAGCTGGCCTATTCGCGCATCCTCTGGCCCGGCAAGACCGTATACCTCAGTTTCCGCCATCCGGATTACAAGCCGCTCGACCTCAAGCTGCAGGCCGGCCTCCACGTCACCACCCGCATCCTCTATGTCGAGGCGCTGGAGCCGGTGGCCCAGGCCGACCAGAGCGAGGAAGAAGCCAGCCGCGCCTCCGTGGTTTCAAACGTCAGGATCCGCTACACCGTGAACGCGCAGAGCGAGATGAACATCGCCACCGCGGTTAGAACATTCGAGGTGGTCAACAAGGGCAATGTGCCCTGCAATAATCGGCTGCCCTGTTCGCCCGATGGAAGCTGGAAGGCGGCGCGCGGCTCCTTGACGGTGGACGCCGGCAGCGGCAATCAGTTTCGCAACGCCCGCGTCTCCTGCATCGCGGGCCCGTGCCCCTTTACGCGCATCGACTCCACCGGCTTTGCGCAGGGCGGCCCAAGCATCACCGCGTCGGCGCTGGACTGGTCCGATACGGCCACGTTTCTGCTCGAGGCCGACGTCTTCCACACCGCCAACAAGTCCGATCTGCGCGAATCCTTTCCGGTGCAATTTGGCCGCGCGCTCAGCTTCAGCGTCCCGCCCACCCAGGAGGGCGTCAGCATCGAGGCCGAAATCGACGGCGCGCCCATGGTGTTTCCCCTGGGGCCCGATCTTTATCTCAGCTGGGCCACCTGCACCGCCGTCACCGACACAGAGGCCGACAAATCAACCGTCTACCGCTGCGAACTGAAACCCGGCTACCGATTCTGACCCGGCCAGTCGTAGGAATCGGGCCGCGCCTTGAACTCTATGCGTTGTGCGCAATTGCTCAACCCGGTACATCGAACCAATGAAACAATCGTCTCGCGGAGCTGACCCACATGAATCTCGAACAACTTGAAGCAACGGCAAAAGCCATGATGGCCGACGGCAAGGGACTGCTGGCCATGGACGAGAGCACCGGCACCTGCAACAAGCGATTTGCCAAGCTTGGCATTCCGCAGACTGAAGAGGCACGGCGCGCCTACCGCGAGCTGATTGTGACCGCCCCAGGCCTGGGCGAGAGCATCAGCGGCGCCATTCTCTTTGACGAGACCATTCGCCAGACGAAGAAAGACGGTACCCCGTTTGTCAAAGCGATCGAGGATGCCGGCATCATTCCCGGCATCAAGACCGACGAGGGCGCGGTGGACCTGCCCGCCCATCCCGGCGAAAAAATCACCGAGGGCCTCGACGGACTGCGCGGCCGGCTCCAGGAATATGCCGGCATGGGCGCGCGATTCAGCAAGTGGCGCGCGGTCATCACCATGGGCGACGGCATTCCGAGCTGGGGCTGCATCGTGGCCAACGCCGTGACGCTGGCCCGCTATGCCGGGCTCTGCCAGGAAGCTGGCCTCGTGCCGATTGTGGAGCCGGAAGTGCTGATGGATGGCGAC
>Ga0302324_100011424_pt1 | contig 18212 bp, 13 predicted proteins | sample Palsa_T0_1_FD_201949 | JGI IMG/M metagenome (GOLD analysis project Ga0302324, IMG submission 201949) | Peat permafrost microbial communities from Stordalen Mire near Abisko, Sweden - Palsa_T0_1 | ecosystem: Environmental > Terrestrial > Soil > Palsa > Peat permafrost | place: Sweden: Abisko... | reverse complement strand
GGGGCATGGAGATATGGAAAACGCTCCGCGTTTCCCACATCTCCACACCCCCGACGGCGACTACGGACAATTGTCCAACGAGGCGTTACACTAACATTCCACTTGGTACAAAAGATCGGTCAGGTCACCCGAGGCCCTTATGGGTCATTGCAATGATGCGAGCATTGTCCACGTCACTCTCAAGACTCGACTGCGAATAGGCCACTTGGGTTCCGAAAAACAAAAGCGTCCCGATGGTACAAAAAGCCATCGAGCGGCAAAATGACAATCCGGTCAGCACAAGCACAGCGATTAACTTCTTCATATTCTCCTTCAGTTCGAATTGTTCCCTATGTTCGAGTTCCTCGTCCGATCCTCTTCCTCGACGACATAAATTGGTAGGACCAAAGGTTAGAGGACCAAAGGGTTCGTGCTCGGCAACTCCACTCGGTGCGCTTGCGATCTCGTAGACGCCGAACCCGCCGAGCGTATTGCGAAGGCCCAGGCTCCCCCAGGATCGTGCCCGGCGTGCAGGGGTAGGGTAAAGGGCATTTTCGTCATCTCTTCGCCATGCAGGGGCCTGGGAATCGCGGCGTCGGGCTTTGTGGACGTGGGGTCTGCCATGGACCGGACCATGGGAACGGCCCGTACGTGAGAAGAACAAAAGACAGATGAATATCGGCGATTCCCGCGGTGACGCGCTTGGCTAACTCATTGGAAACGCTAGGCAAGCGCTTGGCGGATCCATCTCGATCCATAGGTGACGGAGTTGCTCTGATTAGTGAATGCGGTTTTATTAGTTATTCCCTGGCCTTTCAAGGGATTACGTTTGGAGCCCTGTGGACACGTGCCATGTCCTCGGAAAACGGACTTTGAGACGGCTTTGGAAACATCAAAAGGTCGTTTCTGCGGGATTCCAGGCGATGGCTTACGGGACGCTCGGGGAATGCCGAGGACTCCCATTGTCCTGCTCTCTTAGGTAGTCGACTCCTGGTTTCCGGGCCGGCGATGACCGTATTTGTGTACCTTCGTATTTCCGGTGAGCCCGTGATCCAACCGCGATCCGAACCTGGTGAGAAGAAACAACCTCCTACAGCCGACTCGCAGTACCAATCCGGGCCACCTTCCTCGAAGTCGGCGGCTGTGTGCGATGTTGCCTGCGCACAATTGCCGATTCGTTGCGGGAGAGTGACGCCTAGAGTTGTGTCTTAATTGTGCGTAGTTCATCTAACAGTTGACCATCGAAGGCCGTTTCCACTTCTAGCGCTCACAAATTCGCGAGCGGACGCGGGTACATCAGATCGCTGAAGAGGCTATACAGGTCGTCGTTCTCCCAATAACTGAGGTGTGCAGTCCATGGCGTCACGCCGCGCTCTACTGGCACATCCAGATCAGCTTTATAGAACTGCATTCGGCCGCTGATGATATCGAATGGCGAGTAGGCGTTGTACCAAAGAAAGTTCGGCGCGAACGGGATCTTTTTGGGGAACGGGTGGGGAACCGCTATCTCTGGGTTCGCCTCCGGCGGAAGCGGAGTTCGAAGACGGAAGGAGTGCAGTGTGTAGAGAATCTGGCTGAGCACGTTGGTACGCAGATTTGTCCGGGTGCGGAAGAAGTAGACAACTTTGTTTAGTGGACAACCGAAAGTGAGCAAACCTTTAACCTTTTCCAACGGAACCCCGTTGAGTGTTGGGTCTTTGGCGAGATCTCTTACGATGAGCTGACTCAGCGAATCATATGCAATAACGCTGCCTAATGAATGGCCGGCGACGAGTATTTCATCGTAGATCCATTTTTGGTCTGGCTTACCTGTTTCGTCGCGGCCTGCGAGCAGGTTGATGAGCATGGTTGAGCACTCATGGAGAATCTGGCTTCGTGCGACAAAGTTCTTACTGAGGTCGTCAGCCCCGAGATAGACGGCGAGACATCCTATTGCTGACGTAAGAATCTTTTGACTGATGTAAGCGACGAGAGCAAGAAAGGCATAGAGGATTACCGCACGCCAATTGAGAAAGCTTGGAAGTACGAGCAGGTCGATGGCTCGGGCGAGCGACGGTTTTAGTTCAGGCACCGACAGCAGCGTGACCAGAATGGCGACACCCAGTAGAGTCACCACGGTCAGGCCAGGATGGCGTCCGATCGCCTTTCCAGCACGCATCCAGGCAGAACGCAATATTTTGGAGCAGAAGGAAAGGGAGATGAGGATGAGAAAGAAAAGTGTTGCGTACTCCGTCTGAGTCCGGAAGGGCAGATCAAGGAGATTTTTAGTCAGCGCAATCAGATGAAGGTGCCCTTGCAAAAAGTATGGAAGGACAAGCAGAACGGCAAAGAGCGTGACTATAAAGCCGTTATATATCGGGGGAGATTTCTCCGACGGATTGCCTTGTGCGCCGGCGAAAAACTCTTGGAAAAGGAAGATCGCACACATCCCAAGAAACAGAAAGCGGATGGCGGAACTGGTGAGATGGATGGCCTGCGATAAATTCAGAGGAGGATTTAGTAGCAGGTAGCTGAAGACTCCGCGGTGGCCTGAAAGGAAATGGTCGGCGACGGAGCTTGCTAACAGCCAATAGAGACCAAGAGCAAGAGCGATGAGAGGAATGAAGATAAAGACCATCCGATAAATTTCCCGGCAAAGAGCGAAGAACAACCACGAGAGCTTGTTTGCACGACTGGCGCTGGCATGAGCGCGATTGATCACGTTGAGGTTATCGCGAAGATACTGAAACGGGCTCAATCCTGCGGCTATAAGGAACCCAAGCGATTGCAACGCGGAAACGCGGTCTGTAATTGCCGGCGCCCAATAGTACTCGTACACGTCGATTACATTGTCGGCGCGGCCAGTGGTGCGTATCCTGACGAATGCCTGTGTCCAATCCTTTTCGCCGGTATTCAGGTTTGCCTTGTACTGCCTGAGACAAATTTCCTGAGTCGGTTGACCGGCCAAGTGTGGTTGTCGAAAAAAGCCGAGTAATCCGCGAGCGAATTGATCGAGGGTTTCGTAGGGTTTTTGGGCGCCGATGCCGTGCAGTACGAGAACCGCGGTTCGCTTAGGGGGCTGCCGAACGGCGAAGCTCGGTTCCACGTGGTATCTAGTTCGGAGTTCCTCGGGAAAAGGCACGTATCCTTTTAACGGCGATGTTATAGCATTCGTCGCGGCGGTATTTGCGTTTGCGGCTTGCCGTGGCTGCTTCTTCATGGGGAGAACCTCAATAAGTCGAGCTAGCGACGTAACGATGCAGCGACAAGCTTCGAGGTATCTAATTCGGCTCGACTTGTCCTGGAGCCAGGCGGTGTCCATCCTGCAGCAAGAAGGGGGAGCACGTTTCCGGGTCTGTTACATTTCAAGGTGTAGATCCTGTCAGGCGCCAAACTTAGTCGCGCGACGCGTGAAGCAATGGAGTCATTTGAGAAATGCCCTAAAAATATGCTCAGTGATTCAATACTCCCTTAGCGATTATCTCTGAATTGATAAATGTAACGACCGCGCCGGTTTCTGTAGCCGTGCGCCGAGTCACCGTGGCTTGAGTTGTCCCTTTACCAGACGGGGACCATCCAAAGTTGCGGACATCCCACTGCCCGTTCGGTAGTGCTGAAGGATTGATGCCTGTGATGTCTGTAATTTTCAAAAGATCCATTGCGCGGCGAGTTTCCGTATGGCAACTAACGCAGTCGGTATTGAAGAAGAAGCTTCTTTCGGGATCAGCGATGGTATCAAGGATTTTTCTGGTTTCATCGGCGGAGAGCGCGGGAGTAGCAAAGACTTGAGATGTGGACACGCCATGGCGTTGCGCGATCGGTAGACTCGTGGGTGAGACAGCGGCGTTCTTGCAGGTGATGGGGTTGAGATTATTGGTGTGAGGTTCAGGGACTACGCGCGGGTCAGTTCCGGCGGGATTCAGCATTTGCGCAAATTGCAGGGCGCCGTCGAGCGTCGGTCCATGCGCGGGACCGAAGTGGCCCTTTCGATCACCGAGAATGGATAGGAAGATCCATGGCTTCGAAGCGTTCGCTGGCAGTCCGGCAATAGCCATTGAACCAAGTTGCTGAGCCGAAATATGCCTTTCGAGGAACGCCAACATTTCGTTGCGCACGCTGTTGGCCGTGGCAGGGTCGGCCAAACCGGGATGAATGCCCAGGGGCAACCCGGTAGTCGATACCGCGTGAGGACCTAGCTGGGCGTTTTTTAGCTTGGTTCGCAATGCTGCGACGTCTGCGACGACGGGGTTGAAGGTTTTCATGTCGGCTTGGAAGCGGGGAAAACAATCGACTGACACCGCAGGGGGTGGCGGAAGGACTACGAAGTCGAAAATCAGATGACCGGCGATGTCCAGGACTTTCGGACTGCCATCGGGGTTCTTGATGACGGGTTGAATGATCAGGCGAATTTCGGGGAGTTGGCCATATTCGGCGCGAGTATCGCTGGAGAGACCGGGAGCCCCTGCGTCGATGCGGATGCCGGCGATGAACCAAGCGTCGATGGAGCGGGCTTCGGTGGGAAGGCTAATTTGGGCGTTCGTGCCGGCGACTTTGGCCTGCGGGCCGTTGACGATGGTTAGGAATTGTTGGAAAACCGAGTCAGGCCAGACAGGGTCGCGCTTGGTGGGATCCTGGGGATCTGGCGTGGTTATATCGCGAACAGCGATGAGGTTTGCGAAATCTGCAGCGCTAGTTGGTGCCGGAAAGAGCCAAGAAACGTCATTGGCTGAGAGTGGGGCGATGGAGACAACGGCAGGGACGGCGATACTAGGGTTATCGCTAGAAGACGTTTTGTTGCACGCCGCGCTTACGAAGAGAATTCCGAGGATGGCTAGTTTTACAGAACGGGAAGTGTGGGCTACGGAAGCATTCATGTGACTCTCCTGAAGTCGAAATCAAGAACTTAGTCATTCCCCATGGCGTCGATGATCGTCGTCGATCAGCGGACAGTTACAAGGTCTTGAGATATTCGATCAGGGCGCGGCGCTGGTCGGGAGTAAGCAGCGGGCCGATGATCCCTTTTCCTGAACCATTGTTGAGCTCGTGACCGGAGTTACTGTTGCCTCTATTGGAAGTATCAAGCTTGAAGCCTCCCGGGAATTTATCAGTGTAATAGCCAACGTTTACCGCGTCATATTCGCGATTGCCGAGATAGAAAACTGTTGGACGCTCAGCCACAGGAGAGAGGAGGGCATAGAGATTTGGGACCGAGCCGTTGTGCAGGTACGGTGGGGTGGCCCAGATGCCATCGAGTGGCCTCGCTTTGTACTTGAGCAGCGCGCGAATGCCGTCAGGGCGAAAACCGTTCATTTTGTCGCGGAGTGCGGGCGAAGTAGGTGGAACTTGGGTGTCGTACCACCGGTTCACAACTGCGGTGACCAGTTGGCGAAGTGCGTTGCCGAAATCGGCACTGCTGACAACCTGGCCAGAGTCGTTTGTGATCCCGAGGTTAGGAGGCACGGCGACAGCGCGGCTCTTCATGTCCTCGGCTTGGGCGGGGTCGGTGCCGACCCGCGCAATATCAATCATGTTCAGGTTGAGGTAACGCTCGCCAGCGGCATTAGCTGGTGACCATTGGGGCGCGGTCCAGAAGTCGGAATCGGAAGTAGTAGGCAGGTGGCAGCGCTTGCAATGCTCCTGATACAGGGTCGCTCCCTCGGCAGCGAGCTTGGAGTTGATAGGAGGCAGGTTTGTGTCCGACCATTTTGGCGCAGCAAGGCCGGTGAAGCGGCTCTCGGCAGTGAAGGGCTTATCTCCAGCGAGGAGTTGTTCGAGTTGGAAAATGGTGTTAACTTGCACGCTGGACATAGGAAGCTGGTCTTTTGCAACAGGAAAATTTACGGTGGCGCGTACGCCGAGAGCTTCACCAGCATTGCGAGTCATAGGTTGCTGTATGGAGCCGTTGTACTGGACCCACTCAAACCAAGAGGCATACCAGATACGCGGAAAATGTACGGGTGCTGAGTACGCCACAAAATTTTCGTGATGGTCGAGATCGAGCGCGAAGACGGTATTACCGATGCGGCTGAGGGCGTCAAGGCGGGTGAAACCTTCGTCGACAGACTTAGCCTTGACTGATTGTTCCAGTTTGGCGATCTCTCTGACCTGTCGATATACGCCTTCAAACTGTTTTCGGAGATTTGATTTTGCATCGTCGCTCGCGCCAGAGCCGAGGACGCGGTCGGCGAAGCGCGCAAAGCGCCATGGCATGAAGTGCGTGTATACGATTGAGAGGCCAACGGCCTTCTGGAATGTCTGAACATTCGTGAGAGCGGGACCGCCATCGACTAGGAAGGTAGTTTTCTGGTAGGTAAAGCGGCCCGTGTGACAGGCGGCACAGGTGAATCCCAGGGAGGTCATCTCCGCATTTGTCTGGGGATTGCGCAGTGGAGAGCCTGTCGCATCGAAGATCTGACCTCCGTGGGCAAAGCCAATTGGCAGTTGAGGTTTCCCGCTACGCATACTGTCAGGAATGAATCCGTAGCGATCGAGGTATAGTGGATCACTCAAAAGGCCAGACGCCGTGGTAGAAAGCGGCGGTTGTTCCAAGGCGATGAACCATTCGTAGGGGATACCGAAAGTTTGCGTACCTTGGTCGGCATGATGGAACCAGTCCCGCTGCTCGCTGGTCCAATTCTGAGGGAGCCAGACGGCACTATCTGTCGGCTGATATGTTGGCAGTTCGACTGTGAAATTGTCGTACACGTACTTTCCGACAAAAACGAGCAGGATGACTCCCATTGCTCCAACGGCGAGACAAATCTTCTTCATGCACCGACCCTTTATGTTCAGTTCCTGTAGGGATAGTCTTTCCCTGAGTCCTAACGAAGCGGCAGCTGATGTGGAGCGACGGCACGAGAGGCCGTAATAGCACACCAACACGCTTTACCTGTATGGGGAAGTACGGCTCGACGAAACGAACTTAGAGAAGAGTCACAAGGCATGTTAGCCCCCTCAGACGTTCTGCCTAGTGACTGCCACGCGAAGGTTAGACTAACGCAATATTAATTGTCAACGGCAATCATATCGGAAACCCCGCGTATAGAACCAGTTCTGCCGATCGAACAACTCTTGTTCGGATTTCGTAACAAGATGCAATTTGGTGTTGACATCCCAACGAACTAAGTCGAGAATGCGCACCGTCGATTCGTGCAAACTTATCCACGTCTGGCTAAGTCTAGTGTAGACACCCGCGCGGAAATAATATGTCTGGGATTTCTAAACCTGGAGGGGCGGAGATGAAGCGCCTACTCAACGTATTATTGGTAACTTTCTTTTCGGTAAGCCTTGCAGCTCAAACCGCCGTTGTTACACGGACCGTGAATTTGCGGCCAGATCCATCGACCACCCAGACTCCCATTGCGAAGCTCAGGCCTCAAACGCAACTGCAATTGCTTGAGACTGGATCTACCAATGGTTACCTACATGTCAAGGGAAATGACCAGAGCGGTTGGGTGTGGGGGAAGAACGTCAAGACCCATCCAACGAACTTCGCGGGAACCCCTACCGGTCAGGTCGCGACCGGAAGTGGCCCGGCAGCAGCCATTTCATCTGATTGGGATAAACCGGCTCCCCAGAGTGCCTCGTTCGATAGCGATGAAGGCACTTGTGGAGAAACCGGCGACGGCGGGGATACGGACACGAATAGGCGCAAGAACAGAACTGATGTCCCGGCTCAGTATCACGCTGTCACGTGGGTTGCGATCAACGATCTCGACTACCCGAAAGGTGCGAAGAAGAGCCGAATCGATTGGACACAGGCCCAGCTCGCCACGATTGCGCCATTCGAAGGTGTTGCGGTCAGTGTCGAAGGGTATCTCTACAAGGTGAAGGTTGAAAGTTCCAGCGCCAACGCCAAGAGCGGCGGTGAATCAACAAACTGCCACGCCAGATTGGCGAACGACGTGGACTGGCACATGCCTCTCACTGGTAATGCGGGTGAGGGAGAGGACGTCGCCATCATCGTGGAGACGACTCCTCGGGTTCGCAGACAGCGTTCGCAATGGAGCACGGCTCAACTGAAACCGTGGACATCTCATATTGGAAACACTCCCAATGCAAATTACAACCAGCAGAAGGTCCGTATCAGTGGGTGGCTGATGCTCGACCCCGAGCATCAGGATATGATCAATCATGGCTTACGTTCTACGCTTTGGGAAATTCATCCGATCACCAAGATCGAAGTGTGGGATAACGGAAGCTGGGTTGACTTGGATCATCCCTGAATACGCGTTAAACAATGGGAAAAAACATAGTGATCTGTTGTGACGGGACGGGGAACGAGTTCGCTGAGAGCAAGTCGAACGTCGTGAAGCTTTACAAAATGCTCGTACACGACGACTCCCAGGTGACCTACTACCACCCCGGAGTTGGAACGATGGGAGCCCGAAATGCGCTGACGGGTATCAGTAAGTGGTGGACCAAAGTGATCGGTCTGGCATTCGGGTACGGCATCTCCGACAACATCGCGGATGCATACCAGTTTCTCATGCGAACATTCCAGCCTAATGACAACCTATACGTTCTTGGTTTCAGCCGCGGAGCTTACACTGCTCGGGCATTATGCGGAATGCTCCACATCATCGGGCTGCTACGAGAGGATAACGAGGGCTTGATCCCATACGCAATTCGAATGATCAAGCAGAAGAAAATTGATTTTGCGGTCGCGGCGGACTTCAAGAACACCTTTTGTCGCGACTGCAAGCCGCACTTTGTTGGAGTCTGGGACACCGTCAGCTCAGTGGGGTGGGTCTACAACGTCGCACATTTCCCAGGAACGAAAGCGACGCACAATGCCGACTTGCGAATTATTCGGCATGCAATGTCTATCGACGAACGCAGGGCGTTCTTTCGGCAAAACTTGTTCGGCGCTCCACATGATCCTCAGCAGGACATCAAGGAACTCTGGTTTGCGGGAGTGCATTCGGATGTTGGCGGCAGCTATCCTGAGTCAGAGAGCCAGCTGTCCAAGATCGCTTTGCAGTGGATGGTCTGTGAGGCGGAGTTTGCAGGCCTTCTAGTTGACCAGACACAGAGGGCTGACATTCTCGGAGGGAAGCCACCGTATGTGGCTCCTGACTCTCTTACGAACAATCAGCATGAGTCCTTGCATGGCCAGTGGTGGATAGCCGAATTTTGGCCCAAGTTCGTTTCAATGGAGACGAGTCCGGGAGTGTGGGCGGAGCGCCTTCGAATGAATCTGGGACGCCGTCGCTGGATTGCGCCTGATCCGGTCGTTCACATTTCGGTTGAACAGAGATTGGCAGATAAGAGCCTCGGGTACTCACCGAGCAATCTTCCGGCACAGCGTCTAGTGGGTGACTGTGACATCAAAGCAAATTCGATAGAGACGGCGGTTCCAAAGGGATGACCTACTTCCGGCCTACATGCCGAGAGATCCAATCCGCATTTGGCACGTGCATGCGATTCGACCCGAGAGCGGATGTTAGAAAACCAGATCGGAATTGCTCTTGTGAAACCCCATGAAGATTGAACCTCTTGATCTCCACGTCTTGCGTTAGGAATCGGTAGTTTTCTAATCTGCTTCGGATCGTCTCTGTTCGACTAAGATGGAGGGGAGTTGGGTAGGAGAGATGCGACTGGGGCGGCGGCTGCTTTCGCGCCGAACAATACGAGGCTGCAACCAGGTACGTAAAACGGGAGTGTCTCCTCCGCCGACGACAACAGGCTGAAGATTCGCAGGAGCGCGTTGGATGGACGACTATCGTCTAGAAGAGTACTCGGAATGAGATTTGTCACTGAGTGAATAGAAAACGACTGCTTAGCATCCAGCCGAACAGCACGTAAATCTTCCAACAAACCTCTTCTAGTAAAAAGTCTGAGATCCATATAAACAGGATCATCATCCTCTCCAAAGGGGTATTGCACCTTGACGTGAGATCTAGGTTTGGAGAGTGCCACTCTGAACGCCTGGCGCAGATCGGTCTCAAAATGCAACACGCCGAATATGAACGAATCGAGTATTGTCCATGCCACGTCGAGGTTGTACTTGGCGTCGACTTCCAAGGCGAACGTGCCACCTGGTTTCAACACCCGGGAAATCTCGGATAGTGCGGTATTGTAATCCTCAATAAAATTGAGCGTGCTCCCGCAGCAGTTGACATGATCGAATGATTCATCCGCGAAGGGCAATTGGACGGCATCCGCTAGCCGAAAAATGGGACTCACATATTCGGTTGACTTGAACCTGGGCCGCAAGAGATCGGATATTCGCTTATTGTATTTTTCTACAAACCGGAAGTGCGGCGAGAAGAGACTCACTGGAAATTTCTTGTGAGCAAATGTCGCCTTTTCTAGGGCTACTGCTAACAACTCGTCAGAGATATCCACTCCCGTTACACGGGCTCCTGAGAGTGCATATAGGAACGATTGCAAACCTGTGCCGCACCCCACGTCCAGCACCGCCATCCCTTCGCTCCAACCCGAAATCAAATGTTTAGCGATCAAGAAATGAAGACGGGAAAAAAGCCATGCGTACCATAAATCTCGCAGGTCGTCGTACTGTGCTGCCATCTGGTTGAAGATATAACGAACGCGTTCGTCAGTCATGTCTATCTTTGCCAGAGGCGTCGAACTAGATGCCACCAGCCCCAATGATTTAGTGTGAAGTCGATCAGAGTAGCGAGGACTCCCAAGGCGGCCAAAGCTCCTCCAATTTCGTAAACCAACTCCACAGTTCGATGACTTAGATTTATACAGAGGGAGCCGTCCAATTGCCTCTCGAGTAGAGGGCGGGAGACGTATGGCTTCGGAACTGCAACTCTTCGGTGCAACTGCTCGTTGATCACTCGATAAGCATTGTGGCCTTCCGTTAGCGCTACCAATCGCTGGAGCAGGCAACTTAAACCCAAGATTGCGGAAGAGGTATCTTCCACATCGCTCCAATTTCCAGCCTCTGGGAGTTGATGGAGCTCAAACCAATTAACCGCCTTATGCAACAACACCGCATCTGTGACAGGAAAGCAATTGCTGCCGGCAAGCGCCCACAAAATTTGGCCGTTCGACCATGCTTCCCCTGTCCACAGACGGCCCTCATCGGAATCCTGCAGCGTCCTTATCAGAAATTTGACAGCTTTTGACTGTGCTGTTGCCAGCTTTTCTGAGTTGTGCTGCAGCCCTATCTTAGGCAAAGCGTCATGGATCAGAAGGAAATAGCCAGTGTAGTGTGGTGCAATCACGCGCCCTTGTTCATCTTGAAAACCAACGAACCACTCCACAGCGTTTGGAATGTTAATGCCTTCTGGGGGCAGGCCTAAACGTAACACGGCGATCAAAGCCCATGCTGTTTCCCAAGGCTCATCGTGCCAGTTGTCACGCCCGTTTAAAGAGTATTTACTGGCTATCCAATGCAATCCCTTTTGAAGGGAGTCTCGTTTCGTGGATTCGCCCAGCTTCTTCAGGGCTAAGAGGCACATGGCAGTGTCCCAGATCTCTTCTCCCCATGAACCAGTTTCGCACTGGCTCTTGATGAGCCAATCTTTAACAAGCTGACACCATGGTGAAGTGGGATCGCAAACACTGTCTAAACACATCCCGGCCAATGCGGTGCTTCTAGCTTCTGTCCAATTGCCCTCTCTTTCCCCTTCTCGAAAAAGAAACGAATATGCGTCGGCGATCATTCCGTAGATTTTCTCGATCGCTTCATCAGGCGAGATTTCCTGGAGGGCCTTGTTTGCCATGCTCATTCTGGTTCCTCCATCTTAAATTGCTTCTTGAGAGTGCTGATTAACGGCTGTCCATCAGCCTTTGGTGGTAGCTCTTGAGTCGCTTCATTTCTTTCCCCTTGCCCGCGAGCCGTAGCAGATTCTACTCCGAAACCAAGCGAATTTGAGTAACGCTTCAAAACGTACAGGGACTCAAAACGAGCTCGCCGAATCGTTGCGCAGTAACGGCACCCTTAGGGATCACTGACGGTCATCAAAACGCATCAAAACGTAGTTCTGGTAAGCGGTTTAAAAGGTGTTCGGATTTCGTAACAACTAAGGATTCGCTGCCCTGCTCAAATCTCGGAGCATGGCGGCGCGACCTTGAAGCCATTCCAGCAGATCGTCGTAGGTGAGAATGGCTAGTTTAGCGCCTTGAATGGCAGTGTTCTTTGAACGCCAATCGAGCCGTTGGCGATCGTAGGCGCTAACTTCACTGCTTCGCCCCACCACGACCAGACCCATCGGTGTGATTTGTCGAGCGCCAAAGTCGCGCTCCATCTGATTAGAGGTTCCTTCGCTGCTGATTCGAAACAACCAGTCGATGACCTGCGACACGCCGTGTTCCACGCGTGTTGCCCAAAGATTATTCTTCCGCCCCGTTATTTTCTGAAACAGGCTGGTCGGTGACGCATCCTCAAATTCGACAAACACGAAAGCTTTAGTGCTCTGGTCGCCGGCAACAAGGTCACAGGTAAAATCACCCCACAATGAGACTTCGGTGGCGAAATAGGTTCCAGCTGCTGCCTTGTCGTTCATGGTTCCTAGATAAGCACCGAGTTGTGGGTGTTTGGCAAAAAACGGAAGGAATTCTTTCCGCTCTCCCCGGGGATTTTTGGTGAGGAATTGGCGAAATTCCTCGATCTCTTTGATTAGGACCGGTCCGTCAGGATCGATTTTGCCTAGCAGGGGCACCTAGTGCAATCTCCGCACATAGCGTTCCATTTGATCGACACGCGCCACTGCAAGAACATCGAATTGGTCGTTTGCAATCCGAATTAACACACGAATTCTGGAGGATATTCGCAGTTCCCAGAGATCATCCTCGGCCGCCGCAGAAATCCGTCTGAGCCCTCGCTTCGACGGAAGTTGCAGAGCGAGTTCCTCCAGCTTGCGGATTATCTTGCTTTGGTCGAGAGCAGGCATCGTCGATAGCTGCGCCCGGACCGCGCTATTGATGCGAAGTACCACAAAGCACCTTCTCCTTAGGTATGCACTGTTCGAAGAAATTGTTGGACAACTCGATTCTCATGGACGAGAGATATTATGCCACCCGACGGCTTCTTGATCATCTCACAGCGCCGTTGCGAATTCTTGGCTCGTCGAGATGATCAAGGCAGGGATCGATTTTGCGTCGGCTGTTGTCTACTGTAGTAAAACTGTAGTAGTTCCATGTTCAAAATGCGGCAGAACGGATCATAACCGTAGGAATCGAGTTCTTGTAAGCGGTTGAAGAATCAAGTAGAGTAGAGAATTTTCCTAACGGTTCAGAACCCACCGTGGAACTCAAAATCCCCTTTCGATTGTTACTCCTCCTCCGAAGTCCTGGTTTCTCATTCGACGGCATTCGACTTGACTTTTACCGAATTAAATAATATCTTCCGCACTGCAGTCGGCTAAGTAAAGAGCGAAACTCAATTCGAGTTTCTCATCCAGGGGGCTTCTACTCACCGACTTTTCCCCAGAACTTAAGTCGTTTTCTGTCCGACGGACGATTCGCCTCGTGCGGGGGTGTGCATCTTCGAACGTTATGAGGTTATTACGGGACGAAGGGTTACCGCGAAGGAGGTCTCCGTGATCAGGCAATGTCATCGTCTTGCAGCGTTTACCTTTATCCTGCTTTGCTTCTGTTGTCGCACTCCCGCGGAGACGGTTGTTTGCCGTCTGCCGGGTATAAATGGCCGCGAGGCAAATGCGGCGCGCGCCCACAGGTTCCTTCCGGCAAACACATCGGATATTTCAAAAGCCGTGATTTATGTTGAGAACACTCCAGACGGCCTGTACTTTCACTCGAACTATGTAACTCCCGGTGCCAAGAATCCGACCAAGATCCTAACGACGGACTCCTCCGAGTTCCGGCGAATATTCGTAAGTATTGTGTACGGTTCGAAGTCCACATACGAGGAACAGGAAACGGCGTTAGCTGAGTTTAAGAGGCACGTCCATATATTGTTGGACAGGAGCATGTTCACCGAAGGCGGTTATCCATTGGTCGATGTTGGCGACGCCAGATACGTTGCAGTCGTTGACGGCGCATCCGGCAAATTCGACATTGGCCCGGTAGACCGGCTGGATCGGACCTCGCCACCGCCTATACTCATGTCGCGCGTGCTAGGTTGTTGTTTGTTCGGCATCCCGCCCCATCTGGCGGGCCAATATCAGAAGGCACTCGAAGCAAGACCCTTCGATAGAAAAGACGTCCGCCTCCTCTCCCTCGTTAGGGACTCAGGAACCAAAAGCGCGATCAATGAGAGCGTGAGCCTCAAGGCGGCTAATCTGGGCGACTCGAAGGGGCCCATCACCAATTTGGCGCAGATCGAATCGGTTTTGCGAGCAGCCAGCGGAACCACCGTGGTGCTTGTGAGCCATGTCGAGGGCACGAACTTCGTCATTCGCGATGCCGCCCAGAAGTTGGTGTCATCAATGCCTATAGACTCAGTTCGCGCTTTGGCTTCCAAATACAATGTCGAGCTTATCGATCTTGGATGTGAAACAGCTCAACAGCTAACGCTGAAGAATCTCGGCATTGGCGTCACGACCAAATTCAACACGGTAGATGCTGTGAGAGCATTGGATCGAGCCTTGGCAAAATCGGCAAATTACGGAGATTTCTTCCAGGCAATTACCTCCGAAAACCTCAGGGTCGTCGTGGATCAGGGCTTTATGCGGGGATGGCCCCTCTGTGCTGACGTCTATGCAAAGGCTCAGAACAGGCCCATCTGGGTGAAGCTCGCTCGGATTTTCGTCTCCTTCCGCCAAAGCCATGTGAGCACATACTGGATCCCGAACGATGCTGCACCGATCGAGATACGGGCAGATATATGAATGCGAATATGACCGGAACGGACTCAGGCGTAGCGATAAACGAAGGCATATTCTTGCTGGAGAAGCTATCTCCGTCCAAGCTCGTTGATCTGCGCAAAGAATACCCTTTCCTTTCTGGCGATCTGAGAGTTGGAATCTCTGCCGGACCGGAAGCAGAAAGGGACGCGAGCGTACAGGATGCCATCGCTCGCGAGAAGGCACAAATCATGATCGCTGCGCTCGCCACTGCGGAGAGTGCGGCTCGAAAGGGACTTGCATCTGTCTCTCGAAAGGTTAAGTCGGCCAGGCGGCAGCGCCTTATCAGTCAGATCTTTGTCCTCATCGGTAGTTCCTCTTCATTGGCGACATTGGCATTGGGTCAGAATCGCGCAGCAGTCATTTCCGCCGTACTGACCCTTCTAGCAGCTCTCGGAAACCTGTTTGCCGACTATCAAGAAAGGCTTTTAAATCCGCAGGCTGGAAACATTTACGACGCATTTCAACGCCTTTCCGAGGGCGTGTACAAGACCCGCGCTATGTCAACGGATCTAAACCTTGCTCTGAAGTACTCGCAAGAATCCTCCCAAATCGAGCAACTGGTGGCAAATGCGAACGCGCTTTGCGAAGAACTCAATTCGTGGCTAGTTCAGATGGTTTTAACCATACCCGCACAGTCCCCGGCTGGCGCTAGGTCGTGACGAGTCTGCGACCCGGCCCATTCCGAATCTTACCGATTGCCGCCTCTTGCTGCGTTGGCTTCTATTGGGTCACGGGCATGGACCCGAAGGGAGTTGAGCCTCGCTGCAACACCGTCGAGCACCTATCAATTGCCCGGCCGTCGAGTCTCCTGAGGGCTGATCAGCGTAGCTGTGATAAAAACGTGATAGTTCCATGTTCAGAACGCGTCCAGGTTGATCAGAACGCATCAGGAAGTCAGCTCTGGTAGGCGGTGAAAGAATTAGGTAGAGTAGAGAATTTTCATAACCAGTCAGAACACACTAGGTGATCTTCAAAACCGGGGGCGCGACACGGCCCCTTCCGGTCGGCATCTCCACCGCACGGTTTCCCAATGAGGAGTGGATTCTGCGATTGTTACCTGTTCGGAATGTCACTCTAACCAACGGCTGCGGTGTTTGCCAACCCGCTCGCGTGGGTCCATCTGTGGGGCCAGTTATCTAGCCCATTGATCTAAGTTGCTGGTTTTAAATGCCCGAATGTTCCCGAACATTCCTCTTAACTCTCTGAAAACAAACGTCTTGATAGAGTGTGAGGATGGCACTCTACCGCTGAGTTAAGCGCCCACATTGGTGCGGTAAGTTCATCATTATACATAAGTTCCCTGCCACCATCCGGCTTGCTGTTCTGCGGACGCGCCAGACAGATCAGGCTGCAGGTCGCGCGTACCTCAAATCCCAAAGCACCGCGAGATTCTGCACGACAATTTCAGGAGTGGAGACCGGCGACAAGAGGAAGTTCTGAAAATCGCTTCGGTCAAAATCGAACCTGGAAACCCGGATATACCCCGAGGGCGTGATCCAGTAGGGTTGGTACTCGAGCGATGCAACAATATCTCGAGTTCGCTCATTTCGATGTGCCCGCGGCAGAACCTCGCACACGATGAAAGGCCGGTCTCTTTTGATGACTTCCCGCATGCCGGCTAGAACATCCGCCTCGAAGTCCTCAACGTCGATCTTGACCAGGTCCACCTGCATGGGCCGGCGCTTTTCATAGTCGTCGAATCGCATAGTCTCCACCTGAATGCGAGGAGAGTTCCTTCTCGCCTGCCAGCCGTCTGCAACCAGCGTCCCAGAGCTGTCCAGGTCTTTCCCTTCCGCGCGTTTCTCTTCCCAACCGGGCAGGAAAAAAGTGGCCTTCCCGCACCGATCGGCCAAGGCAAGGTTTTCGCAAACGATACGGTCTTCCAACCGGTTCAGCGCGACGTTTTGCCTAAGCCCTTCGTGGATCTGCGGGACTGGCTCGAAAGCTACCACCCGGAGCTTCGGATTCCACAGCGCGCCTAATATGGAATAGAAGCCGTAGTTCGCTCCCACATCGATAAACGTGGCGGATCGCTCGAACAGGAACCGCAGTGTGCGGGAGGTTTCGGGCTCGTGGCCATCCAGTCCGTGCCAGAAGAGAGCGGTCGCGATCCAGGTACCGCAGTCCCTCGCGATTTTCATGGTCTGGCCGTTGGGCAGCCGAATCGCCGCGCTGTCCTTGTGCACCCTCCGTTGAATTTGAGCGGCTAAACGAAGGCAAACAGAACGCAACGGTCTTGCGATACTGGCGAGAAACAAACTGACATAGTGATTGTCGCGGCAACGCTTCAGGAATACGGTGACGCGACTATTCACGATTCAATCTTCCTGCACCAGTTCGTTCAAACATTTGTTGGCGGATTATAACAACGCGGCGGCTAGTTCGCGCGGTGATTCCATTGTTGTCGGGCAGTCTCGCAAAGAGCGCGAGTTAGATTTTGAATAGTGCCGAGTGGGGTCAGATCCAGATGAAGAAAATCACAGATCGATCTGGCTAAATCATTGAAATCACAAGGCTTATCGAAAAACGATCTGTGTCGGACTCGCTAAAATATTGTTTCTAAAGCACTTAGAGGTAAAATATTGGATTTACAGGATTTAGCTCGCGATTCGTCGAGCCAAACCCTTTGAATCCGGCGAGGCCGCTCTCAAAATCTTGATCGACAGGAACTTGTGGGATCGACACCGCTTCGGTCTAAATGCGGCGGTGCCCTCGGTTATGAAAGAGCAGATGTTCGCGCCTTGGCGCGAGGGGTGCTTTTACAAGCTTAGAGTACGATTCGCGGAAAAGATGTGACGGATGACCTGGGAACGTCTGTGAAAAGGCTCGCCCACTTCTCGTTCAAAGAGCGCGGGAAATGAGGCACCCGGCGCTACAGGCGCTGAAGTTAATCGCCCAACCGTCTCTATTCAAACATCAGAGCGCAGTTACTGCAGCCAAACCGCACGTGCGAGGCGCGCGAGACTAAGCCCGTTCTGTGCGCAGAACAGCGTTTGGATAGCGGAACCGGGCGTGATAGCCTATCGGCGGCAGGGGGCAAAGGCGGTTCGGGATGCTGGTGCGCCTGTGCCCAAAGTAACCCTTCATGCCGGACCAAACCAAGCCAGTTCGATCCGCGGTATCCCGCTCATCTGCGGGGAGTTCCGAGGGTTCGGCGGAACCGGAGAAGGAGCAACTTTCTTCCCGCCAAGGGGTTCGATCTAGTGTGAGTACTGCCGCCATGGACCGGGGGGTTCTGATGGCCGCGCTAGGACCGCGCCCAGCCGGCAATTTCGAACCAGCAATGGCCGGCGCCGAAGGCTACACCGACGCCGAGGTCATGCTGCGGGTGAAGGCGGGGGACCAGTCCGCTTTCGACTTCCTGGTGCAGAAGTATCGCCGGCCACTGGTAAGTTTTATGTACCGGATGGCGCGCAACACCGCCGCGGCTGAAGATCTGGCGCAGGAAGTTTTTCTGCGGGTGTATCG
>Ga0302324_100011421_pt1 | contig 18215 bp, 15 predicted proteins | sample Palsa_T0_1_FD_201949 | JGI IMG/M metagenome (GOLD analysis project Ga0302324, IMG submission 201949) | Peat permafrost microbial communities from Stordalen Mire near Abisko, Sweden - Palsa_T0_1 | ecosystem: Environmental > Terrestrial > Soil > Palsa > Peat permafrost | place: Sweden: Abisko... | reverse complement strand
CGTTTCGCTACCGTCACTGGCGTCATGACTGCTCCCGAGACCGAGCATGCTCCCGGTCGGCTCGCCATGATCCGCCGCCGCATGCAGCAAGGTCGAAGCGCGATGCCGGCGTCGCTGGCCGAGCTCCGCGGGTCCGAGACCGCCAAAGCGGTCGGCCTGGCTGGCGCGATGATCATCAACAACCTGATCGCGCTCGGGTCCACCGTCGTGTTCGCGCGGCTGCTGGACGATTACGGCTCGCTGGCGGCCTTGATCAGCTACTTCCTGATTCTGTCGGTCGTTGGGCAGGCGCTTCAGGTGGCGACCGCGCGCGAGGGAGTGCTGGGTCACCTCGGCGTGGGAGCCAGCCTGTTGGCGACGATCAAGCGGTGGACGAGGTCGCTGGTGATCGTGACCGTGGTGGTGACGGTGATCTCGGTCCTGCTCCGTGACCCGATCGCGCAAGCGGTGGGGGTCAAGGGCGACCAGTGGGCCGCGGCGATCGGGCTGCCGGCCGGTTGTCTGTGGCTTGGGTTGTCGATCCTGCGGGGCGTCCTGCAGGGCGTCGGCGATTACAAGGGGGTCGGGATCAGCCTGATCGGCGAGCAGGGCGTCCGGCTCGTGCTCGGTGCCACGCTGGCCGCCGCCGGCCTCGGCGTGACGGGCGCGTATCTCGGTACTCCGCTGTCATTCATCGCCATGGGCGCCTACTGCGCGATCCGGATTCGCAAGCACGTGGAGCAGGTATCGGGACAGTCGCTGGAGGTCACCGCGGCTCCGGCCGGGATCAGCCTGTGGACACACGTGAGGCGGGCGTGGGCACCGATCGCCGGCCTGATCGTGATCGCGGTGCTGCAGAACATCGACATCATCGCGGCCAAACATCGCTTCGGAAAGGATCTCGCGAGCTCGTACGGCGCCACCGCCGTCGCCGCCAAGGTCATGATCTGGATCGCGATTGGCGCTGGCTTCTATCTCGTGCCCGAGGTCTCGCGGCGCCGCGCCGCCGGTGAGGACACCCGGCCGGTCCTGGCCGGCGCGCTGGCCATCATCGTCGTGTTCTCGATCCCGGTGCTGCTGATCTTCGGGGTCGAGCCGCGGCTCCTGTTGCGCCTTGCCTTCGGGCCCAAACGCCTCCAGGCGTCCAGCTCGCTGTTCGTGCTGGGCGTGGCGTTCACCGTTCTGGCCGCAACCTACCTGGCCATCCAGTACATGCTCGCGCTCAAGCGCACCTGGTTCCTGGTCGCGGTGGGCCTGGTTGCGGTGGCCGAACCCGTGCTGTTGCTGCAGGCCTCTCGCCGGCCGGCCGGCTTCGCCACGGTCGTGCTGGCCATCCAGGTCGCCGGAGCCGTGGTCGCGTTCGCGTTCGCGCTCCGCCGCGGTCACGCGCCCCCCCAGGTCGCGGGCGGTCCCGAGCCAGAGGAGCCGGAACTGGAGCCGGTCCCCTTGGCCGAGGTGCTGTCCTAGAACAGCCCGAGCTGAGCCGCCGGGTCCGAGGCAGGCACCGCGGGAGGCGGCTGGGCGTCCGGCACCGTCGGCTCGGGCTCAGGCTCGGGAATCTGCTCGAGCCACTCCGGTTGGCTCGGGGCGCCGAGGGCCAGCAGTTCGGGAATGCGGCCGAAGTCAGACCGGAGGGTCTCGAGCGTGGACGGGGTGTAGAGCGCCGCGGCCGGGTGGTAGAGCGGGTAGAGCCGCACCGCTCGCGATCCGATCACGCGCACCTCTGCCTGGCCGTGTACCCGGGAGATGCCGGTGGTGTCGTCCCGCAGCAGCTTGGTGGCGAAGTTACCCAGGGTGCAGATCACGCTCGGTTCGATCAGCTCCACCTGCTGGCTCAGATAGACCTGACAGGTCTCGATCTCGTTCGGATGGGGATCGCGGTTGTCCGGAGGCCGGCATTTCAGTGTGTTGGCGATGAAGACATCGCCGCGCTGCATCCCGATCTCGCCCAGCAGCTTCTCGAGCAGCTTGCCGGCCTGTCCCACGAATGGGAGCCCCATGCGGTCCTCGTTGGCCCCGGGCGCCTCACCGATGAACATCAGATCGGCGTTGGCGTTTCCGGACCCGAACACGACTGTGGTGCGCGTCTGGTGCAGAGGACACCGGACGCAGTCGCGCGCCTCGTCGTAGACGGCCTTCAGCAGCTCCCGGCGCTCGGCGGCGCTTCTCACAGCGGGTGATAGTAACCCCGCGGCCAGACGGGGTATGCTCGTTAACGAGGCCGTCTACCTTCGCCGGAGCGGACCTCGACCCAGCTGTACCGAACCCGACATCGCCGACCGGTATCTCTGATGCGAGAACTGGAACGGAATCACTCCTCTGACACCCCTCCGTGTACCGAGGCCGCGCTTGAGAGCGTGGCGGTGGTCGGACGCGGCAGACTTGGTACCGCGCTCGCGCGGGCACTGCGTGACGCCGGCTACGCCGTAGCCGGTCCGCTGGGGCGCGATCCCGAGGTCGGCGGAGCGCAGGCGGTGCTGTTGTGCGTCCCGGATGGCGAAATCGCGGCCGCCGCCGCGGCGATTCCCGCCGGGGTGCCGGTCGGCCACTGCTCGGGCGCCACGGGCCTGGCTGCGCTGGCCCCCCACGAGGCCTTCTCGCTGCATCCGCTGATGACCGTGACCGCGGCCGGCGCCGACTTTGCCGGCGCCGGGGCGGCGATCGCGGGCACGACTCCGCGCGCGCTGAACCTGGCGGCGGGGCTGGCCGATGCGCTCCAGATGCGGGCCGTGCAGATCTCCGACGGCGATCGGGCCGCCTACCACGCGGCTGCATCGATCGCCTCTAACTTCGTCATCACGCTCGCGGCGGCGGCCGAGCGACTCGCCACCAGCGCCGGCGCGGACCGCGCGTTGCTCGTCCCGCTGGTCCGGGCGACGGTGGAGAATTGGGCGACGCTCGACGCCGAGCGCGCGCTGACCGGGCCGGTGGCTCGCGGTGACGAGCTGACCGTGGCCCACCAGCGCTCGGCGATCGCCGAGCGCGCCGAGGACCTGCTGCCGCTGTTCGACGCGCTCGTCGACGCGACGCGCGTGCTGGCCGGCCGCCCGGCGGCTGTGGCCCAGGCGCCCGCCGGAGTGGCTGGAACCGACCCCACGGGCCGGGCGACTGTGGCGCAGGCGCCCGCCGGAGTGGCTGGAACCGACGCCACGGGGCGCGAGGCGAATGCGCCTGAGCCGCCCACCGAAGTCGACCGAGCTCGGATGGCGCTCGCATGAGGACGCTTCGTACCGTCGCCGAGGTGCGTACGGCACTGTCCCGCCCGCGGCAGGCACGCCGCTCGATCGGCCTGGTGCCGACGATGGGCTACTTCCACGAGGGTCACCTGTCGCTGATGCGACGCGCGCGGCAGGAGTGTGACCTCGTGGTCGTGTCGCTGTTCGTCAATCCCACCCAGTTCAACGACTCCGGCGACCTGACGGCGTATCCGCGCGATGAGCGCCGGGACGCCGTGCTCGCCGCCGAGGTGGGTGTGGACTACCTGTTCGCGCCGCCGGTCGAGGAGGTCTACCCCCCCGGCTTCTCCACCAGCGTTTCCGTGGGCGGTGTCACCGAGAGCCTCGAGGGCGAGTACCGGGGCCGACAGCACTTCGACGGCGTGGCGACGGTCGTCACGAAGCTGTTCAACATGGTCGCCCCGGACGTCGCTTACTTCGGCCAAAAGGACGCGCAGCAGGCGGTGGTGATCGCGCGCCTGGTCCGCGACCTCGACATGCCGCTGCGAATCGAGATCTGCCCGACCGTGCGGGCCTCCGATGGCCTCGCGCTGTCGAGCCGCAATGCCCACCTGTCTCCAGACGAGCGTGACCGCGCGGTTTCGCTCCAGCGTGCCCTGCAAACCGCGCGCGACGCCGTGCTCGCCGGGGAGCGCGACCCGGCCGCCGTGATCAGCCGGGCGCGCTCGGAGCTAACGCTGGCGAACGTCGAGCCCGACTATCTCGAGCTCGTCTCAGCGGACACGCTGGCCCCGGTGCAGCGAATCGACGGCGACGTGCTGGCCGTCGTCGCCGCTCGGGTCGGCTCCACGCGACTGATCGACAACACACTGATGCGAGTGTCTCCCGTCGCCGTGGCGGCGGAACACACCACCAACGGGAGGCCCTGACATGTATCGGACGATGCTGAAATCGAAGATCCATCGGGCGACCGTGACCGAGTGCGACCTCCACTACGTCGGCTCGATCACGATCGATCCTGATCTGCTCGAGGCGGCCGACATCCTCGAGTTCGAGCAGGTCGCGGTGGTGGACGTCGACAACGGGGCCCGCCTGGAGACGTACACGATTGCCGGCGAGCGTGGCTCAGGGGAGATGAAGGTCAACGGTGCCGCGGCCCGGCTGGTGTGCCGCGGCGACACGATCATCGTCATCTCATACGGTAGCTACGACCCCGCCGATCTGACCCAGTACATCCCCCGCGTCGTCCATGTGGGCGCGCGCAACGAGATCCGCAACATCGACAGCGAGGTGGCGACCCTGCTCGGGGCGCCAACCGTCGCCTAGAGGAAAGCAGCTGACAATGTCCGCCACTCCACACATTCCGGTGCCACAGCACCTCGACGGTCCCCTACCCATGACGCTCCCGCGTCTGGCCGAGAAGAAACGTCTGGGAGAGCCGATCGTGATGGTCACTGCCTACGACTATCCCTCCGCCCAGGTCGCGCAGGAGGCCGGGGTGGACGTGGTTCTGGTCGGCGACTCGGGCGCGATGACCGTACTCGGCTACCCCTCGACGGTCCCGGTCTCGACCGACGAGATGCTGATGTTGGCCTGCGCGGTCCGCCGCGGCCTGAAGACTCCCCTGCTCGTCGGCGACCTCCCGTTCGGTTCCTACGAGGCCTCGGACGAGCAGGCGATCGCCACCGCTCAGCGGTTCATCAAGGAGGCCGGCTGCGACGCGGTCAAGCTCGAACGCGGCGGCACCACGGTGCAGCGCGCCCGCGCGATCGTACAGGCGGGGATTCCGGTCATGGGCCACGTCGGCCTGACGCCTCAGACCGCCACGGCGCTCGGGGGGTATCGCGCCCAGGGTCGCACCGCGCAGCGCGCGCTGCAGGTGGCGCAGGACGCGATCGCACTGGAGCAGGCCGGGTGCTTCTCGATCGTGTTCGAGGCGATTCCCGCCGCTGTCGCGCAGGCGTTGGTGGAGCGGCTCGACGTGCCCGTGATCGGGATCGGCGCCGGGCCGGCGACGGACGGGCAGGTGCTCGTTTTCCACGACCTGCTCGGGATTTACGACGGTCACGCGCCGCGGTTCGCCAAGCGCTACGCAGAGGTCAAGGCGCAGATGGTGGCCGGGGTGGCAGAGTACGCGGCCGAGGTTCGCGGCCGTGCCTTCCCGGCTCCCGAGCACACATATTCGATCGACGACGACGAACTCGATCAGTTCCTGGCCGGCCTGAGATCGCCGGCCGCGACGCCCGCGTAGTTCCGGCACCGACGGCCCACTGCACGGCGTTGGGCGGCGTCGGTGTCAGACGGGCGCCCTACCAATAGCATCCAGGGCGATGCCGCGTCTCGCGCAAGTGTTCGGCCGACGAGACTCGGTGTATTTCGAGTTGTTCGAGGAAGCCGGTCAGAACATCCTGAACGCGGCCGATCTGCTCGATCGTCTGCTGTCGAACTATCCCGACAGCAAGGATCTGGCGCGAGAGATCCTGGACTGCGAGCACGAGGGCGACCGGATCACCCACGACATCATCGACCGCGTCAACCACAAGGTTCCCTCGTCGATCGACCGCGAGGACATCCTCGCGCTGGCCCCGGCGCTGGACGACGTCGTGGACTTCACCGAGGAGGTGGCGGACTACCTCGGCCTGTACAAGATCGAAGCGCCCATGGATCAGGCGATCAGGCTCGCCCGCGTGCTGCATGAAGCGTCGGAGCAGATCGCCCAGGCGATCCCCGGCCTGCGCGGGTTCAAGGACATCTCGCAGTACACGATCGAGATCAACCGACTCGAGAACGAGGGCGACCGGATCACCCGGGAGGCGGTCGCCTCCCTGTTCGACGGCGGCATCGATCCGATGGTGGTGATCCGCTGGAAGGATCTGTTCGAGGGCCTCGAGGCGGCGATCGACGCGGCCGAGCGAGTCGCCAACATCCTCGAAGGGATCGTGATCAAAAACTCCTAAGTGATGTCCGCCGTACTGACGACGGCGACCACCAGGCCGCGGCCGGAATGGGCGGGTCGGAGGCCAGTCGACGGTGGGCGCGGTCAAAACTTGGCGCTCGGAGGCCGACTGGTATAGCTTGCACGCGTGGAGTCGAGGGAGCTCGGGGCTCGGGGTCTGTCGGTGCGCGAGGTCACGGTGTCGTTCGGTGGCATCACGGCGCTGGATCAGGTCTCGGTCGAGCTATCGGCGGGCCAGGTGCTGGGCGTCATCGGCCCCAACGGGGCGGGCAAGACGACGCTGTTCAACGTCGTGTGCGGCTTCGTCGCGCCGGATTCGGGCGCGCTGCATTGGCGCGGCCAGTCGCTGGCTCGGGTTCGACCCGATCGGCTGGCCGGGCTCGGCATCGCCCGGACGCTCCAGGGTGTCGGGCTGTTTCCCCGGCTGACCGTGCTGGAGAACGTGATGGTGGGTGCGGCGCGCTTTCGGCGGACCGGACCGGGGAGCGCCATGCTCGGCTTGCCGCGCTCGGACCGTGATGAGCGCGCGCTGCGCGAGCGCGCGAGCGCCGCACTGTCTCGGCTCGGGTGCGAGGACATCGGCGAGCGGCTGCCGCCGACACTCCCGTTCGCGTTCCAGAAACGCGTGGCCCTGGCACGAGCGCTGGTGTCCGAGCCGGAGCTGCTGATGCTCGACGAGCCGGCCGGCGGACTCGACGCCAACGAGCTGTCCGAGCTGGCGACGCTGGTCACCTCGCTCGGCAGCTCGATCGCCGTGATGCTCGTGGAACACCACATGGACTTCGTGATGTCGGTCTGTGACCGGGTCGTCGTGCTCGACTTTGGGCGCGTGATCGCGGCCGGAGCGCCATCCGCGGTGCGAGAGGATCCCCGCGTGCTCGAGGCCTACCTGGGCCGAGACGCCGAGGCTGCCGGGGCGGGCGCCGAGGCGGAACCGGGCAATGCTCACGGTTGAAGGACTCACGACCGATTACGGTCCCGTGCGCGCGGTCGATCGCGTCTCGCTGGAGGTGCCTGACGGCTCGGTGACCGCCGTGCTGGGGGCCAACGGTGCCGGCAAGACGTCGCTGTTGCGGACGATCACCGGTCTGGTCAGGGCCACCGCCGGAAGCGTGAAGCTCGACGGGGAGGACATCACCAGGCTGGCGGTCGAACAGATCGTGCGCCGCGGCGTGGCTCACGTGCCTGAAGGCCGCGGCGTGATCACCGAACTGACGGTGGAGGAGAACCTCCGCCTCGGTGGCCTGTGGCGACGCGGCGGGGCGGCACGCCCGGAGGAGATCTACGAACTGTTCCCGCGCCTCGAGGAGCGACGCTCCCAGCTCGCGTCGCGGCTGTCCGGCGGCGAGCGGCAGATGCTCTCGATCGGCCGGGCGCTGGCGGGGCGTCCTGGAGTCCTGTTGCTCGACGAGCCCTCACTCGGTCTGGCGCCATTGCTGGTGGCCCAGATCATGGGCCTGGTGCGAACGCTTGCGGAAACGCGCGGACTGGCGGTGCTGCTGGTCGAGCAGAACGCCCGCAGTGCGCTGTCGGTCGCCCATCGGGGGATCGTGCTCAACCTCGGTCGGGTCGTGGCGGATCAGCCATCCGCACAGCTCGCGTCGGATGAGCGACTACGGCACGCGTACCTCGGCTTCTAGGCCATGACCAAGTTCATCGATCTCACGCTCAACGGCATCTCTACCGGAGCGATCTACGCCGCGGTTGCGCTGGCCCTGGTGTTGATCTGGCGCGCGACGCGAATCCTCAACTTCGCCCAGGGCGCGATGCTGATGGTCACCACATTCATCGCCTCGGGCGTGATCGACGACACCGGCTCCTACTGGCTCGGCTTCGCGATCGCGCTGCTCTCCGGACTGATCCTGGGCGCGGTCGTCGAGCGAGTCCTGATCCGCCGGGTGGAGTCGGCGCCCCCGCTGAACGCGGTGATCGTCGCACTCGGTCTGTACACGCTGCTGGTCGCGGTCGCCGGGATGATCTGGGGCAATTCGCCGCGCTCGTTTCCGTCCGCGTTCTCAATTCGCGGCTTCAAAGTCGGCGGCACGCGCTTGCTGTTCTCGCCCAACGACCTGTTCATCGTGCTCGTCGTGATCGCCGTCGCGCTGGGCCTCGCGGTGCTGTTCCGCGCCACCTCGCTCGGCCTGCAGATGCGAGCCGCCGCGTTCCAGCCCGAGATCGCTCAGCTGCTCGGAGTGCGAGTCCGACGGATGTTCACGCTCGGATGGGCGCTGGCGGCGCTGGTGGGAGCGCTGGCGGGCGTGCTCGTCGCACCGTCGGTATTCCTGGGTCCGAATAACTTTGATCCGATCCTGATCATCGGCTTCGTGGCGGCCGTCATGGGCGGCCTGGAAAGTCCGCCGGGAGCGGTCGTCGGCGGCGTCGTCTTGGGCCTGGCGCTGTCCTATGTTTCGGGCTATGAGGGGTCGGCGCTGGTCCCGCTGGCCGCGCTGGCCATCCTCGTGCTCGTGTTGCTCGTCCGGCCGACCGGTCTGTTCTCGGCCACGCGGGAGCGGCGCGTGTGAGTCCGCTCGCTCTGAGCGCCCGGCTGCGCCGGACGACGCTGCTGCGATCGCTCGGTCTGGTGCTCGGCGGCGGCGTCGGGTTGTGGGTGCTGAGTGAACTGCTGGGCGCCTACGACGACCTTCAGCTCGCAAACGGGGCCTACTACTTCGCGGTGCTCGCGGGCCTGACCATGCTCGTCGGTCTGAGCGGGCAGATCTCGCTCGGGCATGGGGCCCTGATGGCGGTCGGCGCCTATACGGTGGCGTTGCTGATCGGCAACGAGCATTGGGCGCTGGTCCCGGCGCTGGTCGCCTCCGCGGTGGTGACGGCGCTGGTCGGGATCCCGGTCGGCGCGACGGCGAGCCGGCTGCGCGGGCCCTATCTGGCGGGCGCGACGCTCGCCTTCGCGGTCGGGCTGCCCGCACTGGCTGACAAGTTTCCCGCGACGTTCGGGGGCGAGAACGGGTTGATTATCAATCCACCCATCCCGCCTTCGTGGCTGGGGGCGAACTTCTCGCTCGAACGCTGGGAAGCGTGGATCGCCTGCGCCGGGGCGCTGATCGTGCTGTTCGTGCTCTACAACCTGATCCACAGCGGATGGGGGCGCACGCTGCGAGCCGTGCGCGACGACGAGATCGCCGCGGCGCTGTGCGGGCTGCGCGTCGGTCGCACGCAGACGCTGGCGTTCATCGTCAGCGCAGGCTGCGCAGGTCTCGGTGGCGGTCTCCTGGCGATCGTGTTGCAGCTGGCGGATCCGGGGGCGTTCCCCCTGCAGCTATCGCTGGCGCTGCTGACCGGCGTCGTCCTCGGCGGCCTGGGCTCGCTCGCCGGCGCGGTGTGGGGAGCGGCCGTACTGGTGCTCCTACCGAGCTGGACCAACGACCTCGCGCATTCGTTCTCGCTGTCCACGAATGTCTCGGCCAATCTGCCGCTGGCGATTTATGGGCTCGTCCTGATCGGGGCGATGCTCGCGTGGCCGAGCGGAATCCAGGGCGGGTTTCGCGCGCTCGCCAGCCGTCTTTACCGCCTCCGGTCTAGACCGGCGGCTTCCAGTCCAACGCAGTGAGGAGGAGATTGATGTACCACCGTCACACCAGATGGCTCGCTCCGCCAATCGCCATGCTGGCGATTGTGCTGGCGCTGGCCGGTTGCGGCTCGTCGAGCTCGTCGAGCTCCTCGGGCTCGGCGAGCTCCTCGGGCTCGGCGAGTTCGTCGGGCTCGTCGAGCTCATCGGGCGCGGCCAGCACGGCACCGGGAGTCACCTCGACCAGCATTACGTTCGGTACGCACCAGCCGCTGACCGGCCCGGCGGCCCCGGGCTACAGCGAGATCGCGCCTGCGTCGCAGGCGTTCTTCGATTACGTCAACGCCCACGGCGGAGTGTTCGGTCGCCAGATCCACTTGATCATCAAGGACGACGCCTACGATCCGGCGACCACCGTCAACGTCGTCCACCAGCTCGTGCTCCAGGACAACGTGTTCGGCATCTTCGAGGGCCTCGGGACGCCGACCCACACCAAGGTGGTCGGCTTCCTCAACGCCGAAAAGGTGCCGGACATGTTTGTCGCCTCCGGCTGCCCCTGCTGGGACAACGGCTCCACCCAGCCGTACACGTTCGGGTGGCAGCCGAACTACACGATCGAGGGCAAGATCTTGGGGCAATACATCAAGCAGCACTTCGCCGGCCAGAAGGTCGGCGTGCTGTACCAGGACGACGACTTCGGCCAGGGTGGTCTGGCCGGGATCGAGGACGAGGTCCCGGCCGCCGACATCGTCTCCAAGCAGCCCTACCAGTCGGGCGTCACGACGCTGGCGCCCCAGATCACGGCGATCAAGGCGGCCAAGGCGCAGGTGCTGGTCGACTTCACCGTGCCGATCTACACCGCGATCGGCCAGCTGACGTCATTCACGCTCGGCTATAAGCCGCAACTGGTGGTCTCGAACGTCGGCATCGACCCGATCACGGTCGGCGGACTGCTGAAGACGATCTCGAAGGGCAAGGCGTCGGGCACCGCGTTGATCGAGGGCGCGATCAGCGACGGCTACCTCCCGTCCAGCAGCGACACGTCAAACCCGTGGATCCAGCTGTTCATGAAGATCAAAGCCCAATACGACCCCAAGGTGCCGTTCGACGGCAACGTCGAATACGGCATGGCGAACGCGTACACGCTGGTGCAGGCGCTCCAAGCCGCGGGCAAGGACCTGACCCGCCAGGACCTCGTCAGCGCGGTCAACAACGACGGGGCCAAGTGGACCGGTCCCGGGCTGGTCCCGTTCCGGTACTCGACGACCGAGCACGGCGGCTACGGCGGTGCCGAGATGGGGCAGGTCCGAGGCGGAAAAATCGTCCTGTTCGGGGGTCCGCTGACCACCGAGCCGACGGCCGGCAGCCCGATCACCCCGTATACGGGTACCCAGCCGCCACCTCCGGCCGGCGGAGTGCCGACGAACTAGTCCGCGCAGGTACGTCACCAGGAGGGCTAGCCCCGATGCGACCGCCCGCCGTATCCAGGCGGGCGGTCGCCGGGCGGTCGAGATTCGCCGTCACCTCGCCCGCACCGCGCCTGCGCCCGCGTCGCCACCGACCACCCGGCCCGGGCGCTCAGGTTCTAGGTCTAGTGGTACTCGATCGTCCTCAGCACCCGCGCTGGCACCCCGGCCGCGACTGAAAACGGGGCAATGTCAGTCGTGACCACCGAGTTGGCGCCGATCACGCAACGCTCGCCGATGCTCACGCCGCCGGTGATGACCACGTGCGCGCCGCACCACACGTTGTCACCGACGCGGGTCGGTCCCTGGCTGGTGAAGCCCTGCCAGGGCACGGGTCGGACAGGATCGTCGAAGCGGTGGTCGCTGTCGGTGATGAAGCAACCGTTGGCGAACATGCAGTGATCGCCGATCTCGACCTCGTCGGCCGCCGCGACCATCACACCGAGATTGAGGAACGTTCCCCCGCCGATCCGGATCCGGGCTGACCCGGGCGCCGTGATCCATACATCGGGCTCGAGCAGCGTGTGAGGGCCGATCTGCAGTCGTCCCTCGAGCAGCGCCTCGAGCACGTTTCCGTGCAGGGGCCAGCGCGCGAACGCGTCGCGGCGCATCAGCTCCCAGTGGATCCGCGCCCGGTTCCAGGGCAGTGAGTTGCGCTCATACCACCGCCACTTCTGCGCCCAGAGCCTGAGCTGGGCGAAGCTCGCCGGCTCCAGCGGACTCACGGACGCGCCGTACCAGTGGTCGCCCTCGTCAGTACCACTTAGCCCGCTGTCGTCCTCGCGCGGCGCCGTCGGGGGCGGGCCACCGGCTTCGCCGTTCTCCTCGCCCGGACCGGCAGCATCTCGGACAGGAACCTGCCCGTGTAGGACTCGTGGACCTCGGCCACCTGCTCCGGTGTCCCCACCGCGATCAGGCGACCGCCCTCATCTCCGCCTTCGGGTCCGAGGTCGAGCAGCCGGTCCGCCACCTTGATCACGTCGAGGTTGTGCTCGATCACGACCACCGAGTTGCCGGCGTCGACGAGCCGCTGCAACACCTCGAGCAGGCGTTGGATGTCGGCAAAATGCAGGCCCGTGGTCGGCTCGTCCAGGATGTAGAGGGTGCGCCCGGTGGCCACCTTGCTCAGTTCGGCCGCGAGCTTGACCCGCTGCGCCTCGCCTCCCGACAGCGTGGTGGCGGGCTGGCCCAGTCGCATGTAGCCGAGCCCCACGTCGACGAGCGCCTGGACCCGGCGGTGGATCTTCGGGATGTGGGTGAAGAACTCCACCGCCTCCTCGATCGGCATCTCGAGCACGTCGGCGATCGTCTTGCCCTTGAAGCGGACCTCGAGTGTCTCTCGGTTGTAGCGCTTGCCGTCGCACTGCTCGCACGGCACGTACACGTCGGGGAGGAAGTGCATCTCGATCTTGATCTGGCCGTCGCCACGGCACACCTCGCAGCGCCCGCCCTTGACGTTGAACGAGAACCGTCCCGGTTTGTACCCACGAGCCCGCGCTTCCTGGGTCTTTGAGAACAGCTCGCGGATCTGGTCGAACAGGCCGATGTAGGTGGCGGGGTTGGACCTCGGCGTGCGGCCGATCGGCGACTGGTCGACGGAAATGATCTTGTCGAGCTGGTCCAGACCGGTGATTCGCCGGTGCGCGCCGGCGCGCTGCCTGGTCCGGTGCAGGTGGTTGCCCACCGATTTGAGCAGCACATCGTTGACCAGGGTCGACTTCCCGGAGCCCGACACGCCGGTCACGCATACCATCACGCCGAGCGGAACCTTGACGTCGATCCCCTTCAGGTTGTGCTCGGAGGCGCCTTCGACGCCGATGTAGCCGGTGGGCTTGCGTCGGCGGCTGGGGGTCTCGATCACCCGCGTTCCGGCCAGGAACTGACCGGTGAGCGAGTCCGGGACCTGTGCCACCTCATCGGCCGTGCCCTCCGCCACGACGTGGCCGCCATACTCGCCGGCCCCCGGCCCCATGTCGACCAGATGGTCGGCGGCGCGCATCATGCCCTCGTCGTGTTCGACGACCAGCACCGTGTTGCCGAGATCCCGCAGGCGTTCCAGCGTCCCGATCAGCTTCTCGTTGTCGCGCTGGTGCAAGCCGATCGACGGCTCATCGAGGATGTACAGCACGCCGACCAACGACGATCCGATCTGAGTGGCGAGCCGGATCCGCTGGGCCTCGCCGCCCGACAACGTTGCCGCGGCGCGGTCGATGGACAGATATCCGACGCCGACGTTGTCAAGGAACTGCAGCCGCTCCTCGATCTCGCGCAGCACGAGTCTGGCGATCCGCCGGTCGTGCTCGGTCAGCTCAAGACTCCGCACCCACGCCAGCGCCCGCTGCGCCGACAGCGCGGTGAATTCGTGAATCGGCGTGCCCGCGACGAGCACCGCGCGGGACTCGGGTCGCAGCCGCGCACCGTGGCAGTCCGGGCACGGCCGCAGGGTCATGTATTCCTCGATCTTCTCGCGTGAGAACTCCGAGTCGGTTTCGCGGTAGCGACGCTCGAGACTGGGGACGATCCCCTCGAACTGGGTCGCATAGGAGCGGCGGCGACCGAAGCGGTTGCGGTAGGAGACCTGGACCCGATCACCGCCCGTGCCGTGCAGGAAGAAGTCACGCGAGTCCGGCGGTAGATCCTGCCACGGCGTGTCGAGGTCGACGTCGTAACGGTCGGAGATCGCCTGGATCAACTGGTCGTAGTAGTTCGACGCGCTCACCGCCCACGGCGCGATCGCTCCCTCGCCGATTGACAGCGTCGGATCGGGGACCACGAGGTCGGGGTCGATCTCCATCTGGGAGCCGAGCCCGGTGCAGCGTGGGCAGGCGCCGTGGGGGGAGTTGAACGAGAACACGCGAGGCTCGAGCTCGACCAGGCTCGGCCCGTGCACAGGGCAGGCGAACTTCTCCGAGAACACCAGCGTTCGATCCTCGTCGACCAGCTCGATCTCGACCAGGCCGTCGGCCAGCGCGACGGCGGTCTCGACCGAATCGGCCAGCCGCTTGCGCAACTCGCTTTTCATCACCAGGCGATCGACCACGATCGCGATGTCGTGCTTGAACTTCTTGTCGAGCACGATCTCCTCGTCCAGGCGGCGCAGCTCACCATCGATCTTCGCGCGTCCGAATCCCTCCGCGCGGAGCTCCTCGAGCTGTTTGCCGTACTCGCCCTTGCGCCCACGGACGATCGGCGCGAGCACCATGAAGCGGGTGCCGTCCGCCAGCTCCATCACCTGATCGATGATCTGCTCGGCCGATTGCCCGCTGATCGGACGGCCGCAGATGTAGCAATGGGGATGGCCGACCCTCGCCCACAGCAACCGGAGGTAGTCGTAGATCTCGGTGACGGTGCCGACGGTCGAACGCGGGTTGCGTGAGGTCGTCTTCTGGTCGATCGAGATCGCCGGTGACAGACCTTCGATCGAGTCCACGTCGGGCTTGTCCATCTGCCCGAGGAACTGGCGCGCGTAGGCCGACAGCGATTCGACGTATCGGCGCTGTCCTTCGGCGTAGATCGTGTCGAACGCGAGCGATGATTTCCCCGAACCCGACAGCCCCGTGATCACCGTCAGGGAGCCCCGCGGAATCGAGACGGTGATGTCCTTGAGGTTGTGCTCTCGGGCGCCCGAGACGACAAGCTGATCCACTCAGCCGAGTCTATTACGGCGAACAGATGTTCCCTATGGAACGGGAGCCCGGGTCGCGTACAGTTTGCCGCAATGAGCGACAAGCCTGCGGGCCAGGATGCGCCCAACCCGAGTCTGCGCGCCTCCGACGAAGACCGTGAGCAGCTGGTCACCGAACTGCACGACAACGCGGTCGCCGGCCGGCTCAGCACCGACGAACTCGAGCAGCGACTCCAGGCCGCGTACGCCGCCCGCACCACCGCCGACCTCGAGGCGCTGCGTCGTGACCTGCCGGCGTCGACGCAGCCGAGCGCGGTCAGCCACGCCGCTCGCCGCTCGCACCTCACACGCCGGTTGATTCAGGAGACGGGCGGGGCGCTGGCGCTGTTCATCGTCTGCACGGCGATCTGGCTCGCTTCAGGGGCAAGCGGTTCGTTCTGGCCCGTCTGGATCCTGATCGTGGTGGTCCTGACCGCCGCTCGCAGCGGTTGGGCCCTCTACGGCCCCGCCCCCGACCTCGACGCGGTCGAGAGCCATCTCGACCGCCATCGCGATCGGCACCAAGACCGTGATCAGCGCCGTTCGCGCAGACGCCTCGGGCCCTAGCAGCACGTTCGCGGCGTGCCGCAGAGAGGACAACGCCGGGGAAAAGCCGCCGGGCTTTTCCCAAAGATAAAGCCCGGCAAATCTCGACCCCGTCCGCGACCCTACTCCGCCCGGGCTTTACCCCTCGACGCTCGCGTAGACCTCGTCGAGCAGACCGTCGCGATCGGAGAGCTGGAAGTTCTCCGACAGATACTTGTCGGTGTCCTGGCGCGGCGTGCCGTTGAGTGCCATGTTGAGGGCGATCAGGCGAGCGCCCTCGTCGTCGTCCGAGACCGCAATCGGCTCGCTGTCCAGCGACGACGCCCCGCCGGCGACCGCCACGGTGTCTGGATGGGGTAGCGGGTCGCCCATCTGGGCCAGCGGCCCGGTGTCGGAGTGGACGAGCGGTGGCCCGCCGAATTGGGGCGCTGGCGCGACGGCTGGAGGGGCCAGCGGCTCGCCGTTATCGCTCGTCGGTTCAGGCTCAGTCGTCACCGCCTCCACCTCTGCCTCGATCAGTTGCAGCTCGACCTCGGGTTGCTCGGGCTCGAACCGGGGACGGGGCGAGACGGTATCCCCGACCTCGGTCAGGTTGCCCTCCAGGAGCTGGAGATCCGCGTTGAGCCGGTTGGAGCCGGTCCTCAGTGATTCGATCAGCGCGGTCAGCTCGCTCTCCATGGCGTCGAGCCGCTGGAGCATCGAGGCCGTCGACTCCGAGACCTTGCCGACGTAGTCGCGCGCCTGCGCGGTCGCCTGCTCACGCGTGCTCTCGGCCTCGCTGTTGGCTTCGTCGCGGATCTCGCGGGCTTCCTCTTCGGCCTGGCGCTGGATATCGGCGGCGCTCGTCTCCGCGGCCTCGACGATCGCGCGGACCTGCTCGCTGGCGGACGAAGCCAGCGTCTCACTCTTGCGGCGCGCCGAGCGCTTGAGCTCGTCGACCTCGTCGGCGAGCGTCTTGAGGTGGGCGTCTACAGCGTCCGGGTCGTAGCCCCTGCGCCCGACCGGGAAGTCCTTCCTCTCGATGCTCTGCCTGTCCAGCGCCACGCGAGCTACCTCCCTGTCAAAGGTCTGGGGTAAAGCCCTGAGGGGCGTTTACCGAGAAGGAACCTGACGATTCCCTTTGGGGGAAAATCAGGCTCAGCGTACCGGAAACCCCGGATTATCCGGCCGCGACGGCTTGCTCGAGCTCGCGCCTGAGGTCGCGAATCTCATCGCGGAGCTTGGCGGCGTACTCAAAGCGCAGGTCCTCCGCGGCCGCGAGCATCTCTTCCTCGAGCTCGACGATCGTGCGTTCGATCTCGGCCGGCTCCATGCTCCCGGCCGCCCGTTGGCGCCGGCGACGCGACCGGGGGACCTTGGAGTCGGATTGCAGGAACTCCGCGATGTCGGAGATGCCCTTGACGATCGTCTCCGGCGTGATGCCGTGTTCCTCGTTGTAGGCGCGCTGGATCTCCCGGCGACGGTCGGTCTCGCCGAGCGCGGCCCGCATCGCGGCGGTTTGCTTGTCGGCGTACATCAGCACCTTGCCCTCGACGTTGCGAGCCGCGCGGCCGATGGTCTGGATCAGCGAGGTCTCCCCGCGCAGGAAACCCTCCTTGTCGGCATCGAGGATCGCCACCAATGACACCTCGGGCAAGTCGAGTCCTTCACGCAGCAGGTTGACCCCGACGAGCACGTCGAACTCCCCCAGGCGGAGCTGGCGAATGATCTGGATCCGCTCCAGCGTGTCCACCTCGGAGTGCAGGTAGCGCACACGGAAGCCCATCTCGAGCAGGTAGTCGGTCAGGTCCTCGGACATCTTCTTGGTGATCGTCGTGATCAGCGTCCGTTCGTCGCGATCGACCCGGGCCCGGATCTCGTTCATGAGGTCGTCGATCTGGTTACGGGTCTCGCGGACCTCGACCTCGGGATCGATGATCCCGGTCGGACGCACGATCTGCTCGACGATCCGCGGCGAATGCGTGCGCTCGTAATCCCCGGGCGTGGCCGAGACGAACACGAGCTGAGGCGTGATCGACAGGTACTCCTGGAAGGTCTGCGGCCGGTTGTCAAGCGCGCTGGGCAGCCGGAATCCGTAATCGATCAGCGTCTGTTTGCGCGAGCGGTCCCCCTCGTACATGCCGCCGATCTGAGGGATGGTCTGGTGAGACTCGTCGACGAAGCAGACAAAGTCATCGGGGAAGTAGTCGAGCAGGCAATACGGCCGGTCGCCGGGCTGGCGGCCGTCGAGAATCCGCGAGTAGTTCTCGATCCCCGAGCAGAAGCCGAGCTCACGCAGCATCTCCATGTCGTACTGCGTGCGCTGGCGCAGGCGGTGCGATTCCAGCAGCTTTCCTTCCGCCTCGAGCTCCGCGCAGCGCTGATTCAGCTCGCTGGCGATGGCGGCGACGGCGTCCTCGATCATCCCCTCGCGCACGTTGTAGTGCGAGGCCGGCCAGATCCCGATGTGCTCCAGGTCATCTTCGATCAGTTCTCCGGTCAACGGATCGAAGTGCTGGAGATGCTCGACCTCGTCACCGAACAGCACGATCCGAAACGCCGTCTCGGCGTAGGCGGGGAAGATCTCCAGCGTCTCGCCACGGACCCGGAACGTGCCCCGGGACAGCGCAGTGTCGTTGCGCGTGTACTGGATCGAGACGAGCTTGCGCAGCAACGCGTCGCGGTCGATGAACTCGCCCTTGCCGAGCGTCTGGAGGTTCTCGTCGTAGACCTCGGGCGAGCCGAGGCCGTAGATGCAGGACACACTGGCGACAATCAGCACGTCCCGCCGAGCGAACAGCGCCGCGGTGGCGGAGTGACGCAAGCGGTCGATCTCCTGGTTGATCGCGGAGTCCTTCTCGATGTAAAGATCCTTGCTCGGAACGTAGGCCTCGGGCTGGTAATAGTCGTAGTAGGAGACGAA
>Ga0302324_100011420_pt1 | contig 18217 bp, 12 predicted proteins | sample Palsa_T0_1_FD_201949 | JGI IMG/M metagenome (GOLD analysis project Ga0302324, IMG submission 201949) | Peat permafrost microbial communities from Stordalen Mire near Abisko, Sweden - Palsa_T0_1 | ecosystem: Environmental > Terrestrial > Soil > Palsa > Peat permafrost | place: Sweden: Abisko... | reverse complement strand
CGGCCTGGCGCTTAGTGGCTTCGCGCGCGGATGGCATTTTGTGCCATAAGCCGTGTACCGTTTCGGGCGGCGGCAAGTCTGAAATCTCTAAATCCATCGGCAGCATCATTTTGAAGGGTCCGATCTTCGTGAGCGATTTTCACAAGGATATGGAACGCGTTGCCGAAATTCTGGGTAAAGATTTTTCCAGCATCCATAAGCGACCGGTATCCACCGAGCGCGACAAGCGTCCCATCCTCAGTTCCGAACGCTCGCTGGGTTCGGTGATCAAACTGCTGACGGTCTCGCCCGAATACACCCAGGAACACAACGCCTGGATCGAATCTGTACCGTCCAGCGTGCGCCAGTTATTGATTACCGTGAAGCGCTACTACCAGCAGGATTGGGGCGACAAATGGCGTGAGCATTTCGGCGTTGACCGAATCAACGGCAAGCTGGGCAACGAACTGAAGTTCGAAAATCAGAAGCTCACGGCCAACTATTTGCGCATGGGTTATGATCCGGACGGTTCCTGGCGCATTTACAAATTGCGGCCCGACTTTGACCCGGCCGACAAGGTGCAAGTGGAAGACGATATCACGGCGTCGGTCGTGCTGCCGAAAGAGAGCCTGAATCATCTCGATCCTGAATATCGCAATCCCAGCGTAAAGCTTGTGCAGAACTGCGAGATGAGATTGTTTCAGCGGCCCGACGATGCCATCCACCGCGGCTTCGATAAGGAAGCGGAGGCCGATATGGCCGCGCCCGATAACTTCATCTCGAACTTTGAGCCGCTCGATCAGCACGCTGTCGAAGAAATTCTAACCGGCGTGGTGGAGTTCGATAAATACACCGAGCCGATGAAACGCCTGCTCAAGGATTTCGTGGCTGATCCGCATCCAGCCTATGTCGTCTCCTCGGCGCATCCACGCATCGTGGATGGCGCGCCATCGAAGAACCCGCGTTATTTGCAGCGGCGGCCCGATCTGGTCAATCCGCGCGATGTGTATGTCGGCGAAATCGGCACGCGCCTGGCGCGCGAAATTCCAGCGGACAAGCCAGCTTGGTTTCCGGTCAACGCAGTGCTCTCAGGCCGACGCAATAATCCGCCCGATCCGAAAACGGGCGTGCCACCGTTAGCGGTTTACAATCCGATTCATTATCAGGAGCTGCCCGAGCTGTTCATGGATTTCATTTGCAGCTTGACCGGCAAATCGCCCTCAACCACCGGTTTTGGCAGCGAAGGCGCGCTGACCAAAGGGCCGTTCAATGCGCTGCCGCCGGTGATTGATGTCAACAATGCATTGGTCTCGGCCATTGTCACGGGCTACGCCGGATTCACCACCGCCGCCGGCCACATTGGCCCGAACTACCGCATGGATCATGACAACAGCATGCTGGTTCCGGAATTGTGGTGCCGCATGCGCGTGTTCGAGCGCGAAGCCGGGTATCTCATCGATCGCGGCTACTTCGAAAAAGTGGACGATTTCGCATTTGAAGGTCGGACGATCTTAGCGAGCAGATTAGGCTATCGCATGACGGCTTCGTTTGTAGATCATTTCTTAGGGCGGATTTTTGAGGTGCCCGGCGCGGTCTTTCCCGAAGAACTATTACGGCCGGAAACGCAAGGGTTGTCCACCTTTGTGGCGGGCGTGGATGCCATTGTCGAAGCGCAGCGGCTGGTGGCGCTCAATTACTTTGAAGACGGCAGTATTGAAGCCGCTTGCCCGCCCATTAAAGCGTTATTGTACGTAATGGCGCACGGCCACTATAACGGCATGACGGAGAAAGATGCGGCATTTCGCGCGCTGTTCAGCCGCGAAGCGCTCATGGAGAGCGACTGGTATAAAGATCGGCTGCGCGCGAAACAGGAACGCGACAAAGTGTTATGGAGCCGGCATAAGTGCGCGTTGAATCAATTTCTGGCAAGCGGTCTTGATGGCGACGAAAGCGCCTGGCGCGCCACTTTGTGCGCGGTGACTAAGCAACTGGAACGGGTGAGCAGTGCGGAGTACCTCAATGAACTGGATGGCACGATCGGTTTGGAACCGAGTTTATTCGAGTAAAAGAAGGGCCTACGGCTCAGGGCTCTTCAGTTCTTTTATCCCAATTTGCAGAGAGTCGATACAGTGACTCGGCGGTTCGTTGCCTAGAGTCCACTGAGTTACATCAACCAGTTGAAGACGCTGAGGCGGGCGTGCGGTCGCGCGGGCTTCGAATTGCTTGGTGCCCGTCTGCTCCCCTCTGCTGTTCCTTAGCCCGTTTGTGCTGCACCAAAGCTGAGTCAGAACCTGATTTGTGAAAAGTGACCACCGGCTCTGACATTAAATCCTCACGTTCCCCTTGCTTACCGAGTGGAGTTGGTGTAATCTACTTGTGTAATTGAGGAAAAAGCGTGTGAGCAGACCCTCAGACTTGGTCCAGGGCGGCGCCCCTGGATCTGTTGCTTTCTAAAGACGGTGGCACTGAAGCCACTCAACGGCTGGGCTATCACCTTAACAGATTTCGAGTGATGTGCGTCAGGCGAGCGATTGCTCTCTCGACCCGGCGTTGCACAAGCTGGACAAGAAGGGCGGATCAGTGCTTAATGCTCACTGACGCGGCTCGGACAAACAAATGGAAGAGGAAAGTTGCCAATTTGGCGCGGCTCTCGGCCGCCATTTCGCATGTAATTCAGCTAAAGGAGATTTGAGCAATGCGTCTGGAGCAATGGCTTTACACTGTGCCGCTAAAGTTGCGTTCGCTTTTCCGTCGCCGCCAAGTGGAGCAGGAACTGGATGAGGAATTGCAGTATCACCTAGAGCGAAAGATTGAAGAGGGCGTTGCCCAGGGCCGGACCCCAGAGGAGGCACGTTATGCCGCGCTGCGCGATATACAGGGAATCGAGCAGCGAAAGGAGGAATGCCGTGACATGCGAGGGATGAATGGAATCGACAATCTCTTTCATGACCTCCGTTATGGCTGCCGGATGCTGGCCAAGAATCGCGGCTTCGCGGCGGTGGCAATTTTGACTCTCGCACTCGGCATCGGTGCGAACACGGCCATCTTCACGGTGGTCAACAGCGTGCTCCTGCGGCCGCTCGATTATCCCGAACCGGACCGTATCGTGCAGCTCATGAACAGCACTCCTAACGATTTTGCAAAAGGTGCGTCCACTCCAAGGTTCATTGTTTGGCGTCAACAGACGCAGATATTGCAGGATGTCGTCCTTTATGACTGGGGTGGCCACGTAAACCTTACGGGAGACGACCACCCGGAGCAACTCAGGGATCAACACGTGTCAGATGCTTACTTCCGGCTGTTCGGGGCACAGCTCGAGATCGGCCGGACATTCACCCCTCTGGAAGACTGCCCGGGCGGACCGCGTCTAGTCGTAATGAGCGACCGTCTCTGGCGACGTCGCTTTGGCAGCGACCGAAGTCTGGTGGGTAAGACAATTTTGCTGGGAGGCGAAGCCCGCATCGTCATAGGAGTGCTGGCTGCGAGTTTCAGCCCGGATGTACCCACCGACGTCTGGTTTCCGATGCAGGCTGATCCCAACAGCACGAACCATGCGGCGCACCTGCGCGCTGTAGGCCGATTGAATCCTGGCGTCACTCTGGAAATGGCGCGCGCACAAATGAAGCTTGCGGAGAATCAGTTTCGGCAAAAATTCCCCGAACTCAAAGGAAAGGGACCGGATCGCTTTGAGATAGAGCCGCTACAAGAAGTGATGGTGGGTGACGTTCGTCCGCTTCTCCTGATTTTGCTGGGAGCCGTAAGCCTGGTCCTACTCATCGCCTGCGCGAATGTGGCCAACCTGCTGCTGGCGCGCGCGAATGGGCGGACGCGTGAATTGGCCATTCGCTCCGCCTTAGGCGCCGGAAGACGTCGGATTATTTGCCAGTTGCTGGCCGAAAGCCTGCTCTTGTCCTCGGCCGGCGGAGTACTGGGTGTGATTCTGGGCTTCGCCGCGCTCCGGGCGTTACTCGCCATCAGTCCCGCCAATATCCCGCGCATCGCCGCGCCAGGTGCGGTCGTGCTCGACTGGCGCGTGCTGGTGGCGACGCTTTTCATCTCGCTGTTCACCGCTATCTTGTTCGCTCTGCTGCCCGGGTTCGGCGCCTCGCGGGCACATATGAGCGCTGCCCTGCAGGAAAGCGGTGCACGCTCCGGAACCAGCGTCCGGCAGAACCGCGTCCGCGCACTGCTCGTAATAACGGAAATAGCTTTGTCGCTGGTGTTATTGGCAAGTGCAACAGTGCTGATCAGAACCTTCGTTTCGTTGCGAACGGTTGATCCCGGATTTGACACAAGCAATGTACTCACCATGGAGATGTCACTGGCTGGCGCGGGCTTTACAACCAACGCCGCCGTGTCTCAACTCGTGCATGAGGGGGTGCAACGCGTGGAAAATATGGCTGGCGTGAGCGCCGCTGCGATTAGTTTCGCGCTACCGCTAGCGCGTAATTTCTTTATGCCCTTCACCATTGAGGGCCAGCCGTTGCAGGCCGGCCTCCACATGGAGTTCGGGGCCCAGTGGCGTCCTGTGTCCGCGGACTATTTTGAGGTGTTTCGGATTGCGGCGCTCCGGGGAAGGGTGTTTACGGAGCGCGATGACCGCCGCACAGCCGGGGTTGTGGTCATCAATGAGGCGATGGCCAGGCAGTTCTGGCGAAGGGACAACCCAATTGGAAAGCAAATCACCATCGGCAGAGGGATTGGGCCCGAATTCGAAGAGCCTTCACGCCAGATAATCGGTGTGGTTGCCGACGTTAGGGACACCGGCCTCAACGAAGCCCCGTATCCGACTATGTACGTGCCTACCGCCCAAGCCACGGATACCCTCACGGCGCTGGGCACAGCGACGAACCCGATATTCTGGGTGGTCCGGACTAAAGTTGACCCTTACTCGCTCAGCAGCGACATACAGAAAGAGCTTCGCATCGCGAGTGGCGGCCTGCCGCTGGGACGTATTCGCAGCATGGGCCAAGTAACGGCGGCATCTATCGCGAGCGCCAGTTTCAACATGGTGCTGTTGACCATCTTCGCGGCCATCGCTCTGTTTCTGGCAGCGATTGGCATTTACGGTGTGATGGCTTACGTTGTCCAGGAGCGAACTCGCGAGATCTCCATCCGCATGGTTCTCGGTGCGGAATCCAGGGAGGTCCGCGGAATGGTGCTGATGCAAGGCATGCGCCTTACAATTGCTGGAGTCTTCCTCGGCCTGGTGATCGCCTGCGGACTCATGCCTATGATGGCGAGCCTGCTGTACGGCGTGAAACCCCTGGACCCCGCGGTGCTCGTCTTAGTCGCTGTTGGGCTGACCACAATTGCTGCGCTGGCTATCTACATCCCCGCCCGCCGCGCCACCACGGTTGACCCGGTTCTGGCATTGCGCTGGGAATGAAAACGTTTTTCAGAAACGAGGATACCTTACTGCACCCTCAGTTTGTAGGCTGATCGTTGCCGGACCGAGGTAGGAGTCGAGCGCGCAGCAGCTCAGTTCCAGCGCGGCCATACATTCGTCCCTTCAGGGTTTTTAGGCGATTGATGTGACCCTCAATTTGTCTTTTGCTCCAACGCTTACCAAAGGTATTCCGGAAAGCTGCAAGGTCGTGCCGAATGGTATTGGCGAATCCTCGCACTTCGTACAGGCCCGATCGGTGCGTATCGTCCAGCCAAGAGCCGAGTTTGGCCGGGTCTCGCCCTTGCAGGATGCCGCGGAAGCGGAGGAGTGCCTCTATCTCGAACACCTGGAGAGGACGATCCTGCCAACGCGTGCGCGTTGACTGGGTGAACGGGTTGGCGTCGCCCTTAACAAACTTTCTCAAGTCCCGAATTGCGTTGAACAGAGATGACTTGCCGCTGCCGTTTGCCCCCGGCAACAGTTGCTTCTTCTCGGGTGTGTAGTCGAAGTTCATGAAGCAGCGGAGGTTGTCGATGTAAATTAGAGTGAGCATGGCTCTCCAGTTAATAGAATCTGGGGTTCGTGATATGCCAAGGCGGAGTACCGTCGCCCGGAATCCAGCTTCTTCATTTATGCGGTCTTAGTCGCTGATTCGCCACTCACCCGAATAAACGTTAAAGCGTTCGTCGCGCACAAAGCCCACCATTGTCATCTGTAACTGGCGGGCTGTTTCAATTGCCAGGCTCGACGGGCCGCCGACGGTGGCCAGTATCGGCGCTCCCGCCATGGCGGCTTTTTGCACCAGCTCGAAACTGCCGCGGCTACTTAAGAACAGAATCCGCTCGCGCAATGGTGTTCGAGCATTCAGTGCCGCCCAGCCGATTAATTTATCCAACGCGTTGTGGCGTCCAATGTCCTCAAACACGGCTTCGATCTCGCCACAATTGGTTACGAGCGCGGCCGCATGCAGTCCGCCCGTTTCTGCAAATCCCTTTTGGTGTTCGCGCAAGGCGGCCGGCAAATGGTGAATCATGGAGGCAGTAACGTGAAACTGGTCCGCCTCCACGGGCGGCATGTCTTGCCGAACACTCTCGCGGGTACGTTTGCCGCACACACCACAACTCGAACTCACAAAGCCGTTGCGCGCCAACCGCCACGCTGCAAAGTCTATGCCTTGCGCCAACTCTACCAGCACTTCGTTCGATGGATGACTGCCCAACAACCGCACGTCCATCAAATCATCGCGTTGCTGAATGACTCCTTCCGAGAACAGCAGCCCGGCCGCGAGTTCTAAGTCGTGCCCTGGTGTCCGCATCGTAACGGCCAGGCTCTCGGTCACACACGCGTCCTTCTGCCAGTGCTTCACAAGAATCGCCAGTGGCTCCTCCTCAGCCACGTGATCCATTACCCGTTCAACATTTCGACCGCTCACCCGCCTGATGCTGAACGCGCGAGTCATGCCCGATGCCTCTATGCTCCGCATTTTCATCCCTAATCGTATCCCCGGGAGATTCGCATTCTTCGGATAGATTAGATCCACCGTTTTGCGCGTCACCAAGTGGTGACGTTTGGCAGGCGGAGTCGAGGATGCGCGCGGTGCTGACCGGTTTGAGGCGAGACGCCGCGTTACGCCTTCACCTTGCGGATTACACTACCCATGTGGTCTTCCGGTGTACTACGGACGTATTCCTTGGAAGATTTAGAAGGCGGAACCGCATTCGCCTTTTCGCCAACTTTTTCCGCAATGGCCCGATTCTGAGCAATCCGAAGAACGGTCTTCTCGTCGGGCGTTAACAAGTGGAAGGGCTTGGTCGTCATCTCTCTATCATCGCTCATAAAGGAGGTGTTTCGACGGTGACAGCCAGAATTGCGCCATAATTATGCAAAGGAGTTTAACTACGCCCGCGTTGCGAGCCCCTATCGTGACGATTGGGAGCTTGCGGATGCCAAACCGAGTGGCTGTTGAGCAGGGGAAGGTCATCGCATGTTGACGGGCAAGAACGGGCCTTCTCCGCAGGCATTCATCCGCCTCCTAAACCCGCACGTTACAATGTCTGTGCATGTCAGAACTGCTGCGGGGGAAAACAGCGCTGGTGTTAGGCGTCGCGAACAAGTGGAGCATCGCGTATGCGATTAGCGCCGCGTTCGTGCGCGAAGGCGCCTCGCTGATTCTCACCTATCAAGGCGAGCGTTTCAAGCAAACGGTCGAAGAACTGGGCGAAGAATTGCACGCTTCGAACATTTTTCCCTGCGACGTCACCAAGCCCGACGAGTTGGAAGCCCTGGTAGGCAATTTGAAACAAGCGGCGCCGGTTTTAGACACGGTGATGCACAGCATCGCCTTTGCCAACCGCGAGGACCTCAGCCGGCCATTTCTGGAAACGAGCCGTGACGGTTTTCTCTTGGCTCAAGAAGTTAGTGCTTATTCACTAGTTTCTGTTTCTCGCGCGATGATGCCCCTTATGCCCAAAGGCGGCGCCATCACGACTTTGACTTATCTTGGATCCACGCGAGTAGTACAAAACTATAACGTCATGGGAGTGGCGAAAGCATCTCTCGAAGCGTGCGTCCGTTACCTTGCCAGCGATCTAGGGCCGAAACATGTGCGGGTGAATGCCATTTCCGCTGGTCCAATCAAGACAACTTCGGCGCGTGGCATCAAAGATTTCTCGAAAGTGCTCGAAGGAGTGGCGGCGAACGCCCCACTGCGGCGCAACACAGACCCTGCGGAGGTTGCCGATACAGCGGTATTCTTAGCTAGCGATCTAGGACGCGGCGTTACTGGAAATGTAGTATTCGTCGATTCCGGATTCCAAATCGTTGGCCTAGGGTTAAGTGAGTAGATGGTCTCCGCTTCCGAACACTCTAACCGCGATTCACCATTGACACCTTATTTTCGGCTTAATTATTCTGGTTATTTCCTACACGGCGTTTCGCCACAACTATGATTCAAGTCACGGGTCTTTCCAAGAAGTACGCAAACTATGTTGCCGTGGACAACATTTCCTTCTCCGTCGATAAGGGCGACATTGTCGGCTTCTTAGGTCCAAACGGGGCGGGCAAAACAACCACGATGCGCGTGCTTACCTGCTTCATGCCTCCCACGGCCGGCAGGGCGACAGTAGCCGGCTTCGACGTTTTCGATCAACCAATGGAGGTGAAGAAACGCATCGGTTATCTGCCCGAAGCGCCGCCATTGTATCCGGAAATGAGCGTCACCGATTATCTGACGTTTGTCGCGCGGCTGAAAGGCATTCCTAACGCGGAGATCTCCGACCGCGTGCAGCAAGTCATGAAAAAGTGCTCGGTGTTGGACGTGAGCGGCAAACTGATTTCGAAATTATCGAAAGGCTACCGGCAGCGCGTTGGCTTGGCGCAGGCGATTATTCACAATCCGGACGTGTTGATTCTGGACGAGCCGACCTCAGGCCTCGATCCGAAACAGATTTTAGAAACGCGCGACTTAATCCGCAGCTTGGCCGGAGAGCACACCATCATCTTGAGCACGCACATCCTTCCCGAAGTGGAAGCTACTTGCAAGAAAGTGATCATCATCAGCAAAGGAAAACTCGTGAAGACCGATTCGGTGGAGAACCTGAAGAACCGGTCGGCGTTTACTGTCGAGCTGAGCACCGCCGGCGCGGCTGATGCCGTGATGGTGCGGCAGAAGCTGGAACAAGTGGCAAGTGTGAGCAAGGTGCTGGATCGTGAGTCGATCGGCGGGCGCCTGGCATTTGACGTGGAAGGGTTGAATGGAACAGACGTGCGGCCGGAGATAGCGCGTGCCATCGTGCATGCGGGGTGGAATCTGCTGGAAATGAGATCAAGTACCACGCTTGAGGAAGTGTTCCTCGAATTAACTGGCGCCGATCAAGGCGCGCCTGAGCCGGTGAAGGCTGGAGAGCAGGCATGAGAAACGTTTGGACGATTTGCCGGCGCGAACTCTACGCCTATTTTGTATCGCCCATTGCGTGGGTTTTGCTGGCGCTGTTTGCCGTTCTGAGCGGCGGTTTCACATCGCTATCGGTTTCATTTTTTGTGCAGGAAACCATGGCTTCGCAAATGCGCGGCCAGCCGGTTCCCATGAGCGTCAATGAAATGGTCATCGCTCCGCTGTTTGGAAATATCTCGGTTATCGGGCTGTTTCTCATCCCTCTCATCAGCATGCGCCTGTTCGCCGAAGAGAAGCGCCAGGGAACCATCGAACTGCTGATCACGTCGCCGGTGCATGATTTGGAAATCGTCATTGGAAAATGGCTGGCCGCCGTTTTGATGTACTCGGCGCTGCTGTGTGTTCTGGCGCTCGACCTCTCCTTCTTGTTTATTTACGGTTCGCCAGACTGGAAACCGGTGCTTTCCGGCTTCGTCGGCGTATTCCTGCAAGGCGCGTGCTTGTTGGCTTTCGGCTCGTTTATCTCCACGCTGACGAAAAATCAAATCGTCGCCGGGGCCGTTGGCTTCGCTTTCGCGCTGCTCTTGTGGATTATGAACTGGTGGACGTCATTGGGTGATTCCGTCCCCATTCGCATCGTGAGTTATCTTTCGATCGTCAGCCATATGGAGAGCTTTTCGCGCGGCGTGATTGACAGCAAGGATCTGATTTACTACCTTTCCATGATTTTTCTAGGTTTATTTCTGACCACTCGGTCGCTTGAGTCGCTGCGGTGGAGGTCTTAATGGCAACCACCCAAACAGTAGCCTCTCAGCAAGCGCGTTTCGGGGCGACCGCTGGCCTTTACACGGTTGTGGTGATTGCCATTTTGGCGGCCATTAACTATCTGGGAGTGCGTTTTAATAAGCCCCTCGATTTAACCAGCAACAAGCGTTTCACTCTTTCGCAGGAGACGCAGAGGATTGTTGGCAACCTAAAGCAGGATGCCACCATCACCTATTTCGATACGTCCCGGAACTTCGATCAAGCGCGCGGCCTGCTTGATCGCTACAAGAATCTGTCACCGAAGATTCACATTGAATACGTGGATCTGCGAACCCAGCCCATGCGTGGCCGGGAATATGGCGTGCGTTATCAAGGCACCGCGTTTGTGGAAGAGGGTGCGCGGCGCGAAGAAGCCAAGTCGTTCGACGAGCAGGGAATCACCGGCGGGTTTCTCAAGATTTCGAAAGGAGTTCGAAAAGTTTGCTTCGTCAGCGGCAGTAAAGAGCGGCCGCTCGATCTAACCGATGGGCCGGGTCTTTCGGCTTTCAAAACTCTGCTCGAGCGCGATAACTATACTGCCGATTCCGTCACCTTACTCGACAAGAACAAGGTGCCGGATGATTGCAAGGTTACGGTGGTGGCCGGTCCTAGAGCGGATTACACCGCGAACGAAGTGAGCGCTTTGAAAACCTATGTTGAGAACGGTGGACGGGCTTTGTTTCTGCTTGATCCGCCGCTCGATTTTCGCGGTGAACACATCGCGGAAAACACTCCGCTCACGAGCCTGCTGGAAAGTTGGGGCGTAACTCTGGAGAAAGACTTGGTTCTGGAGAACACCGCCCTCACCGCGATTTACGGTCCGGAAAATCCGCCGATCAATCACTATGAAGATCAACCGATCGTGAACGACCTGAAGGGTAGCTACGTTATCATGCCGCTGGCTCGCTCTCTTGAAGTGAAAAACGCCGGGAAATCGACCGTGAGCAAACTTTTCTCGACTTCCGACGCAGCCGTAGCGACGACGGAATTGACCACTGGGCGCGTGAGGATGGACGATCCCAAGAACAAGAAAGGGCCGTTCGTGCTCGGTGCGGCAGGCACTTACGATACTGGCAAGGCGAACGAGAATGGGCGTTTCGTGGTGATTGGCACTTCGGGCTTCTTAACAAACGACATGCTGACGACCGCGCTGAATCGCGATCTGGCGCTAAATACCATCAACTGGCTTTCGTCCGATGAGGACCTGATTTCGATCCGGCCGAAAGAGCCGGAAGACCGCAAACTCGATCCGCGCGGCGTCAATCTCACTCTTTATTCAGAAGTCTTCGCTTTCCCCATTCTGATCATCGTGGCGGGAGTAGCGGTCTTCATGAAGCGCAGATAACATGGGCACAAGAAAGTTACTAATCGCGGCTATCGTGCTGGCCGCGCTGAGCGGCGTGCTGTGGTGGAGCAACAAGCATCCGGATTGGGGCAAGGAAAAAACACCGGAAACCGAAACGCCGGTGCTGGTTAACATCCCGGATCTTGCGATAGAAGGCATTGATGTTCAGAAGAAGGATGGCACGAAAGTTTCGCTTGAACGGAAAAGCGGCAAATGGGCCATCACCGCGCCGGCTCCTTATGCTGCCGATCAAGACGCCGTGTCGAGCATTGTGTCGGCACTCTCGCCGGCCAATGGCGATAGCGTGATTGAAGCGAAACCTGGGGACGTGAGCAAGTATGGCCTGACCAATCCGACGCTGACGGTCACAGTTCATGAAAAAGGCGGCAAGACGGAACAGCTTTTGATTGGAGACGACGTGCCGGCCAATTCGCTGGTTTATGTGCGAGTGCCGGGAAATCCCAAAGTTTACGCGGCCGCGACATCGCTGAAGACTTCATTTGATAAAAGCTTGAACGATCTGCGCGACAAGCGGCTGTTGACGTTCGATCAGAATCAGCTCACGCGGATTGATTTAGCAGAGGGTAAGACGAACATCGAGTTTGGCAAGAACGGGCAGAATGAATGGGCGATTGTGCAGCCGCAGCCGTACAGAGCCGACAACTTTCAAGTGGAAGAGTTGCTGCGCAGGCTCACTGAAGCGAAGATGGATTTGGCCGCGCCGGCGGCTGACCAGGAAAAAGCCAAGAAGGGCTACGCTTCGGGCAAGGCGGTCGCCGTTGCGAAGTTGACGGATTCATCAGGCACGCAGACGCTGGACGTTCGCAAGAGCGGGGACGACTATTTCGGCAAGAGCAGTGTGGTGGATGGCACTTACAAGCTGGCTGCCGATTTGGGGAAACAGTTGGAAAAGCCGCTGGACGATTTCCGCAACAAGAAGATTTTCGATTTCGGTTTCAGCGATCCGACCAAAGTCGAGATTCAAGGAAAGACCTTCACTCGAAGCGGCAGCGATTGGAAGGTGGATGGCAAGGTTATGGATTCGTCGAGTGTGCAAGAGGTGATCGATAAGCTGCGCGAACTCACGGCGAGCAAATTTCTCGACACCGGTTTTGGCACGCCAACGGCTTCGATGACGGTTGTTTCGAACGATGGAAAGCGGACCGAGAAGGTGGAGTTTTCGAAAGATGCGGATAGCTATGTGGCGCGCCGCGGCGCGGAGACAAGCCTTTATCAACTGGACGCTAAGAGCGTTAACGATATCCTGGAAGCTAGCAGCAAGGTGAAGCCGGCAGCTTCCAAGAAGTAGGTAGGGCTGTCCTAAGGCAGCATGTCCGCACTCAATACCGATCTCTACGAACTCACTATGGCGGCGGGTTATTTCGCCGAAGGCAAGACTGGCGAAATCGCGACCTTTGAACTTTCGGTGCGGCGCTTGCCGGAAGCAAGAAACTTTTTGATTGCCGCTGGGTTAGCGCAGGCGGTGGAATATTTGCGCGAACTGCGCTTCAAGCCGGAAGAGATCGACTATTTGCGCGGTTTGGTGCAGTTCAAACAGGCGCCGCCGGAGTTCTTCGATTTTCTAGCCAAGCTGCGTTTTACCGGCGACTTGTTCGCTTTGCCCGAAGGAACGCCGGTGTTTGGGAATGAGCCGATCGCGATTGTGCGCGCGCCGTTAGTGGAAGCGCAGTTGATAGAGACGTACCTGCTTTCGACGTTCATGTTCCAAACAATGGTCGCTTCGAAGGCGGCGCGTTGTGTGTTGGCGGCGGAAGGGCGGACCATTGTGGAATTCGGCAGCCGGCGCGCGCATTCACCGGGTGCAGGCATTCTGGCGGGCAGAGCGGCGTTTGTGGGCGGATGTTCCGGAACGAGCAACGCGGAAGCGGGCATGCGGTTTGACATTCCGGTGTTTGGAACGGCGGCGCATTCGTGGACGATGGCGTTTGGCGATGAAGAACGCGGCTTCCGGGCGCTGCAAAAGTTGTTGGGTGAATCGACGGTTTTCCTGATCGACACGTACGACACGTTGGATGGCGCGCATCTGGCAGCGCGTTTGGGCAAGCCGCTTTGGGGCGTGCGGTTGGACAGCGGGAATCTGGGAGAACTGGCGCGGCAGGTGCGGCGCATTTTGGATGACGCCGGTTTGCGCGACGCCAAGATCTTTGCGACGAACGATCTGGATGAGTATCGCGTAGCGGAGTTTGTGAGAGCGGGCGTGCCGCTGGATGCGTTTGGGGTAGGCACGCAGCTGGCGACATCGGCGGATGCGCCGGCGCTATCGGCGGTTTACAAGATGGTGGAATTGAAGCGCGATGGAGAAGTGTTCTATACGGCGAAGTTCAGTTCCGATAAGAGCACGCTGCCGGGGGCGAAACAGATCTATCGTTATGCGGATCGCGATGTGGTGGCGCATTACAGTGAGTGCAGCAATGAGTTCAAAGGCGAACCGTTGTTGCGGCCGATTCTAACGCGCGGCGAACTGGTGGAGACTCTGCCGGGCATGCAGGGGATTCAAAAGCGCTCGCAAGCGATGGTCGCGGCGCTGCCGCGCAGGTTGCGAGAGCTTGGGCGCGTGGAGCCTTATTCGGTTGAGCTGTCGCCATTGCTGCGGCAGATGGCGGACTTTGTGCGCGAAGAAATGGCGCCGGCGAAGTAATGAAAACGGTTTTCTTCGATGTGGATACGCAGTTGGACTTTATCTATCCGGCAGGTGCGCTATATGTGCCGGAGGCGGAGAATATTGTCGAGAATCTGACGAAGTTGACGCGCTATGCGGTGGAGAAATCGTACCCCATCATTGCGACGATGGATGCGCATAGCGAGGACGACCCGGAGTTTAAGATCTGGAAACCGCATTGCGTGGTTGGAACGACGGGGCAACAGAAGTGCGCGGGGACGATTGCGCCAGAGCAGATTGTGATTGAGAAACAGAAGCTCGATTGCTTTTCAAATCCGAAGCTGCGGCCGCTGCTGACAGAGCTGGCGGCGGAGCGCTATGTAGTATACGGCGTAGTATCGGAGCTGTGTGTGCAGTGCGCGGCGCTGGGGCTGCTGGAGACGGGCACGCGGGTGGAGTTGGTGACGGATGCGATTCAAACCCTTGACCCCAAGGCGGAGAGGGCGTTGATTGAGGAACTGACCGGGCGCGGGGGGTTTGTTACGACTACGGCGGCTTTGTGTTCGACGCCGTATTAGGTCGCTTACGCTTCCGGCTCCGTTTCGGATGTAATTGTTTGAAGTGTAGAGCATGTTAGCGGTAGAAAGTGACTTTGTGCTCGCCGGCGGGTAAGACGACGGAGCTGAGTTTTTCACCGGATTTGGCCTGGAGGAAGGGAGCGCCATCGACTTCGATGCGCGAAACTTCCGAACCTAAGACGGCGAGGGCGCGGCTTTTGCTTGTGTAGGAGAGATCGGCATGGTCGGGAGCGCCTTGCGCGGAGCGGATGTCGCCGTTGAAATCGGAGATGGAAACGCCGAGTTGCCAAGCGCTGGCTTCGAATTTGTGTTTGCCCGCGGGGGCGAGAATGCTTCGAGCGTTCTGCAGAGGCCAGAGTTTGCCATCCATATCGGCGGCTCCTTGCCAGACGACGCGGGTGGGCTGAAGGGCATCGAGGGTGAGGACGCCGCTCGGATCGACTGACTCGGAAGCGGTGTTGGCGGCGACTGGGAGCAATGGGAGATCCTGTTTTTCGAGCGAGTTTTCGAAATACAAAGCGACGCGCGCGAAGGAAATAGCCGCCTCATGCACGAGTTCGAACAATTCAACGCCGGTTTGTTTTTTGGTGGGATAGACGTCTTGATAGCGCTCCACAATGTTGATATCGACGGCCAGATGAGCGCTGTCTGAAGTGAGGGCGCGGTATTGCGCACCGAGTTTGGAATAGCGCTCGGGACCGAGGTTCCACATGGTGGCGGGATCTTCGATCAATAGGGTGCTCTGGCGAGCCTGCATGAGCGGGAGACTGCGCGCGATATCGGCACCGAGCTCATCGCGAATGCCGGGTTCGAAGCGATCGTCAATGTGGGTGAGGACGATATCGAGATAAGGTTTCTGAACGCGGGCTTTATCGATTTCAGCGAGCCATTGCGCTTGCATGTTGGAAGCGAGGTTGGCGCGGTAATCGAGGAAACGTCGCAAGTCTTCCGCGCGCGCGCCAGGTTCAAGGAGCGTTTTGGGATCGATGCCCGTTTGCTTTTTGAAATCGGCGCGCACATCGTCATTCATTGGCGTGAAGCGCGCGGGGTTGCTGGCGCCCTCGAGCGATTCGAAATAGAGTTCGGCGAGATTGACGCCGTCCCAATCGAAGCGATTCAGCAAGCTCTGGATCTGCTTGGATGCGGCGGCGCGGCAGGCGTTGTTCTGGAGGTTCATCAGCTTGCGCCAATCGAGCTGGGCGTCCTGGCCGGCGGCGGTCTTTTCGCGCCACTCAGGATGATCGTTCCAGAATTTTTCGCTGACGTGCGGGAGCTCGATCCAGGCGTAGACGAGAATGGCGTTGCGATGACAGGCGCGAATGAGGCGCGCGAGATACTCGTCCTGGACCGGATCGGGGTCCATGGTGTGCCAGGCGGCGACGTGGAGAATGCCGACGCCGGATTCGCGCCAGCGGCGGGCGAGATAGTCGGAATCGGCGCGGATGCGGTAGGAAGAATCGAAGAAGGCCCAGAGATTGGTGCCGCGCAGGGGCAGATCGAGGCCCAGATCGACGAGAGCGTGGATGAGATAGGGATAGCGTTCGATGCCGCTCGGTCCCGGCGCGGTGGCGAGCCATAGGATTGCGCCGTGAGCGGTGCGCTTGCCCGCCAAAACAGGCGCGCTTTGCCAGCGCTCGGTGGCGTAGACGGTGAAACCTTCGGGCAATTGCGTTTTGAAAATTTCGGCGGGCTGCTCCCAAATGATTTGCATTTGGGGGGCGTGAGTATCGACGATCTGGCGGACGGAAAGTTTGTCTTTTTGCGGAAGGAAGCCTAAGGCGCGGGCGGCGGGGCTATCGCCTTCGAGGATGAGGATGTGACTGGCGGCGAGAGCGGCGGTGGCGGCAGGGGCGGACGCGCCGGCGATGAGGATGCTTGGATCGGCAGAAGTGCGTTGAATGCCGACGGAGCCGAGGATTTTGGTCCAAGAGACGGAATTGGCGGCATCGGTTTGAAAGGTCGCGGCGAAAGATGGCGCGGCGAGTGCGACAGCGCAGAGAAGTTTGGCGAGATGTTTCATTTTGTTACGGCGTACCAGAAGCCGATGCGAATGTCGTTGTAATAGGTGGGATAGAACGGGTACCTTTCGGTGCTCTTGGCCGGATCCCATTGTTGGAGAAGGCGGATGCCGAGGAGAAAATCGGTTGAGAAGTAGACGTTGGCGGGAAACCAGTGCGGATGGAAGCGCAGGCCGGGTCCGTATTCGAAAATGTTGGCCCAAGGTTGGCGCTGGGCGTCCTGCACCAAATTGCCGTTGAATAAGAGCTGCAGCTTGTTGCCTTCGCCGATGGGGATGGTGCGGCCGGCGCGGTTTTGCGAATAAAAAAGCCAGTCTTTACCGAAGCTGGAGACATAGATGGCGTCGCCAGTGGTTTCGTAATAGAAGCCGGCTTTGTTGCTGCCGAGCAAGGAGCCGAAGCCTTTGGCGAAGTTGAGGCCGCCGCGATAATCGGGAACGGCCGCGCCGACGTTTTTGAGATTGAGATATCTGACGGATTCGCCCGCTTCCACCCAACCGGTGAGGTGGTGCCAGGTTTTGGACGATGCGCCTACGCCGAAGATGAAAGCGCTTTGCGAAAGATTTTCGGGATAGGAGACGTTCTGCGGAGTGAAGCCGGTTTTGGCGTCGCCAGTAAAGCGCGTAGACACGTAGAAGGAGACGAGATTATTGAAATGGCCGAGGCCGGGAATAAGAAGGGAACGTTTGATTTGGCCATAGGTGAAAACGTCATTCCAGCGGCTGGAATACATGGGCAAGGCCCAAATGGTGGTTTGCGGCATGATGTCGCCGTTTAGAGTGTGGAAGGCTTTGTTGGCTTCGCTCGCAATTTGCTTGTCTTCGGCATGGCGCGCCCGATCAAACCAGACTTTGGCTTCGGCATCGCGCTTAGCGGCGTTGTAAGCCCAGGCCAGTTTCAGCATGGCTTCTGAATCTTTGGGATCTTCTTCGAGGGCTTGGAGGAGATACTTGATGGCGTCGTTGTTATAGCCGAGGGTGAGACTTTTCAGGCCCATAGCTTTAGCGCTGGTTGCGGAGGCAGAGGGCGCCGCATCGTGAGGAATGTATTGGGGCCGGGTTTTGAAGCCGCGCAAGGCATCGAGCTGCTCGCGAGCCGCGAAGTCTTTCGGGTTGGCGCTGAGAATGGCTTCGAGCTGCTCGATGGCTTTGGGCTTATCGTTCATGGCGAGGTAGAGATAGGCCAATTCGCGGCGCAGGGTGGCGTTGTGCGGGTCGAGCTTGAGCGCGTTGAGGAATTCGTAGGGGTAGGGATAACGCGTGCCGTAGATTTCGAGCGCTTGTTCGGCAGTACGCGATTCGCTGGAACGGGAGGCGGCGAGCAGGGCGGCTTGCCCATCTTCCCCGCGGTTGATTTGGGCGTAGACGCGGGCGAGGTGGAGCAAGAGTTCGGCCATTTGGGGCTTGAGTTGGCGGCAAATTTCGTATTCCTTAGCTGCGAGGGGAAGTTCATCGCGCAGCTCGGCGGTTTGAGCGAGTTCCCAATGAGCGCTGAACATGGTGAGATCGTTGGGCTTGGGCGATTGGGCGATGGCTTCTTGCCAGCGGGCGATGCTGGCGGCTAAGGGCTTATCGATATTCTGAAAGGCTTGC
>Ga0302324_100011416_pt1 | contig 18220 bp, 15 predicted proteins | sample Palsa_T0_1_FD_201949 | JGI IMG/M metagenome (GOLD analysis project Ga0302324, IMG submission 201949) | Peat permafrost microbial communities from Stordalen Mire near Abisko, Sweden - Palsa_T0_1 | ecosystem: Environmental > Terrestrial > Soil > Palsa > Peat permafrost | place: Sweden: Abisko... | reverse complement strand
GAAACACCGGATATTGGTCGACCGGCGTATAGAAACCGGTGTGATCACCAAACGGTCCCTCACCGCGCAATTCACCTGGTTGGACAAACCCTTCCAGGACAAAATCCACGTCAGCGGGAACCTCCAGGTCGCAGGTTTCGCACTTCACTAATTCGACCGATTTTTTTCGGGCAAACCCGGCGAAAAGCACTTCGTCCAGACCATCCGGCAACGGGGCGGTTGCTGCGAAGGTGTAGGCCGGGTCACCGCCCAGACAGACCGCCACCAGCATGGGCTCATTTCTTTCATAGTAACGTTTTCCGTGACGCGCCCCGACTTTGTGGATCTGCCAATGCATCCCGGTCGTTCGACCATCATAAACTTGCATCCGGTACATCCCGATATTTCGCTCCCCGGTGTCGGGATCTTTCGTGTAGACGGTCGGCAGCGTGATAAACCGTCCCCCGTCCTTCGGCCAACAGAGTAAAATCGGCAGATCCTTGAGGGAAAAATTGCCGCCTTTATCGAATCGGTGAATGACCTCTTTGCATGGGCCATCGGTGACGCGCTTGGGACGCGCATGCAGCAGGTCGACCCCTTGTTTTAGCAAAGACCAACCTTGACGCATGGAGGTCGGCGGTTTCGCTTTCAGGATCAGTTGCATCTGGTGAGCAATTTCATCGATCGACTCCAGACCGAGCGCACGGGCCATTCTGCGTTCAGAGCCCATCGTATTGATGGCGACCGGAAACGGCGAAATCTTGCCGCCGATCGTCGGCTTTTCGAACAGGAGCGCTTTCCCGCCTCCGGGCGCTTTCATCTGCCGGTCTGCCAACTCCGTTATCTCCAGTTCCGTGGCAACCGGTTCGGAAATCCGCACCAGTTCCGACGTCCGGTCGAGTTCTTCGATGAAGTGAGAGAAGGAACGATAAGCCATAGATGTTTCAGGATGCAGCCTCTTCAGCCTGCTCCCGGCTGCTCAGCGAGTATACTCCCAGGCGGTACACCGGTCTCGCTCGAAAAATGCCGATTTGTACGGGACCTCATAGTCGACTATATCGCTGATATACGGATTGAACGGGTAATAACCGTAAAACCCGCCACGCCCATAGAAAGGCCGCGACCAACCGTAACGATAATATCCGTACCCGGAGAACGGCGGATAATCGCCGGGCACGATTTCGCTACGCGTTGTCGTATAAATCCAGGCCTCGAAAGGAACTCCCGCACGGCTACCATATCGAACCCGATCAGGTTTGCCCCAGGCCATGTAGACTGCCGCTCTTGTCATCCCTTCGCGAATACCACCTTGGTGGACCAAGGCCTGATCTCCCGGTGATAGCGAAGCGAAAGTTTGCGGATTTCCCCGAATACGCGAGTCGACCGTCGAGCACCCGGCAAGAAATCCGAAAAGAAGCACCGCGATTCCGAGAAAGAGCGTGCGAACCAGAGGCTGCGTTGAAGTGCAAAGTTTTAGACCTGATGCCACGTTGATCAATGACCCCTTTTCTTTGAAGAGTCACCGAACTATCCGGCATCTGAGCGGTTGCACAAGATATCGCCACTGCGTAGCTTCTCAAAATGGAGGATCCATTTGGCCATCGAATCAATTACCTGCGAGTGTCGATCACCGACAGGTGCAATGAACGATGTCTCTATTGCATGCCTCAAGAGTTGCAGGAATGGCTTCCGCGCTCGGAGATCCTGAATTTCGAGGAAATCACGCGGCTGGTCCAGATCGCGTGCGATCTCGGTGTGACCAAGATACGAATCACCGGCGGGGAACCGCTGGTGCGACAAAATGTTCTCCAACTTTTTCGTCAGCTCGCCGAACTGACGAAAATCGCAGAGATCGGGATATCAACCAATGGCTCGCTTCTCTGCAAGAGGGCCGAAAACGGTGAGACTGTGGCGCGTACCCTTGTGAAATGCCGGGTGCGCACGGCGAACATCTCGCTCGATACACTTGACCGGGAGATGTACCGCTCGATCACGGGCCGTGATTTTCTACCGCAAACTCTTGAGGGCATCGCCGCTGCAAAAGAAGCTGGGTTCGAAAGCGTAAAGCTCAACGCGGTGCTGATGCGGGGCCGCAACGAAGAGGTTCTTCCGGATCTGGTGCGGTTCGCCCGAACGGAGAATCTGTTGCTCCGGTTTATTGAATTGATGCCCGTGACCACGACCGACGTTTTGACGGACGCAAATTTTCTCTCGGTCGGGGCAGCGCGCCGCCGGTTGGAATGGGAATTCGGTCCGCTTATCCCTGAACCGGAGTTCAAGACGAATGGACCTGCGTCCTATTTTCGGTTTGCAGATTCGCGGCAGCGAATCGGTTTCATCGGAGCGATGACGAACCTGCACTTCTGCGAGAGTTGCAACAAGTTGCGGCTCACCTGTGAGGGAAAGCTTCGGCCCTGTCTTGGCAGCCATCTCGAATACGATATCAAAACGCCGATGCGCCAAGGGGCAAGCGATGAACAACTGCGCCGCTTCTTCGGTGAAGTAGTCAAACGCAAGCCCGAACAACATGATTTCCGTGAGAATTACCGACCCGGGCGGCGGATGGTCGCGATCGGAGGATAGCGCGTGGCGGACAAGTTTTCTCATCTCGCCGAGGATGGATCCGTCCGAATGGTGGACGTCTCCGCCAAACCGGTAACTAAACGAGTCGCTACAGCGGAAGCCATGATCTCGCTTCGGCCAGAGACGATCGCAAAAATAGACTCGAATCAGGTGGCAAAAGGGAACGTGCTGGCGACGGCCCGCGTCGCGGCAATCCAGGCGGTCAAACGAACGGGAGAATTGATACCGCTCTGTCATACGCTTCCTGTGCATCACGCGCAGGTCGAGTTCGAGAACCGCACCGAGGGAATCCGGATTAAGTGCCGAGTGGCCACGGCCGCGCAGACAGGTGTCGAAATGGAGGCTCTGACGGGTGCAAGTATTGCCGCCCTGACGATCTATGATATGTGCAAAGCGATCGATAAAGTGATGGTGATCTCTGGTGTTCGCCTTCTATCCAAATCCAAAGAATCGCAATGAATCAGACGACAGTCGGCGTGATTACCGTTTCTGATCGAGCATCCCAGGGGTTGTACGACGATCTCGGGGGACCTGCCTTGAAGGAGGCCGCCACGGGGTACGGTTGGCAAATTCTCGCCGAAGCGATCGTTCCCGACGATCAGGTCCGCATTCGTGAGACGATTCGGTCGTTCTCTCAGCAAGGTTGCGCTCTCATTTTGACCACCGGGGGGACGGGCGCCGCGCCCCGGGATGTCACGCCGGAAGCGATTCGTGCGATCATGCGTGTGGAACTGCCCGGGTTCGGCGAAGTAATGCGCGCCGGGTCGTTGAAGCTGACACCAAACGCCATTTTGTCGCGGTCCCTGGCCGCCATCGTCGACCGATCCCTGGTAATCGCTCTTCCGGGTAAACCGCAGGGCGCAGTGGATTGCCTCGGGTTCGTCGTAGGCGCAATTCCGCATGCGGTGAAAATCGCGCAAGAAATACCGACATCCTGCTAGGAAGGAGCTCGGGAGAGTCGAAACGGCGGGCGGCCGGAGAATCGAATCGGCGGGTCGGCGGGTCGGCGGGTCGGCGAACGCGAACCGACCGCCCCTCCTCTATTGACTCCTGCAGGTCCGCCGAACGCCATTTGCTCCTGAAAGTCTGCACGCGGCCTCGCCCGTGGGGTGATTCTGACTCCTGAACTCCTACTTGAATAATTCCCCGATGGCCGGCAGGAATAAAAGAATATCGGCGAATAGACTTAAAAGCGCCGGGTGTATTCGCCATCGCAACGACCGAAGCAAAACGGCGGCGCCAAGTGCCAGCACTACCGGTGTAAGCGGTCCAGCCAGACGAAGGCAGCAGAGCGCGATGCTCATCACTACGAGGGCGCATGCCAAAACCATGAGCAGGCCGCGGGTTCGCCGATGACCGAGGAGTACGGGTATTGTCTTGGTCCCGGTAAATCTGTCTCCGGCGATATCTCGATAATCGAAGACTAGCGCATTGATGGTTAAAATCAGAAAGATCCAGAGAAAGACCAACCAAACTTTCTGTTGCAACCCGTTTCCAGATTCCAGGGCAGGCCACGGGACCAGGCCAACGGCAATCACCGCGGGCGCCAGGAGAGACTTCAGGTATGGAAGATCTTTGAGCCGAAAACCTGCACCGGGGATCGGGCGCGAATAGAAACAGAGAATTCCGAACGCAACAGTGAGCGGAAATAGAAGCCAGAAACGCCCGGTCACTAGCAGCCACGCCACCTGGATTCCCGCGGAGAGTGAGACAAGAACAACCCGCCAGCATCGCAATCTCGCGCCCCAACTGGCCCTGAGCGGCGTGTTCAAACGATCGGCCGGGTCGAGGTAGAGACGATCCGCGTTGTAGACGAACAAGTACCCGGCAAACCAGAGCGGCGCGGACCGACTCCAGTCGATCTGCAAGATAGCGCACGCGACACAACCGAGAGCTGTGATCGCCGATGCCCCGACCAACTCGAGGAGATAAATAGAGATCAGAATTGATTTGAGCCAATTTGGACGGCGTGATTCGCGAAGCACGTCGAGAAGAGTACACGTTCGGCGGTCAACGGTCAGCTTTCGGCGTTCGGCGTTCGGCGTTCGGCGTTCGGCGTTCGGCGTTCGGCGTTCGGCGTTCGGCGTTCGGCGTTCGGCGTTCGTCGTTCGGCGTTTGGCGTTTGGCGTTTGGCGTTCAGCGTTCGGCGTTCGGCGGGCATTCCGGCCCCGTGTAGGCAAAGCGACCCGCTTTGCCAGAGGTAAGGCGGGACGCCTTACTTACTACCGCCGGCAAACCGGCGCGGTCCGTCCGAACGCCGAACGCCGAACGCCGAACGCCGAACGCCGAACGTTGAACGCAGAACGTTGAACGTCGAACGCCAGTGGAAACAGGCTCCTGCTCCTGCTAAAATGTGGAGGCAACCGGCTGATTCTCCCGACGGGTTAATTCGGATTGTTTCCTTGACGACGATGATCCTCGTACCTAGATACAGGCTGGCAGTCGGGAAGCAGGTCGCCGACGAACGTGAGGATCAGCACCTCGTACGCGAGGTTGCCCGTGCAGCAATGGATTGAAGCAAACAGACGTAAGACAAAGGCGATTTTGAATGTTTAACGGCCTTCTCGGATTATTCTCGAACGACATCGGCATCGATCTAGGCACAGCCAACACTCTTGTATTCGTCAAAGACCAAGGAATCGTCCTGCGTGAGCCATCGGTGGTCGCAGTACGGTCCGGTACGAGCCAGGTCTTGGCGGTTGGCGACGAAGCTAAGAGGATGCTCGGGCGAACACCCGGTAATATTGTGGCGGTCCGACCCCTGAAAGACGGCGTCATCGCCGATTTTGAAATGACCGAGTCGATGCTGCGCCATTTCATCACCAAAGTGAACAGCCGCAAATGGGTGCGTCCGAGGGTTGTGATCGCGGTGCCATCGGGAATTACCGAGGTTGAAAAACGCGCCGTCAAAGAGTCTGCGGCACACGCTGGTGCACGCGAAGTTTATTTGATCGAGGAACCGATGGCGGCTGCGATTGGGGTCGGCTTGCCGGTGCAAGATGCGGCCGGCAACATGATCATCGATATCGGCGGCGGCACCACGGAGGTGGCCCTTATTTCGCTTTCGGGCATCGTATTCAGCCGAAGCGTGCGGGTGGCCGGCGATGAGCTCGATGAAGCGATCGCGGGCTACATGAAGAGAGCCTACAACCTCATGATCGGCGAGCGGACTGCTGAAGAAATCAAGATCAAGATTGGCAGCGCTTACCCGATGGAGAAGGAGGTGGGGATGGAGGTCAAAGGTCGGGACTTGGTCGCCGGCCTTCCCAAGACACTAACAATCACCTCGCAAGAAGTACGAGAAGCTCTGCTTGAGCCAATCTCCACGATCGTTGAATCGGTTCGCGTCACTCTGGAACGTTGTCCCCCGGAACTCTCGGCCGATCTCGTCGATCGCGGCCTTGTGTTGGCCGGGGGCGGCGCGTTGCTTCGAGGTCTTGACAAACTACTCCAGGAAGAAACGGGCTTACCGGTGCATATCGCGGAAGACCCGCTCAGCGCGGTGGCCGAAGGTACGGGCCGGGCTCTCAGCGAAATTAAATTCCTCCGCCAGGTCGCATCCTCAGACAGACCGGCTCGCTAGAGCCGATAGCGCACTTCCCGGCTCTCATGAAGAGCACCTCCATAGCCGTTATCGGCATCTTCGCGCTGCTCGTCATCCTGGTGCTCTTGTTACCTCAATCGACGAAGCAGCAAATGCAAGGTGCCCTGTTTCAATGGATCTCACCGATCCTGCGCACCGGCGCTTCCGTCGGGCATGAGCTTGGAGGCGTCAGAGGCGGATTGAAACGCCTCGATGAACTCGAACGGGAGAATGAACAATTAAAATCCGAAAACGAACAGCTCAGCGCTGCGAATTCTCTGTTGAAGAACCTTGAATCAGAAGTCAGCCGCTTGAATCGGGCTCTCCGTTTTCGGGAGCAATCCCCGGTCAAATTGATTCCTGCTCGCATTATTTCGCGAGAGAGCGCAACCTGGTGGAATACCTGCACGATCGGATGCGGGTCGAAGGATGGCGTCGCGCCCGATATGGCCGTCGTAACGGAGAGCGGTCTAGTCGGCAAAGTGACGACCGTCGGCAAGGATGTTTCCGTCGTTTTACTGGTGTCGGACGAAAGCTTACGGGTCTCCGTTTCGATTGAAGGAACCCAGGAACAAGGCATCGTGAGCGGGACTCGCGCTTCTTCGACCTACGCGCCGGATTTACGGATTCGTTTTTTGAGTAAGACAGCAAAATTGCAACCCGGAATGAAAGTCCTGACCGCCGGGGCAGGCGGTGTTTTCCCGTCAGGCCTCGTGATTGGCACTGTCAAAGACTTTTCCGCGAAAGCGCTGGAAGGAATTGCAACGGTGACGCCGGCGGTTGATCTGGCGGATATTCAAGATGTGTTTGTGATAATTCGCCAACAATGATTCCGTTTTTTCTTTCCCTGGTCGTTTTAATCTTCGGGTCGTTCGTCTTTCAGTTTTTTCTTCCCCCGGTGCTTCTGCTCAGCGGAGCGGCCATTTTGTTCGCGCCGCCTCTTTATTTTTACGGATGCCTCTCGCTCCCGTTTCCGTTGATGCTGGCTTTGACTTTCATCACTGGCCTCTTGAACGATCTTTTCATGGTGCCTCAGGCAAAAGGGCATGCAGACTACACGGCCGGCGTATCGATCCTGGTCTATCTGGTGCCGGGATTGATCATGCACGGGTTTAAACCGCTGTTTCTCAGGCACCGCTGGGAACTCCACTGGCTGCTCGCAGAAATCAGCGCGGCCTTAACTCCGTTTATTTTAGTGGCGCAATACGCTATCCTGAGCATTGAACGAACTAACTTCTTTTTTAATGACGTGATTGTATGGCGGATCCTCGGTCCCGGCTTGATTTCTCTTTTGATTGCGCCATGCGTCTTCTTTATTCTCACGCCGCTCTCGCACGTGCTAGGGTATCGACCAGGTTTACCGTTAGCGAGATGAGTTAGATCTATGGCGCGACCCAAGAAATCGTCTGTTCTCGATTTTAGGATTTTGTTTCTGGCCGTTTTTATCCTCGCCTCACTGTTCGCGATCGGAGTGCGCCTCTGGTTTGTCCAGGTGAAGATGGCCGACTATTATCGGGGACGGATCCAGGGCAGCTCCGAGGTCACGGTCCGGATCCCATCGATCCGGGGAGAAATCAGGGATCGGAATGGCATACCGCTTGTCACGAATCGGCCAAGCTACGAAGTCGACTTTTACCTTCCGGATCTGGTCAGCGGATACAGGAAACAGTATGGCCAGCCGCCCATGGTTGAGTTCCGGGCCAAGGACTCGAACGGGATGCTGCACGACCGCAAAGAAGCTGACATTGTCCAGATCGTGGATAAGACGATCATCCCGCGCCTGGAGGAACTGAAGGTCGCCGAGCCGTACAATTCGCAACGGCTCCGCACCCACTTTCGCAACAATACTCTTGTCCCGTTCACCTATCGGGAAGACCTCGATTTTGCGACATTCTCTAAATTCGCGGAGAAAGATCTCGGTTTGCCCGGCGTACAAGTCAACGTTCGGCCGGTACGCAAATACGTCTATAACGCGCTAGCCGCTCATCTGCTTGGGTATGTTGGGACCGCTCGGGATATCAACCAGCTCTCCGACATTCGGGATTTCAACTTTTACGAGCCGGACGTGCAGGGCAAAACCAACGTCGAATTCTACCTCGACGATGCACTGCGCGGAAGGCCCGGGAAACGAATACTGAAAAAGAACGCCAAGAATCAGCTCGAAGGAGAAAAAGAGGTCATTCAACCGACGCCCGGCGCGAATGTGAACCTCACGATCGATGCCCGCATCCAGTACATCACCGAACGCGCATTGCGTGCTGTTGGCCGAGCCGCTGCAGTGGTCGTTGACCCGAACAACGGACAGATTCTTGCGATGGCTTCAGTGCCATCGTATGACCCAAACAAATTCATTCCGGCAATCTCCGCGAGGGACTGGGCAGCCATCAAGGATGCCGACGCAGACCCGCTGACAAATCGGGCTATCAGCGCGTATGCGCCTGGTTCGACGTATAAGATCGCAACCTCGCTTGCGGGGCTGACCAGAGGTCTGGCCAAAGCTGTGTACACATGCAATGGCGGTGTCACCTATGGCAACACCTACATGCGCTGCTGGATTCAGGCGGAGCATGGCGGAACGCATGGTCCGCAGACTTTGACGGAGGCAATCAAGAATTCGTGTGACGCGTTCTTCTATCAGTATGGGAATGCCGCCGGCATTGATGCGATCGATGCGGTTGGCAAAAGTCTTGGGCTCGGCGAAGCTTCCGGTATCGAACTCACGAACGAGGCCTCCGGCATCCTCCCTTCGCCTGAATGGTTGCGCACGACGCACAACGAACGCTGGAGCCAAGGCCAGACTGCAAACTCGTCGATTGGTCAAGGCTATGTGCTGGCGACACCGCTACAGATGGCAATGATCGCTGCGACCGTGGCGAACGGCGGAATCTCGTATCAGCCGAGCCTGATTTACCAGATTCAGGAGCCGGACGGCACTTCGGTGCGGCGACCGGATAAAATCCGCGGGGACCTGACCAAAATGAACAACCTCACGCCCGACCAGATCGAGATCGTTCGCAAAGGGATGTGGCGCGTGGTTAACGACTCCGGGACTGGCGCTCGAGCAAAGGTGCCCGGCGTCACGGTCGCCGGAAAGACCGGCACCGCCCAGGCATGGACAGACGGGAAGAAGGACGACAACGCCTGGTTCATCGCTTTCGCGCCGTACGACCACCCGAAACTCGCCCTGGCAGTGATTGTCCAAGGCGGCAAGGCGGGAGGTGAAGTCGCGGCGCCCATTGCCTCAAAGATCATCGAGGAAAGCCTGGCCCTCGAACACGGATACGACCCAGATCTTAAACCGTTGGATCCAGGTGTCGGTAATTTTAAATCAGTTGATCGCGTAGACTTTAAAAACACCACTGTGCCTGCGCAGTTCACGTCGACAGACGACGAGACCTCAGACGACACCCCGGTTGATGAAGAGACCAAGCACTCCAAAACCAGCCGGCCTGAAGTCGCCGAACCGGACATACGTCCGGACGCAGACAACCACCGCGTTGCCACGCGGGCTGAGCCGACCCCGGAAAAACGGCACAGCTTTTTCGATTTTTTCAGGAGAAAGCCAAAGGACGATTCCCAGGGTCAGCAGCCGGCGCAGCAACCGCAGAAGAAACATCATTTTCTATTCTTCTAAACCTTCGGTTCCAACTTTCTCCAATTTCAAACATGCTCGACAAAGTTAAGCAATTTCTCGGCCTATCAAATCGTAAGACTGGCAATCAAATAGTCATCAGTTGTGAAAAACTTGAGAGGCGCGTCGCGCTCCTCGAAGATGGCGTACTCGAAGAATACAATATCGAACGGGATACCGATCGAAACATTGTTGGCAGTATCTTTAAAGGGAAAGTGAAAAACATCGAACATGGGCTGAAGGCCATGTTTGTTGACATCGGCTTCGAGAAAAACGCCTTCCTTCATTTCTGGGATGCGCTTCCCGGGCTGGACAGCAGCGTGGAAGAGGTCAACCGCGCAAGCGAACGCAAGTCAAGGAAGAAGATCACGGCCAAAGACGTGCCGGAGATCTATCCGATTGGTTCCGAAGTGATGGTCCAGGTCACGAAGGGCCCCATCAGCAACAAGGGACCGCGAATCACGACGAACATCAGCCTTGCTGGACGGTATCTGGTCCTGATGCCCCACAGCGATCAGAGCGGCATATCACGCAAGATCGAGGATCCTAAGGAGCGTGAACGACTGCGGACAATCTTGCAACGACTCGATATACCGGAAGGAATGGGCGTCATCATCCGGACCATCGGAGAAGGCCAACGCGCGCGCTATTTTGTCCGGGATCTCGGCCTGCTGATCGAACAGTGGCGCCAGATCGAAGATGCGTTCAAGACGAAGCCTGCGCCCGCGGTGTTGTTCCAGGAGCCGGACCTCGTTGACCGAACCGTGCGCGATTTTTTAACAGAAGAAATAAATGTTGTATACTGCGATGATGAATCCGCTGTCGACCGGATGCAAAACCTCGTCGGCCAAATCTCCAAACGCTCGAAGAAGCGCATCTTTTATTACGGGGATTCAATTCCGATCTTCGAAAAATTCGGCGTCCAAAAGCAGATAGACGACGCGTTTCATCGCCAGGTCTGGCTACGATGCGGCGGGTATATTGTGATCGACGAAACCGAAGCGCTGATCGCGATCGACGTGAACACCGGCCGCAACAAGGGTGCACGAGACGTCGAAAAAACAATTCTTCAAACGAATCTGGAGGCGGCAGACGAAATTGCCCGCCAGTTGCGTCTCCGGAACATCGGCGGACTGATCATTAGCGACTTCATTGATATGAAGAACCGCAAAGACCAGCAACTGGTCTACAACCGGATGAAGGATCGACTGAAGCGAGACAAAGCAAAGACGCATGTCCTGGCGATCTCGCAGTTGGGGCTGATGGAGATGACCAGGCAACGCGCCCAGGAAAGTTTGACCGGTTCGATGTTCGTCACCTGTCCCTATTGTAACGGGCGAGCAGTGGTGAAAAGCCCGATGTCCATGAGCGTTGAAATCCAACGGGCGTTGCACGCCGTTATGCGCCAGAAGCCGGATGTTCACGACATTCGGGTGATCGTCAATCCCGAAGTCCTGAACCGCCTGAAAACTGCGGATGAGGAATTGCTGGTCGACATTGAACGAAAATATGCCGGGCGCCTAACCTTCCGTACCGACCCAACCTTTCACCACGAGAAATTCCTCATTCTGGACGGCACGAACAATCAGGAACTAAGAGCGTAGGATTACGCCCAAATTCCGAGCTGAAACCACAGATTTCACAGATCGCACAGATTCAGAGAAAGAAGGTACCCGGAGCTCCGGCGCAATGATCTTTGTTCCGGGTGAAAGTGTTGAGCGTGCCTGTTCAAACTCCTTCGGTTCCGCCATCTGAGAAATCTGTGTCCGTCTGGTTAATCCGCTTTCTTTAGTTTAGGCGTTACTCGTCGGCAACCCGCAAAAGGTAGGATGCACCTGCGCACGTAACAATTGCGCCCACGGCGAGGAAAGCGAGATCGCCGGCAATCGAGCTGATATGGCTGTGGTGCAGATTCACATTCCGAAAAGCCCGGCAAAAGTGCGTGAGAGGGAAAAACTCGGAACAGATGCGGACCGGTCTCGGGAGCTGGCCCAACGGGGCGAACGCCCCGGACAACAACATTACCGGCAAGAGAAAGAAAATTGAAATCTGAATTGCCTGGGTCTGAGTGCGTGAGAACGCCGATATGAGCAAACCAAGTCCCAACGAGAATAACAGAAATAAAAAACAGGTGATCGAGAGCAACAACGGCTGTTGGAATTTCACACCAAAATGGAGATTCCCCACCAAGATTGTGCTGGCGATCAAAAACATCGAAATCACCAGGTAAGGCAGCACCTTTCCAATGACGATCTCTGTCTGGCGTAGTGGCGTGACCATTAGTTGGGACAACGTTCCACTTTCTCGTTCTCGCGTGATAGTGCTGGCAATCAATGTCACCGTGATCAATTGCAAAATGAGGCCGACAATGCCCGGCATCACGTAATCGATGAACGACAGGTTCGGATTGTAGAGCGTTTCGATTTTGACGTCCCAAGGAGTCATCATCGAACTGAATTGGTGCCTAATTTCGACCGGAAGCTGTTTTCCGAGGTCTATCACTTCATCCGGCAGATTCTCGATGAGATCGTCTCTCTGTTTGCTCTGGTAGTCGCCGAGTGTTTCTTGGAGGGCACCCTGAACCGAAGGAGCGGTGTTCGTGTCTGATCCGTCCAGTACAGCACGGACGGGCGTCGGATCACCGTCGCGCAATCCTTTGCCCCAACCGATCGGAATCACGATGGCCGCTTCGACGCCAGCCGGGAAAAGATCGATCTTGCCTTCCGGGTCGCCGTGCCACGGTCTCCAATCAAAAATGTCCTTCCCTTTGAGCAGCGCGAGGAACTCCTGGCTCTGCTGGCTGTGATCTGCGTCGAAGTACATCGCGGGCACATCGCGGATGGTCGAATTCTCAAAGGCGTGCCCGAAAAGAAATGTGAAAAACGGCGGTAACACCACGATCAGCAACATCACGCGCCGGTCGCGCCAGACATGAACAAACTCTTTATAGGCGATCGCCAGGATGGCGTTCAAAGAGATCATACTGTGAGCGCCAGATGCGCCGATTCTTCCTGGTTCGTGTCCGGCCGGTAATAGCCTCGGGAGTAAGCGAGGAAAACATCCTCCATGTCAGGTTCGACCCAGTTGAACCCCAAAAATCTAAGATCAGGAAATGGCCAATGGATCTGCCACGCATGAAGCAGTGCATCCGGGTCTTCGACCTGGAGACGTACATTCCCGCTCCGGAGATCAGCTCCATAGACCCCGGCCAATTTGCGGAACTCGAACATCGCGACCATTGCCGGTTCGACCTGCACCTCCAGGAGATGCCCTTTGAGATTTTCTTTCAGATCGCGCGGGGACCCCTTCGCGATCAGGCGACCTCCGTCGACAAATCCGACATCCGTGCAACGTTCCGCTTCGTCCATGTAGTGTGTCGTAACGAAGATCGTTGTTCCACTCTGGCTCAATTCGTAAATCAAATCCCAGATCGCCTGGCGATGTGTTGGATCCAGGCCCGCAGTCGGTTCATCCAGAAAAAGCAGGGTCGGTTCGTGAATTAGCGCGCAAGCGATCGCAAGAAGCTGCTTGTAACCGCCAGACAAGCTTCCGGCTCTTTCTGGTTCGCGCGTTTCCAGGTCCATGTCGCAGAGAACCTTGTGCGTCCGATCTCGTATTTTGCCGGCTGGAACCCGGTACGCACCGGCAAAAAAGCGAAGGTTTTCGCCCACTGTGAGGTCCGAGTACAGGCTGAACTTCTGCGGCACATAGCCGAAACGCGACCGGATTCTAAATCGATCTTTCCAGATGTTCAGACCCCCGATTGTACCGATGCCGGCGCTCGGCTTGGTCAACCCGCAGAGCATGCGAATTGTCGTTGTTTTCCCTGCGCCGTTCGCTCCCAGAAAACCAAAGATTTGACCGACCGGAATCGACATTGAGATCCTGTTTACGGCTTTTTTCTTGCCAAACCTCTTTGAGAGGTTCTTCAGGACGATGAGGGATTCAGGCATGAAAATGGAAAAAGGATCTCCTTCTCCTTGGATCCTCCGAAGATGGATACCTCAGAATTCCTGCTGAGGTCAAAACTTTGCTGAGAGTCCGATCCGAAGATATGGGACCAGATCCTCAGACTTAACTTTGTATCCATCCGCTCTCGGATACTCGAATCGCCGGTAGGGAGTGCACCCTCCTTCAACATCGAGGTTGACGCTCTTGGAGAGTTTCCAGGTCAAACCGGCGCCCGCCCGAATTTCAAAGTACTCCAAAATCGCGTCATTGAGCTTCGGAATGCCCCTTGCCTGCCCAAACTGGTCGTTCACCCGGAACGTCGCCTCACGCAAATCGGCGCCCGCGAACAGCGTGACGCTGTCCGACAGGAGATACTGAAGTTGCGGTCGTGGCGCGATTCCCTCGATCAACCATTTGTCAGAGACTTTCCAGTGAATCCCGACGATTGGAAATACGGGAAGATCGCTGTTCACATCGACGTAGACTCCGCCGATAAAAAGAAGATCCGAACTGACAAAGTACGTTCCGGCTATTTCGAAAGGCACATTAAAATCCTGCCACGACACGTCACGAAACTCGCTGTAAATCCCGGGATGCGCCTCAATCCGGAGAAGCAGCGCCGGCGACACTTGCAGATCCGTGCCGATCGCGAGGTCTAACCCCTGGAGCGACTCCGGCACCGGCGCTCGGGCCGCTGGATCAAAAGAATACCGCTGCCATTCAACTCCAAGTCGTAGCAACACGGTGTCCCGGACCTGTGCAGACAGTACTATGCTGGCCGAACTGTCGATTTCGGTGATGTTTCCAAAATTCGTTGCACCGGCATTGGCGGCACCCCGTCCGAAAAAAGAGGTCTCACCGTCTAACTCATACGAAAGCGCCGACGCGGAAGATCCACTCGACATTTTGAAAGCGCCCTGCGCGTTCAAAGTCGCAGCGCCAAGGCCGGCAAAAAACAGAAACGTCCAGAAAACTTGTGCTGAAAAGATCGATCTCACGCGGATTTTCATGAGCCATCACCTAAAACCGTCGGGCAATTATCTACCACGCGAGTTGTCGCGAAGAAAAGCTTTAACGCCTTTCTGAATCTCTCTCATCATTGCTGCGCCTGAACCGAGTCGTTCGACTCCGCGCAACTCTCCAAGCTCCGCGGCCGATGTCATATCGACTCTCCAGACGAGCGTTGCCTCCTGGTTATCCACCTGCACAGGCCAGAGCTGATAGAACGTGACCACCGCGTAGACCGCTCCACTCGCGTAATACTGGAGATCTGCCGACTGCCAGCCGTCACCCGCCGGTTTCCCGTAGGAAGCCGTCAAACTGACTGCCGCCACCCCATCGGCATCGAACATCTGCCAGGATTGCGACGACGGAGAGGAACCACGCCCGCCGCCAATCGCAGTCGAAGAAATCAGGGAGCCAAAAAAAGATCGTACGTCGCCGCTTTCCCGGATCAATCGAGAAACTTCCTCATCCACTCGGACGGGAGATCCTGCAGTTTCGTACGGCGCTTCAGCGCCTAGACCGCCAGATGCAAAACTTTGAGCCCGGTCCGCAAGCACCTTACTCCAGAAGGCCACTACACTGGCGGGAATTGCGCCGTCGCTCGCCCCCCCCGCTGCAAACGTTTTTACCTCGGCATTGCTGAGCTGGAGTTTGGAGGCGTCCTGCGGCAATTTCAGAGTCGCATCGACGAACGCTTTTACGGAGGAATTTGAGCGAGCCGACGCGAGACCCTGAAAATCAGCGGGGCCCCCTTTTCCCGAAAACTCCCCTTGGGCATAGACCTTTAACTCCGGGTGGCGAAGCGGACTCCATTGTTGTTGAAGGCTGACCGTGGTTTTCACAGGTGCCCGAACGACGTAGGCGCTTTGAACCGATAGACCGCGCGCGAAACTCATTGCCGTCCCCTTGGACGCCAACACATCGCCACTCGCCATTTTGTTGAGATCCGCGTCTTTAAATACAGATACGGACCGAAGATCACTGATCGGGTCAGCCTGGACAGATTCGCAAGGTGTTAACAAACCGATTGCGGCCGCAATAACCGTCCAAAACAATCTGAGGTTGGCGCCACGTCGCCCAACGGGGAGATTTACGGTTCTCAAAGTGCCGAATGGTAGCCTTGTCCGTTCTGAGCGTCAAGGCAGGCGTTTGGCGTTCAGCGGCCTTGAGGAAGTAAAGCGAGACCTTCGGCAACGAACGCCGAACATTTTTTAGCTGGCGCGCCACTTTGTCTTCCCTATGTTCACTCCCTCCCTATGGATGCAGATTTACAAGCGATGGTCGATGCCGGCAAACTCAACGTCAAGGCTGCGGCCGCGCTAGACCAGCTGAAACCGCAAACGTTTTGCCTCCACAAAAGCTGGGGATTCGGTCAGATCGGCAGTTGGAACCTCCTTCTCAATCAGATTGTGGTCGATTTCGACACCAAGAAAAATCATTCGATGCAGTTGCAATACGCAGCTGAAACCCTGCAACCGTTGCCCAGCACGCACATTTTTGTGCGGAAGGTGAATGAGCCGGCCGTTCTGCGCGATCTCGCAACCAACAAAGTCCCTCAGTTGATTGAACTTGTGTTGGAGAGTTTCGGAGGCAAAGCGACCCAGGACCAATTACAACGGGCCCTCGCGCCGGAAATTGTCTCCGAGGGCAATTTCAAGAAGTGGTGGGAAAGCGCCAAGAGGGCAATACGAAAAGATGGGCGGTTCTCTTTGCCCACCAAAAAGACCGAACCAATCACGATCCGCGATGAATCGACGTCGTTCGAGGATGAGGTAATCAATTTGTTCCAGAAAGCGCGGAAGTTGAAGGATCAACTCAATTATCTTGATCAGATCTTGAAGAATCTCGAAACGTTTGCCGGCAAAGAGAACGAACTCCAAACGGTTGTCTCTCAGGTCGAAGAGATCGCGACCCGAAACATGCGCCTGAACGCGTCTCAGGCGATCGAGCTTTTGATTTCGCGCGATGAACTTTGCGGGAAAGTGCCGGACCTGAAGAAAGGGGGCATCTCGCTTCCGGATCTGTTGAGAGAGCATCAGCACAAGCTGGGCGAAATTATTTCCCAGGTTCCAGCGAACAAACAACGCCGCGTGCTAACGGAGTTCCCGCTCACTTTTCCCGACGATTGGTCTACCCGTCTGCTTTCCATTCTTCAGTCGGCAGGGTATCGCGTGGTGGGCGAGATCGCGAGAATCCTTGTTGAGCAAGGACAAACCGAAGAGCTCCGACAGGCATTGAACCGCGCAATCAAGGAGCACTCCATCTCCTCAGAGGCGCTCTTCTGGCTCTGTAAAGAGCGTGGCGCCGGCTCTTTTGCGGCGCTCCTCGACTTCGAGTTGATGACCTCCGTCATCAGCGCGCTCGAACGCGATCAGTTTAGCGAAAATCGGCGTGGCTCAAAGCTGCACGACCTGTTGCTCGATGATCGGGATCTTGTCTCCGATCTTTTGACCGATGCGCCTGCCCCGCAGGCGCGTGACTTGATGCGCCGGATGCTGGTGACGCCAGCTTTCGAAGAACTCAACAAACGCTCTCTCATGGCCCGGATGATCCGAACGCATCCGGAATTGCAGTCGATGCTGACCGGCGACTCCGAGGAGAAAGAGGGATCGCTCATCGTCTCCTGGTCGAGTCTGGAAAAGCGCAAGGAAGAATACGACGAGTTGGTTTCGAAAAAAATTCCGGAAAATACCAGAGAGATTGGTATCGCCCGCTCGTATGGGGATCTCCGCGAAAACTTTGAGTATAAGGCCGCCAAAGAAATGCAAACCGTCTTGATGCGACGGAAAGCAGAACTTGAACAAATGCTTGCGAGAGCGCGAGGATCGAACTTCGAAAACGCGGATCTCACTCAGGTCTCGATCGGAACAAAGGTCAACCTGCGCGACACCAGTTCGGGTGAAATTTTCGAGTACATCATTCTTGGCGCCTGGGACAGCGAACCGGATCAACATATCGTCTCGTATCAAACCGTCATTGGCCAAGCGTTACTAGGAAAGAAACCCGGTCAGACCGTGGAACTGCCCTCCGAAACCAGCAGCCGCCAAGTCGAGATTGTCGAGATCGAAGCGCACAAAGTCGCTGAAGCACTGGCCTGAGCACGAAAATCTCACAAGCCAAGCGCTTGTGAGATTTTCGCGTTATCGAAGCCTGCAGCGTCGACGAAGCTCTCGTATGTGTTTAGCGGCCGCCCTACCGCCCGAAGGGCCAAGATAACTCAGCCCAGGGTTTACCCCATAGGCGTTAAGATAACGTGCAGGTTGACGCAAGATGCCCCGGCGCAGGTAGGGCGAAGCTCCGCCTGAGCCGGGGCATCTACTCGCCAGATCGGGGGCGGTGTGTTTGTGGGTTCATGCGATTTGGCGAGGCCGCCCGGCAAGCCCCGGCTCAGGGTAGAGTCGAGATCTGGCGCGGTGGAGGTAGGTTCAGCCCTAACTGTTTCCGACCCTTTCGGTTGTCGGTGTCTGAATATCTGACCATGTCTCCGT
>Ga0302324_100011415_pt1 | contig 18221 bp, 23 predicted proteins | sample Palsa_T0_1_FD_201949 | JGI IMG/M metagenome (GOLD analysis project Ga0302324, IMG submission 201949) | Peat permafrost microbial communities from Stordalen Mire near Abisko, Sweden - Palsa_T0_1 | ecosystem: Environmental > Terrestrial > Soil > Palsa > Peat permafrost | place: Sweden: Abisko... | reverse complement strand
AAAACGGTAGACTCGCGCCTTCTCGCGCATCCGTGCCGGCTTAGCTCAGCTGGTAGAGCACATCATTCGTAATGATGGGGTCGCAGGTTCGACTCCTGCAGCCGGCACCAAAAGAGCCGTTTTTAACGGACGTAAAAATCATAAAACCACTGTAGTTTAAGTCTCTCCACGCCTAACGTAGCGTAAATATCGTGAATAGAAGCCTTTGCGAGCCGACTAGGAGATGAAATACTCATAATTCTCGGCATTATGGCGCCGAGAACGAGCTTTAACGGACGCGTACAGGCATACTTTCGTCAGGGGTACCCGGCCGGGGTATCCCGCCGCAACCGGGGTACCGCGCTATGCTGACCGAAATCGCCGTCCGGGCCGCGAGGCCGAAGGAGAAGCCCTACAAGGTCATGGACAAGAGGGGGCTGCACCTCCTCGTTAAGCCCAACGGAGCGCGTCTGTGGCGCTTCCGGTACTGGCACAACAAAGTCGAGAAGGCGCTCGCGCTCGGTGTGTTCCCCGATGTGGGACTGAAGCGTGCGCGCGAAAAGCGCGACGACGCACGGAAGCTGCTGGCCGATGGAATCGATCCGAGCGCGGAGCGTAAGGCCGCGAAGGCAGCTGTGGGCGGGGCCTTTCGGCTGCTGGCCGAGGAATGGTTCGCGAAGCAGACGCACCTCGCGCCCTCCACGCGTAAAAAGAACGGGGGAGAGCTGCGCGCCCTTTACAAGGCTTTCGGCAGCCGCCCACTCCCCAGCGTCACCGCCCCGGAGCTACTGGCCGTAGTGCGAGGAATCGAAGCGCGCGGCACCCGCGAAACCGCCCATCGGGTCTGTTCCATTTTTAGCCGGATCGCGCGATACGCGATTGCGACCGGGCGGGCCGAGCGCGACGTGTCCGCGGACCTGCGCGGCGCGCTCGCCGCGGTCGTCGTGACGCACCATCCCGCAATCACCGACCCTAAGGCCATCGGCCCCCTGCTGCGTGCGCTCGACGGCTACGAGGGGCAACCCGCGACCACGCACGCCTTGCGGCTAGCGCCATTGGTCTTCCTCCGCCCCGGCGAGTTGCGCGCGGCGAAGTGGTCGGAGTTCGACCTCAATGCCGCCGAGCCCGTGTGGCGAGTGCCGGCGGAGCGGATGAAGATGAAGGAGATGCACATCGTGCCGCTCAGTCGTCAGGCAGTCGCGCTCCTACGCGAGCTGCAGGTGCATACCGGCGGCGGTGAATTGACCTTCCCAGGGCTGGGGTCGGAAGTCCGACCCATCTCAGAAAACACGATCAACGCCGCGCTCCGCCGTCTCGGCTATTCGAAGAAAGAAATGACTGGCCATGGATTTCGCACGACCGCAAGCACTTTGTTAAATGAGCAAGGATGGCACCCCGATCTGATTGAACTGCAGCTCGCCCACGCGGAACGCAACAAGGTGCGCGCCGCATATAACAAGGCGCAGCGCCTCGGCGAACGCCGCAAGATGATGCAAGCGTGGGCGGACTACCTCGACGGCCTGCGGGCGGGCGACAAAAAAGTCGTGGGCAAGAAGCGCGCGAAACGCGCTTAAAACGAAAAGCGCGTGCAAACGAATGTTTTTACACGGTTTATAGTTGTCAATTAAAGTCACTTCGTCAGGCATACTTTAAATCGACGTTAGCGGGCTCGAACCCGCCTAAACGGTGTACGAAAAGCCCAGGGCGCCGGCTCACATAACGGCACGGCGCCAAAGCGACGGGGCACCCTTATAAAGCAAGGTCGCGATAGGCAGCGCATTTGTTGCGCTCCCGGTCGCGGCCTTTTTTATTGGGCGGCGGCGGGGGCGCGTCTATAAAAGGAGACCGCCGATGGCCAATAAGACTCCGCCGCCCCGCCCTGCACTGGCGCCGATGCCCGTCCGCATCCTGCGCGATCCAGAGGTGTACCACGTCACAGGACTGAAGCTCTCCCGCCGTGGCGTTCTTGAACGCGAAGGCAACTTCCCCCGTCGCGTAAAAATTGGCAAGCGCGCTTCCGGCTGGATCGAAGCCGAGGTGTTGCAGTGGGTTTGGAAACGCATCGAGGCATCCCGCGACGGTACCGTGGAGGTGGAAGCACTGCCGGGCCTGAAGCAGAACAGCGCATCGAAGAAGCCCGCAGCGCGTGCGTGAAAAGACGCACAGCAAGCACACACAGTCCGAATGACGTACATCGTCAACCCCATAAAGGCAATCAATAACTTGCACCCGTCAACACAAGCGAGGTTAAGGACCTCGCACGCAAGGAGCCTTTATGGTCAAGATTCCCGGGTCGCTGCTCAAGGCGGCCGCTTCAGCAATCACCGCCGCCAACAAAAAATTCCCGGGCCTCTGGCGCGCGGGGTTCGCACCTAGTGGTGAGGCTCCAGAGCCGCTGAACCGCGAAGGCGTCGCGGTCGCTTTAGCGTTTATTAAATTTGGCCCCTGCGGGAACGCCAAAGTCCCCTGGGGCGCCGCCGCCGGGCGGCTCGCCTATTTTGCGCGGCGCTGGTCGCAGGCGCTCGAATTCGACTACCACAGCGGCGTTCAGGTCGGCGATTTTCTCTGTGCCGCGTTCCACTGCGGCATCAAATGCGAACGCCCACTGCGCAATGAATCCGGCATCGCTTTGCGGCTGCTGGACTGTGACCGTGACCTCGTCGATGCGGCGTTTGTGAAGCTCTTGGCGGCCTGCTCCGCCAAAGGCGGTGCGACATGAGCGCCGTGTTGAACACCGATGCCACGAACCCGGGTGCCGCCGGCACAAGCACGTTTGGCCAGGTGCCCGGTTGCATAAGCAATGAACAATTCCTAGCGGCGGTGTTCAGCGACATCGATCCCGGAACTCATGCGCTGTGTGTTGGGTTTCCGGGCGATCCAGGTAATTTTAGAGCCGCGGCAGCGCCTTGGGTTCCTGGCGAGCGCCTGCCCCAGCGGATCGCGCGCGATCACAACAACTACGTCGCGGGCTGCACTTTCCACCCCAATGCGCAAGGCGAGCGATGGGAACGGACGACCGCGCTGCACGCGGCGCAGCGGCTGATCATGATTGACGATATCGGGACGGGGCTGGGCAGCAAGATTCCTTGGAACAAATTGAAGCTGCCGCCGTCGGCATTGATCGAGAGTTCGCGCGACAACCACCAAGCCGACTATTTCATCACGCAGGACGCCGACGCACACGACCGCGCGCTGTGCGCGAGATTGATTGGGCAGTTGATAACGCATGGCCTGATTGGGAAAGACACCGGCATGGCGGGTGTCAATCGCGTCGCTCGATTGCCTGTCGGCATTAATGGCAAAGCCAAATACGCTCAGGACGGGCACCCGTGGCGGGTGCGGTGTATCGAATTTGAACCCGCGCGGCGTTACACGATAAAACAGATCGCCGCCGCCTACGGGCTGGACTTAACTGCCCCGCCCGAATCCGCCCGCGCCGCCATACAACTCACGCCCGCACTCAGAGCGGGTATTGACCGGCGTTTCGCCGCATTGCTCAAAGCGTTCTCACTGCTCGATATGTATAAGCGCGAGACACACGCCGGGTGGCATGAGGTGCGGTGTCCTTGGATAGATGAACACTCCGACCCGGCCGACAGTGGCGCGTATCTCATGGAGCCGGGCGACGCGAATGACTTCGAAGGCTGGTTTAAGTGCTACCACGGCTGCTGTGATGAGCGGCGGCTGGCGGATGTGCACCGCTGGCTACTAGAGTTGCGGGCTGAACGCGCCAGCCAGAGGGCCGAGCAATGAGCGCTGAACCGGAAGCAACGCTCCCCGAGGTAATTGCTGTGGCTACGGATCCGACCTGGAAAAAGATGCGCACAAAAGTCCGCAAGCTCGTGCGCGAGGAAAAGGAAGACGCCGAAATCATTGATCTCCTCAGAGAGGACCCCGCCACGAAAGATTGCCCTGATCTCGAAGAGGCGGTGCGGAGCTTGATTGACGCGGCTCGGGAGGCGTTGACTAACGAGAAGAACACAGCATTGGAGGAGTTGAACGCAAAGCACGCGGTTGTAATTTGGAGCGGTCGAACGGTCGTGCTGACTGAGGCCGCCGGGGGCGCATTTACGTTGTCGAGCTTTCAGGATTTGAAGAATTGGTACTCTAACCGTTTTGTCGGCAAACGGCTGATGGGAGCATGGTGGCTGCGGCAGCGGCAGCGACGACAATATGAAAGCGTTGTGTTTGCCCCCGAAAAAACCGCCCCCGGAGTCTACAATCTTTGGAAAGGCTTCGGCGTCACACCCGCACCGGGCGATTGCTCGCTTTTCCTAGCCCTCGTGAAAGACATCATTTGTTGCGGCGACGAGACGCTCTATAAATTTGTCATGGCATGGTGCGCCGATCTCTTTCAAAACCCTTGCGACCGACCGGGCACATCCATCGTGCTACGGGGGGCGTCAGGAGTTGGAAAGGGCACCTTCGCACGGATTCTCGGCGACCTCGTCAGTCGTGCCCATTTTCAACATGTCACCAAGTCTGAGCATTTAGTCGGCCGCTTCAACGCACATCTGGCGCATGCGCTAGTCGTGTTCTGCGACGAAAGTTTTTTCGCGGGCGACAAAGCTCATGAAGGTGTGTTGAAGGCTTTCATCACCGAGCCCACGCACTCCATCGAGTTCAAGGGCAAAGATTTAATTCGGGTTGATAATTTCGCGCGGCTGATCATTGCGAGCAATAAAGAGTGGGTCGTGCCTGCGGAGATGGACGACCGGCGCTTTTGCATGCTTGATGTGGCGAATACCCGTGCAAAGGACACGGAGTACTTCGGCGCGCTCGCGACGCAGATGAAAAACGGCGGGCATGAGGCGTTGCTGCATTACCTTTTGAACTACGATCGGTCGGGCGTCAATTTGCGCAAGCCGCCCGAGACCGATGCGAAGCTCGATCAAGTGATCCGATCAATGACGCCGGTTACGCAGTTTTGGTATCGGCGGTTGAATGACGGATGCCAGATTGCTACGCAGGGCGAATGGAAGACGGAAGTATTGACCGGGGACTTATTTGATGAGTATGCGCGTAGCGCGGGGGTTAGCGGTGAATCGCGCCGTGGGCACGAAACGTCGTTCGGCATGAGGCTCGCGAAAATGTGTCCGGGCGTTCACAAGCGACAAGCGACCGACCGCAACGGCAACGCCACTAAGGTCTATGTCTTTCCGGATCTGGAGCAATGCCGGAAAGAGTTCAGTAAGGAGAATGGTGGGCGGGGGTTCGTATGGGACGCGGACCAGGGCGCAGTGCGCACTGAGCGCGACACCCTGCGAGAGGCCGTTCGTAAAGGCGTCGAAGACGGCTTGGGCGGTGTGAAGGAAATGTGATGAAGACGCGCGCCCAGCTACCTTTCGACCTCGGCGACCTCGCGGTTAAAAGTAGTTGTGCATTTTTGCCCGGGGAAACGTGTGTGGCAGCTACCTCAATGACCTTTTCTACCTTTTCGGGGAAAAATCGCCCGACATGTTGTAGAGCGAACGCCGTGAGGCGTTTTATCTCTGTAAGCATTGTTTACTGTTCTCTTATAAAGGTAGAGGAGGTAGATGAGGTAGTTGCGGCGCAGGGAATTAAGCCTCGGCATGGTCATCTACCTTTCAACTACCTTGGACCTCGCTTCGAAAGGTCGATGCCACACCACCGCGCCAATAGAGTACGGAAAAGTACGCTTCACGCACGCGAGCGCCCTCGCGGAAACTGCGTAGTTGACGCGTCGGGCGCGCGCATCCGCACTACAGCCGAGTGCAAGTCTAAGCTTCTGCGGCAGCGTCGCCCGCGCTCCCCGGGCGGCCTAGAAACGTTTCGCTTTCTCCGGAATAAGAAACGAGCGATAATACAAGCTACTGTTTATATTAGTGGAAGTAACTATCATGAAGCGCAAAGCCGTCGCCTACCTTCGGACGAGTTCCGCCTCGAATGTCGGCGAGGACAAGGACAGCCACAAGCGCCAGATGGCCGCGATCAACGCCTACGCTCGCCGGACGAGCTACGACATCGTGCTCCCGCCCTATTACGACGCGGCGGTGAGCGGGGCCGACCCGATAGACGCCCGTCCCGGCTTCCGCGCGGCGCTGGCGTACCTAGCCGGGCATGCCGATGTGCGAGTGATCCTGGTCGAGAGCGCCTCGCGCTTCGCGCGGGATTTGGCGGTCCAGCTCACCGGCCACGCTCTGCTGAAGGCGCGCGGAATCGAGCTGATCCCGGTAGATGCACCGAGTCACTTCACCGACGAAACTCCTACCGCGACGATGGTGCGGCAGATCCTCGGCGCGGTGAGCGAGTTCGAGAAGGCGAGCATCGTGCTGAAGCTGCGGGTCGCCCGCGACCGCAAGCGCGCAGCGAATGGAAAGTGCGAAGGCCGCAAGTCTCACGTCGAGCGCCGCCCGGAGACGGTGAATCTGGCCCGCAGCCTACACCGCAAAAACTCCCGCAGCGGCGAGCGCCGCTCGTACCGAGAGATCGCTGCGCTACTCGCTGCCCAGGGCCACGTCAGCAGCGCGGGCAAGGAGTTCGTTCCGTCCGCCGTCAGGTCCATGCTCGCGCGCTGAAGGCGCGTTCGGCGACCTACGCCCGGCCTAGGCCCACAGTTTCGGCCGTTCGCCGCGCCTGCACCACGTCCGGTAGCCCTGCAAGGTGTCGCGTACCGACCCGAGGAGCGCTGAATGAAGACTAAGGAAGAACTGCAAGCCCAGCTCCGCGCGATCAACGCCGGGAACGCTGAGCATTGGGCGAAGAATCCGACCGCGCACGTAACGGCCGCCGTAGTGCCCCTTGTTGAGGCGCACAAGCGCGCCCTGACCGCGGCCGACGAAGCGCACGCGCAAGCAGCTCAGCGCGCCCGCGCGAAAGGCAGTGCGGCGAGCGCCGCCGCGCGCACGACTAAGAACATTGAGCGCGACCGCCGCATTAAGGCCGCCGTCGCCGTGGGCATAAAGCCGAAGAACATTGCGGCGGATGAAAAGCTGAGCCCGTCACAAGTGCGCAAGATCCTGCAGAAACCGCTTCCCTAATTATTTCGCGCGTCAGCTTAGCTCGCGCGCGTTTTGGTGTTTCCCGCGGTGCTGCTTCGGCCGCACCCTTCCGATAGGCAATTCGCTTTCGGAAGGTACTTCAATGACTGAACAGAAACTCGGCACCGGCACGTTCATTCGGCGCACCGGCATTACCACCGCGACGATGAGAGTGCTGGAAGCGGGCGGAGTGATCGCGCCCTCGCGCTCGGATTCCGGTTGGCGCCAATTTTCTGAATCCGATGTCGCGGCGGCGTTGAAATGGCGGCTTGAGCGGAAGTACGGCCGCGACGTACCGGCCGCGGACCGGGCAACCGCCTGAGCCGCGCGTTATGCCCCCGCGCAAACCCCCTCGCTCCCCGGGAAGGCGTCCCGGCGTGCCGAATAAAATCACCGCCAGTGCGCGCGAGCTTTTCGCGGCCTTCCTGGATCATAACGCGGCGTTCGCCCAAACGTGGATTGATCGAGTCGCTAAGAAAAATCCAAAGGCCGCGTTGGAGCTGCTGGTGAAAGTGGCTGAATTTTGCTTGCCCAAACTTCAACGGACGGAACTGACCGGCGCTAACGGCTCCCCGCTCGCCCGGCACGACGCGCCGATCACTGACGCAGCCGAAGCCGCGCGAGTTTATCAGCAACTGATGTCCGGCACGGAAATTGACATCGGCTCGCTGCGCTTTGAATCCCCTGCGGCGATCGCCGCGCCCACAAAGCCGGAGGCGACTATTGAACCGCAGCCGATGAGCGATCCGCCCGCAAAGGCCGCTGTAGATCCGCCGCGCGACGCCCCGCCCGACGAGCCAAACAACGTCGTCAGCCTTTTCGAGAAGTTGGCGGGGAAGTAAAGCACATGCTCTTCAACTTCAAAAACCCCGACTATCTCCCCGTGATCGCCGCGCGCACCGAGCGGCTCCTGCGCTTACGTGCCAATCCCGCAGTATTGCCCGCGCTGAAGCTGCACTACCGCGATCACCCGGCCGATTTCATCTCGGACTTCGGTTGGACCTTCGATCCACGCAATGTTGAGCGGGGGCTACCGACCGATATTCCCTTCATCCTCTTCCCGCGGCAGGTCGAGTGGATCGAATGGGTTATTGAGCGTTGGCGCAATCGAGAACCCGGGCTCACAGAAAAGAGCCGCGAATCCGGCATGTCCTGGCTCACGGTTTGTCTCGCCGCGACTCTTTGCCTCTTCCATCGCGGCATGGTCGTGGGCTTCGGATCTCGGAAAGAGATCTATGTCGACGAAATCGGCTCGCCGAAGTCGCTATTCGAAAAGGCGCGATTCTTTTTGTCGCGCCTCCCCGCGGAATTCCTCGACGGTTGGACTCGCGAGCGGCACGCGCCGCATATGAGGATTCTGTTTCCAGGATCAGGGTCGGCGATGACCGGCGAGAGTGGTGACGGGATTGGGCGCGGCGATCGCACTGGTATTTATTTTGTTGACGAAGCAGCGTTTCTAGAGCGGCCGCAGTTAATCGACGCCTCTCTCTCCATGACGACAAATTGCCGCCAAGACGTCAGCACGCCGAACGGGATGGGGAATCCCTTCGCGCAAAAACGCTTTTCCGGAAACATCCCCATCTTTTCCTTCGGCTGGCGCGATGATTTGCGCAAAGGGCCGGAGTGGTACGCGAAGCAGGTTCACACTCTCTCGCCCGTCGTCGTCGCACAAGAAGTGGATTGCGATTATTCGGCCTCAATTGAAGGGGTTTTAATTCCTTCTGCCTGGGTACAGGCCGCCATCGGTGCGCATTTAAAGTTGGGCATCACCCCGACCGGAAACAAATATGCCGGCCTCGATGTGGCGGACGAGGGCATTGACCGCAATGCTTTCGCCGGCCGGCATGGCGTGCTGCTTGAACATTTGCAGTCATGGTCCGGGAAGGGCTCGGATATTTACCGCACCGTCATTCGCGCCTTCAACCTTTGCGACGAGTGGGGATATCTAAGTTTTGATTACGACGCGGATGGACTTGGTGCTGGCGTTCGAGGGGATGCCAATCAGATCAGCGAGCAACGGGAACGAGCCGGGAAGCGTCCAATCCTAGATGCTCCATTCCGTGGCAGCGCCGCGGTGTTTGACCCCGAAGGGGAGATGGTCAAGAAGCGCAAGAACAAAGACTACTTTTTGAACGCAAAATCAATGTCGTTCTGGGCGCTTCGATTGAGATTCCAGGCCACGCATCGCGCGGTTGTGGATCGAATGCCGTACGAGCCGGATGAGATCATCTCCATCAATCCGCAGCTCGAGGAGTTGACGGCGCTCACGGTCGAACTTTCCCAGCCCACCTACAGCGTCAATGGCGTCGGAAAACTCTGCGTGGACAAAGCTCCCGCCGGCACTCGATCACCAAACCTAGCTGACGCCGTGATGATCGCCTTCCAGCCCGGCCGCCGTGCGCTGGAAATTTGGGCGAGGTGCGCGGGATGAGAAAGCGGCACGCCGGATGGGCACGCAGGCGCGCACGAAAGATGCGGCGGCTCGCGATGCGCGAGGCCGAGAGCAATCGATTCAAGTCGCGATAATTGAGAGGACGATATGACGAACGCACTGACGGATGACTTGTTGACGAAAGTTAAGGCGGCGCGAGCCAATCGCGCGGAAGCCGACGCGCGGCTCCTCCAGGCCGTGCAGGCCCTCGAACGGACAGAGCGCTTCGCGGAATCGCGCCGTAAGGCGGTAGAACGCAATCGAGCATCAATAGAAGCAGCTAGATCCGAGAGGGCACGCGACCTTCAGGCCGCCCTCGCGGCGGACAAGCCGACTCTCGGATTGGAGATCGGAGTTGATCCGAGCCGAATGGCGGCGCACGAGCGCGAACAGAGTGCACTCGTCAGCGCCGAGGACGCCGTCAGCCTAGCCCGGGCCAACCGCGAGCGTCTCGCGGTCGAAGCGAAGACTGCGGAGGCGGCTCTCTTAAACGCGGTCGAGCGGCTCCTCATCGCGGAAGCTGAAGAGATCGCGGCAGAAATCGAGCGCCACGAGGCCACCGCCGTATTGCTTCGTGAACGGCTGATCCCGTTATTGCCGGCGTCCCGCCCGCGCGGCGCGCCACTCTATCCCGCGTCAGCAACGGTCACGAAAGCATTAGAGCCGCCGGGCTTCTTTGAGAGCAGCCGCTACGCGGCAGACTTAGCCAGCACGGCGTACCCGCACCGCGCCCGTATCAATCAGCACGCCGAGGATTGGGCCGCGCGGCGAGCCCGACTGATCGCGGGCGACGGTAGCGACGCGACAAACGCTGTGGAGGCGGCGTGATGGCATTGAAGCGCGATTCGGGGTGGGCTCCTGAGATCGCGGCCGCTGCGCTTCATGGGCGGCGGGACCAGTTCAACCGTGTCCCAAACAACGGGGAAAGGCTGGCGCGCGGGTCCCTTTCCATCCTGCGGCGGTCAGCGTCCCGCTTTTTGCGGGCGCCCATTTTCTTCCGATGCAGTCAATAGTCTTTTAACCAGGAGATAGACACAAATGACCCCTCGAACAGTTCATATGCAAGTCCGTGAACGCATTCCAAATAAGGCCGAAAGCGACTTCCGCCTTTGTATCCGCGACGGCAAGCTCGCTCTCGACCCGCGCTTTTCACGCGTCCCGACGCGGGATGCCATCCTTTCTGCGGAAGATCCCAACGACCAGCCCGCTAAGAACGCCATCTCTGGAATCTGCGACCCCGGGACAATTTGGGATGGTATCGAAGACGCACTCATTTCCCTGCCAAGAAACGTGCGCGATGAGGTGGGCAAACTTTTTATGAGCTACGCATTAGGTCAGGGGTGGCGGGTGGATGCCAGCGGCACGGCCATCACGACCGGCGACAGCGGGCGGCGCTTGACCAATTTTGAACAACGCGCCGCGAGCGCGGCAGATACGATAGTGGAAATCAACCGGCGCAACCGCGAACACTGGGAAAGCGGAGCGGCGCGTACAGCCGACAGCCGCGCCGCCTCAACCGGCGCGCAAGTCGACGACCGGCGACATGTAGCCGCGGACGGCGCAGCGCTCGCCGGCGCCACGCGCGACCTCGTCGAGAGCATCAACAAGGGCAACGCCGAGTTCTGGGCGGCGAACGCGGAGGCATCGCGCGCTGGCCGGTAAGTCCCGAACAGTTTTTTGCGAGGACGGGCGCGGACACGAACGCGCCGCGAGTGCAGCAGTTCGACACTCGCTTCATGCAAAATCGACTGCAGCCGCTGCCTACCAGGATCTCCGGGGTGAAGCGGCCGTAAGGTCACGAGACGGCCATCGGCGAGTACACGGCACGTGGGTGTATTCGCGTCGCTCCTCGACCCGCACTAACGCGGAGCACGGGGCGTATCCCAACCCTCAAATGCGGCAGATCCAACGCGTCACCTATTGGTCAGCTCTCGCCATCAGGCGTGGCGGACCGATGTTTGGCGCCGCGCGGTTGTTGAATGGCCCTCATCAATTCGGCCAAGTCCGTTGGAATCATGTCGAGTGTCGCGAAACTTGTTACGAGTTCGTCGTAGCTGTCTTTTAGCAATCGTGGAAATGCCCTCTTAAATGCTGCCATTAACACGTCCTTGTTAGAGTGCAAAAACCAGGCCGGATAGTGCAGGCATTTTCCAGTAATGAACGACACCTCGATCCGGTTCTCATCTGGTGTAGGGACTGAGAGAAACGCCCGGACCATGCTCAGTACTTTGTCCGCAATACTTTGAAGCTCATTGTCATTCATTCGGGTTACTACAGCCCGCTGGCCGCGCGGGACATTAATTCCGTCCACAGCCGGATGCCGATCTTCGTTATGCAACAAGCACCAAATGCTAATGGGGTCGAACAGATAGTTCTCTAAGGCCCGGCGTGCGATTACATGAATTCCATCTCGGCGCGCGTTGCTATCGTCAAGATCAATCAACCCATGAAAGTGCGATAGGCCCGCCGCTCGAAGTTGCGGAATGATCGCCGTAATCGTGTCGATACCTTTGCCGTGCATGAAGACGAGTGGGGGCGTCCGTGCTAGGGGAATCCACCGAGGGTTTATGGGTCGGCTGAGCACTTCAGTTTCAGTAAGGCGCTCCCACACCATCTCGTAAAATGGGCTGTCATGGATACCTTCACAAAACACGACGCGCATGCCCTCGTGTACAACGACAAAGCCGTCAGTCAGGTCCGCGATCATCGCTTCTCTGCTTATCGCGGGCTGGATTCGCGGCTGGACCCGTCGCATCTCAAAAAGGCTACTCTCGGGAACGAGGGCCACCGTTGATGGCGAATGAGTGGTCATGATTACCTGCACGCCATGTTCTTCGACAAATATCCTTTGAATCACATCGAGGAAGCGGCGCGTCATTGACGGGTGCAGATGGGCGTCGGGCTCATCGAGAAGTAGCAACTTATAGTGACGCCCTACTTCTGTCACACCGAAGCGCCAAAGAGCGGTGGACATGATTACGCGCTCGCCCGAGGACAACATATTTAAAGGGATGATGCGGCCTTCATCGGTATCCACTAGTCGCAGCTCATAAGAGTTAAGCTCAAAAAGCGAATGCCGACCCACCAGTTGGGGCGAAATAACTTTGAATGGAAGAGACGCTGCAGTGAAGATTGCATTCAGTACGTCCCACGGAGCTTCGCCATAGAGCGTGCGCACTTCCGATGCAGATTTTCCGTTCTTCAGTGCGTGATCCTCAAATATGCGATACGCAAGAAACAAAAATGCAAGGTTTGTCGAAAACGCGGGCAGCGATTGCCCCCAAAGCAGATAGGGGGTAACGAACTCTTCGAGTTGTAAATCGGTAAGGGTTTTGACGAGATCAACGGCCACGCCCGCACGTCTTGCAACCTCGGTGGCGATCCATGGTGGATCGGTTGAGCGCCAGGGTCCGCGAACTGACAGAATTCTCTGCCTAATTTGGTCTGGAGAAGCCGAACCGCCTCCAAGCACAGTCCATGTACTATATGAGTGAAAGACCTCGCCTTTTTTAAAGGTCGCGCCGTCAATCGTCGCGCTCGCGACAGATTGTTTTCCGTGACGCGGCCCCCTTAACGCGGCAGCAGCTTCATTTTGCGGGTTCTCAGGCAGCGCGTCATATGTTGCCGCAAGCACCTCTAGCAGCTGCGTCTTACCGACTCCGTTCCGTCCGGTTAGTACTGCGAAGGGCGGTACGCCCTCCCACGTTATATCCTTAACTGAGCCGTACTGACCGACGAAAGTGATATTCAACCTTTGGTCCCTCCGGGTCTAGACGATGGACAATGCATAGGCGCCCCTGGCCAATGATGCATCTATCCGAAAACGGACGTATACACTCCAGGACCAAGAATTCCACGCTCAAGATCCTTTAGGCGTTCGGCTGCCGTGATTAGAAGATCGACTACATCTGCCGCAGCCATAAAATCAAAAAGAACGGGCTGGCCGCCCAAGGTCGGAACAATATGAAATACCTCTTCTCGTCTTCGCAAGGGCCGGTTGTACGCTGGATAGCGCTTTAAGCGGCTTTTGCCGGCCTTGGTTAGATTGAACGCATTCCCGTGAGCAACGCCATTCCGTAGATGGTAGATAAGCTCCAGTTCTGGCCCATGGTCAAAATATTGATATTTTTCTAGGACATCGCCGGCAGTAACGAGAGCCCCAACGTACCATGATCGCTGGATTTGCGGCGCGATGAATGCGTGATCCTTACTCAGTTTCAGGTGATGAGATACGTCATACCGGTGCTTAGATCCATCTTTTCTGTCTAGCGTCGCAACGAGCACACGATCACCGAGCGCGCTGTCTGGCACGATTGTCGCACTGCGCGGGTCTCTCGCCAATTGAATGACAGTTTCATAGGCGTAGCAGCCTTGGGCTAGGTCGAAGATCATTTTTCCAGTTTCGAAAGCACCTGGGAACTTGCTTTGGAACGCGCTCACTTTATCTTGCTTTTCCACGCGCAGATGAATTGCATCTCGGTGTTCAATACAGTCTCCGGAACAACCGGTTCCCATCTTGTCGGATAGGCAGCTGGTGGGTCGCTGCCATTTGTACCGTCTTCGTAGTACACGGTGAGCGCCTCGCTGCGAGCTGTTTCTTCGGCGCAATTGAATGCTTTGCGTTGCAAGCCCTCATGCCACCACTTATTCGCGTCGGGACCGGTTGATTCTTTTGTCTTATGCGGCACATAGATGGTCTTAAACCACGCTCGCCGCATAGGGCCGGCAACCCGAACGCTGGAAACATCAACAAAGGTTTCGTCACCGGCGACAGACTTGCCGAGCGAAAACCACTCCGCCGCTTGCGCCGTGCCGCACGAGAGCAGCAGCGCGAGCACGGTTGGAGATGTCTTCCCGGTCATTTGGCTTCCACTCGCGAGCTACTCGTTCCCGCTACACGGGAACGCCTCCTTGAACGCCAGCATCGTCAGCACGTCGGGCGACATGTCGAGGGACTGCGGATGATCTCTCAAAAACTTTACTAATACCCTTGCCAACTGGCCGCCGCTGACGTCTCTCTTGGTTGTGCAAAATACGAGTTTGGCATTGGATCTCGGGTTTTGATTTTGGTTTTGAAAGATGGCGTCATTGTGTCCAGTCAAATAACCGTTGACGTAGCCGAGGCAAAAATTTACCGCCTCTCTGTCGACCGTCCGATCTCCATCCAGGAATCGTACTACAGCGGTGCATTGCGCCAATAGAAAGTTGGCATCAAGCTTTGCGGCGCCACTATCGTCGGCGCGACCGCACGGTGAAAACATCACCGCGCACGCCGCAACAATGAGTAAGGATCGCCACTTCATAAAACACACCCGTTAATTTCGACGTGGATATGCGCTTCCACTTCCTCCATACAGTACTCCGGCCGCGCCAGTACTGCATGGACGCCCGCCGATCTCGTCCCTACTCTGCGTCGCCATGCCCGAAGGGAGACACGTTGCGCGCGTTACTTGCCGCCGTTGCGGCTATGCAGCAGAAATGTCCCCGGAGAAGTTCCGCGGCCTATACGGCGCCGCGCTCTTTAAGCGGCTCCGGTGCAGCCGATGCGGGGCCCATGATGCGGACGTGTCGGTGCGGTGGGAGTGTCCGCCTGCTGGGGTCGTGTGATAGACGGTATCGCATTTGTCCCTCATTATTGCTGCCATCATGAACGCAGTCCCTCCCATTTCGGCGAGCCAAATCGAGCAGCTCTGCGACGCCTGCTATACCGCGAGCACGCCCGCAGGTGGTGGCGCCGCGGTCGGACCGCAATCTGCGGGATTCAGACTGCTTGCCAATGGCGTCGTATTTCCTGAGCTAGATTTTGAATGTCTATGTGCGGCGGTAACGGGCACTACAAGGGTTTTGCTTCTCCCTGGTTTAAATACGATTATCGATGACGATCATTTTTCTCTTTGGGCATGGTGCGCGGAGTTACTACTCCCTCCGCGTGCCCAGCTTTTCGCCGCCAATCAGCGAGAGATCCGGAATCTTTTTGGGTTAACCGTGCATACCGCACTCGCAAGTTACCGATCGCCCTCCACGATCCAACATCATCATGCGATGTGCTTTGCACAATCTGCACATCTCGCGCTTGCGTATCTCAGTTTCCCGTTACTTGAGGCAATGACTAAGAGAGCTTGCTCATCATTCGTGGGATTCGACGGACGTATTCTGTCGCCATTTTCAGTTCCCCGGCGCGACGGAAGTCAGAGAAGTTATGCACCGGGACCCAACAAATGCAGCAGTTTGCGAGACCTACTATATTTACACCGTTCAGTTGTAGCTTCGCCTCAGCTTCTGGCCTTGATTGATAAACTCAGAAGCTACCTGACGGCTCTCGACAATACACAGGATCCATTCGATTTAATATACAGCTGGCGCAACGACTCTCTGCACGGCTCTACCAATTACCAAACGATTGGTGGCACGTTGCTAAGTTGGTCACTCCTCATATGCCTCGCCGAGATCGAGCACGACTTTGAGCAGCGCAGACAGCGTGCCTTGTCGGGATCTCAGCGCGAAGCGCAGAGCGCGGCGCGGGTTGGTTTTAGAGGCCCTTGGTCGTTTTATCCCCCCGCTTGAACAATGCGACCGGCTGCCGGCCGCCGCCTCTAAGAGTGGGGCCGCCTGTTCGCGCTTTCGGAAAGCGTGGCCGCAAATGGACGCTCTTCATAATGTTTTGGGCTGGTTTGCACCCGCATTTTAACTCGCCGCGTTGTGCGCCAGTCCTCCAAGCACGAGCGCGAAGCCGTATCCCAGCAGCTGACCGAGGAAGAGACCGACGAGCTTTCCTATCAGCTCTGGCGTGTCCATACCTGTAGTGTCAGGAGTCTGTGGTGGCGGAAGGAACAGGCCGGCGAACAGACTCAAGCCGAAGGCCGTCGACATACTGATCTCGGGCACGTGAAAAGCCGGCGCCACGAACCAGCCCCAAAGCTGCGCGATAACGTACGCACGAACCACTGCTCCCACGAGCAAGGCGATCAGCGTGGCGGCGATACCTATGGTCCACTTCATGCGCGAGCGCAGTGTACGCCAAGCAGTCGGGCGATGAGAGGCTGCACCATTGCCCCGCGGGTACCGGCCAAATCCTGTCGCCTCTACTGCATCGCCACCGCGTGCGCCTCCATGAATTCTTCGATCTCCGCGTCCAGCATCCCCAGCGCGAGCGCCGCGTCCTCCGCCCAACGGTCCGCGACAATCAGCTTCACGATTTGCAGTACGTACATGGCGGAGAAGTAAAAGGCGATATGCGCTTCGGCGTGCGCGCTCCCGCCGATCCCGGGCGCTACCGTCTCGGAGAAGTTCGCCCAACCGTCCGCGATGGCGTGGCTGATAGGGAGATCGAGGTCGGTGTCAATATCGGTGGGCATGTGCTACTCCGATTTGCGGGGTGATTGCTGGAGCGTCACACGACTGATTCTCACGGATCAGCACCGTATCGCCCGCGAAACTTTGAGATATCGCCGAGTTCAGATCGGCATATTCCTCCAATCTCAAGACCACGAACAATGCTGTCTATTTCCTTTCGCTCCCCGGCAAAGAATGCATCACACAGCAAATACGAAGCGCCTCCCCCAATACTTAGAGGAGGCGACACCAAATGAGCGCTCTCTATCTTTTGGATTCTAAGCACGCCGAGCTTATTGAACACGCGGCTCCAGAAGTCGCTCGGCGGCTCCATCGCTTCAGGGGACAAGATTTCGTCTTTCGCGACAACGGTGAATGATTCAATATTGGCAGCGCCCTTCCCCTCATTGCGTATCTCAACCCGCCACCGCCAAAATGGCGCGGCTGGATCCACTCCCTGGCGAATGACGATAAGAGGTCGAACCAGTTGTCGCTGCAACTTCTCGCCCCTGCGATATACGCTTATTGTCGCTGCTGCCGCGAAAAGGGTCGCGAGCGTGGGGCCAAGAGCCGCGAGCAAATCGATCCAATCGTGCTGACAGCAGGTACTCATAGCTAGCAAGCGTCAGTCATAGGCGCGAATTGTCGCTCAGTTGGGACGGCGCGTCAGCCGTTAAGCCTGTCGAATTCAGCCCGATATGGCGCTAGCGCACGCGGTTTTGCTGCCTACCGGGGCACCTTCCCCGGTTTTGCCGGTGTCGTGTGTGAACTTGAGCAGACAATGCTATGTAGGGTATCTACCCAGCTATCGGGGACAATTGCGGAAAACGCTTTGTCAGGCTCATTCATCGGGCCAGCGGTAGTCGTACCATCTGGCCATTCGACAACGGCTTGCGTAATAGCCTCAAGATTCTTGGCGCAGTCGACTGACAGGAGAATTTTCTCGTTCGCTACGAGGCCATTTTTGATGTTCGCTAGACGCGGATCGGTGAATGGCCCCGGCAATTTCACCCAGAAAGTAACTACCGCTTCGGAGCGCGTAACGCTGGCCAGATCGAGGAACACCGGTATGCGGACACCGGCGCGCATTACGCCGGCTCCTGAATCAACCCAGTTAGACGCGCCCGCGGGGGCGGAAAAGATGAGGAGCGCGATGCCGATCGCGGCGAGGGCTGAAGCAGCGACCGTCAATGGCCATCTAAACACGCAGAACCCCCACACGCCTTGCCCCGGCGCGGGCATGCTACCGTGCTCCTTGTTGACGCGCACCGCCGCCCCGTTCGGGACCGGGGTACTAAACCGGGGTATCCTACGCTACTGATCCACGGCACCCGGTAATTTCCGTGGTATTTCCACAGTTTAGGTTCCTGCAGCCGGCACCGTTCCCGCGCTCCGCATCGGCGTAAATTGATGACCGGGACCTCAGTTCGATTCGGTGAACTCAATCGCCGGAGTCGCTCCGCCGGTCGCGGTGCACG
>Ga0302324_100011413_pt1 | contig 18222 bp, 13 predicted proteins | sample Palsa_T0_1_FD_201949 | JGI IMG/M metagenome (GOLD analysis project Ga0302324, IMG submission 201949) | Peat permafrost microbial communities from Stordalen Mire near Abisko, Sweden - Palsa_T0_1 | ecosystem: Environmental > Terrestrial > Soil > Palsa > Peat permafrost | place: Sweden: Abisko... | reverse complement strand
CCGCCGCAGCCCAGGACAAGCACGGCGTCGCACGCATCCTGATCAATTGCGCCGGCGTCGGGCCAGCGAAACGAATTGTCGGCCGCGATGGCCCGATGCCGCTCGAAGACTTCAGCCGCGTTGTCACGATCAACCTGATCGGCACCTTCAACGCGATGCGGCTGGTTGCCGCCGCGATGCAGAATATCGAGCCTATGCAGGACGGCGAGCGCGGCATCATTATCTGCACCGCGTCGGTCGCTGCCTACGAAGGCCAGATCGGCCAGGCCGCTTATGCCGCATCAAAGGGCGGCGTGGTCGGTCTCGTTATGCCGGCGGCGCGCGAATTCGCGCAGTTCGGCATCCGGGTCACCGGCATCGCCCCCGGTATATTTTCCACGCCGATGTTGCATGCCCTCCCGGAAGCGGCACAGCAGAGTCTCGCGGCGTCCGTGCCGTTCCCGAAATTGCTCGGCACGCCGGTGCAATACGCCTCACTGGTTCGCCACATGATCGAGAACCGCTATCTCAACGGCGAAGTGGTGCGCCTCGATGGCGCGCTGCGCATGGCGCCGCGATAGTCCTGATGTTCAGCAATACTCGAAGGACGCGTATCGAGTGGGGCGACTGCGACCCGGCTGGCATTATTTATTACGTCCGCTACTTCGAGATTTTTGATGTCTCGACCACGATGCTGTTTGAGCGCGTGATCGGGATGAAGAAGATCCAGTACCTTAAGGCCTACAATTTCCTCGGCCATCCGGTCGCGGAAACACGGGCAAAATTCCGTGTACCGACGCGGTTTGGGGACGAAGTCACGATCGAGACGCAGGTTGTCGCGGTTGGGCGATCGAGCATCAAGCTTGAACACCGGCTGTTTCTCGACGACGCGCTGGCCGCTGAGGGATCCGAAACCCGGGTGTGGGCGGTGCGCGATCCGGGCAATCCCGAGCGCGTAAAGTCAGAGCCGATCCCTGCAGAAATTGCAGAGCGGCTGCGCAATGCGCCCGTTGCCGGCGGGTGACGTAGTAAATCCGCGATGCTAGAAGCCTCGCGATCATCAGGAGTAACGTTCATGAGGGTTGATGCCTTTACCCATTTCTTTCCCAAAGAATTTTTCGACCGGCTCGATGAGATCGCGCCGAACTGGAAAGACATGGGCAAGCGGAGCAAATCGATCGCAGCGCTCCACGATCTCGATGTCCGCAAGAAAATCGTCGACTCCCACAAGGACTATCAACAAATCCTGACGTTTCCGAACGCGCCGCTGGAAACAATCGGCAAGACACCGAAACAGCAGGATGAGCTGGCGCGCATCGTCAACGACGGTTTCGCCGAACTGTGCGCCAAGGAAAAGGATCGCTTCCCTGCATGGGTAGCGCAGGTTTCGCTCGCATCGGACGACGCCGGCGTCGCCGAGGCGGAACGCGCCATCAAGCAACTCGGCGCACTCGGCGTGCAAATTTATACGAACGTCGGAGGCAGGCCGCTGGATAACCCGGAATTCCGACCCTTCTTTAAGAAGATGCACGAGCTCGGTGCGCCGATCTGGCTGCATCCAACCCGCGGCGCCGAAGTGCCGGACTACATCACCGAGAAGAGATCAAAGTACGAGATCTGGTGGACATTCGGCTGGTCCTACGAAACCGCCGCGGCAATGGCGCGGCTGGTGTTCTCCAAGATTATGGACGACCACCCGGGCATCAAGATCATTACCCATCACTTCGCTGGCATCGTGCCGATGCTGGAAGGCCGGCTCGGGCCGGGCAACGATGTCATGGGATCGCGCACCACCGACGAGGACTATGTCGGCCTACGCAAGAGCCTGAAGAAGCGCATCCTCAATTATTTCAAGGAAGACTTCTGGACCGACACCGCGGCCTTCACCGCCGTGCCGGCGACCAAGGCCGGCATGGAATTCTTCCCGATCGACAAGATCCTGTTTGCTTCCGACTGCCCGTTCGACCCGGAAGGCGGCGCAATGTATCCGCGCGAGACGCTGAAGATTCTCGACTCGCTGCAGATGGACAAGGTGACCGCGGACAAGGTGTTTTACAAGAACCTTGAAGCCGTCACCGGCAGGAAGATCGTGAAGTAGGAATCACCTCTCCCCGGGCGGGAGAAGAGTTACGCCAATCCGGCGATCTTCACCGCGTCGACGTGGTCCTGCAACACTTTCGGCATATCGCCAGGTGGCGTGCGGCCGAACCCGCAGTATGCGGCGAGCCCGAAATCCGGGAGAAATTTGCGCGCTGCTGCGACGCGTTCCTTCAGTGTCGCCATATTATGTATCGCCCCAAGATAGATCCGCGCGCCTTTGGTATCGAGCTTCCCGAGCGGCGCGTAGAACGCGTCATCCGTCCGATCAAGCGCGGGAATATGAATCCAGTCGATGCGCCGCTTGATCTCGGCATTCGCTGCGTTGATGAGTTCGACCGGGCGGCCCAAATCCTCAGGCGCGAATGCCGGCCAGCCCCCGAATGTGCCGAAGCAATAATGAAAACCGAGCGCCACGTCTTTCGGAACAATATTGGACAGCCGCGCGATCACCGGCACATGGGCGCCCACTTCGAGTTCGGACGGCACGTCCTTGCCGGCGCCGCACACCGCCTGCAATTCCCAGGCGCAGTCCCACTGGATCGCAAGATCGTCATGCGGAATTTTATCGGCGATGACCGCGACTTCGGCGGCAAGCGCCGCTTCGAAGCCGGGGCGGACGCGCGGCAGATCGGCCGGATCGGGAAAATAAAGCGGCCGAATCACGCTATTGACCATCGGGATTGAAATCTGGAAGCGCAAATTCTGCGGGAACACTCCCTTCTCGCGCAAGGTACGGAAGATGAAATACGAGGTAACAGCATCGCGCGCGTAGCCAAGGCGCGATCCTGGATTGCCGAACCGCACCTGCTCGACGCCGGGCTTCACCTTGAATTGCCATGACTCGTCGCGCGAGCGCGGCAGCAATTGCTCGACGCCGTTCACCGGCTTCGGCCGGCGGATGGTGTCGAGGTCCTGATGGCCGTTGAAAATCTGATAGCCGAGGCGATTGACCCAGGAACGGCGCTCGCCGACTTCGCCGTCGGGCATGGCCGGCAAATACGGGCCGAGCTTGCCGCCGAACGTGCGCATCACGTCTTCCACCGAATCGAGCGGAACACTGCCGACCAAGAGGAGACTGTCACTCATCGTTTCCGCCCTTTTCGTTATGCGCGCCGGCAATTTAGGCGGTGTTCGCGGCGGCGGCGAGAACTAAGTCGTGGATGTCCGGTCCGCGGCGGGCGCATCGCCGCCGGTTTTTTGCTAGCGTCCCACGCCATGGAAGCTGCACTTCCCAACATCGCAGAAGAGCCGGAGCCGGAAGCGGCTGCCCAAGCTTTGCCCACCGGCGTCGCGCCCAAGGCGGCTGACGAAGGCGGTCGCATTACGCCGATGATGGAACAGTACATCGAGATCAAAGCCGCTAATCCGGACTGTCTCTTGTTCTACCGGATGGGCGACTTCTACGAATTGTTCTTTGATGACGCCGAAACCGCATCGCGCGCGCTCGGCATCGTGCTGACCAAGCGCGGCAAGCATCTCGGCCGCGATATTCCGATGTGCGGCGTGCCAATCGAGCGGGCCGACGATTACCTGCATCGCCTGATCGCGCTCGGCCACCGGGTCGCCGTCTGCGAGCAGCTTGAGGATCCCGCCGAGGCGCGCAAGCGCGGCGGCAAGAGCGTGGTGCGCCGCGATGTGGTGCGGCTGGTGACGCCCGGCACACTCACCGAAGACTCGCTGCTCGACGCCAGGCGCAACAACTATCTGCTGGCGCTAGCGCGCTCGCGAACGTCCTCGATCGAAGACCGTTTCGCGCTGGCCTGGATCGATATTTCGACCAGCGAATTTCGCGTCGCCGAATGCGACCGCTCGGGACTCGCCGCAGAAATCGCGCGGATCGAGCCAGGCGAGATCATCGTTGCCGATGCGCTCTATGCGGACGCCGAGCTGATGCCGTTCCTGCGTTCGCTGCCGACGGTAACGCCGCTGACCCGCGATGTGTTCGATGGCGCCACCGCAGAACGGCGGCTTGCTTCGTTTTTCGCCGTAGCGACGACGGCTTCGTTTGGCGCGCTGTCGCGTGTCGAACTGACCGCTGCGGCGGCGGCCGTGACTTACGTCCAGCGCACGCAAATCGGCAAACGCCCGCCGCTGTCGCCACCGATGCGTGAAGCGGCCGGCGCTACGCTGCAAATCGACCAGGCGACCCGCAGCAATCTTGAACTGATCCGCACGCTCGGCGGCGAGCGGCGCGGTTCGCTGCTCGCCGCCATCGAACGCACCGTGACTGCCGCCGGTTCACGGTTACTGGCGCAGCGGCTTGCCGCGCCGCTGACCGATCCCGCCGAGATCGCGAACCGGCTCGATGCGGTTGCGGCGCTGGTCGAGGACAGCGCGGCACGCAGCGACCTCCGCACCAAGCTCAAGGCCGTGCCCGATCTGGCTCGCGCTCTGGCGCGTATCGTGGTTGGTCGCGGCGGACCTCGCGATCTCGCTGCGATCCGTGACGGAATTTCTGCCGCGGTGGAATTTTCCGCACGTCTTGCCGCGCTTTCCGAAGTGCCCCGCGATCTCGAGCAGGCCATCGCAGGCTTGCGCTGGCCCGACCCGGCGATTGCCGACGAACTTGCGCTGGCGCTCGCCGACGAGTTGCCGGCGTTCCGGCGTGATGGCGGTTTCGTGCGCACTGGTTACGAACCGGCGCTCGATGAAGCCCGTGCGCTGCGCGACGAGTCGCGCAGGGTGATCGCGGCACTGCAAGTGCGTTACGCAGAGACCACCGGAATAAAGACGCTCAAAATCCGGCACAACAATGTGCTTGGCTATTTCGTCGACGTTACGGCGCAGCACGGCGAGAAGCTTTTGGGCGCGCCGCTCAACGCAACCTTCATTCATCGCCAGACGCTTGCCGGGCAGGTCCGCTTCACCACGACTGAACTCGGCGAACTCGAAGCCAAGATTGCGAACGCGGCTGACCGCGCGCTGGCGCTGGAGCTTGAAATCTTCGATCGCCTCGGCACGCAAGTGACCGCAGACAACGTAGCTATCAAGGAAGCTGCCGCCGCACTTGCCGTGGTCGATGTTGCAACGGCGCTGGCAACGCTCGCGGTCGAACGCGATTATGTGCGCCCCGAGGTGGACAACAGCGTTGCGTTCGTGATCGCCGGCGGCCGGCATCCGGTAGTCGAGCAGGCTCTCGGCACGGACGGGGGCCCGTTCGTCGCCAACGATTGCGACCTGTCGCCGCCCGGTGACGCCAAGAACGGGCGCATCTGGCTGGTCACCGGCCCCAACATGGCGGGCAAATCGACCTTCCTGCGTCAGAATGCACTGATCGCAGTGCTCGCCCAGATGGGCAGCTTCGTGCCGGCGAAGCACGCTCACATCGGCATCGTCGACCGGTTGTTCTCGCGCGTTGGCGCCGCCGACGATCTCGCGCGCGGGCATTCCACTTTCATGGTGGAGATGGTCGAGACCGCAGCGATCCTCAATCAGGCCGGCGAGCGCGCGCTGGTGATCCTCGACGAAATCGGCCGCGGCACGGCAACCTTCGACGGCCTTTCGATCGCCTGGGCGACCATCGAGCATCTGCATGAGAGCAATCGCTGCCGCACGCTGTTTGCCACCCACTTCCACGAGATGACCGCGCTCGCCGCGAAGCTTAAGCGCATTCACAATGCAACGATGCGGGTGAAGGAATGGCACGGCGATGTGGTGTTCCTGCACGAGGTCATCGCCGGCGCCGCCGACCGCTCTTACGGCATCCAGGTCGCAAAGCTCGCCGGGCTTCCCGCAAGCGTGATCGAGCGTGCCAAGCTGGTGCTGGCACAGATCGAGGCAGAGGACCGTACTTCGCCGGCGCGGAAGCTGATCGACGATCTGCCATTGTTCGCCGCGACGCGGCCCGCATCGGCCGCGCCGCAGCGCGACGAGGCTTTCACGGCCTTGGTCGACGCGCTCGCCGCGCTGCATCCCGACGAGATGTCGCCGCGCGATGCACTCGAGGCGCTTTATTCGCTCAAGACCCAGCTGGCGAAACTCAAATCGCCTTGATGCGGCTTCACGGCGAGAAATAGCGCATCGTGAAAATCCAGACCGTCACCACGAGCGGCGCCAGCAGCGTCGAAATGAAAACCGCGGAGGTCGCCGTCTCAGGATTGCGCTCATTCTGCTTGGCGATAACGCCGACCAGGGCGGCGGTCGGCATGCTGGCCGCAACCACGAACAGCCCCAATTGGGTTCCGCCGAAACCCAGCGCATAACCCAATGCCCAGGTGAGCAGCGGCGAGAGCAGCAATTTCATCAGCAGCGTGATACGCAACGCCGTGTCGGCGAGTTTGATCGAGCCGCCATGGAGTGCGGCGCCGAGACTCATCAGCGCAATCGCCGTATAGGCAGCAGCCAGCATTTGCAGCGGCTTGGCGACGATGCCGGGTAGCTCTAAACCAGCAACGCGAAGCGCAAGGCCCGCGCCGACGCCGAGCACGATCGGGTTGGTCGCGACGGTGATCAATGTGTGCCGCCAGCCGTTTCGCTCGCCGGGTGCAAGAACCACGGTGCATAGCGGCACAAAAATGATCGCCGTGATCGCTGCAATGACTGCTTGGTCGGCCGTGTACTCAGGCGGGAAGGCGAGGATCGCCAGCGGCACGCCAAAATTTCCGGTATTGGCGAACACGCCGCCAATCGCCACCACCGGCCGGACCTCGCCAGGGAGACCGAATAGCCGCGCCAGCAGCGAGCCGGCCGCCCCGACCAACGCACTTTGCACTACGGTAAACCACACCACAGGCCACAATGCCGTCAGCGGCAGGGTTGTGGTCGAAAGGAAATAGACCATGAAGCAAGGCAGGACGACATTCGTGTAGACATAGCTCAAGACCTTGCGCGCCTCGGGCAGGCGCACCTGCACGCCATAGCCGACGATGATCAGCGCGATGATCGGCAGCGTCACCACCAGAAAAATGTCGGCGAGCAGCTTCATGCGAGACCTGATGGCTATCAGCGAGAGGGACAGCGCTGCAGAGCTATACCTTCATCGGCGGATGAGCCAGAGTAGCAAGCTCCAGGCGATGCACACCAAAAGCCCGACTCCAAAGGCCGGCCAGACGCCAATCGGCGCGACCAGGTAATGCAGGACCAGAAAGCCAAGCCAGAACCCGATCAAGGCGATCTGCGCGTGCGCGAACATGCTCGCCGCCGCGATGCCGCCGACCCGCGGATGCAGGATGACGACCGAGCAGGCCATCACAATGGGAAATACCGCGAACATGCCCGACGCGAAGGAGCCGATGCTGGCGCTCGCCGTGGTCACGACAACGACGACGATGGCGGCGGTCAGCGCGCGCAGCGGAATGTCGTAAGCGGTGCGCAGGAATTTCGCAGGCGGCCCCGAGGTACGATAGCGCCAGCTCAGCGGAACGGTGATGCCGAACACCACCACGTCGAGGACGAAGGCAGTGAGCGGCGTCCAATCCACGAGCCGCAAGGCGGCCGCGCCGATGAACCAGACCACGATCGCGACGCCGAGGCTAAGAACGAGACCGTGCCGCTGTGCCAACACGGAATAGGTGTACGCAAAGATCGAAACCGCCGCGGTGGCCGCAGCGCTGCCGAGCGCGCTCGCGGCAATGAAGGCGGGCGGGTGTTCGAAGGCAAGGATGATATAGGCAGCGCTCGCGGCGGTTGGCAGCGCCGCGATAAGCGCGCCGACGAACGGACCGGAACGCTCGACGACGACGGAGATGATGACGACGACGGTCGCCGTCATCGCCATCTTTAGGGCGAGCTCGCAGGCGAAGAGAAGTTCGGGAGACATGGATGCACCGTAGTGAGAGGCGCCTCTCCACTCAGGCGGAGAGGCCGGAGCCAGCAAACGCAGCATTCAGCTTTTGCGTTTGAGGCCTACCTCTACCGGAGGTCCATTTTTCAGCGTCTGATAAACGACGCAATAGCGTTCGGTGAGCTTGAGAAGCTGATCGAGCTTGTCCTGTGGCGCTTCGGTATCGACGTCGAAGCGCAGGCGAATTTGCGCGAAGCCGACCGGCGCATCCTTGGCGACGCCCAGCGTGCCGCGAAAATCGAGATCGCCTTCCGCCGACACCGTGGCGGATTTCAGCGGAATTTCGAGCGCCGTAGAGACGGCCTTCAGCGTCACGCCCGCGCAAGCCACCAGCGCTTCGAGCAGCATGTCGCCTGAGCACAGTTCCATGCCCGAACCGCCGGTTGCAGGATGCAAGCCTGCGACCGCGAGAGCGCGCCCGGTCTCGACCTTGCACGCGATGTTGGTGTCGTCGAGCGTGCCTTTGGCTCTCAGCGTGATCCAGCCGGCCTTTGGATCGGCCTTGTAGCGTTCCTTGATCGGCGCCTGCATCGCGCGCAGCCCGGCGGCATCCATCGTCGTCTCCCCCCGTAATCGCGGCGGCTGTTTACCTGCTACTAGGGTGTCAACACAACCCGGCCGACCACCTTGCCGGCGCGCAAATCGTTGAGCGCCGCATTGACCTCATCGAGACGGCGGGTGCGGATCGGACCGATGGCATGCCGCTGCGTTTAACGAGGTCGAGCAGCTCCGCCATGTCGGTTTGGCTGCCGACATAGGAGCCGCGCAACGCCATGGCGCGCATTGGAATATAAGGCGTCGGTAGCGTTATGTCGCCGCCGAACAGGCCGACCACGATCACGGTGCCGCCCTTAATCAGCGAGTCTACGGCAAGCTTCACGGTCGCGCCGGAGCCAACGAAATCTATCACCGACCACGCGCCGCCGCCGGTCGCGTCCTGGATCTGCTTTAGCGCGTCGGCGGCACCACTGTCGATGGCCATCGATGCTCCGGCTTTAATCCCAGCCTCGTGTTTCACCGGATCGATATCGACGATGACGACTTTCGATGCGCCAAGCTTCTTCGCCAGTGTCACGCCCATGAGGCCGACACCGCCGGCGCCAATGATCACGACTGCCTCACCCTTTAAAGTCGCCGGGTCGATCTTCTTGAGCGCGCTGAATGCGGTGACGCCCGAGCAGGCGAGCGGCGCTGCCTGTTCGGGCGCAACGGCGCCGATATCGAACAGATAGCGCGGGTGCGGGATCAGCAGATGCGTGGCGTAACCGCCGTTGGAGAACACGCCGAGATTGCGCGATCTGGTGCAAAGGTTCTCGTCGCCGCGTTTGCAGACCTTGCACTCGCCGCAGCCCATCCACGGATTGACCAGCCGCACGTCGCCGATATTCGCTCCTTTCGCTTCAGGACCGACCGCCACCACTTCGCCGACGTTTTCGTGACCCATAGTCAGCGGCAGCTTTATGCCGCGGTCGGCGAGCATCAGCCGCTTGCCGCCGCCGATCTCGTAGTAGCCGTCCCAGATGTGGAGGTCGGAATGGCAGACGCCGCTCGCCAGAATTTTCAACAGGACCTCGCTGCCTTGCGGGGTCGGCGCCTCGCGCTCGTTCACCTGAAGCGGTGCGCTGCATTGGCAGACATCGAAGCTTCGCATGCGCATTGTTGTTTCCTCCCGCGGAATACCGCCCCGGCTGGGCCTCGAAACCGCATATCTCACCAATAGGAGCTAACGAGTGCAGACTTCAAGGTGGCGCTGGGCACCGAGGGGAGCCCGCCGTTGGCCTGACTTCACCACCACATCGCCGCGCCGGCGCCGGCCTTCGGCTCGCTTTGGGCCGCGGAAGCGGCACGGTTGAGCGAGCGGTCGAGCGCCACCAGAACCCGGCGTTTGACGAAATCGAACGCCGCGGATTGGCGGTCACGCGGGCGCGGCAAATCCACCTCAATCTCATCAAAGATTCGGCCCGGACGCGGGCACATCACCATCACCCGGTCGGCCAGCACGATCGCTTCATCGACATCGTGCGTCACCACGATCAGCGTTGGCCTGGCATCGGCCCAGAGATCGAGCAGATGATCCTGCAAGTCGGTACGAGTGAAAGCGTCGAGCGCGGAAAATGGCTCGTCGAGCAGCAGCACTTGCGGGCGCGGCACCAACGCCCGTGCAATCGCAACCCGCTGCGCCTGACCGCCGGACAATTCACGCGGCCACATTTTCGCTTTGTCCGAAAGTCCGACGCGTTCAAGCGCGGCGGCAACCCGCTGCGCTCGTTCTGCCTTGGGTCGGTTACCTAGACCAAAGCCGACATTATCAGCGACATTGAGCCACGGTAGCAGCCGCGGCTCCTGAAAAACTATGCCGATCTTTTCGTGCGGCCGCGTGACGCGTTCGCTGTCGAGCGTTACCGAACCTTCACTGGCCGGATCAAGCCCGCCGATAGCGCGCAGCAGCGTGGATTTTCCACAGCCCGAGCCGCCAATCACGGCGACGATCTCGCCCCGCTCGACGCCGAGCGATACGCCACCCAGCGCATGCACGCCGTTGGGATAGGTTTTGCCGACACGTTCGAGAACCAGCATCCGCCGCACCTATTCCGAACGAACGACGTCTTCCCAGCGCAGGAATGGTGCTGCGGTAAGGACGATCAGCCAATCGGTTGCCTTGCCGACGATGGCGAAGGCAACGATGGCGGCGATGATTTCGGCGGGCTTGCCGAGTTGCTGGCCGTCGATCAGCAGATAACCGAGACCCTCGGACGCCCCCATCAATTCAGCGGCGACGACAAACATCCAACCTAGCCCGAGACCCGAGCGCAACGAAATGACATAGGCCGGGAGCACCGCGGGCAACAGGATCCGGCGCACCATCTCGGAATCGGACAGACGAAACGCGCGGCCGACTTCGACAAGCTTGCGGTCGACAGACTGGATCGCACCCATCAGGCCGAGATAGACCGGAAAGAAAACACCGACAGCGATTAGCGTCACCTTCGACGCTTCAAAAATCCCGAGCCAGAGGATGAACAGCGGCACCCAGGCAATTGAAGGAATGGCGCGCAACGCCTGAATGGTGGGATCGAGCAGGCGCCGGACCAGCGGCGAATAACCTGCTGCGGCGCCGAGCACGGTTGCGACGGCTACGCCGATGCCGAAACCGGCAGCAACGCGCGCCAGCGTCACCAGCGTGTTGCGCTGCAATTCGCCGGTGCGGGCGAGATCGACGAAAGTGGAGAAAATGACCGACGGCGGCGGCGCCAGCCGTCCGCTCGCCCAGCCCATTCGCACGACGAACTCCCACACCACCGCGAGCACAACCGGCAACACCAGACCCAACATTGGCCGCGCGAGGCGCGACCAGTGCTTGCCCGGCGCAGGGTGCGCCGAAGTTGTCTCGGTGCCTTGAGCGGCGACGGTCATACTCACAAGAGACATGGTGAATTCTTCAAATGCAATGCGCCAACTCACCTCTCCCCGCACGCGGGGAGAGGTCGTCCCAAGCCCTCATCCTGAGGAACGCCCCACAAGCGCGTTTACGCGCGTCTTCGACGCGCTATGGGCCGCGTCTCGAAGGATCGTTCAGCGGCGAAGCATGGTTCGAGACGCGGCGCTGCGCGCCGCTCCTCACCATGAGGATTGGTGATGGACAAGAGTCACACCGCTACATAACGATCGTCGACCAGATCGTTGAGCGTCTGCTTCACGTCGACGCTGGGCTGGATCACACCGGCCTGCTGCAACGCGAGACCTGCCTGCAGGATCGAGTCGCGCTGCTGCAGCCCGATCTTGTTGAAGGTAAGCTCGGTGCGTTCCTTGAGCTGGATATCGACGACGTCGCCCGGCAGCCTAGTCACGTTCATAAAGACGCTCTTCTCGTCGTCGTAATGATCGAGACAATATTTCCGGGCTTGCTCGTAAACCGCGAGCACTCGCTTGGTCAGATCGGGATACGCCTTGAGGAAGTCCTCGCTGGCATTGAGGATGCCCCAGGTATTGGCGTCCTTGTTGCGATAGAACAGCCGCGCGCCGTCCTCGACCTGCGCCTGCGCCATCATCGGATCGAGACCGGCCCAGGCATCGACGTCGCCGCGGATCAGCGCGGTCTTGCCGTCGGGATGCTGCAACAGCACTTCGCTGATGTCTTTTTCCGTCAAGCCCACCGAGAGCAACGCGCGCACCAAGAAGATGTGCGGATCGGTGCCGCGGGTCACCGCAACGCGTTTGCCTTTCAGGTCTTCGATCTTGTTGATCGGCGAGTCCTTGCGTGTCACCAGCGCCGTCCATTCCGGGCGCGAGAACACATAGATCGACTTGATCGGATTGCCGTTGATGCGGCCAAGGAGAGCGGCGGATCCAGCGGTCGAACCAAAATCGATCGAGCCGGCGTTGAGAAACTCCAGCGCCTTGTTTGAGCCGAGCGTCTGCACCCAGCGAACGCCGATACCGTCTTTCTCAAATTCTTTTTCCAGCAACCCCTGCTGCTTGAGCACCATCGAGACTGGATTGTAAGTCGCCCAATCGATACGGATTTCCGACGGCTTGCTGGCGGCACGCACGACACCGAATGGCAACAGGCTCGCGCCAGCGGTGCTCCCCAAAAATCCACGACGTGTAAGCATGATTGACCTCCAGTCCTGGAGGCGGGGTTTTGTTACGCCCGCCGCCGTTACGCGAGACAACGGGGGCAGACCCCGCGCTTTAGCTGCATTTGTTCAGCGCCCGCAAGCTGCTCGCTCAAATCGGCGCTATAAACATTCTTTAGGAAACAGGATCGGAGCGGTCAATTAGAAATAAATACCTATCTAACGCCCTCAAAGGAAATTTATATCCGCAAAATCCTGGAAACAGATATGCGACGTTTTTCCATGGCGGCCGTCGCAGCACACGATGACAGCAGGACATAGCTTCGGTATGCCGGGAGGATGATGGATACGCAACGGACAGCGCGCGTCGATGTTGAACTGATCGACACACCGGCGATCGTCGCCGATCTCAAAGCGCTGGCCGAAACCCATGCCGGCCGCGAGCGCGAGTTGCGCACGGCAGTCGCGATGCGGCTGAAACAGGCGCTGACGCAAGCGCGTTCGCGTGCCGAGCAGCTTCTGCTGAAAGACCGTCACGGCCGGCGCTGCGCCGAGCGACTGTGCCAGATGCAGGACGACATCATTCGCATCCTGTTCGAATTTATCGGTGGCGAGCTCTATCCATCACGGGCGCCGTCGGACGCTGAACATATGGCGGTGGTCGCCACCGGCGGCTATGGCCGCGGCCTGCTCGCCCCCGGCTCCGACATCGATCTGTTGTTTCTGCTGCCTTACAAGCAGACCGCCTGGAGCGAGTCGGTCGCCGAGGCGCTGCTGTATTGCCTGTGGGACATGGGACTGAAGGTCGGTCACGCCACGCGTTCCGTCAGCGAATGTATCCGTCAGGCCAAAGCGGACATGACCATCCGCACCGCGATGCTGGAATCGCGCTACCTGCTCGGCGACAAAAAACTGTACGACGAACTTACGAAGCGATTCGACAAGGAAATCGTGCAGGGCACGGCGCCGGAATTCGTCGCCGCGAAACTCGCCGAGCGTGAGGAACGCCATCGCCGCGCCGGCCAGTCACGCTATTTGGTCGAGCCCAACGTCAAGGACGGCAAGGGCGGCCTTCGCGACCTGCACACGCTGTTCTGGATCGCCAAATATGTCTATCGGGTGCGCGAGCCTGAGGAATTGATCAAGCGCGGCGTGTTCGATCGCTCAGAATATCAGATGTTCCGCCGCTGCGAAGACTTTCTGTGGTCGGTCCGCTGCAACATGCACTTCCTCGCGGGCCGCGCCGAAGAGCGGCTGTCATTCGACGTCCAGCGCGATATCGCAGTGCGGCTCGGCTACACCGAGCATCCCGGCCTCAAAGACGTCGAACGCTTCATGAAGCACTACTTTTTGACCGCGAAGGACGTCGGCGACCTCACCGCCATCCTGTGCGCTGGTCTCGAGGAGCGCGAGGCGAAGCCCGCCCCGGTGCTCAGCCGCGTGATCGCCCGGCTACGTCCCGCGCGCAGCCCTAAGAAGCTCAGCGGTACCGATGACTTCGTCATCGACAACAATCGCATCAACATCGCCCGCGCCGACGTCTTCCGGCGCGATCCGGTTAACCTGATCCGGCTGTTTTACCTGGCGCAGAAGCACAATCTCGCAATGCACCCGGAGGCGATGCACATTGCCACACGCTCGCTGAAGCTGATCGACAAGGAAGTTCGCGAAGACGAGGAAGCGAACCGCCTGTTCATGGAGATCTTGACCTCAAAGAATGACGGCGAGACCGTGCTGCGGCGGATGAATGAAGCCGGCGTGCTCGGCGCCTTCGTACAGGCGTTCGGCCGCATCGTCGCAATGATGCAGTTCAATATGTATCACCACTACACGGTGGATGAGCATCTGCTGCGTTGCATCGGCGTGCTCAACGAAATTGAACGTGGCGAGAATCCAGAATTCGCGCTGGCCGGCGAACTGATGAAGACGATCCGCCCCGAGCATCGCGCCGTGCTCTGGGTCACACTGTTCTTGCACGACGTCGCCAAAGGCCGGATCGAAGATCACTCGATCGCCGGTGCACGGATCGCGCGACGGCTGTGCCCGCGCCTCGGCTTCAACGCCGCCGACACGGATCTCGTAGCCTGGCTGATCGAAGTTCATCTCGTGATGTCAACGGTCGCGCAATCGCGCGACCTGTCCGACCGCAAGACCATCGAGAACTTCGCTGCCGTGGTGCAATCGCTGGAGCGGCTGAAACTCCTCACCATCCTGACCACTGCCGACATCCGCGCGGTGGGTCCTGGCGTCTGGAACGGCTGGAAGGCACAGCTTATCCGGACCCTGTATTATGAAACCGAGCCCGTGCTTACCGGCGGCTTCTCCGAGGTCAATCGCGCGCAGCGGGTCGCCGCCGCGCAGCGAGAATTCCGCGCCGAGATCAAGGACTGGCCGGCCGAAATCATCGAGCGCTCGGTGGCTCGGCATTATCCGGCCTATTGGCTCAAGGTCGATCTGGCGCACAAGGTCGCCCATGCCCGCTTCGTCCGCGACGCCGAAACCGCCGGCAAGCGGCTCGCAACCAGTGTCAGCTTCGATGCGTCGCGCGGCGTCACCGAGCTCACGGTATTCGCGCCGGACCATCCGTGGCTGCTGTCGATCATCGCCGGCGCCTGCGCGCTGGCCGGCGCCAACATCGTCGACGCCCAGATCTACACCACCACCGACGGGCTCGCGCTCGATACCATTTCAGTCACGCGCGAGTTCGAACGCGAGGAAGACGAAGCGCGGCGCGCGGCGCGGATCGGCGATGCGATTGAAAAAGCGGTGCGCGGCGAGATCGAGCTGCCCAGCGTGGTTGCAAAGCGCGCCGCGCCGAAGGGCCGGCTGAAAGCTTTCGCGATCGAGCCCGAAGTGACCATCAACAACCAATGGTCCAACCGTTACACGGTCGTCGAGGTTACCGGCCTCGACCGCCCGGGCCTGCTCTATGAGCTGACCACGTCGCTCTCGAAGCTCAATCTCAACATTGCGTCCGCCCATGTCGCCACGTTCGGCGAGCGCGTGGTCGACGTGTTCTACATAACCGATCTGACCGGCGCGCAGATCACGGCGCCGATCCGTCAGACCGCGATCAAGCGGCCGCTGCTGGCGCTGTTTACGGCGCAGGCCGAGGGCAAAGCGGCCTAGTTTCCTGTCCTGGGGGCCTCAGTAACCCAGCCTTAAACCGCGCAAATTACCGTCTTTCAGCGCGTTTTTCGGCGCCGGGGACGAACATGGCGAAGGGTCAGGCCAGCAAGAAGCGCGATTCCGGCGCCGGCCTGCTTGATCTCCGGCTGCGTCCGACCGATCGGGTCGGCGGTACCTCCCGAAGCCGCGGCGAATCCGGCCGCCATCGGCACGACAGCGACACCCCGGCGAAGAAGCCAGGCAAAAAACGCGGCGGCGGAAGACGCCATTCCCGTATCGGCCGGGTAGTCTACTGGTTCGCCGTACTCGCCCTGTGGGCGATCATCGCGGCGATCGGCTTGCTGGTCTGGGTCGGCATCCACCTGCCGCCGATCCAGTCGCTGGAAATTCCGAAACGGCCGCCTTCGGTTCTGATCCTCGGCGCGAACGGCGCGACCCTCGCAACCCGCGGCGACATGGGCGGCGCCGAAGTGCCGCTGCGCGATTTGCCGGATTATGCACCGAAGGCGTTCGTCGCCATCGAGGATCGCCGCTTCTACTCGCATCACGGCATCGATCCATTCGGCATTTTGCGCGCCGGCATCCGCGACGTGCTGCGCCGTGGTCGAGCCGAAGGCGGTTCGACGCTGACGCAGCAGCTCGCCAAGAATTTGTTTCTCACTCAGGAACGCACGGTGACGCGCAAGCTCCAGGAAGCGGTGCTGGCGCTGTGGCTTGAGCACAAGTTCTCCAAAGCGCAAATCCTCGATCTCTACCTCAACCGCGTTTATTTCGGCTCCGGCGCCTACGGCATCGAAGGTGCAGCGCAGCGCTACTTCGGCAAATCGGCACGGCAATTGACGTTGCCGGAGGCCGCCATGCTCGCGGGTCTCGTGCAATCGCCGTCGCGGCTCGCACCGAACCGCAACCCGGAAGGCGCTGAGCATCGCGCCAGCCTGGTCATCGCCGCGATGGCCGAGCAGAACATGATCAGCGATGAGGCGGCCAAACGCGCGCTCGCCAATCCCGCACATGCGATCAGGCCGAGTGGCGGCGGCTCATTCAATTACGTCGCCGACTGGGTGATGGACGCCGTCGACGACCTGATCGGCCAGGTCGATCAAGACGTCACCGTCGATACCACGATTGAACCGGCATTGCAGACCGCAGCCGAGCAATCGCTGGATGATGCCCTGGCGCAGAAGGGCGACAAGCTCAACATCAGTCAAGGCGCGCTGGTAGCGATGACACCGGACGGCGTGGTGCGCGCACTAGTCGGCGGCCGCAATTACGCCGACAGCCAATACAATCGTGCTATCGACGCGAGACGCCAGCCTGGCTCGTCATTCAAGCCGTTCGTCTATCTCACCGCGCTCGAACACGGCCTGACGCCCGACACGATCCGCGAGGATGCGCCGATCTCGGTGAAAGGCTGGAAGCCGGAGAATTACGAGCGAGAATATCTCGGCCCTGTGACGCTCACGCAGGCGCTCGCCAATTCGCTCAACACCGTGGCGGTGCGGCTGACGCTGGAGCTCGGACCCAACGCGGTGACACGCACTGCATACCGGCTCGGCATCGAATCAAAGCTCGAGCCGAACGCCTCGATCGCGCTCGGCACATCGGAAGTTTCCGTCCTCGAAATGGTTTCGGCCTATTCGACGTTCGCCAACGGCGGCTTTGCGATCTCGCCACATGTCATCGAACGCATTAAGGGCGCCGACGGCAAGATTCTTTATGCACGGACGCCGCAAACTCTCGGCCGTATCGTCGATCCGCGCTACATCGGCATGATGAATACGATGATGCACGAGACGCTGGTGTCCGGCACCGCGCGCCACGCCGACCTGCCGGGCTGGCAAGCCGCCGGCAAGACCGGCACCACGGAAGATTTTCGCGACGCCTGGTTCATCGGCTACACTTCGCATCTTGTCGCCGGCATCTGGCTCGGCAACGACGACAATTCACCGACTAAGAAAGCCACCGGCGGCAGCTTGCCGGTCGATATCTGGAGCCGCTTCATGAAAGCCGCGCATCAGGGCGTGACACCGACGCCATTGCCCGGTTTCGGCAATGGTTGGGTGAGCTCGGGGGCGCCAACGCCGCCGCAAGGTCTTGATGGCGGCGCGCCCGTCAACAACAATCCGCGCGACTCCGGTGGTGGTACACTCGATTCCTGGCTGCTCGACAAACTGTTCGGAAGACACTGAAACGCGGCCGGCGCTTAGAGCATGATCCGGAAAAGTGGACTTCCGGTTTTCCGAAAGATCGTGCTCCAATAAGAAATCTAGGCGCGTTCTGGCCTTCGTTAGATCGCGCGCAGGTCGTGGTTCTTGATCGGCAGCGAACGGATGCGCTTGCCGGTCGCAGCAAAGATCGCATTGCATAAAGCGGGCGCCAGCGGCGTCACCGGCGGCTCGCCGACGCCGCCCCAGAAATCGCCGCTCGGTACGATGACGCTGATGACTTCCGGCGCATCAGCCATCTTGACCATCTGATAATCGTCAAAGTTCGATTGCTCGGCGGCGCCATCCTTGATCGTGATCTCGCCGTAGAGCGCCGCCGTCATCGCATAGATGACGCCGCCCTGAATCTGCATCTCGACCGACATTGGATTGACCACGTAGCCACAATCGAGCGCCGAGATCACGCGATGAACACGAACCTGGCCATCGG
>Ga0302324_100011409_pt1 | contig 18229 bp, 17 predicted proteins | sample Palsa_T0_1_FD_201949 | JGI IMG/M metagenome (GOLD analysis project Ga0302324, IMG submission 201949) | Peat permafrost microbial communities from Stordalen Mire near Abisko, Sweden - Palsa_T0_1 | ecosystem: Environmental > Terrestrial > Soil > Palsa > Peat permafrost | place: Sweden: Abisko... | reverse complement strand
CCGCCATTATGCGCAACACTGGCACGGCTTCTCTATAACCGTCGCCGGCTACCATTCGAATAATGAGTGGAGCAAATACTCCAATGACTAAACCAATGACTGCCATCGCAGGTAGGAGAATTTTACCTACCTGTCTTAACAGGTGCCAAGCCTCATTTCGTTGCACTGCAAACAGCCGACTGAAACGCGGAAACACCGACTGCGTAATCGGCAATGTGAGTCCGCGAACTGCGGAAACGATTCGACTAGGGACGCTAAAATTTGCGACGGCCTGCGCCCCGCATACTAGTCCAAGAACAATAGTCGTGGTTTGCAAGTACAAAGTCGAAGCAAGATTGCCACTAAAGAGGTGCCAGCTAGCACTGAGAGCCCTGGCTATATCAGAAAACGTCGGTCGATAAAATTGCGAAGGTGTTAGCGATTTCTTCATTACAACCGCTGCAGCGGCACCGATTAGTTGGGGCAAGGATAGAATAAGTGCTGCGATCAAGACGTCTTGACTTGAACGCACAAACAAGATCACGGCGCCGCTGACGACGCACTTCGCAATTGCCTGAACGGCAGCTACGTCTTTGAGTCTTTCCAGTCCCTGAAAATACCACTGTGGAAATGCCACATTGCCAAGCAACAACATGCCGGATGCAGCAAATATGGGCCATTCGTTTCGGAACCGTGGTGTCAGTAAAATCACGGCACAAAGAATTCCACTGCTGATCAGCAATAGTATTATTTTCGCGGCAGTCGTCACCCAATAAATCTTGGCTACTTCCGCCGGATTATCTCGCGCGATTGAAATATCACGGGCTGCCGTGAAGTTAAAACCAAACTCAGTTAGAATTAGACCGTACCCCATCAGTGATTGAGCGAATACAATTGTGCCGTACTCTACAGCAGTTAACGCTCTGAGCAGGAACGGAAGAACCACCAGAGGCATTAGATAGTTCAACCCCTGGACGGCATAGAGTGACAGCGCATTCATCACGAGCTGACTTCTCATAACTCTAATCAGCGAGGCTCGCAATTATTCCTCTGCAATGGGCGTTGCCAACTGCGCTTACGGGTCTTAGGACTGAAATTGTAGTACTTTACGCTTGATTAGACTGCAGACAGCGTGCTGCCATCAATACGTTTGGCGGCTTAGAAACTTGGATATTAGGGATTCATTGCGATTCGAGGACATTTGGGCCTATGCAACTACGCAGCAGTTTAGGTAGCGACCCCTTTGTCGCCGTAGTTCTGGTCAATTGGAATAGCTGGCGCGACTGTATCGAATGCATTGACACTGTACTCGCTCAACAGTTTTCAAGGTTTCATATATTTGTAGTGGATAATGCTTCCCAAGATCATTCGGTGGAGCAGTTGCAGACTTGGTGTGCTTCCCCTTCTAGAAGTCCAACGTGGCGTTGCCACGACGGCATCGATCGCTGGACAACTCAATCACCCGGTCGAGCTGTTTTTTGTGTAACGATCACAGATGCTCATGAGAATTCTTCGGCAGCTTACAGTGATCATTCTGTCACGTTGATTCGTTCCAAGTCCAACCTGGGGTTCGCTGGTGGCTGCAATCTTGGCATTGCTATGGCCACGCTGGAGGTATTTGACTATTTCTGGCTGCTAAACACCGATACTGTTGTCCATCGTGACGCACTACACGCCCTGGTCGCTCGTGCACAAGAGGATGCCAATATCGGGATGGTGGGTTCTACGATTCGCTATTACGATAGGCCGGACATCATACAAGCCATGGGTGGCGCCCATCTTTGTCCTGAGAAAGCAGTATCGTGGCACCTCGGCGAGGGATGCACACTTGCGGATGTTCCGGATTCCGTGGCGGCTATAGAGCGGGAAATGACCTTTGTATTTGGCGCTTCCATGCTTGTTTCGAGAGCGCTTATACGCGAGGTTGGTATGATGACTGAGGATTACTTCCTGTACTATGAAGAAATTGACTGGGCGATGCGCAGCCGCGCTAAATTCAAGTTAGGTTATGCGGCGAACAGTCACGTTTATCATAAGTCTGGCAATAGTAGCGCCAAAGTTCTGCCGACATTTGCCGCAAACTACTATTATCGTAACCGTCTACGTTTTACGAGTCGGTTTTTTCCGCAATTTCTCGGTGCGGCAAAACGCACTCTATTGATGGAGCTGTTGCGAACCGCGGCCAAGGGGCAATGGTCGCGTACGCTCTTGCTCGCTAGAATTTTGCTTGACGCCAATGCAATTGCCGTTCAGGCGATTGACAATTTTGACAGCCCAACGCGTCGATGAGACGCTCTTAGTGATGGTCGACCGTCGTATATCCATTGATCCGTTGCGCGACAGCATCCTATGCGTTTTAAGAACGGCAAAATTGAGATAGCGGTCTGCGCAGTAACGATCGATGCCGTCTTCGAATGTAGCAGATGATCAGTCAGAATCTGGCGCGGCTATCGGCGTGCGAAAGCGATCTCTCAGTGCGTCTAAGTACATGTTCTCCATGCTGAGCGCTATTGCGCCCCAAGACAGTTGCTCTACAGCCGCTCGATATCCACGCCTGCCCATTTCCTCGCGTTCGGATCTACTAGTAGCCAATAAAATAGAGATATTTGCTGCCAACTCCTTGGGTTCGCCACTTGTTACGATGCCGGCTCCGGAGGAGCGGACGACCTCCGCTAACCCGACTTCCGACGTCACAACAACGGGGCACGACATGACCATTGCCTCGGCAACTACATTGCCAAAGTTTTCCGAATATGAAGGCAGGATGAATACTTCCGCGTTTTCGTACAACGCCCACTTCTCCGTGTCATTTACCGGTCCGACAAATAGCACACGGTCCGCAACACCCTCTTGACGAGCGAGGGTCTTGAGCTTGGGCATATAATTCTCCTCATCATTCCCCGCAATCACGAGCTTCATATTGGGAATCATTGCCCATGCCCGGATGAGACGGTCCAGTCCCTTCTTCCAATTTATCCGGCTCAAGAAAAGCGCATAGGGTCGTGGCAGTCTAGCAAAGGGGCCAGCCGAGAGTGGCGCATGGCTGATTGGCAATTGGACACCATTGGGCACACAGAACACTCTTGGCAACTTAAGGCCCAATGCTCTTAAACCAGTTGCCTCAAGCTCAGTCGTGACATGCACGCCGGCGGCATTTGCAATATTGTGGCGTTCTATCAGTTGAATCCATGCGCGCTTAATCCAACGACTCTTAAGATTGATGAGATCCGCGAATAACATACCGCGAGGTGCTATAAGGTAAGGTTTTCTTGCGCGTTGGGCGGCGCGCGCCGCCATCCAGGTCGGCGACAAAAACACCGAATGAAGGTGAATCACGTCAAACGTGCATATGGTTTCCCGAAGTCGCCGGGAAAGTGCTGGTGCCCATGCCAGTCGCCGTACCCAAGGCACCGGAAAATAAGTTACCTTTATACCATCCAGACTTACCCGCTGCCCAAGCGGCACATCAAGATTCAGCGGACCATCCATGCTCGTTGTGTAGACTTCCACTTCATGCCCCCGTTGAGCGAGGGAGCAGGCCAGACTATGAACCGAGCGGATCGGTCCACCGTAGCGATAAGCGGGTAGGTAAGAAGGTACAACGTGAAGGATGCGCATTGATGAAGTCTGGTAAAGCTATGCGTGAGAATTCTACTATGGTAAGCAACGGGGTGTACCGCGACTCAGAGACTCTGCAGGAGCTGGACGCTCGTGTGGCAGCCTAACGTCATCGTCAACCGTTCGGCGCCGAATTCTCACGCCCTGAGAAATTTCGCCGCGTTGTTTGGGCCGCCGCTGATTGGTCACTACGTTTAAGCCCTCGACCATTCTTTGGCTTGCATCCAATGGTGCTTGGCTGCTTTCGCGCGTGGGTCGGAAAGCACGTGTACGTTTATCCGTCTACCAAAATACTGACACCGCGAAAAGTACCGTTAGATGACCGGAGCGCCGTGGACCATCATGGTTACATTTACTCTCTGGGCCGCGTGCGCATCGGGCAATCCGCCACGGGATCCTACCGATCACTCACATGTGCGGGGACGCGCGACCTCAATGATCCGACGATCCCACTCCTTAAACCGTCGATGGTCATCGGCGATAACGCATGGATAGCGCTGAAGCCTTTATCGGACCAAGCGTCATCGTCGGTAACGGAGCTATAGTCGCAGCCCGGGCCGTTGTGGTTAAGGATGTACCTGTCTTGCATATCGTTGCCGGCAACCCCGCCCGACAAATCGACACCCGGATCGCGTCCAAGTGACGACGACTCCCGACTATGGCTGGTCGTCCCCGGCGCCAGCGGGTTCGCATTCCTATCTTGAACCCGTTGTGTTGCGTGTCATTTCTAAGACTTACACCAAGATTCCATTGCACAATACGCCCCTCAAAGTGTTTGACGCAGGCTGTGGAAACGGTGCCCTCCTCGTTCGTCTTAAGGCCGCCGGTTTTGAAGTAGCTGGATGCGACGCGAGCGAAGCTGGCGTCGCCATCGCTCAACAAACGCTCGGGAATGCTGCTCGGCTCAAGCACCTATCCGTATACGACGACCTCGCGGCAAGTTTTGGCTGTGACTGGGACATTGTAGTAGCTACAGAGGTTGTCGAACACCTATACGCCCCGCGTGAGTTTGTGAAGAGAGCGCGCGCGCTCCTGAAGCGTGGAGGCATATTGATTTTGAGCACTCCGTATCACGGTTATCTGAAAAACCTGGTGCTGGCCGCGACCGGCGCTTTCGACGCGCACTTCACAGCCTTGTGGGACGGTGGGCATATCAAGTTTTGGTCCTACAACACACTGACCACACTGCTGAAAGAATCACAGTTTGAGGGATTTCGATTTGATGGTGCCGGCCGGCTGCCGTGGCTATGGAAGTCAATGGTTATATCATGCCATCGTGACTAGACTACTTCGAGCTTCGTTCCTGCGCCTGCGCATGTACTCAGGTTTTCCGATGATCCTTCAAAATCCGGCGCTTATTCCGTCGTCATCGAAAGCCGGCACCGCCTCAAGACGATTGACGAAGGGAAAGGGAAAGAGACGATCATCGTTAGCCGCTCTGGCAGACCCACTATCTCCGAGCGGACATCTGTTCAAACAAGGGAAGCCACGCCTATAGGCATCTTGCCATATTCATTTGCATTTGAGGCTCCCGTATTCATATCTGAAGGTATAAGGTTAATTCGATTGGCGCCATGTTACGAACTTCCGGAGTTTCGTGGACTACTGCCGGCGGCTGGGAAATCTAACAACGAAGATTCAGGATGTGCGAGATCGAGTGCCGACGTTGGCTAACGCGCAAACACGTTGTGTATAGGAAGCCTTGCGAATGTCACTGATGAAGACATTAAAATTCATAACCACACACCCATTAAACAAACACCGCAAGATTGATGCGGTCCTACGGTTTTTAAAATGGCAGCTCGCGAGTCGGTTGATTGACGGAGATGTTGCGTTTCAGTGGATTAACCAAGCCCGCCTATTTGCTAGGCTCGGAGAAACGGGCATCACCGGTAATATTTATTGTGGTCTTCACGAGTTTCCTGAAATGGCATTTGTACTTCACACGACCAAGTCGGCGGATTTATTTATTGATGTCGGCGCGAACGCAGGCTCATATACCATTCTTGCATGCGCAGTAAAAGGCGCAAGTGGGATCTCCTTCGAGCCTATCCCGAACGCATACCAGCGTCTCTTACAAAACATTCGCCTAAATGATTTGTCCGACCGCGTCTCCGCACTCAACATCGGCGTGTCTGATCGAGAGGGGGAACTGCTATTTACGACCAGCGAGGACACCACAAATCATGTCATTAGGCCCGGCGAGCCAATGCATAACGTGCTTAAAGTGCAAGTCAGCACTCTGGACACCGTGTTGCAGGGGCGTTGCCCTACAATCTTGAAAGTTGACGTGGAGGGATTTGAGTCATTGGTTATCAAAGGCGCTCAGGGGACTCTTAGTAATCCATTGCTGCACTCAGTGATAATGGAACTCAATGGAAGCGGGCAACGCTACGGCTTTAAGGACGATGACATTCGCATTGCAATGCACAGATATGGATTCTTACCTTATGAATATGAACCATTCTCTAAACGGCTACAGTCTCTCAACAGGAATACCGGATCTTCTGGTAATTGTCTGTTTATTCGAAACGAGCATGAAGTACGGGAACTCATCGCTCAAGCCCCTAGTGTTATAGTGAACGGCTCAAAGATATGACGGCGTCGCGAGCTCTTAATTTAACTAGACTGGGGGATGTCTTCGTATCCACTTCCCCGACAGAAAGCAGTTATCGATTGGGGCATGGACGTGATCCAGATTTCACTGAGAGACTGAGAGCGCGGCTCGCCAGCGCTCATAGATCGCTTTCCTCATGCGCTAAATACACCGAGAGCTGTTTGCTAGTGAGGCGCGAGCCTTCTGTGATCACCCTGCTTTTTGCTCGTAACCGTCCGGGGAACACACTTGGAGTGACTGCCATCTATGCGTTAGCGCGCTCGTTTCTCGAACCACTTCTTCGCGCTGGGGCGGCGATGTGGACAGCCAGGCCAGCAACAGGGTCGGCGTTTGCCCGTCTGAAGTTCCTTGACCGCGCGTTGGATTCGGCGGCTACGCGTTGTTTCTTGTTTAGCCGAGATGACCCAACAGGTCCATTCGTTCCGCGCCAGTGGCGTCAGATCCTCCCAAGCCGCGCGCGTCATCGCGTCCGAGCTGAGCGCCATGCGCAAGTCCGTCGGGGTTCTATGCAAAAGCATCACTGCGCCCCGTTGCTATCGGTCGCCAGCGGTGCGGCAGGAGTTCCTCGAGTCGGCTCGCGGATTGGGTGGGGAGACGCTCAAGCACCTCTTTGAGGTAAAGATACGGATCGTGGCCGTTGAGCTTGGCGGACTGGATCAGACTCATGATGACCGCGGCACGCTGACCGGCCCGCAATGAGCCCGCGAAGAGCCCGTAGAGCGCGGCAAAGAGCCTTAGCGCTTCTTCGGCAACGTCGCTGCGGTAATTGGCGTACAGATCGTGGAACTTGCGCCTGGCGTCTGCCATGCAACCGATCTCGATGACTCCTTGCTCGAACAGGGCTTTGTAGCCGGAGTAGTCGTCGCAGACGAGCTTGCCCGACCAGCTGCCCAGGAACTCGCGGGCATGCAAGCCACTGCGACTCTCGGCAAAGTTGTAGACCACCGCCGGCAGCTCGTCGTACTCGCTGCTGCTGTAACTCCAAAGATAGGCCCGGTGCGTACGCCCTAACCCAGGTTTTAACATGGGTACCGGCGTCTCATCGGCGTGCAGCACCGCTCGGGTGAGGAGCAACGCCTTCAGAGCATCGGCGAGCGGCTGCAGTCTCACTCCGCAGGTACCGACCCACTGCGCCAGGGTCGATCGGGGCAGCGCCAGTCCCGCTCGTCCGAAGATGGCCTCCTGACGATAGAGCGGCGCATGGTCCAAGTATTTCGCGATGAGCACTTGGGCCAAAAGTCCCGCGGTCGGGATCCCCTTGTCGATGACCTGCGCGGGCACCGGCGCCTGGATCAGCCGCTCGCAGCGACGGCATACCCATTTGCCGCGGATATGGCGCTCGACTTCGAAGACCCCTGGGGTGTAATCAAGCTTCTCGCTCACATCCTCGCCGATGCGCTCGAGGCTGCAGCCGCAGCTGCATTGCGTGTGCTCGGGTTCATGGCGGATCTCCCGACGCGGGAACTGCGCCGGCAGCGCCACGCGGCGCGGCTGTAATTTGGGTCGCGATGAGGGTGTCGCCTTCAGTGCCTCGATCTCAAGGCCAATGGCCTCCAGATCCGCATCGATGCTCTCATCGAGCAGCGAGCGCTGCACGGCGTCGAGTTGCTCACTGCGCCGCGCATAGCGCCAGCGCTTGAGCGTCGCCATCTCGTGCGTGAGCTGCTCGATCTTCAGCTGCTTGTGTTTGAGCTCTTCCTCGCGGCTTGCGAGCTGCGCTTCGCGCGCACTGAGCTGGGCGTTGCGTTCGTTGAGCTGAGCGTTCTTCTCAGTCAGTTGCGCAAGCAGCGTCGCGGTCACATGACGCAACTCCAGTGCGTCCATCTGAGCCCACTCGCGCGGCAACTCCATGGGCCTTAATGCTGCCATATTTGGCGTGAGACCAATAGAGTTCGCCGCACTTTTTTTCTCACAGCACGCGGATCTTCGTACGCTCATCGAGCCGTTCCCACGGCAGTCCCACGACCAGCGCTTGCAACTGCTCATGTGACAAGGCCATGCCGCGTTCGTGCGTCGCGCCAGCGCGCATGAAGCTACCCTCGTAAAGCCGCCTGGCGCAGAGCCACAGACCGAAGCCATCGTGCAGCAATACCTTGATCCGGTTTGCTCGTTTATTGACAAAGAGGTAAGCGTGATGAGCGCGCGATGAGCGCGCGCTTCGCCGAACACACTGACCACGCGCGCCAGGGCGGTGTCGACCCCGGCGCGCATGGCCAGCGGTTCCACGGCGAACCAGGCCGCATCGACCCGGATCACTTTAAGACTTCACGCAGCCAGATCGCGCACTCGTGCATCGCCGAGCTCGGCCAATGCACGTTCACCGTCAAGGTTCCGCGGCGAACCTCGATCCGGATCGCTGTTTTCTCGACAGTCTTCGCCGGCATCGGAAGCGCGACAAACGCCTCGCCTGGCGATGGCAATGCTTTAACCGCCGACCTCCTCAGCTCCTCAGCGCGTTCGGCCTCAACGACCCAGCGCCGAAGCAGGTTCGCGTTGACCGAGCGCGCCATCGCCGCGGCAGCAATAGATACACCGGGCTGCCGACACGCCGCTACCGCTTCAGCCTTAAACGCCGCACTGTGCGTTCGCCGTCGGCGACGACCCGACCCCTGCTCGATAGTGTGCACGTGTCCACCAACTTCGCTTAGTGGACAGGATGCTCCCATCCTCCTTCGCTAAATTGAAGGTGAGTTCCCCGGCCGCTTACTTTTGCTCTACCATCCTCTGACGCATGACGTGTTTCTCAGAGGCCATCAAGGAAAGACTACGCGCCTTCTCTAGCCAGCGCGGCAGGCTTGGCTGCCGTATCCTGTTACTTTCGACGAATAAATGAATAAATGGCGCTCACGGCATCCTCGCCCGTGAGCCGCTGCATCATTTTCTGCTTAAGGTCTAAGGAGAACGGCCACGTAATGGCCCTCGGGTTGTCGCATTGTTAGAATCGTCCGAAGCGACAACTATCCTGGCACGGGGGCGGCACAAAAGGGTTACTTTCTCCGCCTAGGACCAACTATAACGTCTATGCGTGTCTTCATCTCAACCTCGGCTTGTGTATCCGTCTGCGCAGAGCTTCCCTAGCGATATTCGGGGTGGCGTGGGCGCGACCCCTCCCTGAGGGTCTACGGAAGTTAAGAGCCATAATCATGCCACGATATTGCCTGATTGCTGTCTATCACTGATGAGCATCTCGGTACTTATTCTTACCTTAAATGAAGAAATTAATATCGGGGCATGTCTCGATACATTCGCGTGGTCCGACGACATCGTGGTGCTCGATTCTCTCAGCAATGATGCAACTACGCGCATCGCTTCTGAGCGCGGCACACGAGTCGTCCAAAAGCCGTTCGATAACTGGTCGGCTCACCAGAATTGGGCAGTGCAAAACATCGGATTTCGACACCCGTGGGTGCTTTACGTAGACGCCGATGAACGTTGCCCCTTGGAATTACGCGATGAAGTCCTGGCTCGCGCGTTGCCAGAAGCGCCAGAAAGCGCTTTCCGCTTACGCCGCAAAGATTTCTATATGGGCAAGTGGTTGCGCCGTGCACAACTCTACCCCACATGGTTCGTACGGCTGTTCCGACCACAAAAGATTTACTATGAGCGCCTCGTAAATCCAGTTGCAATGGTTGACGGGCTTGTCGGCAGCCTTGATAGCCACCTCCTTCATTACCCGTTCAGCCATGGTGTCACGCACTGGATTGCACGACACAACAACTATTCAGACTTCGAGGCAACGGAGCTGTTCAAGATGCGCAGTGGCGCCGCGGTAGCGCCTGCAACGCTGTTGTCTTCTGATCCGAATGAACGGCGTCGCGCGCTCAAGGATCTCTTCTTTTACCTTCCTGCGCGACCGCTGCTTAAGTTCATGTACTACTACGTCTGGCGCCGAGGATTTCTCGATGGTCGCCCCGGCCTCACCTACTCGACACTGCAGGCAATGTACGAATATATGATTGACTGCAAATATCGTGAGCTGCGGCGACGAGAACGCGGATTGCCCGTTTGACGCGGGTTCTACTCCTCAACCGTTATTTCTTCCCCGACCACTCGGCGACTAGCCAGCTCGCCACCGACTTAGCCGTGGATCTCGCCGCTTGCGGATTCGAGGTAATTGCCATCACCAGCCGCCAGCGTTACGACGATGCATCCGCGCATCTTGCACGGGAGCAAGAACACGCCCGCGTGCGTATCCGGCGCGTGAGCGCGACGTGCTTCGGCCGACAAAACTTCGCGGGTCGGGCGCTCGACTACCTGTCGTTCTATCTCGGTGCCTCCGTCGCGTTGTGGCGTGAGGCCAGACGAGGTGCGGTAGTAATTGCCATGACGGATCCACCGCTACTGGGGGTGCCGGCGCTGGTGGTGGCGCGACTGCGCGGTGCGCATTGCCTCAACTGGCTGCAGGACGTCTTTCCCGAAGTGGCCGAACGCCTGAATCTGGTACATCCACGTGCACTGGCGTCGATCCTGCGGGCCTTTCGCAACTGGAGTCTGCGGCGTGCGGATACCAACGTGGTTATCGGGAATCATATGGCCGCCCGGATAGCGCCGTTTTGCGCATCGCCACCCGTGGTGATACCCAACTGGGCGCTGGAAGAATGCACCGAAACGAACGCATCGAGCGACGTGGCCGCCAGCCATCCAATGCGCGGCACCTGGGGCTTGGGCGCAGCCTTCATAGTTGGCTATTCCGGCAACATGGGGCGCGCGCATCGACTCGATGAGCTGATCGATGCGGCTTCCGCGCTGCATTCGCACCCGAACCTGCGCTTCGTACTGATCGGCGATGGTGCCCAACGCGGTCCGCTCGAGGCGCGCGTGCAGGCGCTCGGGCTGAAAAATGTGATGTTTCAACCCTATCAGCCCCGCGAATGCCTGCGCGAATCCTTGAGGCTGCCCGATATCCATATCGTTTCACTCGATGAGCGTCTAGAAGGCTTAATCGTGCCGAGCAAATTCGTCGGCGTGATCGCCATGGGCCGGCCCGTACTGTGGATCGGCGCCGCAGAGGGCGAAGTCGGTAGCCTCGTGCGCGCATCGGGCTGCGGCGTAAGTGTGCTTTCGGGCGACGCCGCGGCCCTCACCCAAGTCTTACGCGAACTGTGTGACGATCACGCGAGCGGCGGCACGCGCCTGCGAGCCATGGCACAGCAGGCCCAGGCGCTGTGGCGTATTCATTTTAAGCGGCGGGATGCGCTGGATGCCTGGGCGAGGACGATCGAGCACTGCGCGGGCGGGAAGCGGTGACAGGTGTCATGCATATCGACTGGTCTTGTCATCGGACTACTAGCGCGGCACGTTTGTATGACAAAGTAATTACATGGGTCGGTAACTATTTGAAAATGAAAGATTGACCCACGCACTACGGCCGGCGTACTGTGAACCGGCGTTGGGTGTGCTTTGACCAGCTAACTTGCGTTTCAAATTCATCGACGCGCAATGGGTCGGATTCATAGAACGACCTTTCGAATTTCTACCGTTACGCCAGGGAACCCTGCGATAACGCAGGAGGGGACGCAATGAAAAATCAAATGAAGCCGACACTGCTAGGATTGGTGTGTCTGGCTCTGCTCGCCGGTCCGGCCATTGCTTCCGCGGACTCAATATACGACTGGACATTTACAGGTGGTGGCGTTACCGCCTCGGGCACGCTCGACGTGTCCGGCGGTCAGGCTGTGAGTGGAACAGGCACCATTGCGGGCGGTGGGTTAAGCGGTTCCGAGAGCCTCACACTGGTGACGCTATCGACACCGGGCGTGAATAATCTCGGCGGGGGCAACCTCTCGTACCGCTTCGGCGGTGGAACCGACCTGATCGGCGACACTGTTTACAATTCGAGCGCGCCCTATGTGGATTCTAACGGACTCGTGTTCCTGGTCGGCGGGCCTGGTAGTACCGGTTTTAATCTCTGGTCAACTGGCGCGACGAGCTATACAGGGTTCCTCGCGAGCACCAGCCTATATGAGGGGGTTGGCGGGACCATGACTTCGACGCCAGTGCCGCTACCGGCCGCGCTGCCACTGTTCCTGTTTGGCGTGGCTGCTCTCGGAGCATTGGGCCGCCGTCGCAAGCTGGCCATATTGGCGCCAGCCTAAATTTCTGGGTTCGAAAGACCCGGTTAGATTCTGCTCTAAGACCCGCATCAAAACGTCGCGTGGCGCACTTTAGATCAAGGAACCCTGTGATGACGCACGTGGGACACAAATGAAAATGAAGACGAAGCTGCTAGGACTCACGTCCATCGTGCTGATGGTGGGGACAGCGGTTTCGAGTGCCTCAACCGTCTCCTTTGAGTACACAGACCCTGCCGAGGGGAACCTCGTTGCGTACTTCACTCTCAACGTAACCGGCGGCTTGGCTACAAGCGGGACGGGCACTATAACGAGTACTTTATTCTCTGGTACCGATACTCTCAGACTGCTGACGTCGAGTTCTACGCTGCCACCCGGCGGTGGTTCGATAAATCCTACTGGAGTTCCCGGACCTAGCGGCTTCACATGGCACACTGTCCCCGGTTCTAGTGGCCCCGATTTCCTGTCCGATGCTGTTGTAAATAACAGCGCACCTTTTTTTGACAACTACGGCTTAAGTTTTTTGATCAGCAACACGGGCAATCCCATTGTTGGTGGCATAAATATCTATGCAAACACCGGTAGTCCAAGCAGCAGCTACACCGGCAACCTAAGCGTAAGCGGAGGTTGCTACGAGTGCTATGGGTTTGGCAACGCCACGTTGACCCCGGTGCCGCTACCGGCCGCTCTGCCGCTCCTGCTGTCCGGCGTGGCTGCACTTGGCGCAATGGGGCGCCGTCGAAAATTGGCGAAATTGGCTCCAGCGTAAACTTTTGCGTTAGAACGACGCGGCAAGATCCCGGCCTTTGAGGCCGCCTCAAAACAGACGTCGAGTCGGACGAAGAGGACGCCCCGCAGAGGGCTGGGTCGCAGAAAAAGGCCCCGTAAACTCAGGCCGACCAAGCCCGGCGATTAAGCCGGCAGTACCGATGGCCCGTATCGCTTTTTTGAAGTCGGAAGCGAACACCGCAGGGTTCATTTCGGTCCTGGCTTCGCATAGTCCACGCAGCAGTAACGCGGTTGCTCAGAGGTCCGGTGCTTCGGTTCCGCCAGTTGCACTGCATGTGTATGACAAAGTAACTACGAACGTCGGTAACTAGTTGATAATGGAGGATTGACCCAAGTATTACAGCCGGCGTAACCTCGAGCGAGGTTTGGTGCGCTTTGATCGGCCAACGAATTCATTTCGAGGTCATCGACAGGTAGCGATTCGGTATCGTAGATACACTTTTCGAATGTCTACGGTTACCTCAGGGAAGCAGCGATGACGGGAGGGACGAAAATGCAAATGAAGACGACGCTGCTGGGACTTGTGTGTCTCGGCTTACTCGGCGGTCCAATCATTGCTGCCGCCGACACAATTTATGATTGGACTTGGACCACGACGGGTATTGGACCTAGCGCTTTCGGCACGCTCGACGTGAACGGCGCAGGTCAGGCTGTCAGTGGAAGCGGCACCGTTACAGGCGGTGGATTAAGCGGCGCCGAGCATTTCACATTGCTGACGTCGGGCCCGAATCCTTACACTATCCCTAGCGGGGCTGGGTTCAATTGGGACACCACGGTCAATTCGAGCTCACCCTATCTCACGTCAACCGGCGGCCTATTGTTCTTGGGTCCCGCGCCCGAAAATGCTGGTTTTAATCCGTACTCAGTCACTCCAACCGGCTGGGACGCGTACCTGGCGGGCACCGGCCTACCAGGTGCTGGAGGTTATCCCGGCACGGTTTATAGCGGCACGTTCACCCTGACCGCCGTTCCACTACCGGCCGCGCTGCCGCTGCTGCTGTCTGGCGTGGCGGCACTCGGTGCACTGGGGCGACGTCGTAAATCGGCCAAATTGGCTCTGGCGTAAATTTTCCGGGTTAGCACGACGGTGCAAGATCTCAGCCTTTGAGGCTCCCTCAAAACAGACGCTGAGTTGGACGATAGAGAACGCCCCGCAAAGGGGCGTTCGCTTTTGGGTTGCGGGAAAAGGCCGCGCAACGTCAGGGCGGAGCGAGCCGGTACTGAGGACCCTCGTCTCGACATTCGGCGAGCGCGGTACGTTTGTATGACAAAGTCGTTACAAACGAGCCTCGGTAGAAAATCGATTGACCCAAATACTACGGCCGGCGTAACCTCGTGCGACGCTTCGTGGGCATTAATCAGCCAACAAATGCGTTTCAAGGTCGTCGAGATTTGAGTATTTCGGTATTGTAGAAACACCCTTGGAGTTTCTACGGCGATGTTCGGGAAGGCTGCGATGACAGGGAAAGGGACGCAAATGAAAATGCATTTAAGGGTTTTCTTGGCGCTCGGAGCGCTGAGTCTCGTGTCGATATCGCATCCCGCGATCGCCGGCATCATTTATTCAGAAAACTTCAACACGCAGTCGGCTTTTGAAGGCAGTTCAGTACCCGCGGCGAATTATAGCGAAGCTTGGACGCCCACAGATTGGTACACAATCAATAACGCGCAAGGTTGGGCGTTTTCCACGGGTGGGTATTACGCAACTGACGGTACTACGACGCAAGGAGCGGTCCTGCTCAACGAGAATGGTTCCAGTACTTCGCCAGAGGCGGTGTATTCGCTTACAGGGCTAACTGTGGGCCAAACATACAGAGTGTCCTTCAACTATTGGGGCGACAACCAAAGCAGCGGTAATTGGTTGCTGACAGGATGGGCTAACGGTTCGCAGGTTTATAGCGAACCAGGCCACGATGTCGGTGCACAGACGAATTACCCTGGCCATGATGGCAGCTATACGTTTGTTGCCTCCGGCATGACAGAGTCCATTGGCTTCGGTCAGGCTGGCTCGACGAATGGCGCATCTCCAATAATTGATAATGTATCAGTAAGCACCGTGCCGCTCCCGGCGGCTCTACCGCTGCTATTGTCTGGCCTGGCTGCGCTTGGCGCCCTGAGCCGTCGTCGCAAGTTGGCCAACTTGTCCGCAGCGTAAGATCCTCCGTCAGGATGTGGTTGTAAGACTCGGACTGCGCGCCGGGGCTTGCTCGGGAATCTTTTCCAACTAGTGATTTTGACGATCGTGGTGTCGAGCGCTTCTGCTGTGACCAATGCCACGACAATGAATTAGGCAACTTCCTCGTGGCATGCGTTGGCCGTTGGCTGCGCCATAGGTTGCACACCGGCGAACGCGCGTCTCTCTAACGGCGTATCTGGAGTCGCTAAACGCAGTGCTGCTTGCGGGGCTGCTGCTCTTGCGTCCTGCGGCATTGGCGTGAAGCGGCGGCCTCCCGCGGTCTAACGCTGCGAATGGCCAACCAAACGCAGTTACTGTTAGGTCTGCTCAGGTCAGTCGCGTCACCATGCTAATGTTCGGCGATGACCGACGCATGGGTCACCGCGCGCCCCGTCGAGACGCGGCCCGTCTTCCGCCTGACGCCGCTCGCGTGGGTCTTGCTGGCAGTTGCATTGGCTGCCGCAGTGCTCGCCGTGAAAACCGGCCTTGCGCAAATGCTGGGCTGGTTGCTTAACCGCCCCGAATACAGCCACGGCGTCATTATCCCGTTCGTTGCCGCGTTTCTCGTGTGGCAGCGCCGCGACCAGATCGAACGGATGCCCTTTACCGGTTCCTGGGCCGGGCTGCTGCTGGCACTTTTCGGTGCGGCCCTTGGCGCCATCGGCAAGATGTCGGCATTGTTCACCATCGAGGATTATTCGGCGCTTATTACGCTTTATGGGCTAGTGCTGGCACTGACCGGTTGGCGGGTATTTCGACTCTTGTGGGTGCCGCTGCTGATCTTGATATTCATGGTGCCGCTGCCGGAGTTTCTCTACCAAAACTTTTCAGCGCAGCTACAGCTTCTGTCCTCGCAGGTCGGCGTCTGGTTCATGCGTTTGTTTGGCGTCACCGTCTACCTCGAAGGTAACGTCATCGACCTCGGCGTGTATAAGCTTCAGGTTGCGGAGGCTTGCGATGGGCTGCGCTATCTCTTCCCGTTGATGACCATTGGGTTCTTGATCGCCTATTTTTTCAAGGCGGCCCTATGGAAGAGAATGCTGCTGTTCCTCTCCAGCATTCCGATCACCATTTTGATGAACAGCTTTCGCGTGGGCACCATCGGGGTAATGGTCGAACATTGGGGCGTGCGCATGGCGGAAGGCTTTCTCCACGAGTTTCAGGGCTGGGTGGTGTTCATGGTAAGCGGCGCACTATTGATGCTGGAGATGATTCTGTTGGCGCGCATCGGCACTGCACGCAGAACTTGGCGCGAAGAGTTCGGGCTCGAGTTTCCAGCTCCCACTCCGAGGGATCCACCCGCCGTAGCGCGCCCGGTGCCAGCCAGTCTGTACGCGAGCGTGGCCGTGCTGATTCTCGCTGCCGCCGCTTCGTTGAGCCTCCCGGAACGCGTGGAATTCATTCCGCAGCGGACTTCATTCGATGAGTACCCCAACACCGTCGACGGCTGGACCGGCCGCCGTGAGGCGTTGGAAGCTGTCTATTTGAGTGCGCTCATGCTCGATGATTACTACCTCGCCAACTTTACGCGCGGCACAGACCCTACGATCAACTTCTACATCGCCTGGTATGGCTCACAGCGCGCCGGCCGCTCGGCGCATTCTCCGCGCAGCTGCCTGCCCGGAGGCGGCTGGCAAATCAAGAGCTTGACGCAGCGAACGTTGCCCGGTGCGCGCGACGCGCTACGCGTAAATCGCGTGCTGATCCAGTTCGGTATGCAGCGAGAGCTCGTTTATTACTGGTTTCAGCAGCGCGGTCGGGTGATCACCAATGAATATGTGGCCAAGTGGTACCTGTTCTGGGATGCGCTCACCCGCAACCGCACTGATGGCGCGCTCGTGCGCCTCGTCGTCGCGCTGCGTCCCGGTGATACGGCCGACGCGGCCGACCGGCAGTTGACGGAGTTCGCGGCCGCCGCCGCGCCCACGCTCGCGCCCTATATTCCGGACTGACGCACGTCCATGGATCTGCTGTTTGCCTTTGTAATCGCGATGATCGTCACGATGGCGCTCATTCCACCGCTGGTACGCGTGGCCGCGCGCCTGCAGGTGCTCGACGACCCGATGAGCCGCAAACTGCATGCGCAGCCGATGCCGCGGGTGGGCGGCATCGCGATGGCGGTCGGCTCCGTGCTGCCGCTGTGCCTGTGGCTACCGATGGATCGCACGCTGGTGGCTTACCTGCTGGCGGTGCTCGTGCTGCTGGTATTTGGCGCCTGGGATGACCGGGTCACCCTCGGCGCGCGCACGAAGTTCGCCGGCCAGTTGATTGCGGTACTCATCGTGATGCTGGCGGGCCATGTGTCGATTGGTTCGCTGACGCTCGGCGAGCGCGTGGCGCTGCCGGAGTGGCTCGGGTTTTCTCTTACGCTGCTGTTTTTGCTGGGCATCACCAACGCCACCAATCTCTCGGATGGACTGGATGGCCTCGCCGGTGGTACCACGCTGCTGTGCTGCGCGGCGCTGGCGCTGCTGGCCGAAAGCTGGGATGTACGCTTCGTTGAAACCCTGGGCGTGGTGCTGATGGGTGCCCTCATCGGTTTCCTGCGCTTCAACACCTATCCGGCGCGTATTTTCATGGGCGATGCCGGCAGTCAGTTCCTGGGCTTTTCGGTTGGCGTGCTCTCGATTCTGCTGACCCAACAAGCCTCCACGCCGATCAGCTCTGCGTTGCCGCTGCTGCTGATCGGTTTGCCGGTGCTTGATACCCTGATCGTGATCGCGCTGCGGCTGCATGCCGGGCGCTCGCCCTTCGCCGCCGATCGCCAGCACTTTCATCATCGCCTGCTCGCCTTAGGGCTAGACCATCACGAAGCCGTAATCGTCATCTACACCGTGCAGTGCGTGTTGCTGTTACTCGCCTGGCAACTGCGCTTCGAGAATGACCTCCTGATCGTCGCGACCTTTCTCGGGTTTTCGGTGCTGTTCACCGGCACGTTGATACTGCTGGAGCGCGCCGGATGGCGCTGGCGGGCGGTGG
>Ga0302324_100011408_pt1 | contig 18229 bp, 18 predicted proteins | sample Palsa_T0_1_FD_201949 | JGI IMG/M metagenome (GOLD analysis project Ga0302324, IMG submission 201949) | Peat permafrost microbial communities from Stordalen Mire near Abisko, Sweden - Palsa_T0_1 | ecosystem: Environmental > Terrestrial > Soil > Palsa > Peat permafrost | place: Sweden: Abisko... | reverse complement strand
ATGAACAGCTGCGCGGTCTCGGCCGCCTGCTAGGGGTGCGGGTGGAAGCGGTGGTCGGCAGCAAGGCGCTGGCGGCGCGCATCGAGGCGCTGCCGGGGAGGATGATCCTGATCGATACGCCCGGAGCGGTGAGCCGCGACCGGGCGGCGGCCGCGCAATATCAGGCGCTGCGCCAGCGCTGCAAGTCGCTGCAGGCCATGCTGGTGCTGCCGGCCAGCGCCCAGGGCGGCGTGGTTGACGATGCGGTCGATCATTTTGGCATCGGTGTGTCGAGCTGCTGCGCGCTGACCCGCATCGACGAGGCGGTGAGCCTGGGCGGCGTGCTGTCGGCGCTGGCGCGCTCGCTGCTGCCGGTCGCCTACTGCTGCGACGGGCCGCGCATTCCGGAGGATCTCAAGCCGGCGCGGGCGCACCAGCTGGTCGCGCGCGCCATCGAGCTGTCGCGCCAGGCGCACACCTGCGCCGACGACGATCTGCTCGCCCGCCGCTATGGACGCAGCGTCAATGCAGCAGCCTGAAGCGCGCGCCCCGGAAATCGCGCCGCCACCGGTGCAGGTGATTGCGGTGACCGGCGGCAAGGGTGGCACCGGCAAGACGGCGGTGTCGGTGAACCTGGCGACCGCGTTCGCGCGCGCCGGGCGCACCACCATGCTGCTCGACGGCGATCTCGGGCTGGCCAATGTCGATGTGCTGCTTGGACTGACGCCGCGCTGCACGCTCGAGCAGGTGCTGTCCGGCGATCGCCGGCTGGAAGAGGTGATACTGGAGACCAGCGCCGGCGTGCGCGTGGTGCCGGCCGCCTCGGGCGTGGCGCGCATGGCGGCGCTCAGCGCCAGCGAACAGGCCGCCATCGTCCACGCATTCAGCACCTTGCCCGGATCCCTGGACGTGCTGATCGTGGACACTGCCGCTGGCATCAGCGAATCGGTGTTGCAGTTCTGCCAGTCCGCGCAGCAGGTGCTGGTGGTGTTGCGCGATGAACCGACGTCGCTCACCGACACCTACGCGCTCATCAAGGTGCTCAGTCGCGGCCGCGGCGTGCGCAATTTCCGTGTGCTCGCGAACATGATTCGCCACTCGGGACAGGGCCAGAGTGTGTTTCGCAGGCTGCAGCGCGTGACCGACCGCTACCTCGAGGTGGCGCTGGACTACGTCGGCGAGATTCCCGAGGACAGCGCGCTGCAGCGCTCGGTGCAGGCGCAGCGACCGGTGCTCGATGCGTTCCCGTCGTGCCCGGCGGCGCGCGCCTTCAGCCGGCTGGCGGGCGTAGCCAGGTGCTGGCCGACGCCGGAAGGACCGAGCGGCCGGCTGGAATTCTTCCTGGAACGCATGCTGCGGCGTACGCCGCCGCGGCTGACGGTACTCAAATGACGGTGCTCAAATGAACACCGGCGCACGCGCCTATGCCAGCACGCAGCCGGCGCCCGACATGGACGCGCTGGTGCGCAAGCACGCCGACCTGGTGAAGCGCATCGCCTATCACCTGGTGGGGCGGCTGCCGCCGCAGGTGGAAGTCGAGGACCTGATGCAGGCCGGCATGATGGGGCTGCTGGAGGCGGCGCAGAATTATGCCACCGGGCGTGGCGCGAGCTTCGAGACCTATGCCGGCATTCGGATTCGCGGCGCCATGCTCGATGCGCTGCGCAAGCTCGACTGGGCGCCGCGTTCGGTGCACCGCAAGGCCCGGGCCGCGGCGCAGGCGCTGCGCGAAGTCGAGGCGTTGCGCGGCGCGGAAGCCAACGAGGCCGATGTCGCGGCTCACATGGGCGTGTCGCTGGCCGAATACCAGCGCATCGTGCAGGACACTCTCGGCTGCCAGCTGCTGCGCCTGAATGACGCCGACGGCGAGGATTCGGCACTGGATCGACTGCCCGACGGCGCGCCCGATCCGGAGGCCAGCGCGCTCGACGATTCGCTGCGCCAGGCAATCATCGACGCGATACAGGTGCTGCCCGAGCGAGAGCGCCTGGTGCTGTCGCTGTACTACGAGCAGGAGTTGAATCTCAAGGAGATCGGCGCGGTGCTGCAGGTCACCGAATCGCGCGTCTGCCAGCTGCATGGGCAGGCGCTGCTGCGGCTGAAGTCGCAGCTGACCGAGTGGCACAGCTAGCGCCGGCGTCATGGATGTACTGAGCGTCACCGGCCTGCTGCTCGCTGCCATCGCCATCGTGCTGGGCGCCATTCTCAAGGGCGCCGGCGTGCATGCGCTGCTATCGGCGGCGGCTTTCATGATCGTGGTGGTCGGTACCATGGCGGCGATCTGCGTGCAGACACCGCTGCAGGTGATGAAGCGCGCGCTGGCGATGTTCCCCTGGATACTGCGGCCGCCAACCCAGGACCCGGTGCGCTGCATTGGCAAGATCATCGACTGGAGCAACATCTCGCGTCGCCAGGGCCTGCTCGGGCTCGAGGCGATGCTGAAGTTCGAGGTCGATCCGTTTCTGCACAAGGGCCTGCAGCTGGTGGTCGACGGCAGCGAACCGGACATCATCCGCAGCACGCTCGAGTTCGACATGCACGCACGCGAAGCAGCCGACATCCGCGCCGCCAAGGTGTTCGAGGGCATGGGCATCTACTCGCCGACACTCGGCATCATCGGTGCGGTGCTGGGGCTGATGGCGACGATGCAGAACCTGGACGATCCGTCCAAGCTCGGCCACGGCATCGCCGCGGCCTTCACGGCGACGGTGTACGGCATCGGCCTGGCGAACCTGTTTTTCCTGCCGGTCGCCAACAAGTTGAAGCTCGCGGTCCACGCCCGCAGCAATCTGTGTGAAATGCAGGTGGAGGGCCTGATCGCGATCGCGCAGGGCGAGAACCCGCGCATCATCGAGGGCAAACTGCTCGGGTTCCTGCACTGATGCCACGACGCCGACGACACGACGATCACGATAATCACGAGGCCTGGGCGATCCCGTACGGCGACCTGGTGACGCTGCTGCTGGCGTTCTTCGTCGTGATGTACGCGATATCGTCGGTCAACGAGGGCAAATATCGCGTGCTGTCGGATTCGCTGACGGAAGCCTTTCACGGCACGCCGCGCTCACCGCAGCCGATCGAGGCCGGCGGCACGCGGCCGCAGCCGCCCGAGCAGCTGCCGCTGACGCAGGTGCATCGGATGATCAGCGCCAACCTGCCGATTCGTCACGTCGTGGCGGCGACGGACGTGCCGCCAGCGTCGGTGCCCGTCGGCGGGGCGGCGCGGACCGCGGCGCGGCCGGCAGAGCCGCCGGTCATCGACATGGGCGGCATCGACAAGCCTGGCAGTGACCTCGATCAGGTGGCCCAGGATGTCAGCGCCGCGCTGGCATCGCTGGTGGCCGCAGGCAACGTGCGGGTGCGGCGCACCGACTCCTGGGTCGCGGTCGACATCAGCACCGACATCCTGTTCGGCAGCGGGGTCGCGCGGCTGTCCCCGGCGGCGCTAGCGGCGCTGCAGCGGCTGGCCGAGGTGCTCAAGACATTCCCCAACGCGGTGCGGGTAGAGGGGCATACTGACGACCGGCCGATCAACACCGCCGCCTTCCCCTCCAACTGGGAGCTGTCGGCGGCGCGCGCGGCCAGCGTGGTGCACCTGTTCATGGATCGCGGCATCGCGGCCCAGCGCCTGGCGGTGGTCGGCTACGGTGAGTTTCGCCCGACTAGCCCTAATGCCACGCCTGCCGGCCGCAACGCCAACCGGCGGGTGGAGGTGCTGATATTCAATCGCGACGCCGGCGCCGATGGCCTGCGCTGAGGACCTGAGCTGAAGGAGAAGTGAGCTATGTGGCTACATGACATTCCGCAAACGGCACTGGCGGGCGCCGTCGTCACCCTCGGTGTAGTGATCCTGATGGAGCTGCGCTCGTTCCAGCGACTGCGACGCTCGGTGGATATCAACCTCGGGCGTGTGTTCGAGCAGCTGGAGATGCTGCGCGCAGAATCCCGGAAAATGCTGGAGGCACAGGCGAAGGCACAGGCACAGGCGCAGGCGCAGGCACAACAGGCCGCTGCGCGCGCCGCCGCGCAGGCGGTGCCGGTCAGGCGGGCGATGGCGCCTGGCGAGATGATCGAGCGCCCACTGGCGTTGCCAGAAAGCGAGCGGCCGGTGATCGAGCCGACCGCGGTGGACTTCCTGGTCGCGCCACCGATCGTCAACCCCGCGTATGAGAATGCCGATGCACTCGCCGCCCAGGGACTGGAGCCGGCGCAGATCGCCGCGCGCAGCGGCCTGCCCGCGGGCGAAGCGCGACTGCTGGCCTCACTGGCGGCGGCACGGGCGCGGCGCGATCAGGCGGCTGCGGCGGCGGCGGACCCGGCAGACTCGGCAGACTCGGCAAAGGGATGATGGAGCGGCAATTGTCGCCGCCACGTGCGACGGACACTACCTATCCAGGCGGACAAAGGGTCATTCGCCTTGCACCGAGCTACCCGAAGAGCGAGAGGAAATTCGGTTGGCCGTTGGACGCATGCAGACCACCGTCTATCGGCAGGTTCACACCATTGATAAAGAGGGCGTCCTCACTTGCGAGAAAGGCGATGACGCCGGCGACTTCATCCGGTGTGGCGGCCCTGCCGATCGGGAGGCGGTCACGAAAAGCTGCCATCACGGCTTCGTTCTTCGCCAGCTCGATAGTCGCTTCGGTGGATGTAAAACTCGGCGCCACCGCGTTGACGCGCACACCGCGGGAGCCGTACTCAAGCGCCAGGGAGCGCGTGAAGTTCGTTACGGCACCCTTTGCCGCATTGTAAGAACTCATGCCCCAATCCCCGCCCAAACCGGAAACGGACGAGACGTTGATGAGTGATCCCTTCGTCTTCAGGAGATGAGGCAGTGCTTCGCGTGCTCCGAAGTAGACACTATCAAGATCAGTGGCCAGCACCTTGCGCCAGTCCTGGGTGGTGGTCTTCTCAAAAGGACCAAAGATCGCCATCGCAGCGTTATTGACAAACACGTCCAACTTTCCAAATTTTGTTATGGTGTCTTCAACCAGGCGCTTCATATACTTCTCATCAGACACATCGCCGGGGTGAACGAGTGACTTTGCCAGATCCGATCCCGCGATGGTTTCCTGCAGTTTGTGTTCACGTCGTCCATTCAACGTGACGAATGCGCCTTCATTCAGAAATCGGCGTGCCGTACCGGCACCAATGCCAGAACCCGCCCCCGTAACGATGACCACTTTATCCTGGAATCGATTCATGATGTTCTCCGATAAAACCGTTCCGGCAACGGGTTTAATCAGCCGAGCTTTACCAGATTTTGCGACAGAAGAGCGCCAGGCCGCCCGTCCACGGTGTGAAGGGGCACTCCACCTTGATCGAGCCTTCCGAGTTCGATCGGAGCGAAGCCAATCTGAGTCGCCGCGGTTGCAACAGTTGCGCTGGCGTCAGCATCGTTGCTTGATACGAAGACCGCCTGTCGTTGCCCCTTGACCGTCGGATTGGTTCCGAGCTCATTCGCAGGCAGGTGATTGAACGCCTTGACCAGGCGCGCGCCGACAAATGCCTTCGACACCACTTCGGAAGAGAGTTGCCCTCCGAGCAGCTCCTGCCGCTGCTTTGGAGTCAGATCAAGGGTATTTGTGACATCGACAACGATCTTGCCGTTCCACTGCTTGAATTGCTGAGCTACATCTTTGTAAGCGGGAAAGGGGACAGCAAGAAAGACTATCTCAGCCTTGTGAGCATCTTGCATGGATTGGGGAACGACGCTTCGACCGAGTTCTTTCGGCAAAGACGCAAGCGATTCCGGTCCACGAGTGTTGGCGATGGCAACTTCGATGCCGTTACGTGCGAAGGCGCGCGCAAGTGCGGTACCAATATGGCCGGAACCAATAATGGCGTACTTCATTGAGGTCTCCATTAGTTAAGTTGAACGTCATGTTGAGGACGGGATGAAGACGCGGTTAAAACTCATGGAATACCTCGCTCGTGCAGTTTCAAAAAATGTTTATACATCGCCGACTAGCTGGTCTTCGGTACGCCCCCCCACATAGACGCTGTGCTTTCACGGCGGATGTACGTAGTCGGCGATCTCTAACGGCTGATTCAAAGGTGACGTTGGCCACCGCACAGACCCGGTTCATCGCCCGACTTATTGTCAGATCGCATGGACACTGACTCTTGAGCCTTGACCCCGACACTGAAAATCAAAAGAGATGCAATATGCGTATTTTCGTTACCGGTGCGACCGGATTCATCGGTTCAGCGATCGTCCAGGAGTTGATCGGCGCGGGCTACAAGGTACTTGGCCTGTCGCGCAACGATGTTTCCGCGAAGGCGTTGGCGAAATTGAAGGTCGAGGCACACCAAGGTGATTTGAAGGATACAAACAGTCTCGCAGCGGGTGCCAAGGCCTGCGATGGTGTTATCCATACTGCTTTTCTTCAGGACTTCTCCGATATGGCAGGTAATAGCGAGACGGACAGGCGCGCCGTAGAAGCTATGGGTGTCGCGCTTGCGGGATCGAACCGACCTTTCGTGATCGCCTCCCCGGCCGCGGTTGTCATGCCTGGCAAACCCGCAACGGAGGATGCCGCCGGTAGCCCCCAGGGGCTTGGCGCTGCCCGTGTGCCGTCGGAGGAAGCGATGATTGCTCTTGCTTCGAAAGGCGTAAGGACAAGTATCGTCAGGTTGTCGTCGGCGGTCCACGACCGCGAGAAGCAGGGTTTAGTCTCCATGATGATTTCTTTGGCAAAAGAGAAAGGTGTTTCTGCTTATGCCAATGACGGGCTGAACCGATGGGCAACTGTACATAGGCTCGATGCCGCACACCTCTTCAGGCTGGCGCTCGAAAAAGGTTCTGCCGGAGCCCGCTATCACGCGGTGGGCGAAGAAGGAGTGTCACTTCGCGACATCGCCAGGAGCATCGCGCAACACCTCCATCTGCCGATCGTCGCCAAATCATCTCAGGAAGTGGCGGAATACTTTGGCTGGCTCGCGCATTTCGTGGGCGCCGATTTACCCGCCTCAAGCGTGCAAACTCAGAAGCTGCTTGGCTGGCGGCCGACGCATCCAGGATTGCTTGCCGATCTGGACCGAGCAAGCGCATTCGAAGATTCCAAAGGCAAGATGCTCGCGCACGGTTAGAGCACGGGTGCCGCGCAGGCGGTACCGGTCAATAGTTAAGCGTGATCGTCGTCGTTGCGGCGGGCACCGTGGCAACGTTGGCCACACCTTTCACCGTCACCGTTGTGGTCCGATGGCTGGCTGCGGATGATTGCCGCGTGAACGTGATGGTGCTCGATCCGCCGCTACGGGTGTTTTGAGCGCTGAAGGCCGCGTTCACGCCGCTCGGCAAGCCCGATACGCTGAACCTGACCATGTCGGCGAAGCCGTTTGCGCCCGCTCAACGCGCCGCAGGGCCTGCTGCAATTAAGGCCGGAGTCCCTAGTCATCCATCAGGAAGCTGCGCAGCTGCTCGCTGCGGCTCGGGTGGCGCAGCTTGCGCAGCGCCTTGGCCTCGATCTGGCGGATGCGCTCGCGCGTGACGTCGAACTGCTTGCCGACTTCCTCGAGCGTGTGATCGGTGTTCATGTCGATGCCAAAGCGCATGCGCAGCACCTTGGCTTCGCGCGGGGTGAGCTGGGCCAGCACCGAGTGCGTGGTCTCGCGCAGCGACTCCATGGTCGCCTGGTCGATCGGCGAGGACACCGACTGGTCCTCGATGAAATCGCCGAGGTGCGAATCCTCATCGTCGCCGATCGGCGTCTCCATCGAGATCGGCTCCTTGGCGATCTTGAGCACCTTGCGCACCTTGTCTTCCGGCATCTCCATGCGCACCGCCAGCTCTTCCGGCGTCGGCTCGCGTCCCATCTCCTGCAGCATCTGCCGCGAAATGCGGTTCAGCTTGTTGATGGTCTCGATCATGTGGACCGGAATGCGGATGGTGCGCGCCTGGTCGGCGATCGAGCGCGTGATCGCCTGGCGGATCCACCAGGTCGCATAGGTGGAGAATTTATAGCCGCGGCGATATTCGAACTTGTCGACCGCTTTCATCAGGCCGATGTTGCCCTCCTGGATCAGGTCCAGGAACTGCAGGCCACGGTTGGTGTACTTCTTGGCGATCGAGATCACCAGGCGCAGGTTCGCCTCGACCATTTCCTTCTTGGCGCGGCGCGCCTTGGCCTCACCGATCGACACCTCGCGGTTGATGTCCTTGATGTCGGTGATCGACAGGTGGTGGCGCTGCTCGACTTCGACCAGTTTCTTCTGCCGGCGCTCGATCTCGTCCTTCAGGCGCGCCAGCGGGGCGGAATATTTCTTTCCGGCCTTCATGTGCTTCGCCAGCCAGCGCGCGCTGGTCTCGTTCTTCGGGAAGGTGGCGATGAAATCCTTGCGCGGCATGCCGGAGTCGCGCACCGCGATGATCATGATCTCCTTCTCGATCTGCCGGATCTCGTTGATGTGCGTGCGCAGCTGGTCGGTGAGCGCGTCGAACATGCGCGGCGAGAGCTTGAGCTCCATGAACTCGAGCGCCATCTTCTTGCGCAGCTTCTGGGTCTTGGGGTCGTCGGCGCCGAGCTTGGCAATCGAGGCCAGCACCTGCTGGTGCAGCTTCTGGATCGAGCCCATGCGGCGCGCGACTTCGAGCGGATCCGGACCGGTATCGATCGCTTCCTCTTCGGTGTCGTCGGCGTCCTCGGCCTCGTCGTCCTTTTCCTCGGCGACGGTTTCCAGTTCGATCTTGGTCGGGTTCTGCGGCTGGGCAATGACGTCCGGCGCATTCGGATCGATGAAGCCGACCACCAGGTCGATCAGGCGCGCCTGGCCGGCCTTGACCAGCTCATAGGTCTTGACCAGATGCTCGTGCGTCGCCGGATACTTGGCGAGCGCGGTGCGCACCGCATCCAGGCCCTCCTCGATGCGCTTGGCGATGCGAATCTCGCCCTCGCGGGTCAGCAGCTCCACCGTACCCATCTCGCGCATGTACATGCGCACCGGATCGGTGGTGCGGCCGAGTTCGGCATCGAGCGCCGCCAGCGCTGCGGCGGCCTCCTCGATAGCCTCGTCATCGGCCGGGGAATTGGCCTCGTTGGCCAGCAGCGACTCGGTGTCCGGCGCCTTCTCGTACACCGGAATACCCATGTCGTTGATGGTATTGACGATGCCTTCGATCTGTTCCGGATCGACGATTTCCGCCGGCAGGTGGTCATTGACCTGCGCGTAGGTCAGGTAGCCCTGCTCCTTGCCGCGCGCGATCAGCAGCTTGAGCTGCGACTGGCGGTCTTCGGGCAGGCCATTGCCACGGCGCGTCGGCTCGCTCGCCACATGCGCCTGGGCCGAAGATTTGTGCGATGCGGCGGCCTTGTCATGCGCAGCTGCCGCCTTCGGCGCCGGTGCGCCTTTCTTATTATTGGTGTGCGGGTGCTGCGGGTGCGGCTCAGGCGCCTTGGCGGCCGCCTCCTTACCGCCTGCCGCTGCAGCGCGGCGCGCAGGCGCATGCGCGGCGCTCTTGCGATGCGCCGGGCTGGCTGCGGCAACCGTCCCACGCGCGGCGGGTTTACGGGCGGATGGGGCTGGCTTCGGCGGAGGCTTGCGTGTCATGGCGTCTCTAGGGCTGTTTCCAAGCGTCGAGTATTAGACATAACAGCCCGCTTCGTCGGGGGGCAACGAAGGGCTGCGGTCAGGGGATCGTTCATGGAAAAGTTGAATATGATAACCAGAATTGATACGCAGGTGCCAGTATTCAAGGCCGAACCCGTGATAACGGCAATAAACCCTAAGACTTGAACCTGGTCAGCGCCCGAATTGGGTCAGAGCAGGGCGGCGGACCGGCAACCGGGGTCTGGGTCGGCCGGCACCACGTCAGCCCCGTCTAATGGCCGCCCACCCGCACTTGGGCAACCGTCAGGGCCTGAAGTTCCAGTTTCTCCGCCTCATCGAGGGTGTGCGCGCGCGCCTTCTCGATCAGCACTTCCAGCCGCCGGCGCAGCTCCGAGTCGAGCAGGCGGGCCACCGCCTGGGACAGCTCCTGGCGTGCTGCGGTCTGGTCAGGCACCAGCGGTTCGCCGGCCCCCAGTTCGCATAAGCGCCGATACTCCGGCCGCTCGCGCCAGCGCTCCAGCGTCTGCGCCATCGTGGCGGCAGGGTTGGCGCCCAGCTGCTCGAGCAGTGCGACCAGCACCGCGACTCCGGGCTGACTCATCTGAGTCAGTTGCCGCCGTTGCTGCTCGCTGACCGCGCTCACGGCAGCCGGGAAATGCAGCAACAGCGTGATCGCCTGGGTGGTAAGGCTGCCGCGACCTACTGCGCGTACGGGGGCACGCACGGCTGCCCGGGCATTGCGCGGTGCGGCGCCCGGCCGCGCGTCGGCGGCCTTCGAGCCAGGCGTTGCCGGCCCTGCGAGCCATTGTTGCAGCCGCTCGGCCGGAAGCCCGATGGCCGCGGCGACCCGGTCGAGCAGCAGCTCGCGGTACACGCCGGGGGCGATCTTTTCCAGCAGTGGCCGCGCCAGCGCGACAAAATGCGCCTTGCCATCCACATGGCTGACATCCGCCTGCTCGCCCAGTTGCGCCACCAGGTATTCCGACAGCGGCAGCGCGCTGTCCAGTCGCGCCGCGAACGCCTCGCCGCCCTCGCGGCCGACCAGCGAATCCGGATCCTCGCCGTCGGGCAGGAACAGGAATCGAAGTTCCCGGCCGGCGCGCGCCTCGGGCAACGCCTGCTGCAGCGCGCGCCACGCGGCGGCGCGGCCGGCGCGATCACCGTCGAAACAGAACACCACCTCGCTGACCAGCCGAAACGCCCGGCGCAGGTGCTCCGCCGTGGTTGCCGTCCCCAGCGTCGCCACCGCATCGATGACGCCGGCCTGATGCAGGCGTACCACGTCCATGTAGCCTTCGACCACCAGCAGGCGCTTGAGCGGGCGGCGTGCGAGCCGCGTCTCGTACAGGCCGTACAGCTCCTTGCCCTTATGAAACAGCACGGTTTCGGGCGAATTCAGGTATTTCGGCTCACCGCTGCCGATCACCCGACCGCCAAAGGCGATCACGCGGCCGCGCGTGTCCCGTATCGGAAACATCAGGCGATCGCGAAAGCGGTCGTAATAGCGATCGCCGCCACCAACACTGCCACCACCACTGCCGCCAGCACCGCCGCCACCGCCGTCGCTGCGCTCGCGCTCGATGATCAGGCCGGCCGCCAGCAGCGCCGATTGTTCAGGTTCGCTGGCGCCGAAGCGGCGCAGCACCTCGTTCCAGGAATCGTTGGCGTAGCCGATGCCGAAGCGCTCGATCGTATCGGGCGCAAGGCCGCGCTGCGCCGCGTAGCTGCTGGCGCGAGCGTTGCGCTGCAGTTGCGAGCCGTAGAACTGCGCGATTCTCGCCAGCAGCGGGTACAGCGGCGCTGCCTCATCGGCCGCGGCCACGCCGACGGTCGCGGTGGCCGATGCGCCGCCGGCGGCTGCCGCGCCGGTCGCGCCTGCGGCTTCGTGCGGCACCGCCAGACCCAGGCGGGTGGCGAGATCCTCGACCGCTTCCGGGAACGGTAGTCGGTCGTATTCCATCAGGAAGCCGAGGGCGGTGCCGTGCACGCCGCAGCCGAAGCAGTGGTAGAACTGCTTGTCGGGGCTGACCCAGAACGATGGCGTCTTCTCGTCGTGGAACGGGCAGCAGGCTTTGTATTCGCGCCCGGCACGCTTCAGCGGTACGCGCGCGCTGATGATCTCCACGATATCGGCGCGAGCGATCAGGTCGTCGATGAAGGCTTGCGGAATCCGACCGGCCATACTGGCCGTTAGTCTAGGACAACTTCAGGACAGGCGGGCTTTGATGCGCGCGCCGACCGCGGCCATGTCGGCGCGGCCCTGGGCGCGGCTCTTGATGAGCCCCATGACCTTGCCCATGTCCTTGATCGACGAGGCGCCGGTGGTGCCGATGGCTTCGTTGATGAGCGCATCGAGTTCGGCGTCGCTGAGCGCGGCGGGCATGTAGGCGTTGATGATCGCCAGCTCCGCGGCTTCCTTCGCGACCAGGTCCGCGCGGCCACCAGCCTGGAACTGCGTCATCGACTCGCGGCGCTGCTTGCCCATCTTCTCCAGCACGCCGAGCAGCTGGGTATCGTCGAGCGTAATGCGCTCATCGACTTCACGCTGCTTGACCGCGGCCATGATCAGGCGAATGGTGCCGAGGCGCTGCTTGTCACCTGAGCGCATCGCCGCCTTCATGTCTTCCTGAATGCGCGCCTGCAGGCTCACGGCCGGTCTGTTACGGGCGGGCCGGGCGGGCGAAGTCGCGCGAAACGCGCTTCATGTGCCGCTTGACGGCGGCAGCCTTTTTGCGTTTTCGTTCCTGGGTGGGCTTTTCGTAGAATTCACGCCGTCGCAGCTCGGCGAGAACGCCTGCCTTCTCGCAGGCCCGTTTGAAGCGCCGCAGGGCGGCGTCGAAATACTCGTTCTCGCGTACTCGAACACTCGGCATCGAAATCCCAACCTCTTGATTGTGAAATACTTTTCTCACCCCTAGGGAAGGGCAAGGGCCGCGATTCTAATGAGACTCACGGCAAAAGGCAAAACCGGCAGCAGCGATGCGCATACTGGCGATTGAAACCTCCTGTGACGAGAGCGCGGTGGCGGTGCTCGATCAGCAGCGCGGGCTGCTGGCGCATGAGCTGTGGAGCCAGATTGATCTGCACCGGGCATTCGGCGGCGTGGTGCCGGAACTGGCGTCGCGCGATCACCTGCGACGCCTGCTGCCGCTGCTGGTGAGCGCGCTCAATCGCGCGGCGACCAGCGCGGCCGAGATTGACGGGGTTGCCTACACCGCCGGCCCAGGCCTTACCGGCGCGCTGCTGACCGGCGCGGCGCTGGCGCGCTCGCTGAGTTTCGGCTGGAAGGTGCCGGCGATCGGTGTGCATCACCTGGAAGGCCACCTGCTGGCGCCGATGCTGGAGTCGCCGGCGCCACCATTCCCGCACGTCGCGTTGCTGGTCTCCGGCGGCCACACAATGCTGATCGAGGTGCGCGCTATCGGCGACTACCGGATGCTCGGACAGACGCGCGATGACGCGGCCGGCGAGGCGTTCGACAAGTGCGCCAAGCTGCTCGGTCTGCCGTATCCGGGCGGGCCGGAGCTGGCGCAGCTGGCAGCTTCGGGTAAGGCGGGGCGCTACGCGTTCCCGCGGCCGATGCTGGACCGGCCGGGGTTTGAATTCAGCTTTTCCGGCCTCAAGACCGCGGTGATGCAGACGCTGCGGGCGGCGACGCTGTCCGAGCAGCAGCGCGCCGATGTGGCGTTCGCGGTGCAGGATGCGATCGTCGCGACGTTGTGCGCCAAGGCGCTGCGGGCGCTGGAGTACACCGGCCATCAGGCGCTGGTGGTCGCGGGCGGCGTTGGCGCTAACCGCGAACTGCGGGCGCGGCTGGCGCGCGAGGCGAGCGCGCTTGGGAAGCAGGTGTACTTCCCGCGGCTCGAGTTCTGCACCGACAACGCGGCCATGATCGCGGTCGCCGGACTGCAGCGGCTGCTGGCGCATGAGGAGACGCGCGGCGGCATCGAGGTGCGGGCGCGCTGGCCGCTGTCGGAACTGCGGCCGCCCGGTGCGAGCTGAAAGTCCAGCGGCGGCTGGCCATGCCGCTAGACTTTGCGCCATGAGCGAGCATGACAGCGAAGACCGGATTTTCCTGCGCGGCCTGACCACCGAATGCATCATCGGGTTCATCGACTGGGAGCGGCGCGTGCCGCAGACCGTGGTCATTGACCTGGAGTTGCCGTGCGACTGTGCACACGCGGCACAGCGCGACAGTGTCGCCGATACAGTGGACTACAAGACCGTCGCCAAGCGCGTGCTGGGCTGGGTGGGTGCCTCGCAGTTCCAGCTGGTCGAGTCGCTGGCCCACGGGCTGGCCATGCTGCTGCTGGAAGAGTTTCCACTGGGGTGGGTGCGCGTCAGCATCAACAAACCCGGCGCTATCCGCCATTCGCGCGATGTTGGGGTTTGTGTCGAGCGCCGGCGGGCCGGTTAGTGGTGCAGGCCTTTGTCGCGATCGGCAGCAATCTCGATCCGGCCGCGCGCATGCTGCAGGCCGCGCGCGCGCTCAGGCAGCGCTTCCCCGACGCCCGCTTCTCGCGCTGCTATCGCAATCCGGCGTTCGGATTCGAAGGCCCGGATTTCTACAATGCGGTGGTCGGCTTCAGCACCACGCTGCCGATCGAGGTGCTGCTGCCGCAGCTGCACGAGATCGAGGCGCTGTGCGGACGGGCGCGCGCGGATCCGAAATGGCAGCCGCGCAGGATGGATCTGGATCTGCTGCTGTATGGCGATGTGGTCGGCACCGGGCCGGGCTATGTGCTGCCGCGGCGCGACCTGGCGCGCAGGATCTATATGCTCGGGCCGCTGGCCGAGCTGGCGCAGGAAGTGCTCTATCCGCCCTCGGGTCCGACCATCGGGCAGCTGTGGGCGCAGTTCCCGCGCAGCGGCAATGAGCTTACAGCGCTGCAGCTCGATCTCAATGCCGCCTGATCGCGCGCACCGCGGCGCACGGGTTCACCAGCCGATGCTGCGACCGCCATCGACGGCCAGGATCTGGCCGGTCACGTACGCTGCGTCGCTGGCAAAGAACAGCACCGCGCGCGCGATGTCGTCGGGCGCACCGTGGCGCCGCAACGGTGTCTTGTCGATGATCTTCTGCTTGCGCTGCTCGGGCATCGGGGCATCGGGCCAGAGCACCGGACCGGGAGCTATCGCGTTGACACGTACCTCGGGTGCCAGCTCGCGCGCCAGTGCACGCGTCAGCATGATCAATCCGGCCTTGGCCACGCTGTAGACCAGATGATCGCGCAACGGCCGCTGTCCGTGGATATCGACGATATTGAGCAGCGCGCCCTGGGTGCGGCGCAGCTCCGGCGCCGCAGCCTGTGCCAGCAACAGCGGCGCGCGCAGGTTGGTGCCGATCAGATCATCCCACTGCGCCAGCGTGATGGCGCCGAGGGGGGTCGGATAGAAGCTGGAAGCGTTGTTGATCAGCAGGTGCAGTGCTGCGAAGCGCTGATGCGCCGCGCCGATCAGCGCCGGCAGCGCTTCGGTGTCGAGCAGATCACAGGCAATCACCGCGGTGGATTCGGCGCGTGCGCTTTCCAGCTCAGCCGCCAGGGCGTGTGCGGCGGCCAGGGAGCGATGACAGTGGATTACGACGTTGGCGCCGGCACCGTGCAGCGCGCGTACGATGGCGGCACCGACGCGGCGCGCGCCGCCGGTGACCAGCGCCGTGCGCCCGGACAGGCGCTGACTGGGCTCGATGCCCGATGCTGTTGCAGGTGTGTAAAGCCTGGCCGCCATGGCCGCAGCTTATGACGAGCGCCGATGCACTCTCAAATCTGCCGCCGCTGCACACCGACGAGGCGCAGCACGGCGCGCTGGTGCTGCAGGCGGTGCGCGACGCGATCGAGCGGCATGGCGGCTGGCTGCCGTTCGACGAGTACCTGCGCATCGTGCTGTACGAGCCGGGGCTGGGCTACTACAGCGCCGGCAGCGCGAAGATCGGCAGCGGCGGCGATTTTGTCACCGCCCCTGAAGTTTCCGAGCTGTTTGGTCGCGCCGTAGCGCGACAGTGCGCGCAACTGCTGCAGCTTGCCGGCGGCGATGTGCTGGAGCTGGGCGCCGGCAGTGGCGCGCTGGCCGAAAGCGTACTGGCGACGCTGCAGCAGCTCGGGCGGCTGCCACAGCACTATTACATCCTGGAGATCAGCGCCGACCTGCGCCGACGCCAGCAGCTGCGCCTGGCCTCCCTGCCGGCGCCGCTGCGATCGCGCGTGCGGTGGCTGGACGCGCTGCCCGACGCGCCGCTCGCCGGCGTGGTACTGGCGAACGAAGTGGCCGATGCATTGCCGTTCAAGCGCTTCCTGATCGGCGCCGACGCGTTGCTCGAGCGCGGCGTTGCGCTCTCGGCGCAGGGCCAGCTCATCGACGCCGACCGGCCCGCGGACGCGGCGCTGCGCGCCGAGGTGGCGCACATCGCCGAATCGCTGGGACAGCCGTCATCGTTATCCGCACCGTGGCCCTGGCCGGCGGGCTACCAGTCCGAGCTATGTCCGATGCTGGCGCCGTGGATCGCGGCTATCGGCGCCTCGCTCAGCCGCGGCGCGCTGCTGCTGATCGACTACGGGCTGGCGCGGCATGAGTACTATCACCGGCAGCGCTTCCACGGCACGCTGCGCTGCCATTTCCGGCAGCGTGCGCATGAGCAGCCGCTGCTGTACCCGGGGCTGCAGGACATCAGCGCCTGGGTTGACTTCACCCGCCTGGCCGAAGCGGGGGAGGACGCCGGGCTTAGGCTTGCCGGCTACTGCAGCCAGGCCGCGTTCCTGCTGGCGAACGGGATCGAGGCGGATGTCGCGGCCAGCGAGGCGACGCTGGATCGCGCACGGCTGGCGTCCCAGGCGCGAGCGCTGCTGCTGCCGGGGGCGATGGGGGAGACATTCAAGGTGATGGCACTGGCGCGCGCAGTTACCGCGCCGCTGCGCGGCTTCCAGTATCAGGACTTGCGCGGCTCGCTTTGACCCGGCTCGTTTTGAACAGGTTGGCGCTGCAGATCCTGCAGACGTTGCAGGCGCGCGGCGCGGTACGCGGCGGCTATGGCGGGACCCTTGAGCTGCGCCAGCTCCCCGGGCAGCAGCGCGACGGCTGCGGCGGCGGCCAGCGCGTCGGATAGCGAGCTGCGCACGCGATCGTCCAATGCGCCTCTGGCCTGCAGCGCGGACAGCAGCAGCTGGAAGCGCTCGGGGCGCCGCAGCGCGTCGGCCGCCTCCAGCAGCTCGAGCCTGCCGGCCGCATCGAGCCTGCTGGCCTGCGCGCTGCGCTGCTGCAGCCGTGCGCTCAACAGCGCCAGCTCGCGAAAGTCGTTCGGCACGCGCAGGCGCTCGCACAACGCGGTGATCGCCGCGGCCGGGGTGTCGGCCAGCAGCGCCGCGAAGCGCACGCTGCCCTCGGGCGACAGGGCCACGGCGCGCTGCAACGCTGCGTGCGCCGGCGCATCCCAGGCCAGCTCGGGCAGCAGCAGCGTCAGCGCACCGCAATCCTCGAGGGTGTCGAAGAACACTTGCGCATGGGTTTCCAGCAGCGCGCGCGCCATCTCGCGCCACACGCGCTCGGGCACCAGCGCGTTGATCTCGCCGTTGGCGACCATCTGGCGCATCAGCGCGCGCGTCTCGGGCGCGACACGGAAACCGTGGGCGGCGAGGCGCGCCGCGAAGCGCGCGACGCGCAGCACACGCACCGGATCTTCGACAAAGGCTGCCGACACGTGGCGCAACAACCGCTGTTGCAGGTCGCGCTGGCCGCCGTAGGGGTCGATCAGCGTGCCGTCACTGGCCCGCGCCATGGCGTTGATAGTCAGGTCGCGGCGCTGCAGGTCCTGCTCGAGCGTCACGTCGGGCGAAAACCGGGTTTCGAAGCCGCGGTAACCGGGCCCGGTCTTGCGCTCCAGCCGCGCCAGTGCGTATTCCTCGCTGCTGTCGGGGTGCAGGAATACCGGGAATTCGCGACCGACCGGGCGATAGCCGGCACGCTGCAACTCCTCGGGCGTGGCGCCAACCACGACCCAGTCGCGCTCGGGCGCGGGCAGGCCCAGCAGCTCATCCCGGACCGCCCCTCCCACCAGATAGACTTGCATGAGCCTCATGTTAACCGACCGCCACAGCGCGACCGTACTCAAGACCCGATGGCTGGCGCTTGCGCTGATCGGCGCCACGCTGCCGGGTTGCACCATCGGCTATCTGGCGCAGGCCGCGCACGGCCAAATCAGCCTGATGCGGGCGCGCCGACCGATCGAGCAGGTACTGGCCGATCCGGCGGTAAGCCAGGACGTCAAGGCGCGGCTGCGGGTGGTGCAGGATGCGCGCGCGTTTGCGGTCACGGATCTTGGCCTGCCGGACAATCGCAGCTATCGCAGCTACGCCGACCTGAAACGACCGTACGTGGTATGGAATGTGGTGGCGACGCCGGAGTTCTCGGTCGAGCCGCAGCGCTGGTGTTTTCCGTTCACCGGCTGCCTGAGCTATCGCGGCTACTTCCACGAGCGCGACGCGCGCCGGATGGCAGCAAGGCTGGCGGCACGCGGCGACGACGTGATGGTCGGCGGCGTCACCGCGTACTCCACGCTCGGCCATTTCGCCGACCCGGTGCTCAACACGATGCTGCGCTATGGTGACCTGGGCCTCGTGTCCACGATGTTTCACGAGCTCGCGCACCAGCTGATCTACATCCGCGGCGACAGCCAGTTCAACGAATCATTCGCGGTCAGCGTGGAGCA
>Ga0302324_100011402_pt1 | contig 18231 bp, 15 predicted proteins | sample Palsa_T0_1_FD_201949 | JGI IMG/M metagenome (GOLD analysis project Ga0302324, IMG submission 201949) | Peat permafrost microbial communities from Stordalen Mire near Abisko, Sweden - Palsa_T0_1 | ecosystem: Environmental > Terrestrial > Soil > Palsa > Peat permafrost | place: Sweden: Abisko... | reverse complement strand
GTGTCGGTCCGCAGTGTCGTGTCCCACAAACCGCTTTGCTGACCGAGGTTGAAGACGGTCGCCATGGCTGCAGAAACGGAATCATGTTCGAAGCCTTTGGTCTGCCCGATCACCAGCACATGCTTCAGATGGATCTGCTTGGCGTGAGGTGGTGGCGGCAAAGGCTCAGGTTCGGAGGATTGCCCCCAAGCGGCTATTTTGCAGGCAAATGAGCGACGCGACAACAGCAAATGCAATGAGGCAAGTCCGGAAGGTGCGCAATAGATTCCCTCTTGATTTCGAAAATGCGTGATCGATGACAGGCCCAAACAATTCCGGTCTGCCATCAAAGCCCGTATTCTCTCACTCGACGAATCACCGCAGCAACCGGCCGGCGGAAAGATGTCGATCGCAGGTCTCGTCGTGTACTGTGTAGTGTCGTCCGGATGGTCGAAGGGTTCATCTACGACTCCTGGTCGGCCGATCGGCCTGCCGGCGTCTGAGGAGATGGTTGGCCCGATTGATCAAACTACTTCGCAATGAGGCGATGGAACCAGTTATCCCGCAGGCAGCTATACGCAATTTTGGCTGCCTCTTCCGGAAGTCTCAACGAGTGATTCGGCGATTTGTGTTCGCCGCGCTCGACCTTCGCGGATTTCTTCGCAAGAGCAATGTCGTTCCAGTGCGAAGCCAGGATGCGGAGTCTAAAGAGATGGGAGGCCCTGGAGCGCGGGAAGCCTGCCTTCGTGTGTCTTACATCGACGCACAGACAGGCTCTTTCGTCGGCGTAAAACGGATCTGCGGGTCACAGATTCTCCGCTGCAAGAGCCCGCTATAAGACGAGCGGCTCCATTGGTTGCGGCGCTGATGGGATGGAAGGCAATTGTAAAACATTTTCCTTGCGCACTTCTCGCAGCGATGCTATATGTTCATCCCTCAGCAAAGCTAAGAATTTTCTGCAGCCAGTGCGAGTTTTCCCTTCGCAGGAATCCCCCGGGGATAAGTTCGCTACGTATTCGCGCTTTCAGCGCGTGCAGCAAAAGTGTGTCCCGCTCGCTTCAGGAGGCGTTGGGACTCACAGAGGCGAAGCCTGCCTCGAGCCGACTTGCGTTCGACATCCCTGTGGCCTGCCGCAGAGAGACTCATTACTGGGGACGCGGCGAGCTCACCGACGAGGCCAGAATTGTACGTGATGCACCCAGGAGAAATATGTGGGTGTGAAGTGGAAGCAGACCTGAGGATCCTGCGCCTGGAGCTCCCGTAACAGCGAGGTCTGTGAGCTGAAACCCGCCGGGCTTCCAGGATTCTCTTACAGGAATGGAGAAGTCTCGTTCGTTATGACTGTTCTCAAGGTTCGTAAACGCATGATCAGCGTTCGACTTTCCGACGATGAATATTCGGCCCTTAAGGCGTTGTGCCTCATCAGAGGAGCCCGCAGCGTCTCAGATCTCACCCGAGATGCCGTACGTAGTCTGTTAAACCGCAAAGAGCGAGAGGACCTGCTTTCTGAACGATTGGAAGAATTCCGCCTCCAGATGAAAGGCCTTGACCAGAAGATCGAGCAGCTCGCATTACGTATCGACCCTTCGAAAGTTGAAATCAACGGCTAGGACGCCGACGTCATGAAGACATTTCTTGCTTTGACCTTGTGCACGTTGTCGGTATCGGCTCAGCAAATCCAGACCCTGCCTGCGCACGGGGGCGCCGGACCGCAGGCTCTTACGGACGTGTTTAACCTTCCGGTAGAAAGGCTTGGCCCCGACGATCTGATTGGGTTGAGCGTCTACGACGAGCCCGAACTAACCCGGACGATTCGCGTCAACTCAGACGGCAATCTGCGATTGCCGATGATCAAACGGCAAATCCAGGCGGCTGGGCTTTATCCCAGCGAACTCGAAAAGGAAATCACGAGGGCCCTGATCGAGGAACACCTTCTGGTGGATCCCATCGTGACAGTCTCTGTCGCTGAGTACCGCAGCCGTCCCATCACAGTCATCGGCGCTGTGAAGAACCCGCTTACTTTCCAGGCAACCGGCAAAGTGACTCTGCTGGATGCGATCTCGCAAGCTGGAGGTCTGACGGCGGAAGCAGGCTCAGAGATCCTGGTGACCCGCGCGAACACGTCGGACGACAGCAGCTCGTCGCCACTGATTATTCGCGTTCCTCTTCACGGCTTGATTGATGGAGTCGATCCTGCGTTGAACATCACGCTAGCAGGAGGTGAGGAGGTTCGTGTCCCGGATGCGGGGCGCATCTTTGTTCTCGGCAGTGTCAAAAAGCCCGGAGCGTTTCTGATTACGGATGGTTCGGAGAGCAGCGTGATGAAAGCGCTCTCCCTTTCCGAAGGCCTGGACAGTTTCTCTTCGCGCAACGCTTACATTTATCGGGTCGAGGGAGGCCGCGGCAGCAGAAGTGAGATCACTGTTCCACTCAGGAAAATTATGGATCGCAAATCGCCCGACGTTCCCCTGGTTGCGAACGACATCCTCTATATACCGAATGCGACCGGCAAGAAGGCCAGCCTGAAGGCTCTTGAGACCTCTGTCCTTGTGGCCACCGGTCTGGGCGCCGCCTTGATCTACACGACGCGTTAGAACACTGCTGAGAATCAATATGCCTGAACAGATCGGTTTGCCCGAGATCCTTCATCCCCGGCCCCCGGGAAATCCGGTTGCCTTTTACGCCACGCCGGTTCCGCCCCAGCAGGAATTCAAGCCTGAGGCGCCGGCTGTTCCCATGTCGCACTATCTCTGGATCCTGAGACGGCATGGCTGGAAGATCGTTGCATTCGTGGCAACCTGCATTTGCGCTACTTTGATCATCTCGGCGCGACAGAAGCCAGTCTACGAGTCGACAGCGACGGTCGACGTGGATCGCCAGGCTCCAGCCGAAATTGTGGGTCAGGACTCGACGCGCTCCGCCGCTCCTAATGACGCCGACCAGTTTCTGGCCACCCAGGTTAGGCTCATTCAGTCTGACGCCGTTCTGCGCCCCGTGGCGGAGCAGTACCAGCTGCTGAGCCGAGAAGGCCAGCTAAACGATATTAAGCCGGAAAGAGTGCAGCAGATCATCAGCGCGCCGATAAAGCTCAAACAGCTTAAAGTGAGTCGACCGCCCAATACCTACTTGCTGCTGATCAGTTATCGCTCGCCCGACCCTGGTCTGGCGGCCAACGTGGCTAACTCGATCGCCGGGTCCTATCTCAACCATACCTACGACATCCGCATCCGCTCCTCGGCGAGTCTTTCGCTCTTCATGGAAAAGCAGTTGGATGAACTGAAGGCGAAGATGGAACGCTCCAGCATGGCGCTGGCGCAATTTGAGAAGGACCTGGATGTCGTTAATCCGGAGGAGAAGACCAACATCCTTTCGGCCCGCCTTCTCCAGCTGAACACGGAGTACACCGAGGCGCAGGCCGATCGGGTTCGCAAGGAAGCAGCCTGGGATGCGATGAGGTCCGGTGCTGTCGAAGCAGCGCAGATCTCCTCCCAGGGCGAGTCTCTGGCCAGGCTGACCCAAACCCTTGACGAAGCCCGCCAGCGCTTCGCTCAGATCAAATCCACCTACGACTACAATCACCCCGAATACCGCAAAGCAGCCTCGGAGCTGGCCGAGATACAACAACAATTCGATGACACGGTAAAGGATGTCCGCAGTCGAGTCGAGGCGCAATATCGCGAAAGCGTCGATCGCGAGCAGATGCTGCAACAGTCGGTTGCGCAGACGAAAGCTCAGTGGGACCAAATGAACTCGCGGTCCTTCCAGTACCAGCAGTTGAAGCGAGAAGCTGATACCGATAAAGAGCTCTACGACGAGCTAATCCGGAAAATCCGCGAGGCCGACATCAATGCTGGCTTCCAGAACAACAACATCCGGATCGCCGATCTCGGCCGTCCGGCCACGCATCCGGTCCTCCCAAACACGAAACTGAATCTGCTGCTCGCCCTTCTTCTCTCGATCCTTCTCGCCATCGGCACGGCCCTCCTGCATGACTCGCTCGACACCACCCTGCGGGATGCTGCCGAGGCCAGCCGGTTCCTCGGAGCGGACGTGATCGGAGTGCTTCCCAGCGATCGTACCTCTGCGCAGCTGCCCAGGCGTCCCGCCGCTGCCGCCGATCTAATCTCTCTCACGAGCGCCAACGGCAGGAATGGCAGCAATGGCCATCACACCAACGGCCATTACCCGTCGATCTCCAGATTCGAAGAGGCGGTCCGCACGCTGCGCAATACGATCCTGCTCAGCGATTTCGAGCAGCGTCTGCACTCTATCGTGCTTACCAGCGCCACGGCCTCGGAGGGCAAGACGACCGTTGCTGCGCACCTGGCCATTGCCAACGCCGACCGCGGCAGGCGAACCCTGCTCGTCGATGGCGATCTGCGCCGTCCCGCTCTGCATGTGCGCTTCGGGCTGTCTCCGAAAGAAGGCTTGTCGAACGTCCTGACCGGCGAGATTGAGTGGCAGGATGCGGTCATCCCTATCGAGGGCAAGCCGAATCTGGGGCTGCTGCCGTCGGGGCCAAGCTCGCACCGCGCGGCCGACCTCATCGGCCCCCGGCTGGCCGAGCTGCTCGATGAATTCGGCAAGCACTACGACCTGGTGATTCTCGATTCTCCGCCGCTGCTGGGTTTTGCCGAGTGCCTGCAGATGGCCACCGCCGCTGATGGCGTCGTGATTGTCACCCGCGCCGGCGAAACCAAACGCAGAGGGGTTGCCGCCGTCGTCTCCACCCTGGTCCGGCTGCGTGCCAACCTGCTCGGGGTTGTCCTGAACCAGGTCCGGCATAACACTTCGGTCGATGGCTACTCCTACTACGGTTACTACGGCTATCAGTACCGAGCCGACCGCGAATACGGGAACTGAGGCCATCAGCCGCTCCCCGCCTGTCCCTCCATGACCGCCGCTGCCAATGCGTTCGAGTGCGAAGTTTCCGGTGCCCCGGCGCCGGAAGAGGTCCGCGCGCGAAACTGGGATGTTGCGCAGACCGTCGGCACCAACGCCGCCGTCATGGGGATTACCGCCGCAGGCAGCATTCTCGCGGCGCGCCTGCTGGGGCCCTCGGGGCGGGGACAACTTGCCGCGGTCGTCGCCTGGTCGGCTCTGGCGGTGGCCTTCGGCGATCTCGGCATCTCCCAGGCCTGCGCGTATTACGGCGCCCGGGAGCGAGCGCGTCCCGGCGTTGTGGCCGGCACGTCGCTTGCGCTCGGCATCGGCATCGCCGCGGTTCTCCTCCTGTGCATTCTGCCGTTTCGCTCCCGGCTCTTCGGCGGCGCCTTTGCCGGCGCAGCTGGCCTCTACCTCGTGAGCGTGCCGCTCAGCCTCACCACCATGTACCTCGCCTGCATTCTGCAGGGGATGAACCGGCTGGCCGCCTTCAACACGCTCCGCATCATCCAGAGCTCGTCCTATGCGGTGGCACTCACGCTGGCTACCCTCCGCGGCTGGAGTCAAATCGGCGCCGTGGTGCGGATCATGGTCGCCTGCCAGGCCGCAGCGGTGCTGGTGTCGCTTGTCGTCGCGTCGCGCTCGCTGCCCATCGGGCAATGGCGCGTGCGCAGAATCACGGCGCGCAATTTGCTCGCATACGGGAGCCGCTCCTGGGTCGGCAATCTTTTCTGGCTCACGAACGGTCGGCTTGACCAGGCGCTGCTCAGCCTTTTTGCTCCCATGCGCGAACTCGGCCTCTACGCGGTTGCGGTTTCCTATTCGAGCATTCTCTTCGGATTGTCAGGCGCGCTGGCCTCGGTCGTGTTTCCCCGGGTAGCGCTCGCCGCCACCCCCGAGCATGGACGCCGGGAGCTGGCGCGCATCCTTCCGGCTTTCTGCGCAATCATCCTGCCGCTGGGAGTGGTCATGGCGCTGGCTGCGCCTTGGGCCATGAGCACGGTCTTCGGCGCCGCGTATAGAACCGGCACAATGCCGGCCCGCATTCTGCTGGTGGGAGGCGTAGTGCTGGGGCTCAACTATGTCATCAGCAACGCGCTGCGCGCTTCAGGACGCCCCGGCGCTCCCGCCATCGGCGAAGCAGCCGGCGTGGTCGTGACCGTCTCCGTGCTGCCCTTCGCCCTCATCCACTGGGGAATCTTTGGAGCCGCAGTTGTCTCGGTTCTCAGTTACAGCGTGACCAGCGTTGTGCTGGGCTTGATCTGGAAGCGAGCTAAGTCGAGCAAGTGACTATCATCCCGTCAATATCGGTGTGCGTCCCCACCCGGAACCGAGCCTGCCTGCTGCGGGCTACCCTGTCCGCCATGCAGAGACAGACCAGGCCTTACATGGAGTTGATTGTTGGAGACGATGCATCCGAGGACGACACCAAAGACGTCGTCGCGTCATTTCGGGATCCGCGGATTCGATACTTGCGGCATGAGCGGAATGTCGGTATCTATGCCAATTGGAATGCCCTCATCGAATGTTGCTCTGGCGATTATGTCTGCATCTACCATGATCACGATCATTATTCCGATACGATCCTCGAGACCTCGGCGAACCTCCTCGACAGGCATCCACTCATGTCCTTCGTGCATACCGGTCTGACAACTGTGGATTCGGAGGGCCAGGTCTGCAGCATCGATATCAGAGATTTTCCGGAAGCGATGCAGGGCCGACGTCTGCGTGAGATGCTGGCCAATTCCTTACACTCGCCGGTTATGGCAGCGACGGCGATGATTCGCCGCACGGCGTTGAGCAAGGCAGGGCCTTTTCAGTTTAAGGAATACGGGCTTGGCTGTGACAAGCACATGTGGTTCCGCCTGGCGGGCGAAGGCACAGTAGGGTACGTGGCTGAGGTGCAGGCCCAGATTCGTGAACGGGAAAAGGGCACAGCTACGGCTACCATTTCGTGGGACGCGATCTTCGGCTCATGGCGGATGTGGAAGGATGAGATCGCAGAGCACTACGCGGACAACCCGCCGGCTCGCGTGCGCGCCGCCCGCCAGATGAATAGAGTACAAACGCTGCAGACCCTGACATTGTCGCTGCGCGCACTCATACTGGAACCGGCCGACATCTGGTCGCGCGAGGAGCAGCGGGTGGTACCGGCTATGGGCGCCCGGGGTCGGGTTCTCTATCGCATCGCACGATCGTCGCGAATAGTACGGGGCTTGCTTCGAGCTTTTATCCTGCCCCTGCATTACCGGAGCATCTCTTACCGGGCATGGGTTGCAAAGAGGCGTGCGCAAGCTCACCTGAGAGCACGACCTTTGCCCTTTTCGCGTGTCGGTGTGTAACCCGCGGACAGACCAGATATGGCGATCAATTCAGCAGCGGCAATCGGACAGTCGAGAAGCCCCTGGTACGGGTACCTGGCGGGCTTGCCACTCGCAGCGACACCAGCCAGGAATGATCGCCGGCTTGCGTTCCAGTGGTTTCACCGCAGATATGTCCTGGCCTTCTGCCTCGGACCCAGTGTCGCCCTGCTCATCTCATCGTTTTTTCTGCCAATCTCCATTAGCACGCTCATTGCACAGCTTGCGCTCGGTGGATCCACTCTGTTTTCGCTGTGGCTTCTTAGTGACAGGCCCTTCCTCAATCCGATCCAGGCCTTCGTTCTCCTGTTTCACTGGTGGTTTGCGGTGGGTCCGGCTGTGTGTGCTCTTTTTTATTGGGCGGCCGGTAATACGTTCGTGATGGAGGCGTATCTTCCGGATGACCCGACGGCGGTATTAATCGTAGCGGCCGGGTTGCCGCTCTACGCCGTCCTCGCGCGCTTCACCACCTCGTTCTTCGCGCGAATCAGATGGCGGGCAAATTGCCTTTGCCCTTCCGGGTGGTCCTATAAGTTTCGCACCATTCTGATCATGGTTCTCACCGCGGGGGTGGCGGAACTAGTTCTGGCAGTCTTCAGCTTCATCGGCATACGAGCCTATGACAGTACGAATTATCTGGGAGGACAAGCTACGGCATCAACACCGCTGGCCGTCGTGGCCTCGATTGTGCCTTTGGTCAATTTTGCACTGCTTGGCCTTTTTATCTATCTAATTCTGCCCAACATGAGGCAGAAAACATGGCATTTCAAGGCGCTTGCTCTTGGAATCCTCGTCATTTCCATCGGCTCGGCATTAACGTCCGGTTATAAGGGCTTGATCATTCAGCCCCTCTTTTGGGCGATCGCGAGTTATATAACCTGGCGTCAGCGCATTCCATGGTTAGCGATCGGCGCTGCTGCAGTGACCTATTTGGTATTCGTGGAACCATTCGTGGCTACAACGCGGATCGCAGCGCAGAAAGCCGCGATCGTCACGAACGAACAGCGCGAGGAATTGTTCCGGGAAAGCCTCGCAAACTTTTCTCCAGGCAACATGAGTTGGCGAGCCCTGAATCTCGAATCGCCATTCCGAGGGGTATACCCGCACGCGGTACGAATCGCGGCGGACAGCGATTGGTTCAGTGGACCGTGGCAGGGTGAGTCCTTAAGGAACGGCATGTCAGCGGTAATCCCTCGAGCCCTGGCGCCGAACAAGGCAGATTCCAACATGGCCCATTATTTTGCGCTGGAACTAGGCGAGGCCGATGTCAATAGTCCCTTTCACAGCATTGCGATCTCAGTCCCCTTCGAGTGCGTAGGAAACTATGGATGGCTCGCAGGCATATTCTCGTTTGGCATCATTGGCATCGTCTGGGGCGGCTTAATTACTTTCATCCTTACGCCGGACAGGCTGTCAACCCACCCTTTGATGCCCTATTGTCTGACTCTGCTTCTGGCATTCGAACAGAGTGTCGGACAATTTCTGAACGCAGCGAAGCTCCTGGTTTTCCCGCTCGCTGTGATTGTCATTGTGTGGGCGATATTCGGAAAGGACCTGTAGCTGCTGCTATGGATCAGACCTCCATCGTCCATTTTCAGCGTAAGTCGCTTCCTGGAAACCACAGCCTCGAGCGGGTTTTTGAGGCAGTCCGCAGCGGGATGGCGGGAGAGGATGTCCGGGTGCATGTGTGCCCGTACCCGAGCCGCGGCGTCGGACGGCGGATCGTCAACCTGCTGGCGGCGGTACGTGCTCAGGGGGGGATCAATCACATCACGGGCGACGTGCACTATCTGGCATTGCTCCTGCCCCGGGATCGGACAGTGCTTACGATTCACGATTGCCGCAGCATGATCCGTCTCGGTGGCGTGCGACGGCGCATCTTTCAGTGGCTCTGGCTACGGCTTCCGGTAGCTTGTGCCGGACTGGTGACGGTTGTTTCCGAGCAGACACGGCAGGAGGTTCTCCGCTACGCCGGCTGCCCTGACTCGAAGATTCGCCTGATCCCGGAATCGGTGAGCAGCGCGCTGGGGCCTTTGCCGCGAGTATTTCACTCTGAGCGGCCCACGATCCTGCAGGTGGGAACGGCCGACAACAAGAATCTGACGCGCGTTGTTGAGGCGCTGGCCGGAATGCCGTGCAGGCTGCGAATCGTGGGGCGGATTGCTGCGGAAGCGGAGGCGGCGCTTAGAAAGTCGGGCATCGACTACAGCTCTTGTGCCGGGGTGAGCGACGAACGCCTGGCGGAGGAATATGCAGCTGCGGACATGGTCGTCTTCTGCTCGACCTATGAAGGCTTCGGGATGCCCATTGTCGAAGCGAATGCAGTTGGACGGCCGGTGGTGACCAGCGATCGGGAGCCTATGAGGAGCGTCGCGGGCGGGGCAGCGTGCCTGGTAGATCCCTGCGATGTGGCTTCCATCCGCGCCGGAGTGCTGAAGGTGATTCACGACAACGCTTATCGCGCGTCCCTCATTGAGAAGGGATGGGAGAACGCGAAACGCTTTCATCCGGAGGTAATCGCGGCCGCTTATCTGGCCGCGTACCGCGAGCTGGCCCAGCAGTCGCCCGTTCGCTCCGTACCCCCGGCGGTTGCAAAACTGCAGGCAGGTGCCACCCAAAATGACGGTCGAACCCATTGACGGCTGCGCGCCCCCGGAGGCCGGGAGCGTTGCCAGGATTTCGGTCCACTGCAGTGATGTGCCTGCGAGTTCAAGGCCTGTCATCCTGATTTTCGTCGCGCACTATCTGCCCGGGTTCAGCGCGGGCGGGCCAGTGCGCAGCATCGCCAACCTTGTGAACTCTCTCGGCGACGAGCACGACTTCAGAATTGTCACTTCCGACCGCGATCTCGGTGACCGGCAGCCTTTCCCCGGCGTGACGGCGGATGTCTGGACTCGAGTCGGGAAGGCAAACGTGCTCTACGCGCGCGTTCGCCCTGGCTGGATGCTGCGATGCCGCAGGATCCTCAGCGATGTCCGCCCCGACCTGCTGTACATCAACAGCTTCTTCTGCCGCAGTTTTTCGATGGCGGTACTGCTGGCGTGGTGGTCCACACGGAGTGAGGCGCGCTGCCCTCTGCTGCTGGCTCCTCGCGGCGAGTTCTCGCGAGCCGCGCTTGGCCTCAAGCGGCGCCGCAAGACTATCTACATTCAGCTGGTGAAGCTGTTGGGCTCGCACAGCAGAGCGCTGTGGCATGCCTCAAGCCCGGCTGAAGCCGCCGACATTCTGGGGGCGCTCAGCCATCATGATGGCGTTGCCGTGGCCGGACCCATCTCCTCGGCCGCACCTGCGGTCGCCACCGCGCTCGACGTGCCACCGAACTGGAGAGGGGAGACGCAGGAGTTTCCGCCCAAGAGCGCCGGCTCGCTTCGGATCATATTTCTGGCGCGCATCGTGCCCATGAAAAACCTGGCTGATGCGCTCGTCGCCGTGCGCTCGCTGCGCGGCAACATCCTTTTCACTGTGTGTGGTCCGCGCGAGGACGAGGCCTGCTGGGAGCAGTGCCGCCGGCTGGCTGACGGCATGCCTTCGAATATCACGGTGGACTTCGCCGGCGCCGTCCCGCACGAACTGGTTCGGCAAATGCTGCTGAGACACGACGTTTTTTTGCTGCCGACTCTTGGCGAAAACTTTGGCCACGGGATCGCGGAGGCGCTCCAGGCAGGCTGCCCGCTTGTCATCAGCGATCGGACACCGTGGCGCCACCTTGAGGAGCTGGGTGTGGGCTGGGATCTGACCCTGGGCGATCTTGCTGCCTTTACGCGAGTGCTGCAGCATTGCGCGGACATGGCTCCCGACGAATTCGATCATTTTCGCAAGCGCGCCAGCGCCTATGGCCTCGCGGTTGGCAGCGATCCCGGCATTCTGAACCAGAATCGGCAGATGCTGAATGCCGCCTTGAAGAAGCGACCGGTGGTCCCGTATGACAACGTGCAGGAGACAGATCGGCTGCAGCTGTTTTCCGGGGAGAGCAGATGAAGGCACTGGTTACGGGCGGGGCAGGTTTCATCGGGTCGAATCTCGCGCTCGCGCTGCTTGAACGCGGCGCCTCGGTCGTCATCCTCGACGATCTCTCCTCGGGATGCGCCTCGAATCTTCCGGCCAGCACGCGGGCGGAGTTTATTCATGCGGATATTCGCGATTCCCGCCGTGTGCGAGACGCGATGGAAGGCGTCTCCTGCGTGTTTCATCTTGCTGCTTCAGTCGGCAACAAGCGCTCCATTGATCATCCCGTCAGGGATGCGGAGATCAACGTCCTCGGCACTCTTCACGTGCTTGAGGCGGCGCACGCAGCCGGCGTCCGCAAGATTGTGGTTTCCTCCTCCGCCGCAGTTTTCGGTGAGCTGAAGACCCTGCCCATCCGCGAGGATCACCCGGTCGAACCGGATTCGCCGTATGGTGCGAGCAAGCTCTGCGCGGAGAAGGAAACTTTAGCCTTTGGCAAACTCCACGGCATGGAGACGGTCTGCCTGCGCTACTTCAACGTCTATGGGCCGCGCCAGCGCTTCGATGCGTATGGCAACGTGATCCCGATCTTCGTTTTCCAGTCTCTGCGTGAAGAGCCTCTGACAATTTTCGGCGACGGCGAGCAGACGCGCGACTTCGTTCATGTGGGCGACGTGGTTCAGGCCAATCTGAAAGCGGCGGACGCTCCGGGCGTTCGCGGCGCGTTCAACATCGGAAGTGGCACGCGTATCAGCATCAATGGCCTGGTGGATCGGCTGCGCACAACGATGGACGCGTTACCGCCGGTCCGCTACGCTCCGGCACGCGCGGGCGATGTGCGCGACAGCCTCGCCGACATCGCGGCAGCCCGCACCGCTTTCGGATTTCAGCCGCGAATCGGGCTGACCGCAGGTCTTGCCGATTACGTAGCCTGGGCGCGGCGGGAGGACTTTGCCCTTGCCCATTAAGGTGACCGTGCTCGGGGCCTCGGGCATGCTCGGCCACAAAATGTATCAGCATTTGCGCAGCGTTTTGCCGTCCACCACGGCCATCATGCGCAGGACGAAGACCTCTCCGCCGCTTTGCCATATTGACCTTTTCCATGGCTCCGATGTCTGTGACGGAGTCGACTGCATGGACACGGATGTGCTGCACCGTACGCTGGCGGGCATCCAGCCTGACTTTATTGTGAACTGCGTCGGCATTATCAAACAGCGACCGCAGGCTAACGATGCCGCCGCAAGTGTCGCAATCAACGCGCTGCTGCCTCATCAACTGGCAGCGTGGGCGCGTGCGTGGAGTGGCCGCGTCATTCATTTTTCCACGGATTGCGTGTTCTCCGGGGTACGGGGAAGCTACACCGAAGAGGATCCATCTGACGCGCGGGACCTGTATGGTCGCTCCAAGTTCCTTGGTGAGGTTGTGGCGGACAATGCCCTCACCCTGCGGACGTCGATGATCGGGCGCGAAATCGAAGAACATCGCTCCCTGCTGGATTGGTTTCTCGCGCAGAAAGGCTGTAGTGTGCGCGGCCACCGCCGCGTCATCTACTCGGGCGTAACCACCAACCATCTGGCTGATCTTGTCACGACTATCATCCGGGATTATCCGGAATTATCCGGTCTGTTTCAGGTCGTGAGTGCCCCCATCTCCAAATACGGACTGCTGTGTCTGCTGCGCGACGCGTATTCCGCGGATATCGTCATCGAGCCGGATGATCGAGAGATTTCCGACCGCAGTATGTGCGGCGACAAATTGCGAAGGGCAATTGGATATGTGGCGCCTTCGTGGCCGAATCTTGTACAGCAACTGGCGGCTGATCCTACTCCGTACGAAAGGTGGTTGTCTCAATGAACCTTCTCGAGGGCAAGCGTGTTCTCATCACCGGAGGTACAGGTTCGCTCGGAAAAACGCTCGTGCGGCGGCTGCTGCGCGGCGAGATGGGGCATCCAGCCAAAATTATCGTTTTCTCGCGCGACGAGGCCAAGCAATATTTCATGCGGCTTGACTACGAGAATCGCAGGGCTGCCACCGACGAGATCACATATCGCAATTTCGAGCAGCTGCTCGAGTTTCGTATCGGTGATGTGCGGGATTTTGGCAGCATCGCAGCGGTGTTGCGCAGTGCTGACGTCGTCATCCATGCGGCGGCGATGAAGCAGGTACCCGCCTGCGAATACTTCCCCTCCGAGGCGGTTCGAACCAATATCCTCGGCGCCGAAAATATTGTTCGCGCAATACAGGAGCATACGCTGCTGGTCGAGACCGTGATCGGGGTCTCTACCGACAAGGCCTGCAAGCCGGTTAACACCATGGGCATGACCAAGGCTCTGCAGGAGCGTATGTTCATCCAGGGCAATCTGCGTTGTCCCGGGACCCGATTCGTGTGTGTTCGCTATGGCAACGTGCTGGCGTCGCGCGGCTCCGTGATTCCCCTGTTTCATGACCAGATCCGCAATGGTGGCCCGGTCACGATCACGACTCCGGAGATGACACGTTTTCTCATCAGCCTGGATGATGCCGTTGACACTGTCTTTGCAGCCTTTGCTGATGCGAGACCAGGTGAGATCTTTGTGCCTCGCGCACCCTCTGCCCGCATTGTCGATGTGGCTGAGGCGTTGATTGGCGACAGACCGATCGACACGCAGGTGACCGGCATTCGTCCTGGCGAGAAGATCCACGAGATTATGGTGAGCGATGAGGAGGCTGCCCGTACCGTAGAGCATGGGAAGTGGTATGCCATTCTGCCCATGCTTCCCGAGCTCCGGGCCGATCGCGGCAATCGATCTTCTCTGCTGAAGGAATACAGTTCAGAGGACTGCGTGCTCAGTCCGGAAGGAGCGAGAGAACTGCTGAAGCGTAACCGGCTGCTTCTGGACGATGCCGATCTTATGGCGGTGCCAGCGTTTGCGGAAATACAGCAGAGGGAGTTGCTGCGATGAGAGTAATGACGATTCTTGGCACACGACCGGAAATCATCCGGCTGAGCGCCGTCATTCGCCTGCTCGATCAGCATGCTGAGCACACGCTGGTGCACACAGGGCAGAATTTCGAAGATCGCCTGAGTCGTATCTTCTTCGAGGAACTGAATGTTCGCACGCCGGATATCTTTATGGGGGTTCGTGCCGCGACGTTTTCGGGTCAGATCGGCCAAATCCTTGAGAAGAGCGAAAAGCTGTTCGACGAAATTCGTCCAGATCGACTGCTGATTCTTGGCGATACGAACAGCGGTCTGTCCGCGATTGTCGCGCGCCGCCTTGGAATTCCGGTCTATCACATGGAGGCTGGCAATCGGTGTTACGACGACCGGGTACCTGAGGAAGTCAATCGGCGAGTCATCGATCACTCCAGCAATGTCCTGATGCCATATACCAGCGGCAGCCGTGACAATCTGCTCGCGGAGGGCTTCCCGGCGAACCAGATCTTTGTAACGGGTAACCCAATCAGGGAGGTTATGGATAGCTGTTCCAGCTTCATCAGCGCCAGCACCATCCTGAATGAACTGGATATTGAGGAAAGGCGCTTCTTCCTGGTCACTGTTCATCGCGCTGAGAATGTTGACCGGGAAGACCGGCTGCGCGGCATCGTCGCAGGTCTTGAGTCGCTATGGCAACGGTACGGCTATCCCGTGGTCCTTCCCGTTCATCCGCGGACCAGATCGAAATTCGAGGAATTCGGGATTGTGCCGGACGACGCTGCAGTTCGACTGATCGAGCCACTGGGCTTCATCGATTTCGTTCGTCTGGAACAGGCTGCAGCTTGTTTGCTCTCTGACAGCGGTACCGTACAGGAGGAAGCCTGCCTTCTGGGAATACCGAATGTGACGCTGCGTGATGTGACCGAGAGGCCGGAGACGCTCGAATGCGGTTCGAATATCCTGGCTGGTGCTGACCCGGATGCGATAGAGCGAGCCGTGGCCTTTGTGATGAACCGTGGTACCGCCTGGGCGCCACCGGCTGAATATCTTGCCGAAAACGTAGCAGCGCGAGCCTGCGGGGTGATTCTGAGTTATCGCACTCCCGATCCAGCTGAGCTGCAGTGGCAGTCGTCGAGGAAGAATGAAAATACTCATACTGACACAGTGGTTCGATCCTGAACCTTGCTTCAAGGGACTTGCCTTTGCCCGTCAGCTCGCACGCCGCGGTGACACAGTCGAGATCCTGACGGGCTTTCCGAACTATCCGGACGGCAAGGTGTATCCGGGATACCGCGTACGCCCGTGGCGGGTGGAGCGGGTGGAGGGATTCCGCGTTTGCCGCGTCGCACTCTATCCAAGCCACGATCGCTCGGCGCTGCGGCGTTCCATGAACTATGCGAGCTTTGCCCTGGCGAGCGCCATCCTTGGCCCTTTTCTGGTTCACCGCCCTGACGTGATCTACGTCTATCATCCGCCCGGAACGATCGGGTTTCCGGCGCTGCTTCTGCGATGGTGGTTTTCGGTTCCGGTTGTCTATGATGTGCAGGATTTGTGGCCCGATACGATCGCAGCGACCGGCATGGTATCGAGCCGCACCGCACTCTCGCTGCTCGATCGCCTGTGCCGGTTCGTGTATCGCCACGCAGACCAGCTGGTAGTGCTCTCGCCCGGGTTCCGCAGGGCACTCATCGATCGCGGTGTTCCGGAGAACCGCATTCAGGTGATTTATAACTGGGCCCCTGATGACGCACTTGCAGCTTCGGCAGGGCCTTTACCGAGTTACGACAAACGCACTGATGAGTTCCGGGTGGTGTTTGCGGGTACTATGGGCTTCGCCCAGGCACTCGACGCAGTCCTGGAGGCCGCTGCTCAATGCGCTGTCAGGGTGCCCCAGGCTCGCTTTGTGTTTGTGGGTGGAGGAGTCGACCGAAGCCGTCTGGAAATGGAAGCGCGTAAGCGCCGGCTCGACAACGTGGAGTTTATTTCTCGTCAGCCGCCATCAGCCATGCGGGCAATTTTTGATCAGGCCGACGCTCTCCTCGTTCACCTGAAAGACGACCCCCTGTTTGCTGTGACGATTCCCGGCAAGACCCAGGCCTATCTGGCTTCAGGACGGCCGCTGATTATGGCGGTGCGCGGCGATGCGGCTCGGTTAGTCGAGCGAGCCAACGCCGGAGTGCTGGCTGAGCCTGAGGATCCCACGAGTATCGCAGCTGCCGTAGAGAAGCTGGCCTCTCTTTTGCCCGAGGATCGCGAGCGCATGGGCGCTGCCGGCAAGGCCTTCTATCAGCGGGAACTCGCTATTGATGTGGCTGTCGATCAGTTCCGGGACTTATTTCATCGGCTCACCCAAGCCGAAAGCTGGGACCGCTGTTCCGCCAGAGTTACGCCATGAAGAGAATGCTCGATGTGGTCGCGGCCGTTGCGGGAATGATCCTGCTGTCACCGGTCTTCCTGGCGGTTGCGATCGCGGTTCGCGTGGCTCTGGGGCGTCCTGTTTTGTTCCGGCAGAGTCGAATTGGCTATGAAGAGCGCCCCTTCACGCTCTATAAGTTTCGTACGATGACGGATGCGGTTGACAATCATGGGGCACCTTTACCGGATAAGGAGCGCCTTACCCGCACTGGGCAATTCCTGCGACGCACCAGCCTAGACGAGCTTCCTCAGCTCTGGAACGTGCTCAGGGGCGATATGAGCCTGGTCGGGCCCCGGCCGCTGCTGCGCCAATATCTGCCGCGCTACACACCGCAGCAGCGCCGCAGACATGAGGTATTGCCAGGCCTGACCGGCTGGGCCCAGGTGATGGGGCGTAACTCCATCAGCTGGGATCAGAGACTGCAGCTCGACACCTGGTATGTGGAACATCGGAGTTTGTGGCTGGACTTTCGCATCCTGGCAATGACTCTTCGATTGCTGATTCTGAACAGAGGCATCAGCCACAACGGACATGTCACAATGCCGGAATTTTTCGGATCGTCAACCGGACACGACCTATGAAACCTCTGATTTTGTGGGGCGCAGGCGGCCACGCAGCCGTGGTTCTGGACATCGCTGTTGCCATGGGGTGTTTTGACCCCGTCGCTTTCGTGGACGACGGACAGCCTGATTGCTCTTCTCTGCATGCTCCTCTCCTGGGCTCCAGTCGCGTGCTGCTGAGTCTGCCGCAGGAAATGGACTGCCAGTTCCTGGTGTCGATTGGTGACAATCAGGCCCGCGCCCGCTGTTTCGAGGCAGGGTTGCGTGACGGACGTTTGCCCGCCACGCTGATCCATCCGTCCGCGATCGTCTCTCCGCTGGCAGTCATCGGCCGCGGCACGGTCGTTATGGCCCGCGCCGTGATCAATTCCAGAGCAGTGATCGGGCAAAACTGTATTGTCAACACGGGTGCGGTCGTGGAGCACGACTGCCTCGTTGACGATCACGTACATATCGGTCCTGGGGCTCTTCTCGGCGGAGGAGTTAAGATTCAGTCTTATGTTTCGATGGGGCTGGGAGCCATTGCCCTGCCGAAAGCAGTGATCGGCCATTCAGCCGTCATCGGGGCGGGCGGCGTTGTTCTGGATGCAGTTCCAGCCTCGGCTACCGCTGTGGGTGTGCCGGCACGTATTGTTGCGCGGGTCCCCGTTTATTCTGCCGAATGAAGCGCATTCTTCTTTCAGTTCCGCACATGTCCGGTGAGGAAGAGGCCTGGGTACACGAGGCCTTCGCTTCCAACTGGCTTTCTACAAAAGGCCCGAACCTCGACGCCTTCGAGCGGGCCATGGAGCAGCGCACCGGTGTGCCCGCCGTCGCGCTCAGCAGCGGTACCGCGGCCATTCATCTCGGACTGCTAGCGCTGGGTGTCGGCCCCGGTGATCGAGTTTTCTGCTCTACACTCACTTTTGTTGCCAGTTGCAATCCCATTCGCTACCTGGGCGCCGAACCGGTCTTTCTCGACAGTGAGCACTCCAGCTGGAATCTGGATCCGAACGTGCTCGAAGACGCTCTGCGTCGTTGCGCGATCCGAGGTCGGCTTCCGCGCGCCCTCATCGTCGTTCACCTGTACGGGCAGTGCGCGGATATGGATCCTGTCCTCTCTCTTTGCCGTGAATTTGGAGTGCGCGTGCTGGAAGACGCCGCGGAGGCCCTGGGCGCCACCTACAAAGG
>Ga0302324_100011399_pt1 | contig 18233 bp, 18 predicted proteins | sample Palsa_T0_1_FD_201949 | JGI IMG/M metagenome (GOLD analysis project Ga0302324, IMG submission 201949) | Peat permafrost microbial communities from Stordalen Mire near Abisko, Sweden - Palsa_T0_1 | ecosystem: Environmental > Terrestrial > Soil > Palsa > Peat permafrost | place: Sweden: Abisko... | reverse complement strand
ATGATCTGCAAATGGCGGGTGAGGTCTTCTTCACTGAATAGATCGGCGATGCGGCTCACGCGGGCGCGCTCGTCGGAGGAAATCTGCAGCAGCGCCGAGTCTTTGCCCGCGATCTTCGCCACCGTGACATTGCGCAGGAAGCGCACCAACTGGCGCGCGAAATGGGTGGGACTGTGGCCTTCGCCAATCAGTTCATCAACCAGCACCAGGATTTTCTCGCTCGAACTTTCCGCCACGGCCTGCATTACCGTCTCCAGGGCCGCTGCCGGAGCCGACCCGATCAGGCTGCGAACGGAATCGAGTGTTAGTTGCTCGGAGGTAGAGGCGATGGCCTGGTCGAGGATAGAGAGCGCGTCACGCATCGAGCCGTCGCCCGCTTCCGCCAGCAGCGCCAGGGCGTCCTCGTCGGCTGGAATCTTTTCTTTGGTCACGATGTCGCGGAGTTGACCCACGATGTCCTCGAACTTCACCGCGCGAAAACTGAAGTGCTGGCAGCGCGAGCGGATGGTTTGGGGAATATCCTCGGGCTGCGTGGTGGCCATCATGAAGATGACGTGGCTGGGAGGCTCCTCCAGCGTTTTAAGCAGGGCATTGAAGGCGGCGTCGGTGATCTGATGCGCCTCGTCGAGAATGTAGATTTTAAAGCGATCGCGCGCCGGACGATAACGCGCGGCCTCCCGCAATTCACGGATTTCGTCGATGCCGCGATTGGTGGCTGCGTCGATTTCTATGACGTCCACCGCGTTGCCGGCGCGAATTTCGGTGCAGGAATCGCATATCCCGCAGGGCTCGATCGGCGGCTTCCCCGTCGTTTCAATGGTTGACCGGCAGTTCAGCGCCATGGCCAGGATGCGTGCCACCGTCGTCTTGCCGATTCCGCGATGGCCGCTGAAGATATAACCGTGTGCGATGCGCTCCTGCGCAATGGCATTTTGCAGGGTTCGGGTAACGTGCTCCTGGCCGATGACGTCGGAAAATTTCTGTGGCCGGTATTTGCGCGCCAGGACTTGATAGCTCATCGGAGTCCCTGATTATACAGTCTCCCTCTCGCGTAGATTTGCTTGAGATGGGCTCTTCTGTAGAGACGCGGCTGGCCGTGTCTAACGCCGGCGTGAGACGGGGAACTCTCCGTCTCTACAACCGGCGCTTGCATGGCTTGGGCGGGCGGGGTACGCTCATGCATTGAGTCCTACTGCAGGTAATGGAGACAAGTGCCTATGGATCTGAGAATGAGCACACGGGAGCTGGAGGGCGTGCTGGTAGTGGATTGCAGCGGTCGAGTTGTGTTCGGCGAAGAGTCGGCCAGCCTCCGCAATACAGTCAAGAAATTGCTCGCCAAGAGCCCGAAGGTTGTGCTGAATCTGCGCGAAGTGAACTACTTCGATAGCGGCGGTCTGGGAACGCTGGTTTCGCTTTACACCAGTGCGCGCAATGCCGGCGGCGCGCTGAAACTGGCGAGCCTGAGCCAGCGAATCGGAGACCTTCTCCAGCTCACCAGGTTGCATATGATTTTTGAAGTCTTCGACAATGAAGAGTCGGCCGCGAAGTCCTTCAAGAGCGACCCGGCATAGGTGGTTCTCGTCGAGGCTCGATCCCCATTCATGAACCCTTCTGCGCTGGGCTGACGGGATCAAACCGGCTGCGATCAATCGTCGTTGTCAGGCAGTTCCAGAAAAGCCGGCCGCATGGATGATCCATTCTGCGTGTCGGTGAGGATCAGGGTGCGAACCGCTCCAGCAGTCGACGGATTGATGCTCTCGCTGAATATCGGTGTTGTGCTACCCGAAGTAGTAACGTACACCGTATAACCTAAGAAGTTTTCGATATTGTTGGGATTAAAGGGAACCTCTATGTAGCCGCTGGCTTGCTCATAGGCTAAGCCAGTGATCTGTGGGGTGCCCGTGGGGCCGGTAGCGGGATTCAGGAGGATGTAAATGTCCACCGTGCCAGCTCCGGTGGGCGATGCATGGATGACGCGGAATTCAACCGTGTTAAATGGCGGCGTCGGGATATTGTCGGGGATCGACAGGACGACGACGTTGCTGCCGCTGGTGCCGGTTTGAGAAAATCCAGTCGCAACCACCGTGTAATGCGTCCCTTCGGCCCAGCCAACGGAGTCGGTGAACACCGGGGTGGTGGTGCCGGTTTCAAGGCCTTCGATCGTGTCGCTGCCCGAAGGCACATTCGTATAGCCCGGTTGGTTCGGTAGAGCGCCCAGAAATGCTACGTCGACAAATTCCACGTTTCCGTTCACGTCAATATCCATCGGGCCCGCGTCCTGGATGGCATGGACAAAACGAACCTGCGCATTGCCTGCACCACAACTGGTGGCGAAGATGCTCAAGGCCGCAAGTGCCAATGTAAGGGGCAGGACTTTCAACCAGCGATACATCCTCAATTCTCCAAAAAGCCGTTGAGTGGTGAGCAAGAAGGATTCTAGCAGCTTGTTCGGTGGTTCACCGGGCCTCGATGGAGGCCCGGTTTTTTCCTGAAGCTTGCAGCGCGACGCCCGGTTCGCCGCAACGGTTCGCCTGCGGTTCGCCTACGATTAGTCGAGATCAGCCAGCACTATGGGCGCAGAGCTCATCGTATTTCCATTGACATTGTCCACCAGGACAAAAGTACGAATCGATGCGGTGGTCTGGCTGCCGAAAGCAGCGTCGAACTCAGCAATCGGTGTCGTGCTTCCGCTTGAACAAACGTATATCTGCCAACCATCGCCGCTGGAATTCCAAGGAAGGGTTACGTAGGCGCTCGTTGCCCTGTAGGAAAGATTGGTGATCTGGTTCGTCCCCTGAACGATATTGCCGATGAACGGAGATTGTTCGATATAAACATCCACGGCAGCGGGTCCGCTGGGCGATGCGTTAATGACGCGGAATTCCACGTTGCCATTCGTCGGCGCCGTGTTGTTGTCCTGGGGAGCCAGGAGAACGATATTGCCGCCGGTACCGGCGGCATATCCAGTCGCAACCATCGTGTACTCCCCCCCAGGGAGCAAGGAAGTTGGAGTGGTTTGGCTGAAGACCTCGGTGGTGGAGTTGTATTCCAGACCTTCGATCGTGTCCGTGCCCGAAGGCACAGCCGTATAAGTGGACGCCGAAACCGAGGGAAACGTTATGTCGGTAAAGTACTTCGTTCCGTTGACATCGACATCCAAGCCGCCGTTACCGTAGTCGGCTGTGTTCTGGACGGCGTTTACAAAACGAACCTGCGTGTTGCTGGAACCACAGCTGGTGAAAAGGGCGGTCGAGGCTGCAAGGGCCAATATTGCGGGCAGCGCCTTCAACAAGCGAAGCATAGTTTTCTCCAAAAGGCAGTTTTGGTGATGAGTAAGATTATAAGATGCAGATATCGTAATCTCAGGTTTCGCGTGTGCGTGTAAAATTTTGTATTGGTGCATCTAGCTTAACATCATTGCATTTGGCAAATATCGTCCGGAAAATAGCGAGCCGTGAATCGGCCATCTCAATCCAACGCCGCTCCATCCAGATCTCGAAGAATAAAGTCTGGAAAGATCAAGTCCGCGAGAAGCGCGCCGGAGCCGAAGACGCCGGAGCCGAAAGAAGATAAGCGTTCCCGCGTCGTACGCTGCATTCGGGCTTTGCCGGCGGGAACCGTGTCGACCTACGGAGCCATAGCCAGAGCCGCGGGCTGGCCCGGAGCGGCCCGTCAAGTGGTTCGAATCCTCCAACAAGTTCCTGGCTTGCCCTGGTACCGCGTGGTCGGTTCGGGCGGCGCCATCAAGTTGGGCGGAGAAAACGCCGACGAACAAAAATTTCGCCTGCGCATGGAAGGTGTAACGTTTCGTGGGATGCGCGTGGACATGAAGCGGCATGAGTTTCGGTTTAAGACATTGAGGCATTGAATCATTGAATCATTTAGCCATTGAAGCATTGAACCCAAATGACTCAACAATGATTCAATACCTCAGTGACTCAATGATTCAATGGCTTCTGGCAAGTTTCCTTCCAGTAAGTCGTGCAGGCGGTTCGCCGGACAGCGCAGTCCTATATAGAAACTTCCGAACAGCGCATACACGGCGCTGACGTGGTCGAAACGCATCTCGTAGATCAGCTTCTTGAACACTAAGGGATCGTCGGCGAACAGGTCGACGCCCCATTCCCAGTCATCAAACCCGATGGAGCCGGTGATGATCTGTTTCACTTCTCCGGCATAGCGGCGTCCGACCATGCCGTGATCGTTCATCTGGCGCTGGCGTTCTTCCATGGGAAGCGTGTACCAGTTCTTATCTTCGCCGCGGCGGCGATCCATCGGATAAAAACAGATGTATCGGTTCGGCGGCATCGCCGGGAACAGGCGCGGCTTCATTGCTTCTTTCTGCCGCGCGATGGTTTCGCGGATCGATTTTTTCCATTCGTCCGAGTGTGGTTCGACGCCGCGATCGGCGAGCGCCTTGTAAGTTTTCAGCGACGACTCATACAAACCCAGTTCAATTACCGACAGATACGAAGTCGTGGGTTCCAGGAAGTCATGCAGTCGAAGCCGCGCCAGATCGAGCTCGGCCTGATTGAGCTGGTCGAAGCTTTCACGGAAGTGAACCAGCATCAGGTCGCCTTTGTGTCCCAGCAATGAGAAGAGCGCGGACTGGCCGTCGGCCTTCGCTTCCATCTTCGCCAGCAGTTGCGACGCTTCGTTCGCGATCTCGCGACGGCTATGCTCGGGGAGCGCGCGCCATGCCGTCCAACGGAAACGCATCATCTGGTGAAGCGTGGCATAGCCTTCAATTGTCAGAGGAACGGCGGGGAGTTGCCCGGCGGCAACCGGCACAGTGGCGGGATGAGTCGGATTCATGAATCTACCCTGGCGGCTATTGTAATCGCGGGCGGTAGTCCCTGGGGTATCCCGGCCGCCACGGGCGCCGATTGCTCCAGTGTGCGCCGGTATGCTACAAGCGCTATATGCGCAAATGGATGAGCGAGCGCTTGAAGCGCCGCAAGAAACCCGGAGATGCCCCTCCAAAGGAAGCAACCAAGGCCCCCGAGCCACTGCAGCCGAGGTTCTATGACAATGAGCCGGCGGCGCCTGCCCAAGCTCCGGTAGAAGCTCCGGTAGTCGAATCGCGGCGCCCGTCGAAACCCGCGCCTGAGCCTGAGCCCGTTCCTGAGTCGGTATCGCCGCCAGCCTCAGCGGCAGCCTCACCTGCGTCACCGCCTACGACCGCTGAATCGAGACCACGAGTCTCTCGCCGCCGTCGCGGCCGCGGCGGTCGCGGAGTTCGCGGAGGATCTCGTGGCAGGCCGGCGGCCGCTACGGCCGCACCCGCAGTGGCAGAAGAGCCTTCCGCAGTCGAAGGATCCGCCTCGGAGCCGGCGCCCGCGGGCGCGGCACGGGCTCAAGCCATTCCGACTCCCGCGCGCGCCAGCAAGGGAACGGTAGTGCTGGCGATCGGGTTGCCGGGATCGGGCAAGAGTTCGTGGTTCAAGCGCCACGACATTCATCCGCTTTCGAGCGATCTGTTGCGTGAGCTTCTTTTCGACGACGCGCAGGAGCAGCGCTTTCAGGATCTGGTGTTTTCGAACTTGAGATCCATGCTGAAGGCGAGGCTGATTGCGCGCCGTCCCATGAACTATGTCGATGCCACGAACCTCACGCCTCACGACCGCCAGAGCTGGATCAAACTGGCGAAAGATTATGGCTACGATGTGCAGGGATTGTTTTTCGATGTCCCCGTGGAGGTTTGCATGGAACGTCACCAGCGGCGCGGCCGCGCGGTCCCGGAAGATATCATGCGTAAGATGGCGGGTAAGTTGAAGCCTCCGGCGTTTGAGGAGGGTTTCTCGAAAATTACGGTGGTGCGGGTGAAACAGAAAGAAGAGGCCTCCGGCTAGGTTCGTCTCTACGGGATGCGAGTCCGATGGCTCAGCCTTTGAAATAGGGCGGTAGTTCACGGAACGCGGGCGCGCCCGACGAGCGCGGCGCGCCATCTCCGCGTAATCGCTCTCAACTGGGACGCTGGTTCCTGGGAAAGTTTCGCTGCCGGGCATGGCAACTCCTCGTACCGCTGACAGTGATTTTAGTCTGGTAAGTTGCCGGTGCGCAGCAACTCTCCGACTGCGCTTCCTCGCTTCGAGATCCGACGGTCTCAGATGACGCGGGCGAAAGAGGTCCTTCGATTTCGGCAAGCTCAGGATGACAAATTGATTTGGTGCGAACACCTGCTCATTCGCAAAGAGCGCAATGGGTGGGGCATGCGGCTGGCTGACGCTCAACTTTATTTTCACTGTCGGCTTTCGCGGACAGGAGTGTCCGCGCCACACAAAATTGGTTTTGTACCCCCCCCACGCTAAGGTATTGAACTTAAAAGAGTTAATTCTAAGATATCTCTTCTGAAGGACTTAGTGGCTTTTTTCCCATGTTGATTTCAAAGAACTGGAAACGATTCGCTGGCCGTCTCTGGAGACGGGCACAGCTTTGCTATTTTAATCAGAAGGCATTGTCGCATTGTGCGGGAGTGGTGTCTGTGATTACGCACACGGGTGTATGTGATGAAAAGAGGTGAGGATAGGATTGCGGTCGGCAAACAGCAGGTCCTTCGCTTCGCTCAGGATGACAATTCTTATTTAATCCGCAGGTCCTTCGCTTCGCATCGGATGACAATTTTTATTTAGTCCGCAGGTCCTTCCCCTTCGGCAAGGCTCAGGATGACAATTTCTATTTGGTTTCAAATGACAATGTGTTTAGTGGGTTCGGCGATCGCGGGTGCGGCATTTTGCAGGCACTGCGAAATCATTTAGAATCCTGCTACATAGAATTCTGTTTCAGCCCGGTCGTTCAACGGTAGGACTGCAGCCTCTGGAGCTGCGTATCGGGGTTCGAATCCCTGCCGGGCTGCCAACCTTTTTGTGAGAATTCCCTCGTCCTCTACCTTCGGGGCTCGACACTTCTCAATTCAGATCTCTCCGAGGCGCGGCCGACGGGTCGCTCAGAGCAATTAACTTTCCTGGCGGATAGTCTTCTCGTGTGAGAGGGATCTCAGGCTCAGGGTTGACGATGGTTAGCATATCGCCGGTTAAAATCCCCCGGATGACAAGACTGTCACTTTCGATGGCGACAACCCGATATTGCTCGTCGAAAATTGAGGTCTGCTTTCTCATGCGAGGTTAGATGCTCAATCTGATGCCGGCGACTGTGGACCTTGGCGCGAATTGACACTAGAGGTAACCGGACTCGATGGGGAGGAACTAACAATAAAGACTGCGGATCAGCGTTCGCGGCTCTGCTTGCATTGCCAGGGCGAGCCAGTAGGAGAATGACAGTTGTGGAGCTTCGAGTCTGAGCAAGACAGCTCACCTGCGCTGATTGAACCAGTGCGCCGCGGCCCATCCGACATCCGGATCGTGCGGTTTTCGGGAGTTTTTCTGCTTCCCACCCTTCAACCCCTTGACAGTGGCGCTGCTTCCCACCCCTTGCGATGGAGCCGCAAGGAGTGGGCCAACCTTTTTGGTCCGGTTTTGTACGCTATGGGACATTTCAGTGTTAGGGATTAGAATTGGTATTAATGGGCGCTCCGTCACCACCGAATAGGATCCGCGAATTCAATCCCGCGGTTTTCCTTGCCACGATTGGCGAGGGGAGAAAGAACCTGACTTTCGTCCAGAAGCAGGGAATCTTCGCGCAGGGGGATGTGGCAGACGCTGTCTTTTATATACAAAAAGGCAAAGTGAAACTCACCGTCGTCTCCAAAACCGGCCGGGAAGCGACCATCGGCATCTTAGGTGTGGGAGACTTCTTTGGCGAAGGCACGCTGGCAGGTCAGGCCCTGCGTATGGGATCCGCGGCTGCCATGACAGATTGTGAAATTCTGCGGATCGACAAGAAAGCGATGATGAACGCACTGCACCGCGAACACGCGTTTTCCGATCTTTTCGTGGCGTATTTGCTAGCGCGGAATGTCCGCTACGAAGAGGATCTGGTCGACCAGTTGTTTAACTCCAGCGAAAAGCGCCTGGCCCGAGTCCTTCTTCTGCTTGCGCATTTTGGCAAGGAAGGTGTGCCCGAGCCGGTCGTCCCCAAAATCAGTCAGGAGAGTTTGGCCGAGATGGTTGGCACCACTCGTTCGCGGGTGAGCTTTTTCATGAACCGGTTCCGGAAACTTGGTTTTGTCGACTATTCCGGCGGCCCGGAGGGCGGGTTGCAGGTTCACAGTTCGCTACTTAGCGTTGTTCTGCATGACTAACGCTCGCTGCAGCAATTTCCGGTGGCGGCTCAATCTGAAAAGGGGAGCGAGCCATGTGTGCGATTGCGGCTGGCAAGCAGCAGGTCCTTCGCGCCGCTCAGGATGACAATTTTTTGTTTTGGCCCAGGATGACAACCAAAACTAAGACACTACCCAATTTCCCATTTGATATTGATATGGAAAAGAGGACTTCACATGAAGGTTTTACTGTTTGCCGGTGTGCTCTTGATTGTGCTCGGCATCGCATCCCTGGTCGTGCCCTTCCCCCACACCGACACGGAGGGGATCAAAGTCGGGAATACGAAACTTGGGGTTCAGACCAGCCATAGTGAGCGGGTTTCCCCCATCATCAGCGTTGTGTTGATTGCGGGCGGGATCGCGCTGAGCATCGCCGGTGCGCGTTCGCGCAACTGACCGGCGTTCACGCAACCGACGCGCGGGCCATGCCACTCACTGTACTTTCACATGTAGTTCTGTGATCGCAGGATTCTCGTCGACCGCTTTCGTTGACTCCCATGGCGTGGGGGGAAAGGCGTGCGTCAGGCCCGGCTCCGTTGCCTTGCTTTGCCGATGGCCGCAGGACAGGCAAATCGCTCCCACGTCGCGGCGCTCCGTCTCTTTCGATATTTCGTTCTCGCGCACCGCGATCGAACCCGCTACGACCGGGCCCGCGCATATGTCACAAGGGTAAGCGGAGAGGTGAAGGTACTGCTTTTTCATCGGATCCTCGAAAGCTGAAGCCGAAAGCGCAAGCCCTTTGACGTATACGACAGGCTTAGCGGGCTGCGGAAAAAGTCGTTTCTGAGCGAAAGCCACGCGGCTAAAGCCTCATTTAAAACAGTGCAGTTACCGCCAGCGGTGAACCGCTGCGCCACCCAAAATCAAGTGCAACACCGACTTCTTCCGCAATGCTGTTAGGCCAAACGGCGGCCGCTCACCAGATTAATGACCAGTACCACCAGCGCCACCACCAGCAGTAAATGGATCAGACCGCCGGCCACATGCAGGCTAAAACCAAGAAGCCATAGAACCAGCAGCACTACGAAAATTGTCCAAAGCATATCGATCTCCTTCACTTCTTTGAGCGTCAGGGAAAACAACCGTCTCCGAAGAAGTCATCTACCTATACTTTACCTTTCTATCTTGTCGTGGCCGGAGCGAGCGATTTCCCGCACTCCAGGCAGGACGTTTTGGACCGCGACGTAATGAGTCCGCAAAAAGGACACATCCTTTGCGACGCGAACCCGGGAACCGGCGGCGTAAGTGACGCAAACTGCTTCGAGACGGATGCCTTGATTCTGGCGAGTCGTCTTCGAAAACGGTCGCGCATCCGACGAAGAGCGGTTTCCATCAGCGATGCACCTCGGTCCTCTCTCCTACTGCACCAACCGGTGCTGTTATGGAGTAAACAGCGGGGGGGATGCTGCTTGGGGGAGGGTCGTTTCCGCATCCCCGCCACTTTAAGGATGACACGTCACAACTCGTCAAACTGTGCAAGATTGCTCACACTGGCACGAAAGGGTGTGTGCCCTGGCGTGGGCAAAAATGGCCCTTTTGCATTGGAAATGCACTGGAAGTGAGCAATCCGGACCAGTCATCCCCTGGTCGGTTGAGCGAAAATGACAACTGAGACGAGCAGCCCTTCTCCCTCTTTTAGATGTCTGAGCTAAGGCAGACCGTCTGAAGTCGTCCCCTCTTAGTTCCATTGATCTCATAAGAGAGATCTCAAAAGGAAGAATTCATGAAAAAGTTAATGTCACTGCTGTTGATGAGTTTGATCGGCCTGGTAGGAACCCTGGCGTGGGCCGGCTCGGATCGGGAAGACACGGTTGAGCGCATGCAAAAATCAGTCGATGTTCTCCAGTCCATTATGTCCACACCCGACAAAGGAATCCCTGAGGAAGTGTTAAGCGGCGCGAAGTGCGTCGTCATCGTGCCCAACATGATTAAAGGTGGCTTCATCTTTGGCGCCAAGCACGGCCGCGGCGTAGCCACTTGCCGCACGGCTGACGGCTGGAGCGCTCCCGCATTCGTTTCGGTGGGCGGCGGGAGTTGGGGATTGCAGATCGGAGTCGAAGGTGTCGACTTGGTCATGCTGGTCATGAACGACCGTGGGTTGCAGCATCTTCTTTCCAGCAAGTTCGAACTAACCGGTGAAGGATCGGTGGCAGCGGGACCGGTAGGCCGTCATGCTTCCGCCGGGACGGACTGGTTGCTGAACACCGAAGTGTTAACATACTCGCGCTCGAAAGGCGTGTTTGCCGGCCTGACATTGGAAGGCGCGGTGGTCGAACAGGACAATGATTCCACTCGCGCAATTTATGGCAGGCACATGATGTTCCGCAGCATTCTTTCCGGCAAGGTGCCGACTCCCCATAGCGGAGATGCATTTGTGAGCGCTGTGTCCGAAGCAGGCCATCAGGCCCACGTTGCGGAAGCAAGAGAAGACCAACAGTAATTGCGTTAGAAAGCTGCAGCAAGCCAGTTTTGTGGCTGACCGGAACCGCCCGCCGGTTCCGGTCAGCTTACCAACTCCAATGGAGAATCTTGCCATGAAGATGCGTTGGATTATTCTGCTGCTGGCGATCGCCGGCCTCGCTGTTCCACTGCGGTCAAAGGCGCAGTCGGCCGGCGCAGAAGATCCCCCCAGGGCCACCGTTGTGTCGTCAAGCACGCTGCCGGATCTGACCTATTCCCGTCCGACAGAGAAAATAAAGCTGCAGAACTATTTGTTCGATGCCTACGGCCCCTATCCTATTGTTGGCGCCGCACTCGCCGCCGGTATCAACCAGATCGACAATTCCCCGCCGGAGTGGCGGCAAGGCGCAGCGGGTTACGGCAAGAGATTTGGGTCCGACTTCGGCATCCTGGCGGTAAGCACAACCACGCGGTACACGCTCGCGGAAGCCTTCCACGAGGACACATTGTATTACCGCTGTGAATGCAAAGGCTTCTTTCCAAGGCTGGGTCATGCCGTGATTTCGACGCTGACATCGCGCCGCGGCGACGATGGCCATCGCGTCTTCTCTTTCCCTGCTCTGGTCGCTCCTTATGCCGGCACCATGACCGCGGTCTACGCCTGGTATCCGGGCCGTTACAACGCCATGGACGGTTTCCGGATGGGCAACTACAGCTTGCTGGCATATGTAGGCGCAAATGTCGCCCTTGAATTTCTTTATAGCGGACCCCATTCATGGATCAATCGGATGCATCTTAACAACGCCCACGGAGCACCAAGCCCGGGGTTAAGTCCGTGATTGCATGAAGATTCCGGGCGGACGCAGGCGCTCGAAGGGATAGGGAGTAAGGATCTTACTTATGTCTTCCGCGGCCGCTTTGAGCTCTTCCAAGAGCACGATCGACGAGTTTCTCGAGTGGTTCGGCGATTTGGGCATTTTTTTCTGGCAAGTGGTGCGGGCTGCAGTGACGCCGCCGTTCGAATTCCGTGAGTTGTTTCGGCAACTCGACGAGATCGGATCCAAATCCCTGCCGCTGGTCGCCTTGGCTGGTGGCGCCACCGGGGTTGTTTTATCGTTGGAAGCCCGCTACAGCCTGACTCGATTTGGCGCCAAGTCCCTCCTTCCCGCCGCGATCGTGTTTTCCGTGATCCACGAGACCGGTCCCATCATCACCGGCCTGGTCGTGAGCGGCCGAGTGGGTGCTGGCATTGGCGCTGAGCTGGCTTCGATGAAAGTAACCGAGCAGATCGATGCCATCGAGGCATCCGCGGTCAATCCTTACCGGCTGTTGGCGGCAACCCGCATCCTGGCTTGCATTCTGATGTTGCCTTTGCTGACCCTCGCCGGCGACGCATGCGGCTTGTTCATGGGCTGGGTAGCGCAGGCCGCGGTGGAGCCGCTCTCGTTCCATCAGTTCATCAGTGCCGGCTTTAAAGGCGCCGATTTCAATGATTTTCTCCCGCCCACGTTTAAGACCGCCGTGTTTGGCCTGATCATCGGGCTGGTCGCGTGTTTTCAGGGAATGCGCACCCAGGGTGGCGCGGAAGGTGTGGGACGTGCGGCCACAAGTTCGGTAGTTTTGTCGTCGCTTTTTGTGATCCTGGCCGATGTCGTGCTGGTGAAATTCATTCTTATATTTTTTCCGTGAACATGATCTTGTGAACACTCATTCCACAACTCGCGAAGAAAGTTTGGACACTGCCGACCAGGTGGCGAGGAAGCGAACGGAGCCTGAGGGCGGCGACAACGCGCCCGCTATCACCGTCGAGGATTTGCACAAGTCCTTCGGAACTCAAAAGGTTCTAAACGGGGTCAGCCTGACCGTGAACCGCGGCGAGACTCTGGCAGTCCTGGGGCGCAGCGGTACCGGCAAGAGTGTACTGCTGAGAATCATCATTGGATTGCAGAAGCCCGACTCGGGATCGGTTTGCATCCACGGTCAAGACATCACCGGCCTGACCCTGGACCAGCTCAGCGAAATCAGAAAGGGAATGGGTTTTCTCTTTCAGCACGCGGCGCTCTACGATTCGCTGACCGTTGAGCAGAATGTCGCTTTTCCGCTGCAGCACCATAAGAGCGATATGTCGAAGTCCGAGCAAGACGACCGCGTGCGGTCGCTATTGACGGAGGTGGGTATCGAGGATGCCATGAAGAAAATGCCTTCCGACATCTCCGGTGGCATGCAGAAGCGAGTGGGGCTGGCGCGCGCGCTGGCTCTGGAGCCCGGCATTCTGCTGCTCGACGAGCCCACGGCCGGTCTCGACCCTATCAGCTCCGCCGAGATCGACGATTTGATTCTCAAGCTCCAGAAGGAACATCACATGGCATCCGTCGTAGTAACGCACGATCTGCACAGCGCCAAGACCATTGCCGACCGTCTGGCTCTGCTCAATGAGGGGAATGTCTTGATCGACGGCAGCTTTGAAGAACTGCAGAAGAGCGAGATCGAGTTTGTCAGGGAATTTCTGAAGCATTCGTAGGAGGATGTATGTCGAGAGCGGCACGTTTAGGGGCTTTTATTATTGCGACGCTGGCAATTCTCTCCGCCGGTGTCTTCATTATCGGGAGCAAGAAATATCTATTCACCTCGACATACCAGTTGAAGGGGCAATTCGATAATGTGGAGGGTCTGGATGTTGGAGGCGATGTGCGAGTGGGCGGCGTTCACAGCGGGACGGTGAGCGGCATCGTGTTGCCCCACAGGCCGGGCGAAAAAGTAACGGTAATCATGGAACTCAACAAGTCGACGCACGAAATCGTCAAGCAGGACTCCGTCGCCACCATCGAAACCGAAGGGTTGTTGGGTAACCAGTATCTGGCAATCTCGTTTGGATCGGCTGGGAAAGCCGACGTTCACGATGGCGATCTTATCGCCAGCGAGCCGCCACTCGAAATGTCCGACTTACTTGAGAAGGCGAGCGGCCTTCTCGATACCAGCCAGCAAGCCATCCAGAACGCCACGCGTGCGACTGCGAACCTGGACTCGATCAGCGCCAAGATCGATTCGGGTAAGGGAACCGCGGGAGCGCTGGTGAACGACAAACAGCTTTACACCAATCTCGAGCAGACGACGAGCTCCATGCAGCAGACCATGGTCCAGGCGCAAGCGGGAGTTACTGACTTTCAGGAGAACATGGAAGCCATGAAGCACAACTTCCTCTTGAAGGGATTCTTTAAGAGCCGCGGCTACGAAGATTCCGGCGAGCTGGCAAAAAATGAAATCGAGCGACTGCCACAGGGCACGCCGGCAAAGGAGTTTACCTACTCCGCGAAGCAACTTTTCGATAAGCAGGATTCGGCTAAGCTGAAAAATCAGAAATCTCTAAACGCCGGTGGCGATTTCCTCGCGAATAACCAGTTTGGTTTTGCCGTGGTTGTGGCGTCCGCCGGCAAGGAAGGCGATTCCCAGAAGGATTTGGTGCTGACCGAAGCCCGGGCCATGGTTGTGCGGGAGTATCTGGTCGAGAACTTCGGATTCGACGACAGTCAGCTCAAGACTCTGGGCCTAGGCAAGCAGGCAGACGAGAATTCGGGTGCGAAATCAGATAGTGCGTGGGGAACGATCCAGATTCTTATCTATCCAGCCGGAACCGAAATTCCGCCGAACAAACAGACGCAGTCGGGTGCCTCATCCAAGACAGCCTCGGAACAGCCGCCTCAGAATTCCGACGCGCCCACTCCAAAACAACCGTAGTTTTGCGCAAGCTACGATGCGCGTTTTGCGCTGTTTCCGAGGGCTATTAGAAAAATGGCGCTCTTGCCCCCGGCATGTGGAGAAAAGAATTGCGTTACATCGTCGTCGTAAAAGGTGAGGCCGGTGGCGCCCAGCCGCTGCGCGTAGGCCGCAAGATACAGCTTGCCGCCGATGATGCCCGCCTCCAGTTGCACCGCGCGATACCCGCGATTTCCCAGGCGATGGAATATCGGACGTAAGTCTGCCAGAAAAAAAATGTCCACCGCAGCGTCGGCCGGCAACTGCTGCTCCAGTCCGAGATATCCTGCCTGGTCGCGAAAAAGTCCCTGCTTCAGGCACTGCAGCGCTCCTCGCTCGCGGTCGAAGAAGTAAGCTCCGGACTCGAGACCGTCGACGGCGTGGACAATCAGATAAAGATCGTTCAGTTGAGATCCGGTTGGATTCAGGAAATCAGCCGGCACACCGCGCGTGGCCCGATCGAGCATGGTCGAGAGCTGCGGCAGACTGATCGGAGTGCGCGCGAACTGGCGGCTCGAACCACGGCGCAGGATGACCTGCTCGACCGGGTCCCGTGGCATTTCCGCGTCGGATAGCGGTTGCAACGGAACGACGGGTCCGCCTGGCGGCCGGGCACTGGACATTCCCGCGTCACCCAGCGAAGCACGTTCGCGCCACGCTGCAACTTCTTCGGCTGAATCGAACGAAGAAGCAGCATGCATTTCGCGCATAAGCGGATAGTCAATCTCATCCCGGGACAGCGGGACAGTTTCGAATCCGAGCGGGGAGATATCTGCACGCACCCGGGCGTGAGTCTCGGAAGTAATCTCGGAGTCATGTCCGAGAGCGATCAGTGAGAACGCTACCTCCCTTTCGGCGTCAACGTCCAGCAAGCGGTTCACTGTCGCATCCACAAAGCCGCACACCACCTTGGCGGGCAGGCCGAGCGCGGTGGCGACGGCCAGCAGGTTGGCGAGAAGTGTGCCGTTGTCCCAGCCGAAATGGCGGTAGGTCCGCGCCTGATACTTCCAGGCATTGCGCCAGTAAGTGCCGGTGCAGACAATCGTCAGCGGTGCGTGAGCGACGCTGGCTTCGCCGCCGGCGGCCTCGACCAGCACGTTGCGATAATCTCCGGCGCGCAGTTGGCGCAATCCGAACTCGGCCGGGGCAAAATGATAGACGCCAGCCTGAAGGTTGGAGAGGTCGCCGCAAACCAGGTAAAGCTCGACCTCGTAGAGCGCTCCGGTGCAGGCGGCCGCGCGAAAATAGATTTCGCCGCCCGAATATTTTCTCTGCCGCGTGATGCCTGCGGAAAGATACAGGAGTTCGGCCACTGCCTCTAAATTTAGAGCCGCGTTGCTCGGGATACCAGTCTGGCCGGCGATGCTGCCGGCAATCGCGGAAAGGGCAGCGACTCCGGTCTGGCGGACCTCGGTCGGCATGCGCGACGGCTCCAGCGCGGGATAGATCTTGAACGGCAAAGGCTGGTTACTAAAGTCCAGAAAATGCGGGTTGGTGCGCACGCTGCTGTAGGAATGCTTGGTGGCGTCGTGGTATTTCCATGCAGCTTCGACGTCGAGGTTGTGGGTCATGTGCGGTTCGGAAGCTTGAGTAGTGGTGCAATTTGCGAAATGTTAACCACCAAGGCCACCAAGGTACACGAAGGAAGTACTGAAGCGAAAAGCCTTCGTGATCTTCGTGCCCTTGGTGGTTCAGGATTCATCGGCTCCATCGTGAAACCGCACCAGTGCCGAAGCTTGACAATGGTAGTTGATAAGCCTAACATCAAGGTTGAGTAAGCACCTTTTCGGGCTCTTTCAGCTCTTCTGAAGTAAGTTAGCCTAATCTGAAAATTGTCTCCTCGTTGATATTGATCGCTCCGGGGAGAAGTCTGAGTCATGACACGATCGATCAGGGATTGTTCCGACAGTAAACGCATACTGATCAAGGTGTTCATGTTTGACGGCAGAACGGGCTTTAAGCCGGGCCGATTGAGAAACGGAAAGGGACCATGCAAAACATCAAGTTTGTCGTGAAAGTAAACCGCGGCGGTGCGCACGCTCCTCAATACGTGCTGCGGATCGATCGTCTTCCCATCCAGACCACAACCAATCGTAAGCTGGCCCTGGTAATGGGTAGATTTACGGCGGAAGACGCGGTCAAATCGATGCAAAATTCCCACTGCAACCCAGAGTTAGTTTCCGTCAGAGTTAGCGCCTAAACATTTCCAGGTCAGCGCCGATCGGATGTGAGATCGGACGCCAGGCGCGGATGCCCTGACAGTTCAGTCGAAGCGGCCCGCGCTCCTGCCCGGGGGAACTGCCAAAGCCCGCGGCGCCCCAGCCGACGTGACTTCATATTCCACAGTCCCTTCAACCGGCTGTATCCTAGCCGAGTATGCGACTGCGATGGCTGATTCTTTTACTCCTACTCATTCTCATTGCCAGTGGGGCGCCCCGGTTTCAACGGCAAATGAGTGCTTCGGAAACTCCTGCGGCTTCCATTCCGGCCCCGGCTGCTCGCTTTGATCACGTGTTCGTGCTCGTCGAAGAGAACCAGAATTATGAAGACGTAATCGGCAATACAAATGACCTGCCATACTTGAACACGCTGGCGGCAAAGTACGGCGTGGCCACGAACTATTACGCGAACACTCATCCCTCCATAAACAATTACTTCTACCTAACCGCCGGCCGGCGCGGCGTTGGATCACTTTGGGCAGGGGCGTTAGCCGACCAGTATTTCGGCGAAGTGGCCGGAGATAACATTGCCAGCATTCTCACGGCTAACCACAAAACCTGGAAAGCATACGCGGAGAGCATACCGCGCGCCGGCTACCTCGATGGCGATCACTCTCCTTATATAAAGCACCATAACCCATTCGCGTATTTTGCCAGTGTTCGCGAGAGCTCCGGGCAGGCTTCACAAGCGTCCAACATTGTTCCTTTTGATAACTTCGCGCGCGATTTGCAGGGCGACAGTCTGCCCAATTATTCGTTCATCATTCCCAACCTTTACAACGACGGTCACAACAATCCCGTGACCAGAAAAAAGGCAACTTGCGGAGATCATCGAGCCCTGCAGGGAATCGACACCTGGCTGAAGTCCAATATCGATCCGCTGATCGAATCGGCAACTTTCAAACGCAGCGGCCTGCTGGTGATCGTTTTTGATGAAGGATGCGAGACCGGTCCGAAAGCGGATTCGCGATACGATCCGAAGCGAAGTGATTTGAAAGGCGGAGGCCGCATTGCAGCGGTGATTGTCAGCTCGCGGACCCCGGCCGGCACCACCCGCGACGAGCTTTTTCACCACGAAAGCGTTCTGCGCTTGAGCCTGAGAGCGCTTGGAATTGAGCAACTGCCGGGGCTCGCCGGACAGGCTCAAGACATGAACGGTTTTTTCAGCAAAAAAGCTGAAGCTTCGCACTGAGCGCTAGTGGCGCGATCATCTTGGCGCGAAGTTGGCGCGAAGAAAGAGCTGCGGTAAAATAATAGTCATCCTCAGCGAAGCGGTGTCCCGGCCAGGCAACCAGCAGAGGGGACGCAGATGTTTACGAAAACGCTTGCCGCCGCGCGCGCCCTTTTAACCCTCCTTCTCGCATCTGCCGCGGTCGGTCAAACCAAGCCCGCGTCGACAGATTCCGCGGCGGGATTGGAATTTCCGGTCATCATGCGGCAAAACGTAACGGCGGGCGCGACCGCCGTCGGAACGAAAGTGCGGGGCAAACTTACGCTGGCCACTCTGGTCAACGGCGTCGTCATTCCACCCTATGCCATCTTATCCGGCGAGGTGATCGAGTCGGTGCCTAAATCCGCCTCCAGCCCATCGCGGCTGGCGATTCGCCTGGAGTCCGCGGAGTGGAAAAACGGATCGGTTGCGG
>Ga0302324_100011398_pt1 | contig 18236 bp, 13 predicted proteins | sample Palsa_T0_1_FD_201949 | JGI IMG/M metagenome (GOLD analysis project Ga0302324, IMG submission 201949) | Peat permafrost microbial communities from Stordalen Mire near Abisko, Sweden - Palsa_T0_1 | ecosystem: Environmental > Terrestrial > Soil > Palsa > Peat permafrost | place: Sweden: Abisko... | reverse complement strand
GGCCTTGATCGATACGCCGGAACTGGATGCGGAGTTGCTCGCCGCCAAGGCCAAGTTGCAGGTCTCGCAGGCTCAGGTCAAGGTCAAGGAGGCCGACGCAGCGTTTGCAGCCAGCACCTATGCCCGCTGGCGCGACTCGCCCAAGGGCGTGGTCTCCGAGCAGGAGCGCGAAGACAAGAAGGCCGGCGATTCCTCCGCTCTGGCGCAGCTCGAAGCGGCGCGGGCGCAAGTGAACTCCGACCAGGCGGACGTGGATCGCCTGACCGCGTTCGAACAATTCAAACATGTCACGGCGCCATACGCGGGCACGATCGTCGAGCGGCGCATTGACATCGGCAATCTCGTCACGGCCGGGAGTTCAAACAGTACCACTTCCCTTTACCGCATCGCGCAGGATGATCCCATCCGCGTATTCGTCGATGTACCGCAGAGTGCCGCGCCTGACTTGATGAAAGTCGGTGTGGCCGCGACCATATCGACGGATGACCTGTCGGGTCGCACCATCGCCGGGCACATCACCCGGACCTCCGACGCCATTGATCCCAAGGCACGTACCTTTCGCGCGGAATTGGACATCCCCAATCCCGATCGCCGGCTGGTAGCCGGGCTTTATGTTCAGGTCGGCTTTCAGCTTCAGAACAACGGCATGAGCCAGATACCGGCCGCGGCGCTGCTGTTCAGTGCCGGAGGACCGAAGGTCGCGGTGGTCGAGGGCGACGGCTCCGTACGGTTTCAATCCGTGACAATTGGTCGTGACGACGGTGACAAGGTGGAGCTCAGTTCGGGCGTAACCGAGGGCGAACGCCTGGTGCTCAACATCAGCAACCAAATTGTCGCAGGAGAGAAAGTCCGGGTGAGCGGCGACCAGTCCCCTGGTTCGAGCGTTGCGTTGCGAGGCCCCTGAGATGGAGAGGGCAAACACGCTGCTGCTAGTCGCGTTGAGCCTCATCATGGCCAGTTGTGCGGTGGGCCCCAACTACCATGCTCCCAAAACTATCGCCCCATCCGCATTTGTGGCTGCCCCGTCCCCGGCCGCGGCGGCGTCCACCACAACGCCGGCCCCGGTCGATTTGGCCTCATGGTGGCAGTCCTTCAACGATCCAGAGTTGGACTCCCTGATCGACCGGGCCATCCAGGCCAACCCCGACCTTGAGATTGCCCTCACGCGTCTGCAGGAAGTTCGCACGGGCGAGGCGGTCCTGCTGGGTAACGTTTTGCCAATGGTCGCCGCCAGCGCGGCAGCGGGGCGGGGTACCGGCAGTGACATGACGCGGGCGGGCGCTGCCTCGGCGCTCAGAGCAGCTGACAACAAAGGATCGCTTGATCGGATCGAGCAGGTGGCGGGCTTTGCCGCCACGTGGGAGCTTGACTTATTTGGCGGCGGTCGGCGTGCGATCGAGGCGGGCAAGTACGACATCGAAGCGGCCGCCGCGGCTCGAAATGCAGTGCTCATCAGCATCGTGGCCGATGTGGCTCGCAACTATGTCGATATGCGCGGACTGCAAATGCGGCTCGCGATCCTTCGCGACAACATTGCAACAGCGCAACAGTCCCGCGACTTTGAAAAGGCGCGGTTCGATCGTGGACTGACCAACGAGTTGGACTTCCAGCTGGCGAGTCGCGAACTCGCGACCCTGCAGGCCGAGCTACCGCCGCTGCAAAGTGAAATTCAGACCGCGCAATACGATATTGCGGTGCTGCTCGGCCAATATCCTGAGGATCTCACGGTTGAATTGACCAAACCCGGAACCCTGCCAATCCTGCCTGAGAGCATCGAGGCCGGACTACCGCTCGACCTACTGCAGCGCCGTCCTGATGTTCGTGAGGCAGAGCGACAACTGGCAGCGGCCACTGCGCGGATTGGGGTTGCGACCGCAAATTTATTTCCGCATCTCATGCTCAGCGGCGGTCTAGGCAAGCAATCGGCAGGCATTGGCGCGCAAGGCAGCCATATCTGGGCCTTCGGTCCGTCGGTTTACTGGCCGCTGCTGGATTTTGGAACCCTTGACGCACTGGTCAGCATTGCCGATCTGCAGGCGCACGAACGGTTTGTGGCCTACAAGAAAACGGTGGTCGATGCGGTGCAGGATGCGGATACGGCCATCGCAAATTTTCAGGCGCAGGAACAGCGTCTGATGAGTCTGACCGACGCCATCGACGCGAGCCAGCGAGCGGTCGAGCTGGCGCAGCAACGCTATGATCGAGGCTTGACTGATTTTCTGAATGTCGTGGATGCTGAGCGCCAGCAATACAACCTGGAAGATCAATACACCGCCTCCCAGCAAAACGCTGCCGATGCCTTTATCTACCTGTACAAAGCGCTCGGCGGTGGTTGGGAGTCGTACCAACGCGTACCAGCCATTCGCCGTCCAGAGCCTGCCGTCATGGCCAGCTTTCACCGACTGCTGTTCAGCGACGATCCGCAAAAATGAAGCCGCCCCCGATGGAGCACGAAGGCGCGCGGGCTGCAGTCGCAAGGGAGGTGCCCTTGGATCCGAACGGAAAGAATGGCCGCCTACGCATCTATATTGGCGAGGACAAGCGTCACGGCGATCAATCACTCTACGAAGCCATCGTACTGAAAGCACGTAACATGCAGATGGCCGGTGCAACAGTCGTGCGAGGCACACTGGGGTATGGCCGATCAACCCGTTTGCATACCACAGAGGTGGTGTTTTCGGAGGATTTGCCGGTTATTGTCGAGATCGTCGATAGTCACGAGAAGATCCGGAGCTTTGTTCCCTTGCTCGCAGGGTTCAATGAAATTGGTCTGGTGACATGCGATGACGTCAGTGTGCTGCTCTATCCGCCCGTTACCGTCGCTGCGGATAAGTGAGCGTAGATAATTCTCTGAGCGCGCCAGCACCCGCGGTTCCAATTCCGTGGATCGACGCTCCATCTACGACACGCGCTTTACCGATCAGGAAGTGCGCGAGTTGCAACCGGCGCGGGCACACTCCGCGTCATAGAGCGCTCCCCATTCGACCAGCATGCAAATCAAACCGGAAATACGAGTGCCGCTGCCCATAGAGAACTACGCCATGATAGGGGATTGTCATACCGCGGCACTGGTGGGGTGCGACGGCTCCATCGATTGGCTGTGCTTCCCGCGCTTTGACTCGGGGGCCTGCTTCGCCGGGCTGTTGGGCGGACCGGAGCACGGTCGCTGGCTGCTGGCGCCGTCCGAAAAAATAATCCGGGTAGAGCGCCGATATCGACCTGGCACGCTGATTCTGGAAACCGACTTTCATACCGAGGAGGGCAGCATTCGGGTGATCGATTTCATGCCGGTATCAGATGAGCGCTGGGACGTGGTCCGAATTGTGTTCGGGCTGAGCGGTCGAGTCATGGTCCGCATGGAACTCATTGTCCGGTTTGACTACGGATCCATCGTTCCCTGGGTACGTCGTGCGGAAAAAGGGCTGTTGCTGACGGCGGGACCCGACACGCTCGAACTGGTTGCAACCGTTGAGATCGCGCCTGAAAACATGAAGAGCGTTGCCACATTCTGCGTCTGCGCTGGCGATCAGCACTCATTCTCGCTCAATTACCGTCCGTCTCACGAGGCCATGCAGCCGGGCTTGGATGCCGAGGCTACGCTGGCCGAAACCGACGCCTTATGGCGCGACTGGTCGGATCGCTGCACTTATCAGGGACGTTGGCGCGGGCCGGTGACGCGCTCGCTCATTATCCTGAAGGCCCTGACTTACAAGCCCACCGGCGGAATCGTCGCCGCGCCCACGACGTCACTGCCCGAACACCTGGGGGGCGTGCGCAACTGGGATTATCGATACTGCTGGCTTCGCGATGCAACCTTCACTTTGAATTCACTCCTGCTGGCGGGCTATCAGGACGAGGCGGTGGCTTGGCGCGAGTGGCTGCTGCGTGCCGTGGCGGGCTCGCCCGAAGATCTTCAGATTCTCTACGGAGTGACCGGGGTTCGTCGCCTCGATGAGTATGAAATCCCCTGGCTGCCCGGCTACGGAGGCGCGTCGCCGGTGCACATCGGTAACGCCGCATCGACACAATTTCAGCTCGATGTTTATGGGGAGGTCATGGACTCGTTGCATCTCGCGCACGCCGCCGGCCTCAAGGCAGACCGGGCGGTTTGGAACTTCTTGCTCGCACTGCTCAAGTTTCTTGAATCGCATTGGGAACTCCCTGACGAAGGCCTCTGGGAAGTGCGCGGACCGCGGCGTCATTTCACTCACTCCAAGGTCATGGCGTGGGTCGCGTTCGATCGGGCCATCAAGGACGCGGAAGCCAATGGAATTGATGCGCCAATCGAGCGTTGGCGACAGGTGCGCGGTGCGATCCATGCGCAGGTTTGCGAGAAGGGCTTCGATGCGCGAGTCAACTCGTTTATCCAGGCATACGATTCGACGCATCTGGATGCCAGTCTACTGTTGATTCCCCAGGTGGGATTCCTCCCGCCTGACGACCCGCGAGTTCGAGGTACCATTGAGGCCATCGAGCGCAATCTGGTGGTTGAAGGCCTGGTACTACGCTATTCGACTGAAACCGATGTGGATGCGCTTCCGGCCGGGGAAGGGGCCTTTTTGCCTTGCTCGTTCTGGCTTGCCGATAGCTATGTGCTAACTGGGCGGCGCGAAGAGGGCGAGGCGCTGTTTGAGCGACTCCTGGGGTTGAGCAATGATGTGGGCCTTTTGGCGGAAGAGTACGACCCACGTGCGAAGCGCATGCTGGGGAATTTTCCGCAGGCCCTCACCCACATGGCACTGGTCAATACTGCCCGAATACTTTCATTACCCGTTCAGCAGACGATGGACGCGAGTGTGCGAGGCGAGCGTCCGGCTGCGGCAGCAACCACAGACACCAAGGCGGGCGGGATAATGCGCGAATCGGTCTCTGACATCACCAACCAATCCCCGGACCATACATAAATCCATAGCCAGGACCCCATGGCCCCCACGCGCCCCAGTTCCATGCCGGATCTGAGTACAGTTGCGCGGTGGTCTCCTGTTCATCGGCCAGCCGCTTCTGCTGCAGGTACTGCTTGTACTTGCTGTAGGCCTCCTGCGAGCCCACATACAGACAGTCGCACACCAGTGGATCGGCGTACACATAGTGAACCGTGTCACCATGCGTCCGCTGGACGAAGCGGTGTGGCGGCAGATGATTCAGCATCTCCTGGCGCTCAGGTGTGTTCGCCGGCCGCACGAGAAAGCCCGCTGCTGCAAGGTGGTCCTCGTTTTGCGATACCGCCTCTCGAGACGTTACGCAGGCGCTGAGACTTACCAAGGCGAATCCAAATGCTACCGCCAGCGCGCGCATTACGAGTACCCGCCCCGTGCCGGATTGAGATCTGAAGGCATTCATGTGTCTCAATACCTCTAAAGTCTGCTGATAGCGGGGCGGTTGGGGTCAGGCCCACAACATAGGCGCAGAAGATTAAGACGCAACGAATACCGCATTAGAATTGCTGCCTTAACGAGAACCTCCGGGAAAAAAACGGGGGAGCACTCTCACCGGCCCACATCATCCAGGCTGATCGAGTTGATGACACGGGTAACCCCCGGGACGGCAAGGGCAACCGAGTCGGCCATGGCGCGCTCGAGGTCGGTATTAACCTGACCATATAGATAGACGACGTGGTCAAAAGTCTCGACGCGCACGGAATTGGGAGCTTCCAATGAGGGGTATTGCGTCATCCGCGACCGAACGACGGCCGTGATCGTCGCATCGCCGGGACAGCCAGCGAAACCGCATTGCCTGTAAGTTGCACAAGCGGCAAGACCGCCTGGCAGCGCAACCACAACGCAAGCGCTTAGAAGGTGGAATCTGCTCATTGGAGGGCAACCCGGTTATCGCCCGCTTCCGCCAATGCCACCACGCACCAATTCCATTTCGGTGAGGACTGACTAGACTCCTGCGACGGCAGCCGCATCGCTTCGTGCTCTTTGAAAGTCTTCATTTTCCCAAACATAGCCGCCGAGATGAACCACGCCTCGATCGACCGCCATGTCAAGCGGCAGCCAGCCCTCGATCTAAAATAAGATGCTGCATGGCAAATCGGTCTCCGACGTTTCAGGGGCTATGAAATCAAGCACGATGCTACACCCGCATCATTAAAACGCGCCGAGAGTTGCATTAAAGCTCGATACAGCGAGATAGTTCGACCGCCTGCGGCGGCGCATTAGCCCTGAGCCTGCTTGCATTTAGGAATTTTAATGACATGCGCCTGCTGCTTTAATCAGGGCGCGATAAAGTCACGTTCAAGCACCGTTCATCGTTGATGCGAGCTTTCAGCGCTGGGGCCGATTGGGATGCAAGTTGTCAAAAGGAACACCGATCGCCTTTTGCCGCTAGCCCGTAGGCCAGAAGCCATCCTCGATCGACACTCGCGATCAGACTCCAAGCATCAGCCGGCACTTTTCACCGTTATGTCGCTATGGACATCGCTGACACGTTCAGTCTCTCGCGCAATGGCTACAGCCCTGTCTGCCGCCCGCAGCGTTTTGGCTGTACCGGACAGCCACACGACGCCGTCCTTGTCGGTATCCACATGAATGCGCTCCAGGCTGGTTATATGGTCTGCAGCCAGTTTGCTCTTGATCTTGGTGGTTATGGCCGAATCCTTTACGAAGACCACTGCATGCGCACTGTCGGAAGTCAAATCGTCGGCCGCCGTGGCGGCAGCGGAGCCGAATAACGTGCCACAAAGCACGCACGTCATTGCCAGTCTCATTTTCATAAAGCTCTCCATGCGGATAACCAGCAGCGATTATCCCTCGCAGTGGGTCTCTGATCGGTTCGCTGACGCACAGATGCAGCATCCGCTAACCGTCAAACTTTCACCGTACGTGCGGGCGCAAGCGGCGTGTCTTGGGGCGCGTGGCTACCGTGTGCAATGGGCGCCCCAGCGGGACCGAGATTGCGTGCAGGTGAGTTCGCGCGAGGATGTCCTAGAATGGTGTGATGAGTTTGGATACGCAGCAAGAACCCGCTGGCTCCATTCCCGCGACCCTTGCGCTTCCTGGAGCTGGGCGCTTCTGGGCGGCCGCGTTGCTGACGGGAGCAGGGGCCGGTATCGCTGCGGCGGTCCTGACGCGGCTGCTGCTGCTCATACAGCATCTGGTGTGGCCTGGTCCCGACCTACTGGACGCCGCGGCGCATGCCAGCGCCTGGCGGCATATTTGGGTTTTACTGGTTGCTGGCCTCCTGACGGGCGCCGGACAGATTGTCCTTCACCGTCTCTCGAGCGCCAATGGCATAGATATTACTGAGGCCATATCGTTGCACGCCGGGCGACTCCCTGCCTGGCGTACGCTCGGCAGTGCGCTGCTGTCAGTACTGCTCGTCGGCATGGGCGCTTCACTCGGTCGCGAGGGCGCGCCGAAGCAGGCCGGAGCTGTGGTCGCAAATTTCCTCTCGGATAGGGCGGGACTCTCCGATGAGCAACGAAAGCTGCTTGTGGCTTGCGGTGCCGGGGCCGGCATGGCCGCGGCCTATGGTGTACCCCTGGGAGGTGCGCTGTTTGCACTCGAGGTGCTGCGCGGCGTGCTGGCACTTCGACTGATCTTGCCCGCATTGCTTGCCTCGGCCATCGCCGCGGGTATCTCATGGCTGGCGCTGCCCGACGCTCCCACCTACCTGGTCCCTGCGTATTCCACGTCCGCATCCGTGGTCCTCTGGGCACTGCTGGCAGGGCCGATCGCCGGGATTGTTTCGGTCGTTTACGTTCGAGTGATTGCCTGGGCGGATCGCAACAAGCCCTCGGGCTGGCTGCGGGTGCTCGCACCCACGCTGGCACTCGGATTGCTCGGGATCATCTCGATTGCGTTCCCGCAGATACTTGGCAACGGCAAGGACATCGCTCAACTCGCCTTCACGAATCAGGTGACGCCGCTGCTACTTCTGGCGCTGCTTTTTCTGAAGCCAGCGGCCACTGCAATGTGCCTCGGCAGTGGTGTGCCCGGTGGGCTCTTTACACCATCGCTGGCGCTGGGTGCGTTGCTCGGGGGCCTTCTGGGTTACCTCTGGGGCCTGCTGTGGCCCGGGGTGCCACCGGGCCTATTCGCGGTGATCGGTTCGGCTGCAGTGCTGGCCGCGACCACCCATGGACCCATTTCCGCAGTGGTACTGACCATGGAGCTGACCGGCCGAGATCGTTCATTCATTCTGCCATTGCTGTTGGCGGTGGGCACGGCCACAGTCGTTGCACGCACCATCGACCGTCGATCGATCTATGACGCGCGCTTCACCGACAAAGAAGTGCAAGACCTGCAGCAGGCGCGAGCGCCATCGGCATCCTAGATCGCTCGTGAGCAAAAGAGCGTGTAACGGAAATGCGGTTGCGCGTGTGGTCCCACACATCATGTTTGTTGAAGATTAAAGGGCCGCGAATGCAACATTAAAATTTGATCACGGCATCCGCGTGCGAAAGCCCAGCAGCCAGGTCGATGGCAGCGCGTTTAGGCGTTCTGGGTGCGGCAGCGCACCGATCTATCTCACAACTGCGCGCATTGTCCGGGCCATGCGATCGAGCTGGACCGACGATGCAGTCCGGTCCGCGGAGCGGCTCCCCACCACAGCGGTCCATATGTCGAATGCTTTTCGGTTCGACGCTCGCGAGAGGAGATCGACATGTTACGAAGCATGAAGGACCTGGAGAATTACGCCATTCGTGCAACCGATAGGATCATCGGAGGGATAGCAAACCTATAACGGGTGAGCGTCGCAGTTCGACCGAAACGTGAAGCGCTGATCCAGGCGCCCGGTTGAGATCGTTCATCGTTGCTGAACCCGCTACGAGCTATTGCAGGTAGGTTATTCATATGGCTACGATACCTTCATCGCCATCTACCAACGCCTTGCCGGTCCATTCGGCAACGGCTGCAAAGGCCGATCAGTCGACCGGGCTGACGAGCGAGGAAGCCCACCAACGGCTGCAGAAAGTGGGTCCCAATGCGATGCCCGATACGGCGCTGCATCCGTTGCGTCAGGCGCTGGCCAAGTTCTGGGCGCCGGTTCCGTGGATGCTCGAGGCGGCGATCGTGCTCGAACTGGTGCTTGGCAAGTACCTCGAGGCTGCCATTATTGCTGCTCTCGTGGTGTTCAATGCGGCACTAGGCTTCTTCCAGGAAAGCCGTGCGCAGGCAACGCTTGCCGCCCTGAAGTCGAAGCTTGCGCTGAATGCGTCTGTCCAACGCGACGGCGCATGGAAAACAGTCCCTGCCGCAGAGTTGGTACCGGGCGATCTGGTGAAGCTCTCGCTCGGCGGCGTGGTCGCGGCGGATGTGAAACTCACCGGGGGAGAGGTCTTGCTGGACCAATCCATGCTCACCGGCGAATCAATCCCGATCGAGGCCGGCGCTGGCGTCCAGACATTCGCCGGAGCGCTGGTACGTCGCGGTGAGGCCGTGGCGGAGGTCACGGCGACCGGACCGCGCACCAAGTTCGGCCGCACCGCGGAGCTCGTGCGCACTGCTCATGTTGCGAGTTCTCAGCAGAAGGCGGTTCTGCGCGTAGTCCGTAATCTTGCCATGTTCAATGGCGTCGCCATCATCCTACTCGTGGGCTACGCCTACTTTCTCAAGATGCCGTTTACCGAGATCGTTCCTCTCATTTTGACGGCGATCCTGGCATCGATCCCGGTTGCATTGCCGGCCACTTTCACGCTGGCGGCCGCGCTCGGTGCGCGAGTCCTGGCGAAGCTCGGCGTCCTGCCGACTCGCCTCTCCGCGGTGGATGAGGCAGGAACTACCGATGTCTTGTGCGCCGATAAGACCGGCACGCTGACGCAGAATGCGCTGAGGGTGACGAGCGTGCATCCCCTGTCCGGCTTCGATGAGGCGCATGTTCTGGCGCTGGCGGCGCTTGCCAGCTCCGAGGGAGGACAGGACCCGGTCGATGGCGCGATTCGCGCCGCGGCCGCGAGCAATACGGTTACCGATGCACCCAAGCTGGTCAAGTTCGTGCCATTCGACCCGGCGAAGAAGATGTCCGAGGCGAGCGCCAATGATTCGAGCGGCGCGCCGCAACGTATCGTGAAGGGGGCCTTTGCAGCGGTCATTGGCCTCACACAGGCATCCTCCACCGCGGCGGCGGAGGCGAAGCACCTCGAGGGTCAGGGCTTCCGCGTCCTGGCGGTCGCTGCCGGAGCCCCGACGGCGCTCAAGCTGGCAGGACTCATCGCGCTCAGTGACCCGCCGCGGGCGGACTCGTCAAAATTGGTCACGGAACTGCATGGCTTGGGCGTGCGGACGGTGATGGTAACGGGCGACGCGCCGGCGACTGCTGCCATCGTGGCGCGCGCGGTAGGGCTCGATGGCGCGGTCTTTCCGCCCGGGCCGATCCCCGAGAGCGTCCATCCCGAGCAGTTTGCGGTCTACGCCGGCGTGCTGCCGGAGGATAAGTACAAGCTCGTCAAGGCGTTTCAGAAGGGCGGCCACACCGTCGGGATGTGCGGCGATGGGGCCAACGACGCGCCGGCGCTCCGCCAGGCTCAGATCGGCATTGCGGTCTCGACCGCCACCGATGTCGCGAAATCCGCGGCGGGCGTGGTGCTTACCGAAGCCGGGCTCGCCGGCATCGTCGCCGCGGTCAAGCAGGGGCGCATTACCTTCCAGCGCATCCAGACCTACACGCTGAACTCCATCATCAAGAAAATCGTGACGGTGCTGTTCCTGATTGTGGGCTTGATCATGACGGGGCAGGCGATCCTGACTCCCCTGCTGATGGTCATAGTGATGGTCGCAGGGGACTTTCTTGCCATGTCGCTTACGACGGACAATGTGCGGCCTTCTCCGACGCCGAATGCATGGCGCATCGGCCGCTTGACCATCGCCGGCATCATCCTCGGGGTCTGCCTGCTAGCCTTCTGCAGCGGCGTACTGGCTGTCGGCAAATTTGGCATCAATCTGGAAATTGAGGCGCTCAGAACTCTGGCCTTCATCGTCCTGGTGTTCGGTAGCCAAGCGATGATCTATGCCATTCGCGAACGCCGGCACTTGTGGGGTTCTCGCCCGAGCCTTCTGCTTGTGGCGTCGTCCGTGACCGATATCGCCATCGCCTCGACATTGGCCGTCGCGGGAATCGCCATGAGGCCCATCGCGGGATTGCTTGTGGTCGGCACGCTTGCGGCATCGGTCATCTTCGCGATCATCGTGGACATGATAAAGGTCCCGGTATTTGCGCGTCTCGGGATTGCCCAGGACCCGCGCCATCGCCCGGCGACTCCGTCAAACCCGGCCGTGGCAACGACGAGAGCAATTCCCGTCACGGCCCCCGCAGCTGGGAAGCCCAAAGCCACTGACCTGAAGCCTGAAGCCGAAGCGGTCGTCCCTGGTGTCGCAGTAAAGTCTGAGCACGAGCCTGCGACACCGCTTGACCTGACTGCACGCATCGCAAAGCGTGCTTATGAACTCTACCAGCAGGGGGGCCGCAAGGACGGTGCAGCCGTTCAAAACTGGGAGAAGGCGGAATCGGAGATCCAGAAAGATCTGGCCAAAGCCGAATCTCCGGGCGACAGCAAGCCCCAGCCTCGCTGCGAGTCGGGCGTGCCGTAGCGCGAAAGGAAGAGAATGAAAATCCATTCAAAAGAATTCATGGTATGGGAAGGCGACGAGGTTAATCTCACGAAGTGGCCGACGCTGGTTGAGCCGGTCTATAAGTCGAAGGAGCAGTACGCGAAACTTCTTGAAGAACACGTCAGGCAATTGAGCTCGATGCAGCAGCTTCATTATGCGAGCAACTCACACGCTGTGCTTCTTATTTTTCAGGCGATGGATGCGGCGGGAAAGGACGGTGCCATCAGGCACGTCATGTCCGGGGTCAACCCTCAGGGTTGCCAGGTGTTCAGCTTCAAACACCCCAGCGCGACTGAATTGGAACACGACTTTCTCTGGCGTACGACGCGCGACCTACCGGAGCGTGGGCACATCGGCATCTTCAATCGATCCTATTACGAGGAGGTGCTGATCGTGCGCGTGCATCGAGACATACTGCGAGGCGAAGGACTTCTGAATACTCCACGTCACGACAAGAAGCTCTGGCATGACCGCTATCGCTCAATCACCGACCTCGAGAGACATCTGTACGTCAACGGCACGCGCATCATCAAGTTTTTCCTCCACCTCTCGAAGGGGGAGCAACGTAAGCGTTTTCTGGCGCGTATTGACGAGCCAGACAAGAACTGGAAATTCAGTCTTGCGGACATCAAAGAAAGAGGTTACTGGAAGCGCTACATGAGGGCGTATGAGGAGTGTCTCAGTGCCACGAGCACCCGGGACGTACCCTGGTATGTCGTTCCAGCTGACGATAAGGAGAACGCTCGGCTGATCGTATCGAGAATCGTGCTCGACACGTTCAAAGGACTCGGAATGACTTACCCCAGGTCGGACGCCAAGCGCCGCAGGGAACTGCAGTCAATGCGTCGGCGTCTTGGTCGATAATTCGTGCCAACGGAGGTGTTGACGCAACATCGAACGCCCCTTCGGAGCCTGTGATTTGATTACGGTGACAGATCTGGCAGCAGATCTGCTTCGGCGTTGCCGGAATGAGCTGTGAACATGCTCCACTGGCTTGATTCTCTGATGCCAGAGCCACCTCTTACCTCGCACGCTTTGTCTTCCAAGAACCGACAATAAACAACAGCAACCAAACTGATGAACGTATGTAGGAACTCTAAGGACGCGTCCTGGCTGTGCCGAGATTGGAAGCGCCGGGACGAGTTACGTCTGAACATTAGGGTGTTATAAGGGGCACGGTATGTACGGGAGCGCACGGACATCAGCCCCATGTGGGCGCAGCTTATTGTGATCCAAAGTGCATGCACGGACTAAGGCAGATGAATTCTATTACGGCATTTCTGGTCTTCGTGTTCGTCGTCGCGGGTTTTGCTGTCGGCTACCTCGTCAATCCGTATCTTGGGTTCGCGCTGTTCGTGGCGGCGGTCGTCATTTCGACGTCACTCAAGATGGCCAACGTCTGGCAGAAGTTCGTGATCTTAAGGATGGGAAAGCTGCAAAGTGTCAAAGGAGCCGGCCTGTTCGCAATCATCCCCGTGCTTGATAAGGTGATCGCAGTCATCGACGGACGTATTCAGACTACAGCCTTCAACGCCGAGCAGGCTCTCACCAAGGATACCGTCCCGGTCAATGTCGATGCGATCATCTTCTGGCACGTGCACGACGCCGAAAAGGCCGCCTTGGCCATTACCGATTATCGCCAGGCCATTGACCGGGTGGCGCAGACTTCACTGCGGGAGATGATTGGTTCCTCGATGTTGGCGGCGTTGTTATCTGACCGCAAGGAGGCGGACGAGCAACTCAAGATCGAGATCGGGCAAAAGACGGCGGCTTGGGGTATATCGGTGAGCTCTGTGGAAATCCGCGACGTCGCGATACCGGTGGCCCTTCAGGACGCCATGTCGCGTCAGGCCCAGGCTGAACGCGAGAAACAGGCGCGGGTAATACTTGGATCCGCCGAGGCTGCAATCGCGGGGAAGTTTGTCGAAGCCGCCGATATATACGCCGGCCATCCATGGGCGCTGCAGCTCCGGGCGATGAACATCATTTACGAGACCACGAAGGAGCGAGGCGCGACGATCCTGATGCCCAGCTCAATGGTCGATAGTCTCAATCCCTCAGCGACGACCCTGGCGCTCGCGCTCGCGAGCAACGAAGTGCTGAAGCCAAATGAAGCTCTCAAGCCTGCTGAACCGCCTCGACTTCCGGCCGTGGCCTGAGCAGCGCCCGATAGCGTGAAGAGCGACCAAATGTTCACTGGCAAATGGCTACACCAGGGCAGGACCATAAAACCAGCGGATCTGGTGCATGAACGGAGGCAACCACATGTATATCGGCGGTGGCTTACTCGGCGCGGTGCTGGTCGTTCTCTTGCTCGTCTATATATTGCGGCGGATATAAGGCGGCTATGGCGGTACGTGACACGCTCGACGACGGCACTTGAATGGCCCCCGAATAGTAGCCTCCATTGACTGTACCCACTCGCTTGGCATTCATTGGCAACTCGCTACCGCGCCGTTGCGGAATCGCCACATTCACTACCGACCTGCAGCAGGCAATCGCCAAGACGCAATCCGATGTGATCACTGCCATCGTCGCCATGAACGATCACGGCGGCCCCTACGACTATCCGGAGGCCGTGCGGCTGCAGATTGATGACGCGAAACTGGGAGAATACGCGCTCGCCGCCGAGTTCCTGAATGCCGAGCGATTCGACTTGGTCTGTCTGCAGCACGAGTTCGGCATTTTTGGCGGCGAGTCCGGCAATCACATCATGACGCTGCTGTCGCGCTTGAGCATGCCGGTCGTCACGACGCTTCACACCGTTCTCGCGCAGCCCACACCGGTGCAGCGTGACGTCTTGAACGCCATCGTGGATGTTTCAGCCAAGGCCATCGTCATGGCCGAGAAGGGTCGTGAATTGCTATGCAGTGCTTACGATGTTCCCGAGGGTAAGATCGAGCTGATTGCGCACGGCATCCCGGACGCGGAATTCGTGGAGCCGGATGCGGCCAAGCGCCGGCTGGGCTTCAGCGGCAAAGCCGTCATTCTGACATTCGGACTGCTCTCCCCCAATAAGGGCATCGAGGTCATGATCGATGCGATGCCATCGATCCTGGCGCGCCGCGCCGATGCGCTGTATGTGGTGCTCGGTGCGACCCATCCCAACTTGATCCGGCGCGAAGGCGAGGCCTACCGCAAGAGCTTGGTGGCACGGGTTCGAGCGCTCGGCATCGAGCGCCACGTAGTGTTCCTGAATCAGTTCGTCGATCAGGCGACGCTGCTTGATTTCATATCGTCCTGCGACCTGTACGTCACACCGTATCTGAACGAGGCGCAGATGACTTCCGGCACCCTGGCCTACAGCTTTGGACTCGGAAAAGCCGTCGTATCGACACCTTACTGGCATGCACGCGAACTACTGGCCGACGGCCGGGGCGTGCTGGTGCCCTTTGGCGATTCCAAAGCCATCGGCGATGAAATTTCGGCCCTGCTTACCGACGATGTCGGCCGACAGAGCATGCGGCAGCGAGCCTATGCGGCCAGCCGCTCGATGACCTGGGAGCGCACCTCCCAGCGCTACCTTGCCCTATTTGAGAAAGTTCTGGATGGGGATGCCCCCAAGTCGAATGCGCGGTCGGTGGAAGTCACGACGCTGCGCAACAGCCCGGCTCCCCCGCAGATGCAGCTCGGCCACTTCCTGTCGATGTGCGACGACACCGGCCTGATGCAACATGCGGTACATTCAGTGCCCGATCGCTCGCATGGCTATTGCGTCGACGACAATGCCCGAGCGTTGCTCGTATCCTGCGCGCTCAGCACCCTCGGCGAGCAATCACTGCCCGAGACGCTGACGATGCGTCTGGCTGCCTTTATTCAGCACGCCTGGACCCCCGATAATGGTCGTTTTCGCAACTTCATGAGCTTCGATCGCCGCTGGCTCGAAGAGCTCGGCTCGGAGGACAGTCACGGGCGCACCGTGTGGGCCCTGGGGGAGTGCGCCCGCAGCGATCTCAATGCGTCACGACGGCGCTGGGCCGTCTCACTGTTCCTGAAGGCGCTGCCGGCCGTGGAGCGCTTTCACTCACCCCGTGCCTGGGCCTTTACCTTGCTCGGATTGCACGCCTATTGCGAGGCCGCGCCGGCAGATGCCGAGGCATATGAGTTGCGACACACATTTGCCGACCGGCTGATGGGGCTGCTGGCCTCGGTGGAAACAACCGACTGGGTATGGTTCGAGGAAGGTCTTGCCTACGATAATGCGCGGTTGCCGCAGGCGCTGATCGAGACCGGTGTTGCCACCGAGATGCCTGCTTACGTTGCCGCTGGCTTGCGTTCCCTGCGCTGGCTGATGCGACAGCAGAGCTCGAAGGCCGGTGTTTTCCGGCCAATTGGATCGCAGGGTTTCGGAGGCAAGCGCGCGCCGCCAAGAGCCTTTGATCAGCAGCCGCTCGAAGCGACGGCCACGATCTCGGCCTGTCTTGCGGCCTGGCGCGCTGACGGCAATCCCAAATGGAAGGCCGATGCGGCTCGCGCCTTTGCCTGGTTTCTGGGTACCAACGATCTGTCCACGCCGCTAATCGACCTGGAAACGGGCAGTTGCCTGGATGGCTTGCATCCCGACCGACCCAATGAAAACAGGGGCGGTGAGTCTGCGGTGTCCTATCTGCTCAGTCTCGCTGAGATTCGCCAAGTAGCTCGCAGGGCTGGCACTCGCACGAAATCTGAATCGCTTCGCGTGTTGGGTAGTCAAATCCCTTCCCGAGAGTCTCGGCCAAGCCCGCTACCTTGAAGCACTCGATCAGGGTAAGTCGGAGGGAGCGATGCCCTTCACATTGCTCGCATGCGCTACCGTGCGCGCCTTGGCACCTGGTTTGAGATGCAGCGTGGATTGTCGAGCATTGGGTCGGGCCTGCCGCGGCTGCTGTTTTCTTGCCGAGTGATCGGTAGACGCGTTGCGGTACTTTACGGTTGGTTGGCTGGTTGGGTTCAAGAGGGCCTCTGGGTTGCGCAATCTCGATGTGGAGTCGCTTGCTTAAGACGGTAATCCTATTCTGCGCAGTCCTCTGCGGTCGGTGCGCTGCCGCGCGTAGGCGCAGCAATCGCTGCTGCTGGACAGGATGTCATGGTGTGACAGCGTGCTGACTGAAGGGATTTCTTCGTGCTCCAATCAGGCGATTTGTCCCGGTCGGACGATCTTAGAGGGCATAGCTTCGTCGGGCGTACAAGGGTTGATCAAAGGCCACGCTCTCGAGGAATGCCAGACGTCGGCTGGCAACGGGCCTCAGCGTACGTTAGGTTGATTAAGGGCCGCTGAAAATTGCATTAAAGTTGGGTAGATTTGCACCCACAAATCGCGCCGCTGGCAGGCGAGCCAATCGCTCAACCGCCGCCTCGACTGGCAGAGGCCGGCGCATCGGTATACATTGGCAAGAAATCCGACGCGGATGCGTCACGGCCAAAAAAACGGGTTGGGGAGAGTCGCAATGGACGGCACACAAAAAAAGCGCGGTGGCTGGAGCTGGTGGCACGCGCTGTTTCTGTTCCAGTTTGCCGCAGTCCTGTGGCCACCTTTCTATAACCGAGTCGAGCCTGTCTGGCTGGGGCTGCCGTTTTTCTACTGGTATCAGCTGCTGTGGGTGATCCTGAGCGCGCTGATTACGGCCGTGATCTATATCGCGACCGACGAGTAGGCGGCTGCTGCGTTCCAGTCCGCCACAATAAGAAGCTCTTGGGAGAGTCGCGTGCAGGAAGTCAATTGGGTAGCACTGATCGTTTTCGTCGGCCTGTTCGGTTTCATCACCTGGTTGGGATTCGCTGCCGCACGCTGGCGCAAGGGCGATCTCGACCTGCTGCACGAGTGGGGTCTCGGGGGCCGGCGCTTCGGTACCGTGGTTACCTGGTTCCTGGTAGGCGGAGATCTCTATACCGCCTATACCTTCATCGCGGTCCCGGCACTCGCCTTCGGCGCCGGTGCAGTCGCGTTCTTCGCGGTGCCGTATACCATCGTGATTTATCCGTTCCTGTTCCTGGTCTTTCCGCGTCTTTGGTACGTCTGTAACAGGAAGGGTTACATCACGGCCGCCGACTTCGTGCGCGGCCGCTTCGGTAATCGCTGGCTGGCGCTCGCGATCACGATCACCGGCATCGTGGCGACGATGCCCTACATCGCGCTGCAGTTGGTCGGCATCCAGGTGGTGGTGGGCGCGCTTGGCATTTCCGGCACGGGCCTTGCGGCGGATCTGCCGCTGATCATAGCCTTCATGGTGCTGGCTGCGTTCACCTATTCGAGCGGACTGCGCGCGCCGGCATCCATCGCGATCGTCAAGGACATTCTCATCTACGTGACGGCCTTCGCCGCCATCATTTTTATTCCGATCCAGCTGGGCGGATTCGGCAAGATTTTCGCGGCGGTGCCGGCCAGAAAAATTCTGCTGGCGGTTCCGGGCGCACACTCCACTGGCGCCTATGGCGCCTATGCGACGCTGGCGCTCGGTTCGGCGCTGGCGCTGTTTCTCTATCCGCACTCCATGACAGGCATTCTCAGTGCCAGCAGCGGCAAGGCCATCCGGCGCAACGCGGCGATGCTGCCCGGCTATTCGTTCATGCTGGGCTTGCTGGCGCTGTTCGGCTTCTTTGCGATTGCAGCGGGCGTTGACAAGCTGCCGGAGTTTGCGGGCGGCTTCAAACAATTTGGTAACAATTTTGCGGTGCCTGCGCTGCTGCTACACAGCTTCCCGGCCT